>Ga0055450_10000272_pt1 | contig 10656 bp, 9 predicted proteins | sample China_Galinas_PW_5_FD_57740 | JGI IMG/M metagenome (GOLD analysis project Ga0055450, IMG submission 57740) | Wetland microbial communities from San Francisco Bay, California, USA, that impact long-term carbon sequestration - China_Galinas_PWC_D1 | ecosystem: Environmental > Aquatic > Marine >... | reverse complement strand
TTTGGGTTTTGCTTCCCAATTGAGGACATTCACAACAGCCTGTTTTCCATTTATTACACCCGTTATCATAGTGACATCCACCAGTAAAAAGATTCATATCCGGACAACGCCAAAGCACCTTAATTTTTTGCGTTGCTTCTACAAGAAATGAGGGCAGGTCAACAAAACCAGTGAAATAATGCAGCATCAAAACATCTGCATCAGGCAATTTTTTTATTAATGAATCTCCATATTGACTATAAATATCAGAAAAAACCTCAATTCCTAAAGGACGCGTGTTTTGGTAAGCCTCTATTCTTTTCTGAATAAAACGTCGCCTAAGTAATCGCTTACCTCTGTTTAGTAAATCAGTTGGAGGCCTAAAAAGGACTTCGTTTTCTCCTTCAACAGGACCTAGCTCGCACACCCAGAGCGATTTTATATTTTTTTTCAACAATCCTTTATGGATAGCATAGGCAGCTTTTCCCCCACCTCCTGAATTAAACTTTGCTATATGTAGAACTCTCATAACTATTTCTTGTTAAGAATCTGCCATTTTCTAAACATGAAAACAGTCCAAATAATCTGTGTTAATCTATCTTCCCCTTCAAGAAACGGTTTATAAAATTTTTCTGAAAAGTCAGCTGCTATATTCCCGTCACTTCTAAGATCAGGATCATTGAAAAGGCCCTCAGCAGTTGCTTTCAATGGGCCTCGCAGCCATTTTGCCATCGGAATTACAAATCCTTTTTTGGGAAGATCAGTAAACCCAGGGGGGAAAAAATCGATAAACGCATCTTTGAATATCGATTTAATTTTCATTGGGCTAAATCGTAAGTTAGGTGGAATTTTCAGAACAGATTCAACAAATTTTTTATCCAAAAAAGGCGTGCGTACTTCTAAGGAATGAGCCATGGAAAATCGGTCAGTCATATACAAAAACTCACAAGGCAACTGGTTTATAAAATCTACAGCAACACATCTATCTCTTAAATTGAGGTCGTCATGCCTTATAAACGTCTTTTCTAAAATTTTTCTTCCTTCTGAGAACTCGTTGGAATCAGGAGATAATCTATCATTAAATCCACCCCCAAACGCTGTTGGATAGGTCATACCGAAAGGATGGAGCCAAAAATGTGGCAAATCCGATAAAGTGTTCTGCGATAAAATGTTTACTGATTCATTAAACAACTCAGGATGAAGCAATGACCGTAAGTAATTGATGGTTCGTGATATATAATAATTTGTTTGGGCAATCGCTGGATATTTTGTTGCTATAGTCAATGCTCGATTAAAGTTCTTTCGTCGCTCTAACTTTCTAAACTTATTATAATTTGAAAATAGTTCATCTCCACCCGTTCCAGTCATTGCAACTTTGACATCCTTAGCGATTTCTTTGTATACAAACCATGAGGGAAGACCTCCTCCGTAAGGTTCATCTAAGTGATAAATCATTTTGTCCAGATCATCGATCAACAGATCTGCATCAACTATGATTTCATGGTGCTCTGTACCGTATAGCTGGGCTATCTGCCTTGCATCATCAAGCTCATTTATAGAATGCCCATCTTTTGAATCGAACCCTAAAGTATATGTTTTAACGGTATTACCATTTCGACAAAGAGAGGCTACAATTGCCGCAGAGTCAACACCACCTGATAAACTACAAGCGATAGGCACATCCGAAATGCTCCACCGCTCTACAGCAGGAATGAATTCTTCTCTGATTACCTCAATCCACTCAGATCGCTTAAGATCTTCAAATTCTTTATTTAAGGGCAAATGATAGTAAGGCTCAAGCTTGAAGCTATCTTCCTCCAACTTATACGTAAATTGAAATCCAGGTAACACTTTTTTTACACATTGATAGATAGATCTTTCTTGAGGGATATATTGCAAACCCAAATATTGTTGAATTGCAAGTGAATCTAAATCTCTGGAAAATATTGGCAAACAAAAAAACGATTTCAATTCAGACGCCCAGGCAATCCCTCCTGTAAATTTACGGTAATATAATGGTTTAATGCCAAAGGGATCCCTGGCCCCAAATAAAGTCTTATTCCTTTTATCATATATGACAAAAGCAAACATCCCGTTCAATTGTTTGACAATCTCGCAGCCGATGTGTTGATATCCTTTAAGGATCACCTCTGTATCAGAATGATCTGTCGAGAATTTTACCCCTTTAATCAATAAAGATTTCCTGATTTCAGATGCATTAAATATCTCTCCATTAAAAACAATAACAAAATTGCCATCTTCAGTTACCATTGGTTGATGGCCTCCGGAAATATCCAAAATACTTAACCGGCTCATGGCAAGTCCAACAGATAATTCGAGGTCCCAATACTCTCCAGATTCATCCGGACCTCGATGGCTTTGACGGGCATTCATTAAAGAGAGGTAGCCTCTATCTTTAAGACCTGTATATCCAACAATGCCGCACATGTTAAAAACTACCTTTTCCCTTTGATAATTGACACTTCCAGGCCATTACCACCTTTTTTTATAGTGTAGGAAATATTTTTCAGGGGACTCAACCAGCTTTCAATGGTTTCTTTACGTTGAGGTATGTCATATCTGGCACCCAGGGCATCGTAAGTATCTAAAATCGCCCAGTCCCGTAGTTGTTCTTTAGATAAAGGTAGTAGACCAGTGTAATTCCAACAAGGAACGATTTTGGAAAGCTGTTTTTGCAATAAAGGAGAAAAATGTCCTATGGCATTATCAACAGGTAGCCATATCGGAATATACCAGTGCACAATTTTTCTAAGTGTAGAAGGAGCAAGCTTGGTTGTGAACCATCGCCAATAATACTTTGACGTCCAACGGCAGGGTCGAGATACTATATATGAATCGATGGCAATTTTCCCACCATCAGCAGCCATATCAAGAGCACACATCATTGCTTTATAAGGATCAGGCGTATGTTGCATAACACCATACATCAATACAAAATCAAAGGACTCCGGTTTGAAAGGCAGACGAAAAAGATCGGCTTGAGCTATATGAAAATTATGGTTTTCTAAATTATTGCGATAACAAGCATCCACAGCAGTGCTATAATCTATTGCCCAAACTTCGGCGTTACAGGAGAGAAGAATTTCAGTGAATCTGCCGGCGCCGCAACCGATTTCAAGAACCTTTTTGCCCTCTAACTGTGTATGACTCCACCCTGTTCCGTTGGACAATCTCTCCTTTGACAAGGTTAGACCTGTATGGCTATCCAGCTGAGTGGATCTAAAGGTGTTCCATTGATCCCCAAAATTAGATGCATAATTTTCTCTGTCTACAAATCTCGGTATTCCTTCAACAATTGGAAACTTTTTAGTGCCATTTGATGAACAATAAAAGTCGCCGGCTTTTATTAATGGAGTTTTCTCTTCGGGATCACAAAACATTTCTTTGGAATATATCAAAAGACAAGGAATAGCAAATTACATCAGAAGATGTACTGTTCCCTAGACAATAAAGACTTGTGCCAATACATTTTTTGACACAAAAGTCACAAGCGTTTTCCAAAAACCTTATACAATTTGAGCAACAAGCATAATATGCGGCTTCTCGAGGCACTTAAAAACCCATTTTTTTCCATAAGGTAAATATATTGAGGCTTTCTCGATTTTCTTATAACCAAGATCGTCTTGCATAAAATTACAACTGAAAATCTTTTTTATGGAAAACCCCATAGACTCCAGCTACGGTGTATGCCTTGGGGCATCCAAGAAGTCATGTGCTGCCATTTATGAAACAGACAGCCACATTCAGGGCAAATTTGCATCTGTTGATTTAAATTTTCGTTGTTGGGAACCGTTAGTATCAAATAGCCATCCTTCTTTATTATATATTTAAAATCACATATTATTTTTTTTAAATAATTATTATTGCAATGCTCAACAACCTCGAAACAAAAAATCAAATCTGCAATTTTTTTATTCTCTGGCTTTATGACGTCTTTTGTATGAAACCAAACAACTTTATTTTTTTATCTGTTTAAGCGATTGAGTTGACGAATCAATCCCTATATACTTCTGCCAAGCATTGTAACTCTCCAGGTGCTTCAATAAAAATCCTGGACCACAGCCATAATCAACTATAGTCGCTTTAATATCTACTATTCTATTTATCACCCTTAGCATTCTATGCCCGGAATGATTTGTGAAATATTGACTGCGATAATAGGGGCTTTCGCCATAAAAATCCCATATCCTTTTAACTGTCTCTTCATTCCATTTTACTGGATGTATAGCTTGATCCATGATGAGTGAAATTCTTTTAGATTATTTAAATTACTTCAACTAAAATTTTCTGATTAAGCAGATATGAAATAATCCTCAACATCAAAATCTGCAAAGAAATTAGAAAGGATTTTATCAGTTGAAGAGTAGTTTTTCCACGATTTCAGGTATATTCGATGCTGCGTAGTATTATTAGTGCGACAAACTGATTCAAAAAGCTCGCTATGCCACAATCTTTTATGGAAAATCCCATAAAAAAATCTCTTAGCGATATCCTGTTGTGTTGTTGACAAAGCGGAAAGTGAATGTATTGACGCAATGATGTCTCTGTACTCTTCAATACTTTTAGGATCAATTGTAAATCCTTTATTTGAATATCTCCCAGTGCCAGCTGTAATTACCGGTATTCCTAGAACAGGAAGTTCCATGCCTATAGTGCCACGAATAGTGAGTCCTATATCGGTAATGGCAAATAATGAAAGAGGGTTCACCTTTTGTTCAGGTAAAAGAAGATGGACATGGTCAGGAAGCCTTCCTATTTTATGCTTTAATGCTTCCACATCATTGTAGACTACTTGCTTGCCTTGAGATTCCATCTTCCATACGTTAGCTGGATGAATTTTAATAATCCAATTCAAATTCGTGTTTCGAATAGCCAAACGCACTGTCTCAACAAGCCATTCCTCTGCTCCACCAGGGAAAAGATCTTCCCCCCAAAACATATTGGCATCCCACAAAACATGGGAAAAAATAACCGCAGTCTTTTTGTTGTTAATTAAATTTAGACGGTTTCGTAATACCTCTGGAGATTCAGCAGGCAAATCTAAGCCGATTCTTCTTGAAAACAGATACTTATCACTATATTTACAATCCATTATTTCATTAATTCGATTGCTTACGTGGAAATTGATTTCTATGTCTTTCAACAAAGACCATGATCTGTCGGAAAGGGACGTCGGGTTTACTGCCTTATTTTGCTGATTATACCGCTTAAAAACATATGCACCCTCTTCGTATGAATGACAATATTGAATATATCTCCCATTATTTCTGAGTACTTCCTGCGAAACACCAGCGTTTGTATAATTAGGTTCATTTATTAATATTTGACTGAAGCCATGATCATTCATCATTTGCCTTGTTGCAAAGACGCTAGCAAGAGTTGAACAGAGTAACCGGTATGCTATCTTTCGGGTCTGATCATTACGCAAGTCTACACCAGCACAGAACTTTTTTCGTCCAACAGCAGAAAGGACATGTTTACCAAGAGGCATTTCTTCAAAACAAAAATCCCTAAGTTCATCAAATGAATAACAATCTTCTAGAACGTCCTTCGCAATTTTCTCCGCTTTCTTCATATGATGATCAAGTGATAGATTCCATTTAAGGAATCTATCGTCAGAAAATCCCATTTTCTTCCAATACGTTTCAGCAACTGGATATCCTGCAAGAAACACCTTACAACCTGCCGATTCAGCTAAATAGGCAAAAAGAACTTCATGTTGAATCTGATAATGCCAATCGGTCATAGAGTAAACTAATAACTTACCTTTGTGTGCAGTAGAAAATGATAGCTTGGGCCAATCCTTAGAAGAAGCAAAAAAATCATTAATAAATCGTTTATCTTGACTATGTTTTTTTTGTTTATCTATTACGTACTTAATATTCTTAAACAACATTATTTTTCCCATAAACCTGAGCCAGCAACACTGTCAAAGACCAGTCTTGTTCACTATCAATATCAATAGACGACACAATGTCCATCTCAAATTTGACTATATTTTTGCCGTAAAGACTCCCCTTCCGGATAACATCAGACCTCGTTATTAAAATCGCAGGACCGTTTCTTGCCCATAAAACAGGATCTTCGTGTCGTGAGGTTGAGATCCAATTATTTTGGTATCCTCGCAAATAATCACCATCTTCCACCATAAGACAAGAAGGTATGAATCTGTGGGGAACTTTGGTAACAGAGACCAATGTGTCGCATTGTTTTTTTGTAAATACTTCAATAGCTTTTGCTATATGCTCCGCATTCCGAAAAGGAGAAGTCGGCTGCAATAAACAGACTGCGTCAAACTGCCAGTTTTGATCTTTCTCTGCTTGCATAAGTGCATGGTGAACTACAGGTTGCATTGGAGTATCGTCCTGCGCTAACCTTGCAGGTCTAAGTTCGTCACATCTAAACCCATATTCAATTACAGTTCGTTGGATGTCTTTTGAATCAGTTGAGATAACTATATCCTGAAAACAATTCGAAATACTTGCAGCTTCCAAGGTATGGATAATCATAGGTTTTCCAGACAAAATTCTGATATTCTTCCGTGGAACACCTTTTGATCCACCTCTTGCAGGAATTAATGCGAGTATTTTTAAGGACATAATTCATTACCTAATAAGAAATTCTTTTCTGAATTGTCCAAGTGCATTTAGAAAGAATATCAGCAATTTTTTCTCCTGCTGTACCATCACCGTAAATGGGATCACTTTTATAGTGCCCCTGATCAATTTGTTGCCTAACCGACTTTGTTATTTCTTCCTTATCATGTGATACATGGATAACATTATGTCCTATTTGTCTTCCAGCCTGTCTAGTGCCAATGTCGACAACAGGTGTTCCGATAAAAGCTCCTTCTCTAATTCCACTGCTCGAGTTACCAATTAAACATAGAGTTCTTTTTAATAATTGGATGTAAAGATGAGTTGGTAGATTTTTATAGAAATGAATTTTAGAGTCATCGCAATGTTCGCGAAAAACTCTTATTCCTTTTGCGATATCCTCAGATCCTGCATCAGCATTTGGCCAAAGGAAGATAGTTTGTATGTCTAATTCTTTAACTGCTTCCAGAGTAATGTTTATCTGTGAACGCCCGGCACCATACTCAGTCGTTACAGGATGCTGCGAAACGAGTAAAAATGGTTTCCGAATATCAACTTTTCCACCCACCCCTTTAATTAAATTAAGATTATCATCTTCTGAAAGCTCTTTTTCTAATTCTGTTTTTACTAGATCCATACGTGGACATCCCACAAGAAAAACAGAGTCCGACGATTCACCAAGCTTCAAAATTCGATCATAGGCATCCTGACATGCCGGAAAATGAATGTGTGCAAATTTAGTTACTGCATGTCTAATGCTTTCATCTATCGTTCCAGTTACTTCCCCTCCCATGGTATGAGCGATGGCAATATTCATATAGGCTGCAGCAAGGGTGGTCGCCATTGTTTCAAATCTGTCACCAACAGTTATTACCACGTCAGGTTTTAATTTTCCAAAAACAGTCGGCAGTTCAATCAACCCAAGGCCGGTCGATTTTGCCATGGTCTCAGGGGTTTCTCCTTCTATAAGAATGTGAACTCTTTCATCAATAGTAAAACCATCCTTTTGGATCAAATTAATAACAGATCCATATCGATCCAACAAGGCTGACGCCATAACAACTACTTGCAATAAAAGATCAGGATGTTTTTTTATTGCTGCCATTGCAGCTTTGATTGAGCTATAATTTGCTCTTGAACCTACAACAACACAGATTTTTCTCTTTTCCACTTTCTAATACCGTATGTTATTCATTTATATATCTGTATATATTTCAAGATGTTATAGGATGAATCTAAGTAAAGTCATTCCACTTAAAAAGATGATCCTTTAATACAGCCTTTTTAGTTAAGCGACCAACAATCGATGTATATTCTGAGGCAGAAATCCCGTTTCCAGGCTTTTTAAAGGCAAGATGTCGAAACTCAATTTTCGTTCCAGCGGAAATCGGCATTGCAGCCACAACACTTTTTTCAAAAATGTTTTTCATCTCTTTATAGGATGTAAGGTCATTTTTATCTACGGGGTTTCCCAACATGGTCCAAATTTCTTTTACTCCGTGACAATATGAGGCAAAATCATCGGGCTCCATACTATTTGCTGCATCACTACCATACATATATCTTGAAAAAGTAAAATGTTTTTCAATTACAACAGCGCCCAAGGCAGCAGCAGCGAATCCTGCGGCCATACCTATAGTATGATCTGAAAAACCCACGCTTAATCCGTATCTACTGTTCATCTCGCCTAATACGTTGAGCCCTACTTTCTCAGGGGGACATGGGTAAGTCGAAGAACACTGCATAATCACTACGTGTTCTCCATGAGACAGCACTTTGACTGCATTGTCCAACTCTTTCCAATTGCTCATCCCAGATGAAAGAAGCACAGGTTTAGCCGTTTTAGCAATTTTTTCTAAAAGAGGAATATTAGTATTTTCTCCAGATGGAATTTTATAGATCGAAATTCCAACATTTTCTAAAAGGTCGACAGCTTCAAGGCTAAATGGTGATGAAACAAAAAGAACATTATTTGCTTTACAACTCTCTAGTAACCCCCTCCATTGCTCAATTGTGAAGGAGGTTCTTTTAAAATACTCATAACGAGGCTCCCCGGAGAAATATGGGGGCATAGGTGCATCTATTAATGTTTCGGACTCAGCAATATGGGTTTGAAATTTTACGGCATTTGCTCCACATTTAGACGCGATTTCAATTAGTTTACATGCATTTCCAAAAGACCCATCATGCACAGAACCAATTTCAGCTATAATCAATTTTTCATGTTTTGCGTTTTTGCTAGCCATTGCCCCCCCTCTTTACAGCAACAGATCGCCCTAATAGTAATTTTCCCACTTGGTTCGATAACTTTTCGGCTTTCTAAAACAACAAACCCACAATTTTCTAACAGACGTGACAATCCTGAAAATGAATAAAGATGAAAATGTAGTGCACCCAAGACGTTATCCTCGGAAGCACAATAAGCAATCGTATCCTTGTCAGGAACTTCTATATAAAGTAATCCTTTATTTGGAGATAATAACTCAAGTGAATTTTCCAGCAATTTATGTGGATACTTTACATGCTCAATAATTTTATTTAAGGTTATCAAATCAAATATTTTACCTTCTAATTCATTGCATGGAAATTTTTTATTGATGACTTTATACTTGTCTATTTCAATCAGGTGGTTATATGCGATTGGGTCCGGCTCAATTGCAGTAGCATTAATTTTTAAATTCGAAACTTCAGCTTCCATAATAAGTTTGGTCAGAAAAACACCAGTACCTGCACCTATATCTAGTACATTAATATTTCCACCAAATCTATTTATGCTTCCACAATTTGAAGTGAATTTTTTTAAAGACTCAACGATATATTTCACTCGAAAATAATTATCTGACTCAATATCAGGTAACGATAAAATTTTCCGATATTTGTTTTTTATTGGCAAGCCTGCAAAATCAATCTGATAATATGAACCGGAAATCTCTGAAAGTAATTTTTGGTTTTTTACTGTATTAACATTTACCGCGCATAAGCATTGGTTGCATAGAATCCAAAATCTCCTGTAATTATCAGCTTTAATTCCAATGTGTAATTCAAATCTATCCGGCTTATTAATTTCTTTTAGCGTGGGGCCTAACTCTCCACCACATAAACTGCAACTTTTTCTCATATCAATGTTAATTAATTGAATTAAGGACAATCACGCCCTCTGGTGACAAAGTTATGTCATGCTGCTCAAAGAGATATGAACTGATTCAGCAATTGCTTCACCAGCCGCCTCAAGAGTAAATAGTTTTTCATACGTTTGTCGACCGGCTTTTGATATTTTTTTTCTAAGAACAGGATTTTTCCACAACATAATTATTTGTTGAGCCATATTTGATCCGCTTGAGCTTAACAAACAGTTCTCTCCCGAAATCAATTCAGGAATTCCGGCTTTATTTGCTTCGTGTGCAATCACACAAGCTTCATATGAAAATCCAGTGATAATACGAACCCTGATTCCGAGTTCTACGGGTGTTGGAACGACCAATATGTCCGAGGAGGCGAACTGCTCATCAGGCGGGTTAATTTGCCCAAGTATCTTCACAGCAGGATGAATCATCCTTTGTTTTATATTTTTTGGAACTTTTTCAAACATTCCTCCCACAACTCTTATTTCAAAGCCATCTTCTCCAAAGGTATCGGTTAATTCAGGCAAAACCTCACTGAAAAACAGATCCAACCCAGCTAAAGTTGCCGTACCAGCAAGATGCCCCAGAAGAAGCAGACAAGGTCCTTTTCTTTTAGTAAATTTGCTTTCAGACACTACCGATCGGTATCCATGATAAAATGGGTCAGGTACCGGAGTTCTGAAATATTCACATAGCTTAGCACCATTTTCTCTGAACCATTGGGCATGGTGCTCAGCAAATGCTCCGTAGTTCGTACACTTATTTAATAGTAATTGTTGCTCTTTTACCATCTTCCTCATCCTGAAATATCTTGAAACTTTCTTTTTAATACCTTCAAAGTGTTCAGGGGTATATTTTCTGTACAGTTTCTCACGATAAAGATAAGGAAGATGAAGAGGATCTCCTACAAAAGCAAAAAGAGGAATTTTACCTTTTTG
>Ga0055450_10000270_pt1 | contig 10669 bp, 5 predicted proteins | sample China_Galinas_PW_5_FD_57740 | JGI IMG/M metagenome (GOLD analysis project Ga0055450, IMG submission 57740) | Wetland microbial communities from San Francisco Bay, California, USA, that impact long-term carbon sequestration - China_Galinas_PWC_D1 | ecosystem: Environmental > Aquatic > Marine >... | reverse complement strand
TCGGATACTGGTTCACGGATCGGGAGAAGGCGGACGCGGGCAAGAAGGCGTTCATCGTCAACCGCATCGGTGACTTCGGCTTCCTGGTGGCGATGCTCCTGCTCTTCGCCACGTTCGGGACCCTGGACTTCGTGCCGCTCTTCCACCAGGCCTCCACCGGCATGGTGTATGGGGGGGGGCTGGTGACCGCCGTCACGCTCTTCTTCTTCCTGGGAGCGACGGGCAAGAGCGCCCAGATCCCGCTCTACATCTGGCTCCCGGACGCCATGGCCGGCCCCACTCCGGTATCCGCCCTGATCCACGCCGCCACCATGGTGACGGCGGGGGTCTACATGGTGGCGCGCTCCTCGGTCCTGTACGCGCTGTCCCCGGTGGGGAGCGCTACCGTGGCGGGGGTGGGGGTCCTCACCGCGTTCTTCGCGGCCACCATCGCGCTCAAGCAGTACGACATCAAGAAGGTGCTGGCGTACTCCACAGTGTCCCAGCTCGGCTACATGTTCGTGGGCGTGGGCGTCGGGGCGTACGCGGCGGGTATCTTCCACCTCATGACGCACGCCTTCTTCAAGGCGCTCCTCTTCCTGGGCTCCGGCGCGGTCATCCACTCGATGCACCACGCGCTGCACCACACCCACAGCCACGCCGACGCCCAGGACATGCGCAACATGGGCGGTCTGAAGAAGTACATGCCCATAACGTGGGTGGTCATGTGGGTGGCCACGTTGGCCATTTCCGGGGTGTGGCCCTTCGCCGGGTTCTTCTCCAAGGACGAGATCATCTGGCAGGCTGGGGCGTTCGGCGGCGCGGAGCATGCGCCCTACCCGACGCTATATACGGTCTACTGGCTCCTGGCGCTGGCCGCGGCGCTCCTCACCGCATTCTACATGACGCGCCTCATGGTCATGACCTTCCACGGCACCAACCGCACCGGCGCGGAAGAGGCCAAGCACCTGCACGAGACGCCTGCGGTGATGTGGTTGCCCCTGTCCGTGCTGGCCGTTCTTTCGGTCTTCGGCGGGTGGCTGAACGTGCCGGAGAAGCTCCATATGTCCTTCCTGGGCGGCTTCGGCGCCCTCCCCATGGGAGAGTGGATGCATCACTGGCTGGAGCCGGTGACCGCCGCGGCGGCAAGCGTCCACGCCGCCCACCTCGGGGAGATCTCCGAAGCCGCACCCTTCGGGGGCGGCGAGGTGGCATGGGGTGTCATCTCCTTCCTGCTGGCGGTGGCGATGATCGTCGCGGCGGCGCTGGTGGTGGGCCGCCAGAACATCAAGACCGCGGACGAGTCGCCGGAGGACAGGGGCTTCGCGCGCGTCCTCTTCCACAAGTGGTACGTGGACGAGCTCTACGATGCCCTCGTGGTGCAGCCCATCGTCCGGGCGTCGCGCTTCTGCTGGAAGGTCATCGACGCCGGCGTCATCGACGGGGTGGTTAACGGCGTGGGTTATCTGGCTCGCGGGGTGGGGTGGTTCGGCAGCCTCTTCCAGACCGGCACCGTGAACACCTATGCGTTCATCCTCAGCCTCGGCGTCTTGGTCATCCTCGGCGTCGTGATCTTCTAGGAGGCCGACGATGACCGCGTTCCTGAACGCCATCGGCTACCAGGGCTGGATCCTCCACGCCCTCATCTGGCTCCCCGTCCTCGGCATGGGCCTCGTGCTGTGGGCAGAGGAAGAGCGAGCCAGGGACATCGCCTTCTGGTGGAGCCTGGGCGTCTTCGTGCTGAGCCTGGGCCTCTGGTGGGTCTTCGATCCATCCAGCGGCGACATGCAGCTCCAGACGCACGCACAGTGGATCCCGGCGTGGGGCGTGAGCTACTCGCTGGGGGTGGACGGCATCAGCCTCTTCATGGTGCTGCTCACGACGTTCACCAGCATGATGGCGGTGCTGGGGTCCTTCAACTACATCAAGAAGCGACAGCGGGCGTTCTATGCGCTCATGCTGCTCCTGGAAGCGGGCGTCGTGGGCGTGTTCTGCGCCACCGACCTCTTCCTCTTCTACATCTTCTTCGAGCTCACCCTGGTCCCGATGTACTTCATCGTGGGCGTGTGGGGTGGTGAGCGGCGCATCTACGCGGCCATCAAGTTCTTCCTCTTCACGGCCTTCGGATCGCTGCTCATGCTCGTGGGGATCCTCTACCTGCACTTCAAGGCGAAGACGCTCCTGGGGATCCCCACGTTCGCGTACGCGGATCTCCTCCAGGTGCCCCTCACCATGAAGGAGCAGCTCTGGCTGTTCACCGCGTTCGCCCTGGCCTTCTCGGTGAAGGTCCCGGTGTTTCCCCTGCACACCTGGCTGCCGGACGCGCATGTGGAGGCGCCGACCCCCGGCTCCGTCGTCCTGGCCGCCGTGCTGCTGAAGATGGGGACGTACGGCTTCCTCCGATTCCTGCTCCCGCTGTTCCCCGGTGCCGCGCAGCACCCCACCGTCGTGACCGTCATGATGGTCCTGGGGATTGTGGGCATCATCTACACCGCGTGGGTGGCTGCCGTGCAACCGGACGCCAAGAAGCTGGTGGCGTACACCTCGGTGGCACACATGGGGTTCGTGGTCATCGGCATCTTCGCCCTCACGGTCAACGGCCTGCAGGGCGGGCTGGTGGTCATGATCTCCCACGGACTGAGCACGGGCGCTCTCTTCCTGTTGCTCGGCATGCTGTACGAGCGCCGGCACACGCGCCTCATCGACGCCTTCGGCGGACTGGGACGTGTGGCCCCCTGGTTCGCGACCGCCTTCGTCATCACCGCGTTGGCTTCCATCGGACTCCCCGGAACGAGCGGCTTCATCGGCGAGTTCCTGGCCCTGGTGGGGACCTTCGAGACGCACCGCATCATGGCGATCATCGCGGCGACGGGGGTGATCTTCGCCGCCTACTACATGCTGCCCATGGTGCAGAAGGTCTTCTACAACCCTCTCGACAAGGCCGAGAACCGCGAGATGGCCGACCTCTCCCGTCGAGAAATCGCGATTCTCGCCCCCATGCTCGCGCTCATGATCTGGATCGGCTGGAACCCCACGCCCGTCCTCCGTCGGATGGAGCCGAGCGTACGCGCCCTCATCGAGCGGGTGGAGTCCTCCAACGCCACCTCGGCCGCGCTGTCGGTGACGACCCTGCCGTCGGCCGCCGCGGCGACCAGAGAACCCAACGACGCACTCGGCGACGTGACCAAGCCCGACGCCGTCTCCGAAGAGTAGCCCTATGACTCTCGACTTCAGCCGGAACCTCCATTACGTCTGGGCGCTGCTTCCGGAAATCACCTTGAGCGCGTGGGCGATGCTGGTTCTCGTGGCCGGCGTGACGGGCAGGCATCGCCCGGGACGCGGGGCGGGCGGGAAGAGCGACCCCGAATTCGGGCGGGGCGCCGACCTGGGATGGCTCGCTCTGGTGGGAATCCTGGTTGCCGCCTTCTTCAACGGTTGGCTCTACGGTGTGACGGAGGTCGGTCACACCTCGATGATCGCGGTGGACCACTTTCGACTCTTCGCCAACTGGATCTTCCTGCTGGCGGGGGCGCTGGCGATCCTGATCTCGTTCTCCTACGTGTATCGTCAGCGGCTCCAGGCCGGTGAGTTCTACGGGCTCATCCTCCTGGCGGTCACCGGGATGATGTTCATGGCGGCGGCCCGGGACCTCATCGTGATCTTCCTTGGCCTCGAGGTCATGTCGATCTCCGTCTACGCCCTGACGGCGTTCAACCGACGGGACCGGAAGTCGGCCGAGGCGGGGCTCAAGTACTTCCTGCTCGGCGCCTTCTCCACGGGCTTCTTCCTCTACGGGATCGCGTTGGTGTACGGCGCCACGGGAAGCACCAACGTCGTCGCCATCGGAGCCAGCGTCGCCAGCGGAGCCGCCCGTACGGGGTTCCTCGTACTGGGGATCGCGCTGCTGACCATCGGCTTCGCCTTCAAGGTGTCGGCTGTGCCGTTCCACATGTGGACGCCGGACGTCTACGAGGGCGCTCCAGCGCCGGTGACGGCGTTCATGTCGGCCGGCGTCAAGACCGCAGCGTTCATCGCCTTCCTGCGCGTCTTCCTGGTGGGCTTCGATGCGGCGTATGGCGTGTGGTACCCCATCATGTGGTGGCTGGCCGCCATCACGATGGTGGCCGCCAACCTCATCGCGCTGGTTCAGTCGAACGTGAAGCGCATGCTCGCCTATTCGAGCATCGCCCACGCCGGTTACCTGCTGGTGGCCCTCACGGCTGCGAACCAAACGGCAGCGGCGGGTATGCTCTTCTACCTGCTGGTCTACACGCTCATGAACATGGGCGCGTTCGCCATCGTCATCGTCGTCTCGCACCAGTCCGAGGAGCACCTCCAGATCGAGGACTACGCCGGCTTCGGATGGTCCAATCCGCTCCTCGGGGTCTTCTTGACCATCTTCCTCCTCTCCCTGGCCGGCTTCCCGGGCACCGGGGGATTCATGGGGAAGATCTACCTGCTCCAGGGAGCCGCCGACTCGGAGCTGTGGCGGCTTTCCGTGATCCTGGTTCTCACCACGGTAGCATCCTACTGGTACTATCTGCGGGTGGCGTGGTTCATGTGGATGCGGGAGCCCGCCTCCGAGAGCCAGCACGCCCAGGTGGTGACGCCGCTTCCCATGCGACTGGCCCTTCTGGCAAGCGTGGCGGTCATTCTCTACCTCGGGATCTTCCCGGCCTCCGCTCTGGGCTTCGCGCAGGCGTCGGTGCGCGGGCTGGGCTCGCTCGGGGGCAGCCTCCTCGGGCTCACGCCATGACGCTACGGGCCGGACTCTAGCAGGTCGCTGAGGAAGGGGGCGCCATCCGCCCGCAACCCACGCGATGCGAGCATCGCGAGGGAGCCCCGATTCGCGTCCCCTGGGATCTGGGCCGTGGCGCACGACACTCGTCGTCGTCGGTGCCGCGTTGACCTTCAACGGCGGGGCCGTCTAGCTTCCCGATATCGGATTTCCACACGAGGTCGCATGACGCCTTCTCAACATATCTTCCGTCAATACGACATCCGCGGCATCGTCGGTCAGGATCTGGACGCAGGGATAGCGGAAGCCGTGGGCCGGGCCTTCGGCAGCCATGTCCGGGCGTCCACCGCCAAGCCGAATCCCGACGTGGCCCTCGGGTGCGACAACCGACTGACGTCTCCCGAGTTGGCGGCTGGCCTCGCGGCCGGACTTCGGGCCGCCGGCTGTGACGTCGTGGATGTCGGCACCGTCCCGACACCGATTCTGTACTGGACCGAGGCCACCCTGAAGACGGATGCCGGGGTCCAGATCACAGGCTCCCACAACCCTCCGGCGTGGAACGGTATCAAGCTCACGGTGGGGGGGGCGTCGCTGTATGGAGACTCGATTCGGGACCTCTATCGGCGCATCGTCGACGGGGACGTCTCGCGGGGAGCGGGGGGACACCGGCAGGCCCAGGTGCTCGACGCGTATGTGGAGGATATCGCCGGACGATTCCACCTCCCCCGTCCCGTGAAGGTGGCCGCCGACTGCGGAAACGGAACGGGCTCGGTGGTGGCGCTTCGCCTCCTGGAAGCGCTGGGGGCGGAGGTGACGCCACTCTTCTGCGAATCCGACGGGACGTTTCCGAACCACCACCCCGACCCGACGGTCGACGAGAACCTGGAGGACCTCATCCGTGCGGTGCGGGCCGGCGGGCACGACGTCGGGGTAGCCTTCGACGGGGACGCGGACCGCATCGGAGCCGTGGACGAGACCGGCGGCATCGTGCGCGGCGACATCCTCCTGCTGCTCTTCGGCCTGGACATCCTGGCCAGGCGCGGTAGCGGCCAGAAGCTGATCTTCGACGTCAAGTGCTCCCAGGCGCTTCCCGAGGTCTACGGACAGGCTGGGGGTGAGCCCATCATGTGGAAGACGGGGCACTCCCTCATCAAGCGGAAGATGAAGGAGACCGGAGCGCCCCTGGCAGGTGAGCTCTCGGGTCACATCATGATCGGCGACGGGTACCTGGGCTTCGACGACGCGCTCTACGATGCCTGCAGGCTCATCGACCTGGTGGCTCGCGACGACCGGCCGCTCTCCGAGCGGGTGGCGGAGTTCCCGAGGTATGTCTCGACGCCCGAGATCCGCATCGACGTCACCGAAGAGCAGAAGTGGGCGGTCGTCGAAGCGGCGGTCTCCCACTTCAAGACGAAGCACGACGTCATCGACGTCGACGGCGCCCGGGTGCTGTTCGGCGACGGATGGGCGCTGTTGCGGACATCGAACACGCAGCCGGTGATCGTCGCACGCTTCGAAGCCCGCACGGAGGCGCGTCTCCGGGAGATCCGTGACGAGGTGGAGGAGTGGCTGCGAGGCCAGGGGGTGGCTTTCTAGCGTGTCCATGCAAAGCTGCGAGCCGTCGCAATGAAGTCGTTCCTGAAGTCCCTGAGGGGCGGACGACTCCTGGTCGTCATCCTCGTCCTGGTGGCGCTCCTCATCGCTCTGGGACGGCTCGCTTCCGGCGTCGTGACGGAGATCCTCTGGCAGGCCGAGGCCGGCTATCTGGGGACCTTCTGGCGGAGAGTCGTCTGGCAATGGGGTGCCCGCATCCTGGCCGGTGCGGCCGTCGGGCTCATGGTGTACTTCGACCTGCGTGCCGTCGCCGGGACCCTGGGTGGAATCCAGATCAAGCGCCGCTTCGCGAACATCGAGATCTCCGAGCAGCTTCCGCACGGCTACGTGTCCGCAGCCATGGTGGGAATCGCCGCCCTGCTCGCGCTGTGGTTCGGAGCCGCCGTGCCCGAGTCCGTGGGCGAGCAGGGGCTGCTGTTGACCCACGCCGCATCCTGGGGTGTCCAGGAGCCCATCCTGGGCAGGGACGTGGGCTTCTACGTCTACTGGCTTCCCATGCTCCGCAGCCTGGTGGGGTACGCCCAGGTGGTGGTCTTCCTGCTGTTCACTCTGGCGACGGCCGGGTACGCCGCGACGGGCGCCGTGCGGTGGGGGAGCAGGGGAGTGGTCTCGCAGAGGGTTGCCCGCGTGCATCTCGTGGGGTTGCTCGCCGCGTTTCTCGTGCTGTTGTCCGTGCACCTGTGGCTCGGGCGCTACGTGCTTCTCCTGAGCGGCTCTTCCCATGTGCAGGGGATCTTCGGCTACGCGGACGCCCAGGCCCGCCTACCCGCGCTCCAGACCATGGTGGTCATCACCCTGGCCGCCGCGGCGGCGGTCTTCTGGGGATCGTGGCGCAACCGGGGCGTGCTCGTCGTGACGGCGCTTCTCGGCCTGATTGCGGCCGCCCTCGTCATCGACGGCTTCTATCCAGCGATGGTCCAGCGCTTCCGGGTGGAGCCCAACGAGCTGGCCCGTGAGACCCCGTACATCGAGGCCAACCTGAAGTTCACCAGAGCGGGATTCGGGTTGGACAAGATGGAGCGGCGTCGCTTCGGGTACGACGTCAACGAGAAGGTCGACTGGGCCAGCGCCGCGCGCCAGTTCCGCGGACTGCCCGTGTGGAACCAGAGCACTCTGCTCACGACCTTCCGCCAGCTCGAGGCGCGCTTCCCGTACTACGACTTCGCGGAGGTGACGATCGACCGTTACCGGACTCCCGCCGGGCAGGTGCCCGTTGCGGTGTCCGTCAGGGAGATCGATCCCAACGGCATCCAGGACCCCAACTGGCAGAACCTCCACATCAGGCAGCGCTACGTGGAAGGGATGGGTGCGGTGGCGAGCCTGGCCGCCGAGCGCACGGCCGAGGGTCGCCCACCCATGATCGTCTCGGGGATCCCCCCCGAGTTCACCGGGGATTCGCTGACCGCACCGCACCTCACCCTGGGGGATCCCCAGGTCTTCTTCGGCGCTCGGCCTCAGCTGCACGCCGTGGTCAGCCCATCGCCGGTGCCGCAAGGGGCCGGGCCCGATTCGGCGGCCATGGCAGCGCTCTTCCCGGAGGGGATCCGGCTCTCGTCGACGCTCAGGAAGCTGGTGCTGGCCTGGCGCTTCGAGGATCCGAACCTGCTCTTCGCATCGGAGATCACGGCCAGCAGCCGGTTCATCTACCGACGCCGCGTCCTGGATCGCGCCCAGGCCATCGCTCCGTTCCTCCGCTATCCCGATTCGCCGTATCCGGTCATCGTGGACGGGCGGGTGGTCTGGATTCTGGAGGGATTCACCGCGACGCGGGAATTCCCCCTGTCCACGGCGCAGCAGATGCACCTGCAGTTCCGGCGTCCCGTGAGCTACGTGCGGAATTCCGTGAAGATCACGGTGGATGCCATCACCGGGAAGACGGACTTCTACCGTGTGCCCGTCGCCGATCCGCTGGCCGACACCTATGCCCGGGCGTTTCCTGGCCTCTTCAAGCCGCTGGACCAGATGCCGGCCGAGCTCAGGGCCCATCTGCGGTACTCGAAGGAGTTGATGAACCTGCAGGCGAGGGTGCTCCTGCAATACCACCAGGAGACGGCACCGGCATTCCACGGGCAACAGGATGTCTGGTCCATTCCGGGAGAGCTCGCCCAGGGGACGACGCCCGTGCCCTACCAGCCGGAGTACGGCATCTTCGAGCTTCCGGGAGAGGACGAGCCCCACTTCAACCTGACCACGGTGTTCGTGCCCGCCGACCGGCAGAACCTCACCGCCATCCTGGTGGCCCGCCTCGGCGATGGCGACAAACCCGAGCTCATCCTCTACGACGTCGCCGTGGAGGACCAGGTCCAGGGGCCCCGCCAGATCGAGTCGCTCGTGGAGCAGGACCCTCAGATCTCCCAGCAGCTTTCCCTGTGGCGTACGGGAGGGAGCGAAGTCTGGACGGGTCACCTCCACCTCGTGCCCGTGGGGAGGCGGTTGCTGTACATGGAGCCAGTCTTCCTGGCCGCCGACGCGAACGCCATCCCCGAGCTTCGCCGATACGTAGTGAGTGACGGACGGCGCGTCGCCATGAACGCCGACCTGGCTGGGGCCATCGGCGAGCTGGAAGGCATCCTCCCGCCCACGGGCGGGGAGGGGGAGGAAGCCGGAGCCGCGCCGAGCGCCCAGGGCCGGTGGCCGGACGCCGCCCTGGACCTCCTGAATCAGGCGGAGTCGCGCCTGAAGGCCGGGGACTGGAAGGGCTTCGGAGAGAGCCTGGACAGGCTGCGGGCTCTCCTGGAGAAGCTCGGAGGGACCGGCGGCGCATCCGGTGGGCAGAGCGGACGTTGATCGCCCCCCGGGGCCTGGGTAGCTTCAACGGTCTTTCCTGTCCGGCTCGTCTGTGACGCCTCCCCGGACCAGATACGCCGGCTTCGAGCATCAAACCAGACGACGGCGATGAATATCCACGAATATCAGGCCAAAGAACGCTTCCGGGCGGCCGGGGTTCCGGTCCCACCGGGAGAGATCGCTACGACGCCGGAGGAGGCCGAGGCAATCGCCCGCCGCTTCGGCGGCACGGTGGTGGTGAAGGCCCAGGTCCACTCCGGCGGGCGTGGCAAAGCGGGCGGCGTCAAGCTCGCGAAGACCCCCGAGGAGGCCAGGGAGCACGCGTCCCGGATCCTGGGCATGGAGATCAAGGGCCTCAAGGTGATGAAGGTGCTCGTCACGCCTGCCGAGGAGATCGCGACCGAGGCGTATGTGGGCGTCCTCATGGACCGGAAGACCCAGGCGCCCACGTTCATGGTGTCCTCGGAAGGCGGCATCGACATCGAGGAGGTGGCGGCCAACAACCCCGACGCCATCCGCAAGCTCGGTGTCGACCCGCGCTACGGGATGCTTCCCCACCAGGCCTACTGGCTGGCGAACGCGTTGTACGACGAGCCCGCGCTGGTGAAGCAGGCGTCCAAGGTGATCGCCCAGCTGTACAAGGCGTTCGTGGACTCCGGAGCGTCGATGGCGGAGATCAACCCGCTCATCTCCACCAAGTCCGGTGAGGTCAAGGCCATCGACGCCAAGATGAGCATCGACGACTCCGAGCTCTTCCGCCGGCCCGAGGTCGCCGCCATGCGGGACACCTCCGACGAGCCCGCGGCGGAGACTAAGGCGAGGGACGCCGGGCTCAGCTTCGTGAAGCTCGAGGGGGACGTCGGCTGCTGCGTGAACGGTGCGGGCCTGGCCATGGCCACGATGGACCTGGTGAAGTACTACGGCGGCGAGCCCGCGAACTTCCTTGACATCGGCGGCTCATCCAACCCCGACAAGGTCATCGCGGCGCTGGAGATCATCACGGCCGACCCCAACGTGAAGGCGATTCTCTTCAACATCTTTGGGGGAATCACCCGCTGCGACGACGTTGCCAGCGGCATCGCCGAGGCCGCCAAGCGCATCGACATCAAGCTCCCCATCGTCATCCGGCTCACGGGCACGAACGAGGAGCAGGGCATCAAGATTCTCGCGGACGCGGGCTTCTCCGCCTTCACCTCCATGGACGAGGTGGTGCAGAAGGCCGTGGAACTGGCAAAGGCATAAGCGACCATGTCGATCTTCATAGACAAGGACACGAAGCTCGTCGTCCAGGGCATCACCGGTCGAGACGGGTCGTTCCACACCCGTCAGATGATGGAGTACGGCACGCAGGTCGTCGCCGGCGTGACTCCGGGCAAGGGCGGGCAGACGTTCGAAGGACCCGACGGTACGACGGTTTCCATCTTCAACGGCATGGACGAGGCGGTAGCCGCCACCGGCGCCAACACCTCCGTCATCTACGTGCCGCCGGCGTTCGCCGCGGACGCGGTCATGGAGGCCGCGGACTCCGGCGTGAGCCTGGTGGTGGCCATC
>Ga0055450_10000269_pt1 | contig 10677 bp, 8 predicted proteins | sample China_Galinas_PW_5_FD_57740 | JGI IMG/M metagenome (GOLD analysis project Ga0055450, IMG submission 57740) | Wetland microbial communities from San Francisco Bay, California, USA, that impact long-term carbon sequestration - China_Galinas_PWC_D1 | ecosystem: Environmental > Aquatic > Marine >... | reverse complement strand
GCCCGGATAATCGCGCTCATGATTTTCCCCCTTAGATTGAGACTTCGACTCAATAACAGATGAGCCAGGCACGAAATTCCGTAATGACCGTCAGATCCATGGTTCACATCGTTTCTGGGTGCCTGGCAGTTCCCAACCCGCGCCTCACACCCACGCCCGGCGCCCGGTGAGGCGGTAGTGCTCGGCGAGCGCGACATGGGCGGCGTGCCGGTAGAGATCTGACAGGGTCGGGTAGTTGAAGAGCGTCTCGGCGATGTCGACCGCCGTGGCGCTGGTGCTGAGGAACGCCTGCGCGATGTGGATGAGCTCCGACGCGCCCTGACCGATGATGTGGGCGCCGAGGAGATCGAGGGATTCCGCAGAAAAGAGCAGCTTGAGCATGCCTGCGCGCGTACCGAGGATCTGTCCACGGGGGTTCTTGTCGTAGTCCCCGCGGCCACAGACGTACGCAACGCCGCGCGCGATGAGGGACTCCTCGGTTGCGCCGATGTAGCTGACCTCCGGAATCGAGTAGATCGCGAACGGCAGATCGTTCTCGGCCAGGTTGGGGCCCGGGATGCCCAGGGCGTGGCGGACGGCGCGCCGGCCCTGTTCCATCGAGGTCGAAGCCAGGGCGGGGTAGCCGATCACGTCACCGACGGCGTAGATGTGCGGATGCGAGGTCTGACAGTGTTTGTTGACCTCGAGAAGACCGCGGTTGTTGGCTTCGAGGCCGATGTTTTCCAAACCGATGTCCTCGGTGTTGCCGTTGCGGCCGAGGCAATACAACAGCACGTCCGCTTCGAGATCGGCAGCCGCGTCGGTGCGGCACCGCACGTGCGGGTTTTCACCGTCGACTCGTTCGATCGAAGCCTGGCCGTGGCCGTGGATCGTGTCAACTCCCGACCGGGTCAGCGCAGCTGAAAGAACGTCGGCAATCTCCCGGTCGAAGAAGGGCAACAACCGGTCTCGGGTGTCCACAAGGGTGACCGAGATTCCGAGGGCGGCAAAGATCGACGCGTACTCGATGCCGATCACTCCGGCCCCGAGGACGATCATCGACCGCGGCATCCTGGGCAGGTGGAGGATGCTCTCCGAATCGAAGACGAGCTCGCCGTCGAACGGGACGTCCGCCGGTCGGTTGGGGCGCGACCCGGTGGCGATGATGATGACGTCCCCGGTGATGGTCTCGCGAGCTGCTCCGTTGCGGTCGGAGACGGTCACGTTGTGAGGGTCGAGAAAACGACCGTGGCCCTCGACGACCTCGACCTCATATCGCGCAAGGGAGTTGTTGATCAGCTCGAGCTCGCGCTGGACCACCGTGCGCTCGCGGTGCATGAAGTCGGCGACGGTGATCTCGTCGTCGATCTTGACCCGGATCCCGTCCATCTTGTTGCGGGTCAGGTTGTGCACGAACAACGCGCTTTCGCGCAACGTCTTGGACGGAATCGTGCCCCAGTTGACGCGGTTGCCGCCGACGACATGGGCGCGCTCCACCACCACCACCGAACGGCCCGCCTTCGCCGCCTGGATGGCGGCCCGCTCACCGCCCGGCCCGCACCCGAGGACGATCACGTCGACCTTTCGCATCCTCGCCTCCAAAGGCAGCCGGGGCGTCGAGGAACCTCGGAGCCCCAGCCGACACCGATGATGATAGTCGGTCCGACGACGCCCCGACGTCGATCCTCCCCCGGTCGACGCGGCGCACGACATGCGACCGGATGTCCGATGACACATCGGTGCATCAACGAAGGCCGCGAGATCGCCGAGAGCGAGGGCATCGACAGCGACTCGGACGGCATCCTCGACGAGTGCTGGACGCCGCCGCGAATCGGCGGCGATCGGGTCACTCCCTGATCGTTCGATCGGTGGTCGCGGCGGGTGGTTCGCCGGCCGGCTGCGCCGCAGCCTGACCCATCCGTCGGCAGACCTCGAGAAGTGTCCCGAGCCCGCGCCTCGTGTCCTCGTCGCGGGCGAGGCGGAAGAGGCCGATTAGGCCCGGCGCCCGACGAGGCGCGTCGCCGAGACCGCCTGCGGCGGACTCCAGCAGGCGCAGCGATGCCGGCGTGCCGATCGACTCCGTCAGCTGGAGCAGACCGATCAGCCGCTCGCCGAGCACGACGACCCGCTCGGGCGGGTACGCCTCGTTGAATCGCTCCGCGACGTCGCGGAGCGCGCCGGCCTGCCGGAAAATCCCCTGCCGCTCGAGCTCGCCGAGCTCGACGATGGCCGCCTTGGCTGCCTCGTTGACGAGCGGAGTCAGGTCCGTCACGAGGTCGTTGAACTGCTCCAGCCGCTGCAGCATGGCGGTCAGCTGACGGGTGTCGCGCAGCAACCGTTTGAGCAGCTCGAGTGCATCCTCGGCGCGGAAGTGCCCGTCGAGCTCGTCGAGCTCGACGATGAGGTTCCTGAACGCCTCGTTGACGACCGGTTGGAGGTCCTCCTTGAGCTCGAGCAGGGGCATCAGTCTTGCCTCGAGGCGCTCGATCCGATCGCAGGTCCGCTCCAACCTCTCGCTGAGACCGTCTTCGATCTCGATCGTGGTTGTCGACATGGCGCCTCCCATCAGTCGGTCCACTTGCCGTACATCGACATCTGGGGTTCGAGGGGGAGATTGCCGCCTTTGAGCAGCACGTTCCAGTAGATCCACTTGAACATCATCTTGCCCCAGTGATTGGTGCGGGTCTCCTGGAGCAGGGCGAACGGGCCGACGCCGGGCAGCGGGAACCGGCCGGGCAGCGGTTCGACGTCGTAGTTGAAGTCGATCAGGATGCCCTTCTCGAAGCCGGATTCGATGAAACAGTTGGCGTGACCGTCGAACTTCGGCAGCGGTTGCTTTCCGTCGATCTCACGAAGCAGGTTCTCGCACAGGATCTCGGACGCAAAGTGGGCCACCGACCCGGCCTTGGAGGTCGGGATGTCCGAACCGTCGCCGACGACATAGACGTTGTCGTAGTCGATGGCGCGCAGTGTCTCCTTGTCGGTCTGGACGTAGCCGCCGCCACCGCCGTCCATCTCGGAGTCCTCGATGACCTGGGCGCCGAAGTTGGGTGGGATCGCAACCAGCAGATCGAACGCCACCTCCCGGTTCGCCTGTCCGAGCTCCCGGATCCGGCCGGACTCGGCATCGACCTCGCCGATGTTGAAGTCAGTGACCAGGGAGACGTTCTTGCGTTCGCAAAAGTCGCCGAGTACGGCGGCGGCCTTCGGCTTGGTAAAGGCGTGCGACAGGGGCGTAACGAGCTCGATCTCGATGTCGTCCCGGACACCGCGCTCGGTGAAGAACCAGTCGGCGAGGAAGACGAACTCGAGGGGCGCAACCGGACACTTGAACGGCAGCTCGGCAATGTTGAGTACCATCCGACCGCGCTCCAGGTTGTGCATGGCATCCTTCAGATCGACCGCGCCATCGAGCGTGTAGAAGGTGTGGACGCTGTCACCCCACGCCGACATCATGCCGTCGACCTCCTCGGGGACGATCCGGCAGCCGGTCGCCACGACGAGAAAATCGTAGTCGAAACGATGTCCTCGTCGCGTCACGATTTCCTTGGCGGTGGGATCGACGTGGGTGATCTCATCGATCACCAGCTCCACGCCCTCGGGCATGAACTCACGTTTCGGTTTGAGCACGTCGTCTCTCCCGTACAGGCCGAACGGGATGAACAGATAGCCGGGCTGATAATGATGCCACTCGTCGCGATCAATGACCGTGATCGACCAGTCCTGCTCGCGGAGCGAGCGTCGCAGGCGATTGGCCACCATGGTACCGCCGGCCCCTCCTCCCAAAATGACGATCTTCTTCACGCTGGCTCCCATCTCCGGATCGACCGGTACGCTGCGCGAATGCGCGGTGGTTTGACGGGTCCGCCACCAGCCGTCCGGCCGACGACGCCGACTCGCAATCCCGACCGAGCGGTTCGGGTGCGGCTTCGAGTCGACGGGTCGATGACCTCGCCCCCGGTGAGGACGACAGCGTCTGGTGCGGATTGGGCACATCGTTCCATTAAATGCTCATATGTTCCGGTGCTTCAACGTAGTCTCAATGTAGATCAGGACGACGAAAAGGTCAATGGCCGGTATTGAGCGAAATCCCGCCTCAGAACCGTTGCAACTGCGAATGGCCCGTGGCCGGAGCTCCGAACGCATGTTGGGCTGCGGCCCGGATTGCAATAGTGCCAGGCACCGATCTGCGGATTTGTTGAATGGTGACGCCCCACCGATCACCCATGCGGACGATCCGATGACGTAGCTGAAGGTCAACAGCGGCACATGTCCCCAGATCGATGCCCGGCACCATTCTAAAATTGCCGAAAATGTCGGCCCTGGCGCCCATCTCAGCCAGGTCAGCAGGCGGACGAGCTCAGTCGTGTCGGGAATCTTGCTCCGTCAACGAAAAATGTTGAGCAAATCGAGGATCGCCTCCCTCGTACAGGGTGAGACCAACGGAGAGACAGACGGGCACCGATCAAGCGAATAAGGAGGCGATGGCGTCGGTGCTCCGAAAATTCGACGGGAGGACACGCCATGAAGAGAAGGAACCGGAGCCCGGGCCTTGGAGCACTGGCCCTTGTAGTAACCCTGATGATCGGTCTTCCGATATCCGCATCCGAGATCGAACGCACGCATGCCCCCGACCGAGGTGTTCAGGATCACTCCGACACCGTGACGGCACAGGGTCTGACCGCAGACGCGACCGTCGTGTCTCAGCGATCGGCCGCCGTCTCGTGCCGCAAAGGCAAGAGGGTGATCGGTGCGAGCTCCAGCTATGTTCTTCGCGCATCCATCAAGAGCGCGACGTCAAACTGCTACTCGTGCTGTGCGGACAAAGTCTTTTTCGACAACTTCGAAACCAGTGACACCTCCGCGTGGTCGGCCACGGTCGGAAACTGACCACCCAAGGGACGGGTGGCTGTATCGGATGCCGTAAGGAGGCAACCATGACACGAAAATCTCTCGTTGTTTCGCTCGCCATTATTCTAATCATCGGCGTCGCGATGGCGCCGCAAGCGGGCCAACTGATGTATGACGGCACGCTCAACGACGCGGAAGGACGACCCGTCGCCGACGGCGCCCATTTCTTCGATTTCAGGCTCTTCGTCTCCGACACCGAGGGCTCCCCGGTGTGGGCCGAGGCGCACGAAGGAGTGAACATCACCAACGGCGCATACTCAATCGTCCTGGGCGAACGGACCATCCTCGATCTTCCGCCCGGCTCGTATTGGCTCGAGGTCACCGTCGATGGTGAGGTCATCACACCCAGAACCAAGATCATGCTCGCTGATGACGACTGCACCATCACCGGAAACCTGATGATCGACGGCAACGTGGGTATCGGCACCGCGACTCCCAATTATCCGCTGCAGATCGACCAGAACAATCTCGCGTCGGGAATCCTAACCGTCTGGGGTTCGGAATGCCCGACTTGTTACGGTGAGTTCAAGGTCGGCCATGCGGATGGACTCATCATCAACTCGAACACCGGCGGCAGCTGGGCGGAGATTCGGTTCCAGAACAACGGCACCACCAACATGTACCTCAGTCATGACGGCAAGCTCGGTATCGGCACGGAATCGCCCGGAACCGCCCTCGAGGTCTGGGGCGACAGCCGTTTCGGTGATTGGGACCAGCCGGCGACGATCACCGGCGCGGACCTTCAGGTCCATAATCTCAGTGGAACGGGGAAGGCCTTTCTCGTGACCCACTACGGCTTCCCATCCTCCACAGCATTCGTCATCGAGGGTGGAGGGGACGTGGGAATCGGCATCGAGAACCCAACCCACCTGCTGGATGTAGGGGGTTCGGGCGCCTACTGTGACGGCGGTGCCTGGGTCAACGGTTCTTCTCGCGCGTTCAAGGAGAACATCTCCGAGCTCACCGAGGACCAGGCAATGGAGGTGCTGACCGATCTCGAGCCGACCTCGTTCACCTACAAGACCGACTCGGAAGAGGTCTATCTCGGTTTCATCGCGGAAGATGTGCCTGACCTGGTCGCGACCAAGGACCGCAAGGGCCTCGTCGCCATGGACATCGTCGCCGTGCTGACCAAGGTGGTGCAGACACAGCAGCAGCAGATCGATGATCTGCAGCAAGCCTTGGACAAGTTGCAGCAGTAGGCGAATCGCCGGTCTCGAACTCGTCGAGCGCACCCCCGCAGGGGGTGCGCTTTTTCGTCGTTAACGAGGATGCCGAGCCGACCGTCGCCGCTGTCGATGGCCTCGATCGCGGCGACGATCGATCCACGTGAAGTGACGTCCAAGACCCGGGATTTGACCGCGAGGCCCTCGTCGACGAGCAGTCCGGCGGCAGCCTGCGCCGGTTCTCGATCGCGAGCGCCGAGCAGCACCTCGACGTCGATGTGGCCGGCCTCGCGAGCCGACACGTTGACTCCGGAACTGACGACGACCATGCGGTGACATCACCGCTTTCGAACCCGTCACCGAAGACTGCGGGTTCCAGTCGGACGTGGTCGAAATACGCATCGAGCGAGCCACCGGCTTCGTTTTTCAAAACGCTCAGACGCAGCCGCGCGGATTGAGTTGCCGTCGGCGAGACGACCACGTTCGAGGTGGTGAGCCAGATGTCGGGAACTGAGGACGAGACCAGCGACGATTCGGAGATTCCAACATCGCCCGTGCACCCCGGCGAACTTCTCCACTGGATCAGGAGATATGCACGACCTGTTTCGGTCTGACCCGAAGGAAACCTGGCCTTCGCTGAGAAGGCGTACGATTGCTCTCCACTCAGTCCATCGATGCACTGAACCGCTCCGGTCCCATCAACGGGGTCGGGATCAAGATTCGTGACCAGGGCGGAGCCAGAGTTGGGATCGTCGTCGGCATCGAGGGGGTCCCACGCCAGCGACGAGTCGCTCAAGGCGACCCAAGATCCAACATCGGACTCGAAGCCACCGTTGACGACCAGATTCTGCGCCGCCGCGAGGGAACCACCGAGGGCCGCCACAACAACAATTGCCGACACCCTTGCAACCATGCTTTTCATCGTCACTCCCCTGTCCCTTTGCTCGCGATTGCAGCCATTGAGTTCATCAGAGCCTTTCCGAAACAGAAGTGAACTTGGGCCGCTGGAGTTCATGTTTTTGCGAAGAACATCATCTTGTCGATTCTTGAATCCGATTCCTGTGTGCAGACATGAATAGTGCCGCTTGAGAATCGGTGAGGGCACGCATCGATCAACGACCAACGGTGAATTCCGACCAGGCGGCGGTCTCGAAGACCTCGAAGCCGTCGGCGAACACCTGGTCCTGGCAGTCATCGAGAACAGCGACTCCAGCGCGCTCGTCGGCGAGAACGATCAGACCACCGTCCAAGGCGATAGAATTGGAATTGCCAATGGTGTCGGCGACGCCGACCTCGACGGGCGCGGCCGGTGTGCTGACATCGAGTACCACCACCCTGCCAATGGTGTTGGCGACATAAAGGTAGCCGGCGGCGAAAGCCAGGTCGAAGGCTCGGCCGTCGATGTCGTGAAACCCGACTTCGACGGGAGCGGCGGGGACCGAGATGTCGATGACACGCACGCCAGATGTGCCGGCCGCGACGAACGCGTGACCACCAACCACCAGGACGTCGAAGGCATCGTCCGGGGTCGGAATCGATCCGACCTCGAACGGATCGAACCCGTTGCTGATGTCGATGACACGCAGACCCGACGTCGTGCTGGCGAGGTAGGCATACGCACCCTTGACATCGATTCCAAATGCCGGACCGGGGGTGTCTTCCGAGCCCAGCTCGTCCGGAGCAGTGGGGTTACTGACGTTGATCACGCAAAGGCCCGAGGTTCCGTCGGCAACGTAGGCCGTCGTGCCGACCACCACCACGTCGCGGGCTTCACCGGGAGTGTCGATCATGCCCAGATGAACCGGCGTCGTCGGTGTCGTCAGGTCGTAAATCACCAGGCCGTAGCTTAGTTCGGGGGAGTAGGCCCGCCACCCCGAGAGAAAGACCTCCTGCGGCGTTCCGAGAGTGTTGACGGTGTTGAGTTCGACTGGCGCCGACGGAATGCTGAGGTCCATGACCCGGATGCCCGGCGGCATCCTCGCAGTCCCGACGAAACCGAGACCTGCAGCGGCGGAGACGCTGTGGGAGTAACCCGCGAACTCGAGAGAACCGAAGATCACCGGTGGGCTCGGCAACGCCACGTCGACGATGACCAGTCCGCCGAAGTCGTCGGCGACGAAAGCGAATTCGGCGAACGCTGCGACCGCCGAGGCGATGGAGCCCGTCGCCACGAAACCATGCTCGTTCAACGCGCCGGGGGTGCTGATGTCGATCACCCGGAGGCCGCCGTACTGGTCGGCGACGAAGGCTAACGAACCGTCGACCGCGACGTCGAGCGCGATAAACTGGGTATCGAAGAAGTCAACCTCGATCGGCGTCATGGGGTTGGCGACGGAGATCACCCGAAGGCCTGAATGGCTGGCCGCCACGTAGGCGAAATCTCCCGAAATCGTGAGCCGGTATGGGTTCCCCGAGATAGGGGCGAAGCTCACCTCGGAGGGCGCCGAAGGGTTGGCGATGGAGAGGACTCTCAAGCCGTGGTCACCGACCGGGAAGGAGGCGCTGATGACGGTGATGAAGGCGTAGTTTCCGTCGATCACGACGTCCGTGTATGCCTGAAAATCGGGGTCAAGAGATCCGGCCTCGACCGGCGCCGAAGGAGTTGCGATCGAAATAACCCGCAGGCCGGAGTATTCGTCCGCCACGTAGGCGTAGGTCCCGGAAACCGCGATTCCGAGCGCATCTCCCGGCGTGTCGAGAACGCCGACCACGGTCGGCGTCGTCGGAGTACTGACATCAAGGACGGCCATGCCGCTGGGCCCGAGCGCCACAAACGCGAACCCACCGTCGACCACGACGTCCAAAACGATGTCCGAAAGGGTGACGAAGCCGAGTTGAACCGGGGAGGCGAGGTCGGTTACATCGACGACGACGAGGGTGGCGCCGGCGCCCACGTAGGCCGTCGTTCCCTCGATCGCCACCGCACCGGCGGGTCCGTGGGGCCAGCGCCCGAGCAGCTGGGGACAGCCCTGTGCCGTCGATTGAGTGGACGAGACCAGGAGAATCGCGCCGAGAGCCATCGCAGCCAACGCCTGATACTGCCTTCCGATCATTCTTCCCACCTTTCGCCACGCGAGCGAGAATTCGGGGCGTTCTTCGAGGAAGATCGCCGCCGAGAGAAAAGAACCGGTGCACCTATCCATCCATCGATCGACGGGAGAGAAGGCGCACGGTTGAGGGTTGTTGGTACCGGCCTTGAGTCCATATTACTGCCTCCTCCCTGGCGCATTGGTACCCATGCGGTGTCGTGCCACCAATGACTGCCCGGTGTACATGAGTGAGGCGATCCTGTTGAGATTTGCTCACCCCGGAGTAAAATCGATTGATGTCATCCGGACAATCGATCCGATCGAAAACCGCTGTGGGCATCGCCATCACGGCCGTTCTTCTTGTCGGAGTCAGCTGTTCCCGGAACGGAGATCCTGCCGGCGGTGTCGTGGTGGAGTCGTGTGAGCCCGGCGAGGCGGCCGCAGTCTCGGGCTTGCTGCCCGGGGACACGGTGGTCGCTTGGGCGCAAGGCAGCGCGAACGGTGATGTCCGTTCGATCTTCGATCTCTCCATGGTCGAGCAGGAGCTCGCATCTCGCGGGCCCGTCGAGCTGACCGTCAAACGCGATACGAAAACCCGTCTCGTCGTCATTCCGATCGGAAAATGGCGGGCTCGGACCCGACCGGAAATGGGACCGGATGAGCTCGGCATCGCCCGACGCGCCAGGGCGCTCGAAGCCGACAACGACTTCGATGGCGCTGCTCGTCGATGGCTGGTCCTCACCGACATCACGGCTGACGACCATCACGAACCGGTCTCGAGCTGGGCGTCTATTCAGGCCGCAATGGCGCTGGCGAAGGCGGACCGCCCCGACGACTGTCTCGACACCCTCGATGTCGGTGCAGAGACCTTGACTGATGAACGACAATGTGCCTCCTACTGGGAGCGAGCAGGGAACGCCCTTCTGGAGTGCGGTGAGACCGCGACCGCTGCGGATGCATTCCAGTCAGCCATCGAGATCCTCGAGGCGGAAAGCCCGAACTCACATGCTCTCGCGCACACCCTGATTCAGCTCTGTCGCACCGATCTCCGGGCCTGCGGCTGGGAAGCGAACCGCGCCCTCGAGATCTACAGGCAATCCGGTGATGATTCCCTCGAGGTCGCTGTCGCATTGAATACGGTGGCGACCGTTGCCTTCTTCCGCTCGGACCTTGACACGGCCGAGGATCGCTATCGACGGGCGCTCGAGATCGCTCACGACGTGGCGCCGGGAAGCCCGACCGAACTCGACCTGCTCGGGAACCTGGGCCTTGTGGCCATGCGCCGCGGCGACTTCGACACCGCCCGTTCGTTCTACCGACGTGAGCAAGCGGCTGCAGAGAGGCTCAGCGTCGACTCGCTCCAATACGCGTACGCCAGCAACTACCTCGGTCTTCTGGCCAAGAATCTCGGCCGCTACGATGAGGCCCAGCTGTACTATGAGCAGTCTTTGCGGGCCTTTCGTGCAACCCGTCCGGGAGGCGTCGAGGTCGCAGGCGTACTCACGAATCTCGGAACCGTCGCGCAATACAGAGACAGTCTCAAGACCGCCCGTGCCTTCCACGAGGAAGCCCTTCGACTTCGACGCCATCAC
>Ga0055450_10000268_pt1 | contig 10687 bp, 10 predicted proteins | sample China_Galinas_PW_5_FD_57740 | JGI IMG/M metagenome (GOLD analysis project Ga0055450, IMG submission 57740) | Wetland microbial communities from San Francisco Bay, California, USA, that impact long-term carbon sequestration - China_Galinas_PWC_D1 | ecosystem: Environmental > Aquatic > Marine >... | reverse complement strand
AAATTTCCTAAAATTATGATAAATAATGGTGTTGATGTTGAATTGTATAAACCCATTAATAAGGATTGTGCAAGAAGTGTGTTGGGTTTGCCAAGCAATGAAAAAATAATTTTATTTGTCTCTGATAATATAAATAACAAAAGAAAAGGGTTTACAGACCTATTAGAAATTTCGGAAAAAGATAATTATTTGAGAAAATGTCTATTTCTTATTGTTGGAAATAGGATACCTGTTGGAAAAATTAAACTGAAATATCGTCATTTGAGAAATATAACACATCCATGGGAAATGGCGGCCATATATAATTCTGCAGATATTATGGTAGCGCCATATAAGCAAGATCATTGTCCAAACACTGTTCTTGAATCAATGGCTTGTGGCTGTCCAGTTATTGCATATAATACTTCAGGTATGAAGGATTTAATAATCGATCAAAAGACGGGTTTTCTCGTCGGAGTTACTAGTAGATCTAGCTTAGAATCAACATTAATAAAAGTATTAAATGATGAAAGGACTCTTTTATCATTAAGAAAAAACTGCCGGCACCATATTTTAAATTATTTTACAAGAGATAGGCAAATCGATAATTATATTCAAATGATAAATGATTTCATGTGAATATATAAAAATCAACGGATTTAATATTAATCTCAATCAGAGAGAACAGATAAAAATACTTCAAGAGCCTAACCAAGTGAGTTTTATTTAATAATGTTGCTTATTTCCAGGTAGTAATGAAAATACTTTGAGAGGAAAACCTTGTTTGAAAGTTTTTTTAATAAAAAGCTAGGTACAATAGCGTTTAATTTACAAGCTCAGAAAGGCCCGTGGGGAGGGAGCAGTGTGTTTGTAGCCCAATTATCTGACTATTTGAAAAAGTTAGGATATAGGGTGACGCTTTCATTAGATGGACAGATTGATGTCATCATATTGGTTGATCCGAGGAAAGATCAGAATAATAAAATATTTGCTTTAGATGAGATCGAAAAATACAAACTGTATCATCGAAAGGTAAAAGTCCTTCACCGCATAAATGAATGTGATAAGCGTAAAAATACATCATTTATGGATCCTCTGTTGGAAAAGGCAAATCAATTAGCTGATTACACAGTTTTTATCTCTTCCTGGCTGGAGGAGTATCACATCTCAAAATGGTTTGATACTTCAAAGCCACATTCGGTCATCTATAACGGTGCTGATCCAAGAATATTTAATCCAATCGAATCTCAGAGGTATATAAGAGGTAATCTTTTTAAGATAATTACCCATCATTGGTCGAACAGTTGGTTGAAAGGGTTCAAGGAATATGAGGCATTGGATAATATGATTGCCGATGGTGAACTTCCAGGGACTGAATTTTATGTAATGGGGAGATACCCTGAAGAGATTAAATGGCGTTCAGCCAAATTAATCCCTCCAAAACATGGCAAAGAAATGGCGAAAAATTTAAGGAATTGTCATGCTTATTTAACAGCAAGCAGATGGGAACCTTGTGGCATGCATCATGTTGAGGGAGCACAGTGTGGACTTCCTCTTATATATCATAGTGAAGGTGGCGGCATTGTCGAAGCCGGAACAAAATATGGAGTAGAGTTTTGTGGTGATTTGAAAACAGCCATTGAACAAATGCGGGATAATTGGCCTAATTATCGTACAAAGTTGCTGGAAAATATTCCCTCAGGAGATTTGATGTGCTTTGAATATGCAAAGATTATCCAAAAGTTGATTTGCAGTTAAAAGAAAGAGAAAAACAGTGGTTACACAGAAACGGGTAGGTTTTATTATTGACAATAATATTCCAAATATTTGTTTCAATTTTTTAGATAAATTAACTCCTCATTTTTTAAGGCAAAACAGCCCTTCGACGTCCCCAACTACTGAAATGAGGTTTCGGTGGGTTGCTGATCATGTTAATTCTCGGTTTCCTGAAGAGCTTGTCTACGAATTGTTTCATATTGGATGCAAGTATGATGTAGTTGTCTTTTTAAAATCCCTTAGCAATTCATGTATTCAGTTGCAGGATAAATTGAAACAACGAGGTGTGAAAACAGTTTTTGATTTAAACGTCGACTATTTAACGCCTGCATGGGGTAAATTTTATTATGAGAATATGGCCCCGGAAAATCGCCAACATCTGGCGGCCATTGAAATGGCAAAGAGATGTGATGTCGTCCTTTGTCCATCGAACCACATTGCCTCAGTTGCTAAGAAATTTAATGCGAGTTCATTTTGTTTGCCTGACAACATTAAAGATGATTTTATTAATACCGGTGGAAATTGGAAACCTGACAGGAACAAAAGGCTTCAAGTTTTATGGTGTGGGCAAGCGGTAAAACTTTTTGAACTGCTGAAAATCCAAGATACACTCATGTTATTTTCAGATAGAATTCATTTGAAAATTATAACAAACTCAATTTCTGTAATGAAGAAATGGTATGAGCCTTATGAAAATCATCTTAGCTCGTTGTTGAGTCATTTGTCCTATGAAATCATACCATTTACATCTATATCTGATCTTATGGCCGAATATGACAAAGGAGGAATATTTATCTCCCCAAGATTTTTAAATAACAGTTACAATCTCGGTCACTCCGAATGGAAAATTACATTGGCCATGGCAAAAGGGAGGGTAGTGTTAGCCAGTGATCTTCAAAGTTATGTAGATGTTAACAGGCGATCATTAGGCAAGGGAATTCGAATCTGCAAAACCAATGAAGATTGGAATCGCGCTTTTGCAGAAATATTGGATCCTGACTTTTTATGGCCGGAAGAACAAAAGGCCTCTCTGAAAGTGGTGAGAAACTTCTATTCAACATCGGTTATTTCAAAAAAGCATTCAGAAATCCTTCTTGATTTAGTATGTTAGAATAAAAAATATGGATATTTCAGTTGTGACCGTAACAAAAAACGGTGGTTCTCTATTGGAGAAAACCATCACGAGCATATCTCAGCAATCCTGTACAAGTTTTGAATATTGCATCATTGATAACTGCTCAACCGATTCAACATTAAAAATTGTTGAATCATATCGTGATAGTATAGATTTTTTTCTTCAGGAACCTGATAAAGGAATCTATGATGCAATGAATAAATCGATTTCAAAAGTGAAAGGTCAGTACATATTGTTCCTGAATTCCGGAGATGTTTTCTATGATGAAGATACATTGGCAAATTTATTAAATATCGCAGAAGATAATAACCAAATATCGCTTTTCTACGGTGATACGATTTTGTGTGACGATCTTGGAAATTGCAATTTGTGGAAAGCAAGACACATCGCGGACTTATGGAAAACTGCACTTACTTGTCACCAAAGTATATTATGCCGAAAAGACCTTCTTGAAAAGAGGAATTTTGATATAAAATTTAAGGTTGCGGCAGATTCTGAATGGATGATGTATTTGTATTATAAATTAAAAGAAGAATTTTTTTATATTGCTCAGCCAATCTCAATATATCTAAAGGGAGGTGTATCTGAAAAGAGACGCCTTCGCGTGATTTTTGAGAGATGGGTAGCTGCTAGAAAATATTGTCCCGATAAACCAATAAATAAGCATTATTTCAAACTCCTCTTGAGAATACTGTTTAAGTGATTTACAAAGCCAAATAAAACTTTGAAAAGAGGTCTGGTACTGTTGTCTGATTTAATTTCAATCGTAATTCCTTGTTTTAATTCTGCAAATTATCTACAGCGAGCGGTAGACAGTTGTTTGTCTCAAAGTTATAAAAACGTTGAAATCATTTTAGTCGATGATGGCAGCATTGATGAAACAAATAGAATAATAAAGAGCATTAATAGGGGTAGGCACCCAGATACTGCAGGAAAAGTAAGCTTCAATTGCCTTTTTCAAGACAACCAAGGGGTGTCGGCCGCAAGGAATTATGGTGCCTTAAATGCTACCGGGGAATGGCTGATTTTTCTCGATTCAGACGATGAGCTTTTGGAAAATGCTCTTAAAACATTCATGATTACAGCAAAGAGTACAAACGCAGGAGTAGTTTATGGAGATGTCATAAAAAATATCGACGGGAAAAGAATGTTACAAAAAGTTACCCCAATGGTTGATTCTTTGGAAGGGAAAGTTAAATCACAATTTGGTAGGGTGAGGATAATGGGGCCTGGTTCGGCTATGGTATTACATGATCTTCATAACTCAATAGGAGGATTTGACACCAGGTTTTCCAATGCAGAAGATCGTGACTATTTTTTAAGATGTTCTACTTTAATGTCGTTTCAACATTGCAATTCAACGGTATTACTAAAAAATGATCGTGAGAATTCAGCTGCACATAACCTCAATAAATGGATAATTGATGGCATGAAAGTTCAATTAAAATTTCTCCAATGGAGTAGAGCTAACGGTATTAATACATCATTTATTGGTTTGAAATCATACGATATATTGAAGATGACCATTGGAAAAACCTTGCGACGAGGTAGTGTGTTTATTTTGCCAAATATTTTCTGGCAATTTTATAAATTTAAAAAGAGCTTAAGAAGGGTTCTCGGGGTACAAGGGTCTTCAGAATGAAATGAATAATTTTGGATTACTATATTATTGGTATAAGAAACTGAAATATTTTGGTTTAAAGTATTACTGTCCTGTTTGTAGTTCCTATTTAAAAAATTTTTTACCGGGTGGGAAAAAAAACAACGTTGCCTCCAAACTCGGTATTGTTGGCGCAGGTTATCGCCTAACAAAATCATGTCCGGTTTGTTGGTCTATAGACCGAGAAAGGTTGTTGTACTGCTATTTCAACGAATTCAATTTATTAGATAAGTGTTATAAAGTTTTACACTTCGCTCCTGAGATAAAATTAAAAGAGTTTATCGAGAGAAATTGTGAGGGGGAATATATAACAGCAGACTTATATGATCAAACTGTAATGGAAAAAATTGATGTTTCAAAGATTCCATATCAAGACGATACGTTTGATTTAATAATATGCAACCATGTGTTAGAGCACGTACCTGATGACAAGGCTGCAGTTTCGGAAATATTTAGAACATTAAAGCGAGAAGGGGTAGCTATCCTGCAGGTTCCAATTGGTAGATTCCTGAATCAAACATTGTATGATGATAAGTTAAACTCAAAAGAGCAAAGAGAAGTTCTGTATGGTCAGGATGACCATTTACGTGTTTATGCAGAGTCCGATTATCTCAAGCTTCTTGATTCCACAGGTTTTGAAGTAAATACATTTCTTTGGGAATTACATGAGGTCTTTTCAAGTAAAGGTAAGAGATACGGATTGGTTGAAGGTGAGACGATTTATATCGCCGAGAAACCTTAGTAAATAACTATCTGGGAACACAATTAAATAAACATTTTACAACCAGAAAAACATGGTTTCGGAAAGAGTTAGATTTATTACCAGTCCATTTCGCCTGCTTCCACATTTTATTATCCCTGGAGAGACAAAATGTGGAACAACCAGTTTTTTCAGAAGTCTCTACAGACATCCTTTAATCAAACCGTCATATATTAAAGAGCCCAATAATTTTATACGATATGGTGGGACATCCTTGTTTTGCAGAATGCATTATCCGCTAATTTTCAATAAAATTATTTTGAGAAAGCTTTTAGTTGGCGAAGCCAGTGTTGAATATTTTAGTAAGCCGGAAGTTCCTAAGGCAATCTTTTCATTAATTCCTGATGTGAAATTGATTATCATGCTAAGAAATCCGGTTTCAAGAGCAATATCAGACTTTAAAATGATGAAGGAGGCAGGCGTTGAACTTGGAGAATTTGATACAGTAATAAGCCAGGCGATTTCATGGTTACAAGATAAGTCTTTAGAGAAACTTGTCTCTACCGCTATAAAATTGGATGCTCCTCCTTTGAGGTATGTTACAAAGGGGTGTTACTGGAATTCGCTCAAGGCATGGTTCGATGTTTTTCCTCGTGAACAATTCTTGTTTATTAAAAGCGAAAATTTTTTTACAAACCCACAATCTGAATTGAATAGGACATATAAATTCCTTGGGTTAGATACCTATGAGATAGATGATGTTCTTCATCTGAGAAAGGCAAAAAGAGAAATAAAATGCTCACACCAAACTATTGAAAAAATGGTTGAATACTTCAAAGAATGTAACCATTTTTTATCAAAAGAAATTGGGGGGGATTTCATCTGGGAGGAAGAACCCTCTCATATACTTTCAAAGTTATGAAAAAAAGGGTGGTTGCAGTCTGTCTTATTAAGAATGAAGAGAGATTTATACGTCAGGTAGTGTCGAATATCTATGATTTTTCGGATGAGATACTTATTGCTGACAATCTTTCTACTGATAATACACCGTTGATTATTAATGATCTTGCAGAAAGGTGTGAAAAGATAAAAAAATTTTCAATAACAAAACCTAAAGAATCTCACGAGTTAATCCGTAAGTATTGTAATACGAAGACATGGATATTCGCTGTTGACGGAGATGAAATTTATGATCCCTTGGGGTTGAAGGTTTTAAGGAATAAACTTGATAACTCGGAATTTGACAATTATTGGAATATATTCGGCAACGTCATAAATTGTTCAGAATTTGATTCCGATAGATCCGTGGTCAAAGGATACTCAGCCCCTCCTTGCCGGAGCATGACAAAACTGTTTAATTTTAATGCCATTTATGACTGGCATGGATGCGATGCGGAAAGACTTCATGGGGGTAAAATAGAGTTTAAGGACGGTTGGAATAGTATGAAATCCCTGTATCTTTATAAGAATACAGTCTGGGAGGATGCATTTTTTAGATGTCTGCACATGTGTTTTTTACCAAGATCCTCTGTTGATACGCATTCTAGTAAGGATAATATCCTGCTCCCAAGAATTAACATTATGGATTTAAAAAACCAAGGAGCCTTTCAAAAATTTTTCCGCCGATTATTAAGACGTAAAAAGGAAAAATCAAAATGGAAAATTGAAAAGTATATGAGAGGAGAGCTTGTGGAAGTAAAAGTACCTGAATTTTTTCAATTCAACGACAGTAATTAGAGTTGATATGAAATATTTTGATTCAGAAAATCAACATCTTGTTTTTTACGGTAAAGAACCTACAGCAAACTATTGGGACGAACATTGGGATTGTGCTGATATAACAAGAGAAATTGAAAACGATGAAAATTTCAATCTTATCGCGGGGAACACAAAAAGATTTTTATTACCTGACGTTAGCACAAAAATTTTGGAAGGAGGGTGTGGGCGAGGCGGCAATGTTAGTGTATTAAAAAAAATTGGATATGACAGTTATGGCGTTGATTATGCCGAAAATACAGTGAAAAAAGTATCGGCTGCTAGACCTGATCTGAAAATCAGCTTAGGAAATGTTGAAAGGTTGGATTTTTCAGATGGCTTTTTTGATGGATATTGGTCTATAGGCGTCATTGAGCATTTTTATCATGGTTATGGCAAAGTTGCCAATGAGATGCGGAGAGTCCTTAAGCCTGGAGGTTTTTTATTTATCACCTTTCCATATATGTCTCCCCTACGCAAAATGAAAGCAAAATTTGGAACATATATAGACATAAAAAATACTAAAATCGAATCCGAGTATTTTTATCAATATGCTTTGAATCATAAAGAGGTAACAGAATACTTTGAAGATCATGGATTTGCTATGGTTTACGATAAACCATACGATGCTATCAAAGGGATAAAAGATGAGATAAATGTTTGCAAAACACCATTGCAATATCTCTATGATAATAACAATATCTTATGTAATTTAGTGTCGTTAGCAATATCAAAACTATTTTCGTGGTTCGGCTGTCATTCAATCTTGCTTGTTTTTAAAAAGAAATGATAATGAGAGTAAACTATATGTTAATGAGTTAACCCGGAAATCCGGGTTAAGAGGTAGCAATTTAAAAAATTAACTAATGTCTGAAAATAGTACCTTCTATAAAAGTGACTAAGTCCCATTGAAAACCCCATCTATTGCAATTTTAGTCCCAACATGTGACAAATATATTTCCATTTGTGAAATTTCTCTTTGTTTATTGAATAAATTTTGGAATGATCATCCCCCGGTATTTATCAGTGGAGTCAAAAAAATTTCTGGAAATGAAACGCTGCCTTTCTCATCAGATCCTAAAGATTGGATCGGAATCACCCATGAGGCTGTGACTCAGCTTCAAGCCAATGGCTTTGAATTCTGTTATTTGTTATTGGATGACCACCCACCTGTTTCTAAATGCAATTCGGAATTTTTAAACAAGACCCTTCCCTTAAACGCTAACGAGCTTAACGCTGCATGGATTAGTTTGGTGGGCTGGGATCAGTTCCGGCCATCCGACGGTGTCGTGCTCTCAAAAAAAATGCTGTATCTTATGCGTAATTCTCCAAATTATAAATGGAATTTAAACCTTCACCCGGGTTTTTGGAGTGTTTCTGGTCTTAGTTCTCTCTTAAAAGGTATGAAACAGACATATCCGAATGGTGGATCTGCTAGAGATTTTGAGAGCTTTGCCCGGTCTGTAAATTCTTTTGAAATTGCCACAATAAGAAAATCTTTATATAGAGTTTCAGGTGACCACTATGCGGTAAACGATACTTGGTACAAATTAAAGAGTGTTCGCCGTACTCTTCTTTTTTTAATCCATTTGTCCAGATTCAGTGCAAGCAGAGCAAGTAGACAACTATTAGAAAAGATAGATGATAGACTTAAAGTTTATACAGAATACCTGAATGGCCCATATCCCATGATTTGGAGTGGACTGATGCAGAATGGAAGTGTGAATAAAATGGTTGAAAAATTTATTGATCTATTTGGAGATAAAGAATTATCTCAATGTATTAAATCGATAGATATTCTTCGTGGTCAGGATAATTAACGATGAATCATTTTATCAAGGAAACGCTCTATCATCTATATTTACAAATAAATTGCCATATACATGAGAGGAAAAGATGGCACGATGCTAATGCACTAGACTGTAATCTGCCGAAAGTTTATTATGGTTATGGATACATACCCAAAAGAAACGAACCTGCATCAGGCGGTATTGTAAAAATTCAAGATCTTCTTCCTGTTTTCCCTAATTGTCTAATAGCTCCAAATATTCTCTATCTTGTTAGTAGTGCTTTGCCTCAATGTGTTCTTGTCATTATTAAATATGCTAAAAAATGCGGTTGCAGGGTTGTTCTTAATCAAAATGGGACAGCATTTAAAGGCTGGTATGGAAAAGGATGGGAGTCCGCAAATCAGTCAATGAGGGCAGTTTTGGAAGCAGCAGATTATGTTTTTTACCAGAGTGAATTTTGTAAACTGGCAGCTGATCTCCATCTCAGTACAAGACATGATAATTTTGAAATCCTCTATAATCCTGTTGATACGGGATTTTTTATTCCTTTTGAAAAAGAAAACAATAAATTTAATTTACTTTTGGCAGGAAGTCATCACCAATTTTACAGGGTCAAAACTGCCGTTGATACTGTCCGATTACTCATTTCCTCATTTCCTGAGATACGTCTGACAATAGCGGGTAAATACCGTTGGAGAAAGAGCGAACAACAGTCCAAGGATGAATTGATCGATTATATAGGCAAGCAAGGAGTATCAAAAAATATAGAATTGAAGGGTGCATATTCGCAGCATGAAGCTGCTGAGTTGATAGGTAGGCATCACTTGTTGTTGCATACAAAGTACAATGATCCTTGTCCGCGACTAGTCGTGGAAGCATTATCGTGTGGGCTTCCCGTCGTGTATTCTGAAAGTGGAGGAGTTCCGGAACTTGTTGGAAAAGATGCTGGTGTTGGTGTTCCAGCACCAAAAGATTGGGAGAAATTGCACCCTCCAAATCCCGAACATATGGATAAAGCTGTTATTTCAATAATGAATAACTATAATGGCTACTCAAATAATGCCCGGAAAAGAGCGCTGACATTATTTGATGTCCGACCATGGCTGGAAAGACATCGAGAGATATTTCTTAATTTGCTTTAATAAAAGAAAGGACCTTAGAAACATCTGTATTTTCAATTAGAATATCAGGACGTGTTACTTCTTTATAGAGAAATTGGTATTGATATAAAGAAAGCAGTACATACACGAGATTAGAGATTATAGAATCACATCTTCGATGCCAGACCAGAAAGCGAATTTACGTTTTCTGGTAAAGTTTTGTCACATTTTACATATTATTTATGTTATTAAATATTTGTTTATTAGATTGGTCTTATTGCATAAAATAAATTCTGATTACCACTGAAACTCAGCCGGAAAAAATGGATAGGCCGCAACAGATTGTAATCTTGGCCGCTTAGCATACCCAGCGTAATCTTCGGAAAAGAACACGGCTAAAGGTGATGTCAAAACTAACATGCAATATTAAGTTGTTACAAGAGATCTCTTCGATCCGGTTGAAATTCGATAGTAATCAGAAAATAAATTGATTTAGAATAGTGATATTATGATAAATGATGCAGAAGAAAAAGTTTCAAAATTCTACAATACAGTGGGTTGGGAAACAGAAGATGAAATCACTGAAGATGCTAGAAGATGGGAAGACCTAAGAGAATATGCCAGAGAATATGTAAGTAAATGTAGACTAAGAGTACTAAACCATATACCAGAAGATGGTGAAAATTTTCTTGACATGGCGTCTGGTCCAATCCAATACAAAGAATATTTGGAATATTCTAGGAATTTTAAGAAGAGATATTGTGTCGATTTATCAGCAAGTGCATTAGAGAT
>Ga0055450_10000267_pt1 | contig 10702 bp, 6 predicted proteins | sample China_Galinas_PW_5_FD_57740 | JGI IMG/M metagenome (GOLD analysis project Ga0055450, IMG submission 57740) | Wetland microbial communities from San Francisco Bay, California, USA, that impact long-term carbon sequestration - China_Galinas_PWC_D1 | ecosystem: Environmental > Aquatic > Marine >... | reverse complement strand
GTTACCTCGCCGACATCCCCCGCACCTTGGGTTATGTGCTCCAGGTCGCCCCGTCCTATCCGGAGCTGACCGGGCTCGCGGAGCTGATCGAAAATGCCGTCCTACCCCGACTCACTGTTGCATCGGCTGATATGGACGAGCCCTCTGAGTCTTCGTGACAGCCGCACTCGAGGCGTCCGGCTCTTCGCTCCCGAAGCTACCTCTCTGGCGGGGCATCTCGAAAAGGTGGACGGCATGCTCCCCTCCCTGCCCGAGTCTACGCACAAAAAGAAACGGGCCGTCGACAATAACTTCCAGGTCGGAATACACCGAAGCCATCGTCTGAATATGGCTCCCCCACGAAACAAAGCCCGTCATCGCCGGAAAGCTGAGCGCCGCGAACGCGAGCCTCGTGTTCAACTACGGCAGAAGCTACCTGATGCAGAAACGCGCGATCTCCTTTACGATGCCGGGATGCATTCGCAACGCCTCGCCCGAAGAGTGGGGAAGGCGTGTCCTGATCAACCGCCTCACCGGACGGAAGCCTTACTGGCCTTGCTGTTCGCCGGAGATGACCGCATGGGCGGGATCGCCACTTGTGCCGATGCCGCAAATCATTATCCTGCTATCACGCGACGACGCACTGACCATCGTCGTGCATCAGTAAGGATATCATCGAGATGAACTGGGCAGCCGTTTGCGACAAAGCAGGCCTGAGTAAAACAGATCGCAATCTCTTCCGGCGCAGACAGTTCCTAAATCCGTATGCGTTTCAAAGACTCAGCGACTGAGAGGGATCAATCGTAAATCATCCTGCATCATCGCTGACAACAACCACGCGGCACCCGCCCTCAGGGGGAAACCAAGTGGAATGGGAGGCGGTGCGGAACATTGCTGTACGTCTCTTTTGCACGCCCGTTCCCCGTGGGAGATGAAGCGGCGAGCGTGACGGACATGGAGGTCGCGACTTCACGGAGTTCGACGTGCCTGGGAAGTCATGACCGTGAGATTGAGGGCATGCCCGAGCCGAGCCGGTGCTCCCTCCCCCTCGGCCGCAAGGGTTGGTGGGACTGTGATGGGAAGCGCATTTCTCGTCGGGACTCATCGGGGCCTTTTTGCACACAAACGCGAGCTGGGAACATAATCTCTCCAACTGCCTGGAAACATCGGGCACACACGATGGAAAAGGAGGGCAGCAATGGACGATGAGGTTTTCGAGAGAGCCGCCCTGCGGTCGTTGGATGATTTCGAATGGCTTTTGGTGCCGAATGGATCGACGGATCTAGCTGAACAGCTAGACCGCGGGGATCCCGCCTTGCTCAAAGCGGCTGCAGCAAGGGTTCAGCAAGAAAAATCGCTTCTCTTCCTGTTTCACGGTGATGGCACTCCGCCACTTATCGAACGGCTCAGCCTGTTTGTCCCTGAGAGTTCTGCGCCCTTGCTCCTTGGGCTCGTGGAAAGCCGGTGGGAACACGCGGTTCGGCAATCATCGGCTTCACGGGTATTGCCCGGCTCCGGCATCCTGTGGTGCGACGTGCAGTTTGGTGACGACGCCACCGAGGAGGCGCGCAATGATGTGGTGTCCCGAATTTTCTCGCGATTTCTCGTCTCGGGACGTCCGCTACGGCACTACAGCTGTACCTTCTTTCTCCCCTTGGACCTGCGACTAGACGGCGAGCTTGAGCACCAATCCGAGCTTCCCGCCTGTCTTCGTGTTCCCGAGGACCGGACTGTCGAGCGTTACCGGGTCAAGGTGCCGCGCGCGCTTCTGGAGGAGCACGGCGATTCGGACAAGATTCCTCGCCAGGACTCCGCCCACGCACAAGCCTATGAGTTCTTCTACACCCACCTCCAGAAACAGCTCTTCGAGACCGAATCCACCGCTACGATTGATACGTCACCTGACCATGACCGGGCGGTAGTACCCATCATCCACCGACGATTGAGCAATGCGATCCTGTCCGGTCTGACGCTCGACCTCATCGAGACGCGGAAAAATCCCGACGGTGTTGAGGAAGCATCGGGAGCCATTTCCGGGGCGGTGGAGGATGTCTCTCTGTATGAGTATTACAATGGATTGTTTCTTCTTGGGATTCGGGTCGGGATGCCCGGCAGCACTTACCTTATGGACCTGATGCATAAGGCGTGGAATGCGCCGGATGCACAGAATGCCCTGGTCCGCGAGGACAAGGATTGGTGGCATGGCCTCGTGTTCACCACGGACAAGCAATTCGAGGAGAGCCGCAAGAGGCAGGTCGAAGACTGGCTGCGTTACACCAAGACCTCTCGCGTCCTGTTTGCCTCCTTTCGCGAGCAGGGCGTGGAGCGCAAAATCGCACGCCAAAAATTACGCAAGGGCGATCAGGTACTGGCCGAGCGCCATATCAACGACCAGTTCTCAAGCGTCGCGCTCCATTTCCTCGGGCATTTCTTCACCAAGTTGCCGCGAGAGGAACTCAGCCGCGACCAGCGTCTCGGACAAGTAGCCGACGATCGGATGTTCGTCCACGTTGCTTACTCCTTGAGCGGCCCCCCGCCTTGTCCCGACACACCGGAGATCGCGGAGTTTGAGCGCCTGTTCAGCTACGCCCTCTATGTGGACCAGCACAGCGACGGGGCCTTCACGCCGGACGGCTGGGCCTGCGACCAGCAATACACGAAGGGCTTGATGAAAAAGGACGTTCTCTATCGCTGGTACGGTGTGGGTAATCTGTCCGGATTCACCAACGCATCGAGCGTTTTCATGGGGTTCGGTGGCTTTTCTCACACGCCCGTCGCTTCTGTGCACGTACCCTACGTCTACGCCAAGATCCAGATTCTCGTTCTGTTTTTTCGTATGACGCTTGAGCTATTTGATCGGCGCATCGGCGCCGCGACACAGCGCTTGGTCGAAGAAAGCCACCGAACAGCGCCATTTCGCGACCTGCGACAGAACTTCATTGAGTTCACCAACAATTACTGGTTCCGCCATCTCACGCCCCAAGTCCAAGGCGAGGAGATCGCAAGCCGTATGATGGTTGTACAGGACCTCGAAGGTGTGTATGAACTGATCAAGGACGAGATGGAAAGGGCGGACGAATACGCTCGCGCCATTCGTGATCACTGGTTCCAGAAACGCGCGGACAAGGCCGGATGGATTGCTGGCGGCTTGGCGATCGCCGCTATATTCTTGACTTTCGTAGAGGATATTTTTAGGGGACCGGCATTGGGCGCTTTCTCGGCCTTGATTGTGATCGCATCGATTGTGTGGACCATCTTCTTCGCGACAAGAAAATTCGATAAGCCATGGAGGATCGAGAACGACGACCCACACCAAAAGCCCTCATTCCACCCACGTCGACCGTCTTAAGCCTTCAGTGATGTAGCCCGGATGGCGCACGGCGGAATCCGGGAAACCGAATAGGAACACTGGATGGCGCTGTGCTGCATCCAGACGACGATCTTGCGGCTGAGAGGCGACAAAGCCGGTAGTTTCGCATTCCTCGGAGGAATCGATTAATTCTAGAGAAGGCAGATTAGGAGGTTGTTTAGGATGTCAAGAGGCAAGCAAGGCAAGAAGAAGCCCCGCAAGGGTCGCGATAGCGGGTCGAAACCGGCCAGCGAGGTAAGACACTCAGCGCCGTCCCCAAACGCCAACCCCCAACCCCCCGCCGATATCACCCATCTGCTTCGCATCGAAGCCATTAACATCGACGGCGTTTGCGACGACACAGACCAGATCAGTATCCGCCGCGGCGGCAGCCTGTTGTTGCGTCAAGCGGTAATCGATGCCGAGGACTGGCTGCGGGCGCTCGCCGAGAAAGACGGCTTGAGCAAAGATTCCGTCAAGCCCATCTCGATCGGTGGCTCCATCGGGATTTACGGGCTGCGGCTCGAGCAGCTCGCCATCACATCCGTCATCAAGCACATCGAGGAAAAGCTCAACCAAGACCCCTTGTACCGCCTGGCTTGCTTCTCGGTCGTCGCCTGCGAATCGGATGGTACGGACTACCAGGGCGCGCGCGAAAGACTGCTCGCCCAAGTTCGCTGGCAACAGCTGCGCCAGCCCAACCGCTACCTGCCGAAGCTACAAGACGGCCTCGAAGAAGTCTGCGATTTCGATCACCTGAGTTCCGCGCGATGTCACGAAAAATTTTTGAGGCGGGAGAACTGCTTCGTCGGCGAAAGTGTTAAGGAACGCTTCGATTATGGCCAAGAGCAACGCGGTCTTTTCTACAAGAGCGAGCTCGGCCAGTGCAAAGGCGAATGGGATCTCGATGTGGATGCCCTTCGGTTTACGTCCGACCTGCACGAGCTCTCGCACAACCCCCGCTTCGGCAACCTGAGCGACAAGATCGCCCTGGTCTATTTCGACGGCAACGGCTTTTCCCGCTATCAGAAGGATCACTGCAGAGAAATAGAGACCCAGTCCCAATTCGACGAGCGCCTCCGCGGCGCTCGATGCGCCTTTCTGGCCGACCTGCTTCAGAAGGCGGTATCGGACCCTGCCTTCAAGAGCCAAAAGGAAATCCGGCTCGAGGTCCTGCTGTGGGGCGGTGATGAATTCCTGCTCGTCGTGCCGGCATGGAAAGGCTGGGAGGTCGCGCAGCTCTTTCTGAAAAATCACGCAACGATCTCGATATTCCCAGGCACCCAAAAGCTGACCCACGCCGGCGGTCTCGTGTTCTGTGGTGCCAAGACGCCCATCGTGCGAGTGCACGATCTGGCCCGGCAACTAGCGGACTGGGCCAAGAGCCAGCCCTCGGGTCGGGACAAGAACAGCCTGGCCTACCTGGTGCTGGAATCCATCGAATATCCGACGCAAGGGATCGCAGACTATTTCGGAGAGCGTTTCAAGGAGGCGGCCGCCGAGCAAAGACCCTTGAGGGTCAGCCAGCTCGATTCGAATAAGCTCAGGGAGCTGCTCGAGCTTGTCCCTTCCCGCCTGTTGCATAATTTCAGCCGCGCCCTGGTACGCCACGGCCTGACCAACGAGGAATACCGACAACGAAGGGAACGCACGCTACAAGTGCTCGGCAAGGTCAACTTTGAAAAGGCCAGTGACCTCTTGCAGCAGTTGTTCACCAACCAAAAGGCGGAGACCGACTGGCCTTGGCTGCACTTTCTGGTGCTGCGCGATTACCTGGCCCCCCAAGCCAGCCCCCAGACCGCCACGGAGGACAACCGATGACACCCTACCTCATCGATCTGGTGCTCGAGCTGCGAGCCCCCATCCTGTCCGCTGCCAATGGCGCCATCGCCCTGGGGCTGGATACCGCAATGCAGCGCGACGACCAGCACCGGCCGGCCCTGCCCGGCAGCCTGATCAAAGGCAATCTACGCCAGGCCTGGCAGACGTTCAAGCAACACGCCGGGCTGACACCGCCGGATGGCTGGCTCGGCCAAGGCTCGGATGAGGGCCCGGGTGAAAACAGCTTCGCTCCCAACCGTGCCCGTCTGACATTCGCCCCCTGGTGGTCTGACCTGGAGTGGCAATCGGCCGATGACGCCCGGCCCCTGTACCGCATCCAGATCGACGAAGACACGGGCGCGGCCAAAGAGGGCGCGCTTCAGATTATCGAATCCCCCTATGCCGTCGGCCGCAGCGTGCACTTCAGCGGCCAGATTTACGCTTGGCTCAAGGCGGAAGAGGACCCCGAGCAACTGCGCCGCTGGCTGGAAAAGGGCCTGCTATTCATGGCGTGCATCGGTGCCAACAAGGGTCAAGGCTTCGGGCGGATCGAAAAGGTGTCGACCAAGTGCCAAATGCACGAAAAAATCGAGCTTACCGATCTCTGCGACCAGGAGCGGCTGGGACTCTCCCTGAAGCCACTCGGCCCCTTCTGCATCGGCAAGCCGGCAATCGGCGAGAACAACCGCTTCGACAGCGAAGACTTCATCCCGGGCGCCGCTATCCTGGGCGCGCTGGCGCGGGCGATGGAGCTCAGTGGTGGCAAGACACGCTGGCCGGCGCTGTATGACCACTTCGCCCAGCTCCGTGTCAGCCATGCCTTGCCCTTCGATCCTGCCGTCCAGGCAGAGGGCCACACTCTCGCCCCCGGTCGCCCCCTGGCCTTACCTTTGTCGCTCACCAGCTTCCAAGCCGATTCCAGAAAACCGCCCGACATCCTGGAACTGTCGCCGTTCAAGAAACCCGGTCTGATCTCGCGTTATGGCACCACCCAAGCGCCCTGTTTCCAACCCGACTGGAAGAGCAAAGATTGGGATACGGCCGAACGGCAATTCCGCTGGCCCGAGATCCGTAAGCGTCTCGACCTGCACACCGCCATTAATCCGGCCACTGGCGCCGCCCAGACCGGCCAGCTGTTCTCGATCGAGTCGGTCGAGCCGAAAAACCTCGTCTGGCTTGCCAATGTCGATTTCGGCCAGATCCCGAACGTGGACAATCGATCCAAGGTCCGAAGCGATCTGCTCGATCTGCTCGGCTGGGGACTGGACAGCATCGGCAAGCTCGCCACTCGCTACCAGGTCGCCACGGCCACGCCCGTCGATTTCACCTTCCCGCAACGAGATCTTGAAACAATCCAGCTGGAAGCCGGCCAGTCCGTCCATCTGCATCTGCAAACCCCGGCCCTGCTCTTGTTGCCGGATACCGATCTCCCGGCCAGCGGCGGAGGCGATGCTCTGCATCGTGCCTATGCTGCGACTTGGGATAAGCTGTCGGAGGGTAGCCTCGAGCTTTCGCACTTTTTTGCCCTGCAGGACCTGCGCGGTGGACGCCATTGGTGGCACCGTTTCCGCAAGGGCCAAGCCCTTTACCATCCCGTCCTGCTGACCCGCGCCGGCAGCGTCTTCGTCTTCAAGATCAAGGACCACGATAAGGCCACCGCAAGGCTCGCCAAGTGGCAGCGTTACGGCCTGCCGCAGCGCCAAGGCGCACCGGGGGGCGAGGACTGGGAACGAAATCCCTGGATTCGCAACAACGGCTACGGCGAGATCGTTCTCGATCCCGTCTTGCCAGTGCCAGCCCTGCCGACCAACCAATGGAAGGAGATCAGCCATGACTGACCTGCGACTTTGCCTGTCCGGTCTGCTGACATGCGAAAGCCCGCTGCATGTCGGTGACGGCAACGAGCTGCCTTGTGTGGATCGCTCGCACGCCGACCGCACCAAGCTGGAAATCGGTCACTACAATAGCGTCTGCACCGACCACCAACCCCGTCCCTACATCCCGGCCAGCACACTGCGCGGTGCCTTGCGCGCGCAGCTGATGGCCGAAGACCCGGACCTGACGCCCTGCCTCTTCGGCCACCAGGAGCGCGCTGGGGTGCTGCGGGTTGAAGACGCTACGTTCAACGCCACCGCATCCAAGCTTGGCGACACCCGATTACCCTACTGGGACGAGCAGCGGTTCACCTACTTAAAGCGCGGCGTTGCCATCGAGCCGGTGACCCGCACCGCCGACGAGCATCTGCTGTTCATGCATGAGCTGGTGCCCCCAGGAGCGGCCTTCGACTTTCGGCTTTGGCTCGAGCAACCGACTTCCGAGCGGGTCGACAAGCTGATCGCCATCCTCGAGGATTGGAACGGCCAGCTGGCGCGGGCCATCGGTAATGGCCGCACCAAGGGCTGGGGACGCCTGCGCTGCGAGCTGCAGCGTGCCGAGCGACTGACGGCGGCGGACCTGGCCGTCTGGCTGCAAAGCGACGACCAGGCCCCGACACTGCAGACCTGGCCGCTACCTACTTCACCAGCGTCCACTACCACCGGGAATGCGCTGAAGCTGGCGCTGAGCCCAAAATCGCCCTTCCTGGTCCACGAGGCTTGGTTCGCCGATCCCGAGGCCAAAGATCCCCCGGATCTGGTCTTCATGCGCAATGCAGAAGGCCGAGCCCTGATCCCCGGCAGCAGCCTCAAGGGATGGCTGCGCCATCGCGCCCACAAGATCGCCGCCACCATCGTCCACCAGCACCAAGAGGCCCCCGCCGACCGGGCCTGGACAAGCGTCGAAGGCTTCATCCAGGACCTGTTCGGCACCGAGAAACGGCGTAGTCGGCTCTGGCTGGGCGATGCGCTGTCGGACAAGCCGGCCCAGTCGGTCGAATTCATGATGACCGCCATCGACCGCTTCACCGGCGGGGTCAGTATCGGTGACTCACCGCAGCTGCGCATGACGCGCGAACAGTGGGCCAAGCTGAAGCTTGGGGACAAGCGCGGCGGGGCCCTGTTCAAGGTCCAGGCCGCCGATTGCGATAACCTCACATGCCGGCTGGAGTGGGACGGGCGCAACCGCCAGTCCGAGCCGGACCCGGCACAGAAAGGCATGCTGCTGCTGATCGCGCGCGATCTGTTGGAAGGCGAGCTGCGGCTGGGCTGGGGCCAGGCAAAAGGGTTCGGCGATTTCGCTGTCGCCTTCGAGCTCGGCGGTAAGAAAATCACGGCATGGCCAGACCTGTTGGACTGGTTGTGCGAGCGCTTCGGCGCCGGTGCGGAATCAGGCACCCCCGAGCAATGGGTCGAGGCCCTGCATCAGCGATTGGCTATTGAAGCTCAACCCAAGGAGGACGCCGCATGAGCGACTTCATCAACCCCTATCAATTCATCGATGTGACCGGGCAGGTCAATGGCGGCGAGCGCACCGATCTGGATTATGACGACATCAAGAATCGCAAGATGCCGTTCGCCCGCCACGATCTGTGGCACAAAAACGGCCACTCCGGTCGGTTGATCTGCCGCCTTAAGCTCGAGACGCCCACCTTCGTCGGCAACGAGCAGAGCGAGCCGGATGATTCCCAGACCCAGGCCGCCAAGCAAGTACAGCCGCTGGAACTGAACGATAAGATCGCCCTGCCAGCCACAAGCCTGCGCGGCATGATCGCCGCCACCGCCGAAGCCCTGAGCCAGTCGGCAATGCGAGTCCTGGACAACATCGATTACGGCGTCCGCCAGGACGCCGAAGAAGGGACGAAGGTCGAGCTGGGCCAGATCTCTCGCGACTCCAAGCCGGGAAAGATGAAGATCCGCCGCTTCGACTGCTGCCATATTCTCACTGATGAAGCCCATGCCTTCTGGAACAGCTCCAAGTCACTCATCCGCTGCTATGCCGATCTAAGTCAATCGCAGGACACGAAGGGCCGCTGCGGTAAGTTGCTGACCAATGCCTCGGCCCTGAGCACAACCGAGACCAAGAACCATACTCAGTTCGGTTTTTTGTTGATCCTGGAATTCACCAGCGAGGAGGCACGCCCGCAAATACGCAAGTACGAAATCTTCGCTTACCAGGACAGCTCCCGCAGCTATCCAACCATGGACATCCCGCAGAAGGCCATCGACACCTACGAGCACCTATTCGCAGAGCGTGCCATCGCCACACGGTATGGCGAGGATCTCCGACAGTTCGAGGATCCATTCCTGTTTCGCGGCTTTCACAGGGACAAGGATCACCCCTGGCGGCTACAGCCTGGCCAATTCGTCTACTACCGAGCTGAGAAATCCGAGATCACTGAGATCCGACCCAGCCAGATCTGGCGCGCCAAGGCCGGCGCCTCACACGATTACTTCGCCCGCATCAATCCCAACCTGCTGCCCTGGGGCGCTCCGAAACGCAAAGGCGGGCTGAGCCCGGTCGAGGCCCTGTTCGGTGTGGTCGAGCGGGAGAAGGCGGACGAAGAAAAGGCAGGGCGCAACCTGGCTGGACGGGTTCGCTTTAGTGCCGGACGCTTCTTCGGCCCCGGCAAGCCGCTGCAACTGCCCGAGATCACCCTCAAGATCCTCTCCTCACCCAAGCCGCCCTCGCCCGCCATGTACTTTCACAACCAGGGAGAGCGCGGCCAATACCTCTCGCGCGCAGACTTGGCAACTGGCTATCGGGAGCAACAAGAAAAGATCCGTCCCAACGGCCGCAAAATCTACATCCATCACCGCGCATACGAGATCGAGCAGGAGCCCTGGAAAGCGCGCAACGAAGAACACAGCAATCAAAAGCTCAAGATCCAACCGCTTAAGGCCGGCCAGGCTTTCTATTTCCACATCGACTTCGACAACCTCTCCAGCCAAGAGCTGGACCTTCTGCTCACCGCCATCCGGCCAGCCACCGACCATCGGCACCGTCTGGGATTGGGCAAGCCACTGGGGCTCGGCACGGTGCGGCTCGACATCTGCGCCTGCTGCCTTCGCGACACCGAGGGACGCTACACCGCCGCGGGTCTCACAGCCCCCCGCTATGGCGAGGTTTGGCAGGAAACAACCGTCGACACCTGGCTCCCGCACTACCCGATCGAGGCTGCGGCCATCGTCAATGCCCCAACCGCGCGCCCGGCGGCCTGGCAGCTCGACGACAATCCCCTGATCGACCGCGAGACCCGGGACCTGATCGCCACCCTGGGCGATCCGGACCAGGTTCGGCTCCCTGTACAGACCCCGCTGACGTTGGAACAAAGCCAAAGCCCCTTGGCTGAGCGGGAAAAAGAAACCTTCAAGTGGTTCGTCCAGAACGACGCCAAAGGTCAGCAGCACCGACAAGCCCTACCCGAGCCCAAGGCCGCCGAGCCGGTGCCGGCAATGGACTTCAGTCGGAAGCCCACTTCGTGAAGACATGACAACGCTGGAGGTTCTGTGGGAAGACGGGGATCTGAAGGCACAGGTCCACGAGGCCGAACGCACATTGACAAGAATCGATGCCGAGAAAATGCCATCCTACACAATTGGCTTCGTGGGTGATGAGGCGGAGCGCGAGAACTCGGAATCAACTTTACCGCGAGGAACGATGATGGGGCTCATCTAC
>Ga0055450_10000266_pt1 | contig 10721 bp, 9 predicted proteins | sample China_Galinas_PW_5_FD_57740 | JGI IMG/M metagenome (GOLD analysis project Ga0055450, IMG submission 57740) | Wetland microbial communities from San Francisco Bay, California, USA, that impact long-term carbon sequestration - China_Galinas_PWC_D1 | ecosystem: Environmental > Aquatic > Marine >... | reverse complement strand
GGATTAAATTTGACAACGTAACGACGAGTTAGGAGAAAAGCGCCGTTTTCGGATGGAAACAAAATAATTTCTGTGACATTAAACCAGAAAACGGAATTCACCTTTCCCTAACAGATCATGCAGATGAAGAATACCTACAAGCCTTTTCCCTTTATCAACTATCGGCAGAATGGTGATTTCGTGGCGTTGCATGATACTGAGCGCGTCCACTGCTCTCTTCTCGTTATCGATGGTTATCGGGTCAGAGATCATGATGTCTTTTGCTTTTAAACCGTTGAATCCATGTTCTCCGGCTATCGAGCGACGAATATCGCCATCTGTGACAATGCCTGAAACCTGGTGATCTCCATTGACGATGATTACGGCACCGAGATTCTTTTCATTGAGTATTCTAATAGCTCTTAAAGCGGAATCATCCCTGCCGATAACCGGTATCTGTTCTTCAGTCAACATAACCTCTTCAACCTTGACTTTCAAACGTTCTCCCAGACTACCTCCGGGATGGTTCTGACGAAAATCGGCTACCTGGAATTTTTTTCTGTTTTGCAGAACCACTGACAAGGCATCCCCCATTGCCAAAGTTGCCGTTGTGCTTGCCGTAGGTGCAAGTCCCAACGGACAGGCTTCCCGAGGGACAGATACATCAAGGACAACATCGGAGGACCTGGCCAAGGTGGACTTCAGACCGCCGGTCATGGCAATTATTGAAATTCCTCTCTTTTTCAGACTTGTCAACAGCGTGTTGAGTTCAACCGTTTCACCGGAATAGGAGATCGCCATGACCACATCGGTCTGCATGACCATACCGAGATCGCCGTGCATTGCTTCTACCGGGTGCAGGAAAAAAGAAGGTGTCCCGGTACTGTTTAAAGTTGCAGTGATCTTTTGACCGATAATCCCCGACTTACCTATTCCTGTTATGACTAGCCTGCTCGGGCAGTTCAGAACAAGATCCACCGCATCGATAAATTCTTGTCCTATCCGTTGCCTGACTGAAGCCAAACCTTGTTCTTCAATTAAAAATACCTTCTGTGCTTCTTCGATTGACATCGTTATATTCGCTTTCCTCTCATTGGAATAAGTATCAAAACCGGGGGACAGATTTATTTTCACAAAACAACGCGAAAATAAATCTGTCCCCTCAGGCTATTCAAGAAAAATTTATCTGTCTCCCGGTTAATGTCTGAGTTCCATTGGTAATCAGATTTTAAAATAGCATATTTTAACGAGCTGCACCACTTTATACAGTCATACTATTTCAGCCCGGATTTCTCATGAACACTGTGAAAATTTAAAACGTAATTGATTATTTGAAATATTTCCTCCTTTCTTAGGGGTAGACAAATTGACATAGTATTCATGAGAAATCCGGGCTAACCCTTGGAACATAGAACAACTTGACGACTAAACATTTTTCATCACGGCTATGTTTTGCAAGGTTCACTTTTTCCAAATGACCTTGTCTTTTGAAAATTCGGACTAATTTCCACTTGACATCGTGTGCCTATCGGGTCATCATAAACGGATTTTCCAAAGCTAAAATTCCTTGCATGATTCTCGAGCATCACTAAAATAAGCAGTTCGTTTTTCACAGGGTAACGTCAATACGGAGATTTCTATATGTCAAACTATCTTTTCACATCGGAGTCTGTTTCAGAAGGTCATCCAGACAAAGTCGCCGATCAGATTTCCGATGCCATTCTCGATGCCATTCTCACAGAAGATAAATTCGCTCGGGTTGCCTGCGAAACCATGGTAACCACAGGTATGGCCCTTATTGCAGGCGAAATAACCACGAGTGCCTGGGTAGACCTTCCTGAAGTTGTTCGGCATACAATTAGAGATATCGGCTACAACTCTTCCGATATGGGTTTTGATTGGCAATCCTGCGCGGTTCTCTCTTCAATAGATAAACAATCATCCGATATTGCCCAGGGGGTCAATGAGGGTTCTGGTCTTGACTTGGACCAAGGTGCCGGTGATCAGGGACTGATGTTTGGGTATGCCTGCGCTGAAACCGATGTTCTCATGCCATTACCGATTACTCTTGCCCACAGGCTGACCAAACAGCAATCCGCAGTTCGCAAATCCAACCGGCTCTCCTGGCTCCGCCCTGATGCTAAAAGCCAGGTCACCATTGAATATGAAAACAGTTTTCCCAAACGCATAGAAGCAGTAGTGCTCTCCACCCAGCATAGTGAAGAGGTTAGTTATAACGACCTAAAGGAAGGCGTAATGGAGGAGATCATTAAACCCATCCTGCCTCCCGACATGGTTGACGCGGAGACCAAATATTTCATTAACCCTACCGGAAGGTTCGTTATCGGCGGCCCGGTCGGTGATTGCGGTGTGACCGGAAGAAAAATCATCGTCGACACTTATGGTGGAAAGGGTTCGCATGGCGGTGGCGCCTTCTCTGGAAAAGATCCGTCAAAGGTGGATAGGTCTTCTTCTTATATGGGTCGTTATGTCGCCAAAAATATCATTGCAGCTGGAATTGCTACCGAAGTTGAAGTGCAAATCGCCTATGCCATCGGTATTTCCCAACCGGTATCAATCAATGTCAACACCTTCGGTACCGGCAAGATTCCCGATCAGAAAATCAAAGCCTTTATCTCTGAAATTTTCGATCTTCGCCCGAAAGCCATTATTACCCATCTCGACCTCCTGCGTCCGATCTATCGTGCGACTGCTGCTTATGGTCATTTTGGCCGTAAACACGAAAATTTCACCTGGGAAAAAACCGACAAAGCAGACGAACTGAAAACTGCCGCCGGCTTAAACTGATAGTTTTTCTTCAAGCCCATCTTTTTTTTGAAAGATGGGCCTTTTTTATCCAAAATTTTTACAGAGGTGTCCTTTATGACAACATCTGAAAACGATTATAAAGTTGCTGATATCGCCCTTGCAGAGTGGGGCAGAAAAGAAATCGCCATTGCCGAAACGGAAATGCCGGGGCTTATGGCATTACGTGAAGAATATAGCAAGTCTCAACCCTTAAAGGGCGCCAGAATCGCCGGTTGCCTCCATATGACCATACAGACCGCAGTTTTGATGGAAACCTTGGTTACGCTCGGTGCTGAAATACGCTGGTCTTCGTGCAACATTTTTTCCACTCAGGACCACGCCGCTGCGGCCATGGCTGCCGCCGGAATTCCCACATTTGCGTGGAAAGGCGAGAATGAGGAACAATTTTGGTGGTGCATTGACCAGACAATATTCGGGCCCGACAACTGGCGTCCGAACTTGATACTTGACGATGGCGGAGATTTGACTCTTGTCATGCATGAAAAATACAAACAAGAGATGGCTGCTGTAAAAGGAATCAGCGAAGAGACGACCACCGGTGTTCACAGGCTCAATGAGATGGCAAAAAATGGGAAACTCATGTGTCCCGCTATCAATGTCAATGACTCCGTTACGAAATCCAAATTCGACAATCTCTATGGGTGCCGCGAATCACTTATAGACGGCATCAAACGGGCAACCGATGTGATGATTGCCGGGAAAAATGCCGTTGTTGTCGGTTATGGTGATGTCGGCAAAGGATGCGCTCAAGCACTCAGAGGCATGGGGGCAACCATTTATGTCACTGAGATTGATCCGATCTGCGCACTTCAGGCAGCCATGGAGGGATACCGCGTGGTAACGATGGAAGAGATAGCTCCCCTCGGAAATATCTTCGTCACCTGTACGGGGAATCTCAACGTAATTAGCCGAAAACACATGGAGATGATGCCGGATCAGGCAATCGTATGTAATATCGGCCACTTTGATTCGGAGATAGATATCGCTGGGATCAGAAATCTGCCTTGGGAGAATATTAAGCCACAAGTTGATCATGTTATCTTTCCCGATGGCAAACGGCTGATTGTCCTTGCCGAAGGTCGCCTCGTCAATCTGGGCTGCGCAACCGGCCACCCAAGTTTTGTTATGAGCAACTCCTTTACTAATCAGGTACTTGCCCAGATTGAGCTCTGGAATCATCCTGAGAAATACGAAAAGATGGTGTATTTTCTCCCCAAAAAGCTCGATGAGTCGGTAGCGCGCCTCCATCTGAAAAAGATTGGAGCCAACTTAACCACATTGACCCAAAAACAAGCCGACTATATCGGTGTTTCCGTCGATGGCCCTTACAAACCGGAATATTACAGATACTAACCCGCATTTCTCATCGCGGGTTACCTACTGAAATATTCTGCTAAGATGTACTGCTGCTTATCTTACAAGGATTGGGATTTATTAAAATCCCAATCCTTGTTTTGTATTCTCTCGCTCCCTTCCCGCTACCTGCCGGGCAAGGTTAATATCTCCTGAAAGAACTTGATGGATCTTGCCAGCTTCATCCTTCACCAATAGTTGTCCGGAATCATCAGGTCCTTCGCAATGTCCGAAAATCACCTTTCCCGAATTTGTCAGCCATTGTGTCCATTTGCCGACAAGCATATCTCTTTTTCTCCATAGGGTCAGGATCTCTGGAAACTGTCCTTGCTGAAGTTTTCTGACCATTTCCATAACGGTCTTTCGAATCTGCAAAAAAATATCAAGGACATCATAGTCTTTTTCAGTGAGAATTTTTAAGGAGGTAACTTTATCATTCAGCTCTTGGGGAAAATCCGAGAGGATGGAATTGACATTAATACCAATGCCTACCACAGCAAACCTCTTGTTCTCCTCTTCTGTTAAAGATGAGGATTCCGTTAGGATGCCACAGCATTTTTTCCCAGCCGCATAAACGTCGTTTGGCCATTTAAGATACATTTTCTCGCCGCACACCTTCTCAAGAACGTTTGCTACTGCAAGTCCTACCGTAAGAGTAATTTTCGGGTAGTCCTCCATGGCTAACCGCGGCCTTATAATCAAAGAGCAATAGAGTCCTTTACCGGACGGCGACTGCCAAGTCTTTCCCAGTCGGCCACGCCCGGCATCCTGAGACTCGGCTATTACAGCCACACCTTCCTCGGCTCCTGACTGACCCAGTGAGAGCGCGATTTTATTGGTTGAGGTTGTATGATGATAATAATAAATTCTGCTCATTATAATGATATTATAATTCTGAACTGCTCAAATGTCGGCAAACGTTTTCTGATGCGCAGCAAAAAAAAAGTGCAGAGTGAATTTCACTCTGCACTTCCACTACACCATGAAAAAGGTTGGAAAGCTTAAATACCTTCAGCACCTTCTTCGTTTTTAATTCGCGACTTAAGCGCATACATGGTAGTAGAGCCGGAAGACCAGAACATTAGTTTTCCTTCCTTTACCAAGTCATTAGCTGCATTTTTTACCGCACGGGGCTTTGTCTCGGGATCACATTCGTAGAAATCTTTAATATATAGCTGGGGTTTCGGAGATTTTTCTGCTTTCTCCAAAATCTTCGCTTTGAGATCTTCAACGCTTAAAGCCATAATGAATCTCCTTTTTAATTTTTTTAGAAGAAAGCATCAAAGTTCTCGGCCGGACCGACAATCGCTCCGGCCGAGGTTTATCCCTTTAGTTACTTAATATGGCTTGTGTACTTGAACTGAGTCGTAGTACGCCAGGTGTCATATGCAAGGCGATAATCGTCGATGCTCTTCTCTGTAAACGGAATATCGCATTTCTCAAAGAAACGCTCCCATCCGATACGCTCTGCCCAATCGCCAACACGCTCGTATTTTCTGGCATCGGCGGCATAGGCCTCCAGAATCTTCTTGATGGCCTCAACCACCTCTGGCCAACGAGGAGTGTTGTTCGGGAGGAACGGAATAACTAGCTTCGAGAATTTCGGAGTGGTCCTGGAGTTGGACACTTTACCACCAACCAGAATTGCAATTCCATCACCCTCGGGATCAGCCAGAGGCATTGCCGGACACATGGTATAACAGTTACCGCAGAACATACAACGGTCAACATTGACCTTGACCGATTTGATCTCTTTTCCATCAACCTCTGCCTTGGCAGGTTTTACAGCACCAAGAGGACAGGAGGCGATGGCCAGAGGCAATTCGCAGACACCGGTAATACGGCTGTGATCGATCATCGGCGGTTTACGATGGACACCAAGAATGGCGATATCGGAAGCGTGAACGGCACCACACATATTCAGACAACAGGCCAAAGCAATACGGCATTGGGCCGGCAAGGTCATGGAGGTAAAGTAATCGAACAGTTCGTCCATGACGGCCTTGACGACACCGGAGGCATCCGTAGCCGGGGTATGGCAATGGACCCAACCCTGGGTATGGACGATGTTGGTTACACCGGCTCCTGTTCCACCTACGGGGAACTTATTGCCGCGGCTCTTCAGATCATCAAGAAGAGGCTGAACCTTATCCTTGGAATCTACCATGAACTCGATATTGTTCCTGGTTGTGAAACGCAGATATCCGTCGCAATGCTTATCTGCGATATCGCAGATCTCGCGGACAAATTCTGCTGACATCAGCCTGACCCCACCGGCACGAACGGTATAGACCTCGGCACCGGTCTCGGATTTATGCATCAACACGCCGGGCTGAATGATCTCATGCCAGAGCCATTTGCCTTTGTTTTCTTTGATTACAGCAGGCTGGAACTGCCCATAATGGAGAGGACCAAGATCGGAGATCCTTCCTTCCATCGGTTTATCTGGATTATATCCCATGATGTAAAACTCCTTATAGTATCATTGATAAAAACGAATCAAATAATATCAGCATCAAGCCGCATGTTTCTTTCGGAATTCGACGACATCACGCTCAAATCCGCCGGGAACCTCTTCCTCCGACCAGAAGACATAGGGGTTGGAACGAGGCTCTTTGACGTGCTGTGGGATCGGATCTACGCCCATGACCTTGAGGAAGGTCGGCAGGCCAATGCGTTGCATGGTCTCACCGATGCGCTCACGATTCTTCCCGACTTCCATCCACCAGTCCCAACAATTCTCAATGACCTCAACCAGTTCTTCCCAATCGTTTTCTTTGGTCATCTTGATGAACGGAAGAATGAGGGTTGCAAACTGGGCACCATCAAGGATCGGGGCTTTGGCGCCGATACAGATGGTTGCGCCTTGATCAACACCGGGGCGAAGGGCGCGCGGCATGACGTTGATGCAGTGCATGCAACGGGTGCATTCCTTGTCGTTTATCAGCAGCTTGTCGCCGTCCATCTTCATACACTCGGTGGGGCACAATGCGAGAACTTCCTTCTCGATATCAAATTTACCCCAGTCACGACCGGCATGGGCTCCGCCGTTCGGTACGATTTTTCCTGCCACATAATCTTTCACGGCAGCCTGGTCGATGCGGATATTGTCTCTCCAGGTACCGATAACGGCTATATCTGAACGGGCAATGGCCGCAACGCAGTCATTGGGGCAGCCGGAAAATTTGAATTTAAATTTATAGGGGAAGGCGGGACGATGAAGTTCATCCTGATATTTCTGGGTCATGTCATAGCAGACTTCCTCAGTGTCATAACAGGACCATTCGCAACGGGACTGACCGAGGCAGTTAGCCGGTGTCCGGAGGTTGGAACCCGAACCACCGAGATCCTGTCCCAGGTCATGGGTCATATCCCAGAAGAGGGGCTCGAGATTTTCGGTCCTTGTGCCAAGGAAGATAATATCACCGGTGGAACCATGGAAATTGGTCATACCGGATCCGTATTTCAACCAGAGATCCATCAGGTCTCGGAGATGCTTTGTGGAGTAGTACTTGGATGACGGCTGTGCAACACGAACAGTGTGAAAATGCTCGACTCCCGGGAACTGCTTCGGCAGGTCGGAATAGCGTCCGACGATACCGCCGCCGTAGCCGAAAACACCAACGATACCGCCGTGCTTCCAATGGGTAATTCTGTCCTTGTAGGACAATTCGAGCTGACCAAGAATGTCCCAGCATTCAGGCTTGGTTTCTGCCTGATGCTTCATGTCGGTAACGAAGCTTGGCCAAGGGCCACTCTCCAATTGATCCAACAAGGGCGTTTCATGTTTTGCCATGATTTCCTCCTTTGAATTCCTATTTAAACTTCAACCTAAACCTAAAAATAGACTAAATTACAAATTCCGTCTCCGATCAGCAGACCGTATAATTACTGGCCAAACCACAAGAGAACTATGAAAAAGTTGCACACGGGCAACTCCCGCCTGCAACTCTCTTCAAATAGCAAATAAACCGAAGAAACACCAAGAGATCATCGGCTCAGCGAACACGCCGGATTTTCGCGTCGGTAGTCATTAGCCACGCCAATCTGCAGCGTACAAATGAATAACCATTCAGCGGCTGAGAATATCCGTGAACATCTTTTTTGTCAACAAAAAACGGAATGTAACTTATGCACAAAACGAGAGGTATTCACTGTTTATCCAGGCATCTTATTCTATTTTGGAAGCCTGCAGAATTTCCGACTCGAGACTGTCGTCAATGTTGCTTTTTCCTTTCATATACCCTAAAAATCGACCGGCGAGCGCTTTGCCGAGTTGCACTCCTTCCTGATCGAATGAATTGATATTCCACAAAAAGCCCTGAAAGACAATTTTTGCTTCGTAAAGCGCCAGCAGCATCCCCATTGTCTCGGGGGTAAGTCGGTCAGCCAACAGTATGGAATTTGGACGATTTCCCGGAAACCGCCGATTTGGATTATCGCTTTTCTGTCCGGTTGCCAGGGCAAGGGATTGAGCCTGGAGATTGGCTAACAGTTTCAGTTGTAAAGAGGTACCGTCAATCTCCATGTCGATTCCGTATTGGCTTCTGCGAAAACCTATGAATTCGACAGGCACGATTTCAGTGCCTTGATGCAGAAGTTGATAAAAAGCATGCTGGCCGTTGGTCCCCGGTTCCCCCCATACTATCGGCCCGGTTTTGTAGCTCACGTCTTCTCCATTTCGCGTTACGGATTTGCCATTGCTCTCCATGTCGCACTGCTGTAAATGGGCAGGAAACCTATGAAGTGCCTGACTATATGGGAGGACAGCCAAAGTTGGAAATCCCAGAAAATTATGATTCCAGATTCCAAGCATAGCCAACAGCAATGGCATGTTCTCCAAAATTTTTTGATTTTCAGCCTCATAATCCATCTTTGAAGCCCCTTGCAAAAACCCCATAACCTGCTCAAAACCGAGATAAAAGCCGAGCATGACAATACCGACCATCGATGTGCTGCTGTACCGCCCGCCGATATAGTCATACATATAAAATGATCTCAGATAATTCCCAGGATCATCCATAGGGCTCCCTTCTCCGGTCACGGCTAAACAATGCAGGGCGGGATCAAGGCCTTTTTCACTCAGAGCCTTGCGAACAAGGGTCTCGTTGGCAAGAGTCTCCAAAGTTGTTCCGCTTTTGGAAACAATGCAGACAAGAGTTCTTGCCAGATCGATCCGACTCAGGACGGCTGCAGCATCGTCCGGATCGACATTGGAGATAAAATGGACGTCTCGTCCTTTGACTCCGAAAGACCGTAATGCTTCAAATACGCAACGCGGCCCAAGATCGGAGCCGCCGATGCCGATGTGAAGGAAAGTCGTAAAGGCCTCTCCTGACTCATTGGTGAGTTTTCCGCTCTCCAAATCCTCCAGAAAGACCCTTACCTTTTCAATCTCCTTTTTAGCCTGCCGGGTAGCGACAGGCTCCCGGGGACTCTCCATAAAAAGGTCTCGGCAAGCCGTATGCAACACTCTTCTGTTCTCACTCTCAAAACCAATAATGCGGTTCATTACCGCACCTTTACGCATGCCTGCAAACTGTTCCACCAGACGACATTCATCGGCCAGATCCTGGAAACAGTCAAGCACAGAGTCGTCAACCCTCTGGCCTGCATAGTGTAAGGAAAAAGAGTGAGATCTGCAAATGTACTTTGCCACCCTTTCTCTCAAGGCATTAGGCGTGGTCAAATCATAGGGGTTTTGAGCCAGATCCCTAAGTTTTTCAAATGCTTTTGTTTTTTTCCAATCTTTCCAGTTATCTTCCATGACAGCCTCTAACGTTTATGATCAGTGAATTACGTGCGACGTGCCAATCCTTTGGATGCAAGCCCTCTCAATTCATCGATTACCGATGCATAATCGGGACTTCCGTAAACAGCAGAACCCGCAACAAAAATATTCACTCCGGCCTCTGCAGCGGCGGCAATGGTCTTCCTGTTTATCCCGCCGTCCATTTCTATCCCTATGGGAAGGCCAAGCCCATCAATTCGTTTTTTAAGTTCTCTGGCTTTGACAAGACTTGATTCGATGAAGGATTGACCGCCGAAGCCCGGATTAACACTCATGAGCATCACCAGATCAACTTCGGGGAGAATATAATCAAGGCTTGCTAGCGATGTCGCCGGATTGAGTACGACACCTGCCTTTTTTCCCATCTCCTTGATATGGGCAATTGTTCTCTGTAGATGGACACACGCTTCTACATGAACAGTGATCCAATCAGCGCCTGAACGGGCAAACGAATCTATATAAAAGTCAGGTTTTTCGATCATCAAATGAACATCGAGAATCTTTGTCGTGGCTTTTCTGGCCGCTTCAACAACCAAGGGTCCGATGGTGATATTCGGCACGAAATGACCATCCATCACGTCGACATGGATAACCTCCGCCCCGGCCATATCTACGGCTAGGATTTCTTCTCCCAGCCGAGAAAAATCGGCTGACAGAATTGAAGGAGCAATTTTAATATCCTGCATAGGTTCTTCCTTTTATTGAATAAATACATTCCAGATGAAACATTTTGCCCGACAATCGAAACGGACGATTCTCATCAATACTA
>Ga0055450_10000264_pt1 | contig 10759 bp, 7 predicted proteins | sample China_Galinas_PW_5_FD_57740 | JGI IMG/M metagenome (GOLD analysis project Ga0055450, IMG submission 57740) | Wetland microbial communities from San Francisco Bay, California, USA, that impact long-term carbon sequestration - China_Galinas_PWC_D1 | ecosystem: Environmental > Aquatic > Marine >... | reverse complement strand
GTCCTGAGGATTTGAGTATTGAGGATTTTAGAACTCTGGATCTCTACCTGGAAGAGTCACGGAACGAATCATGACCAGAAGCCAGAGGGGGTGGAGGGCCAGAGCTTGGGGAGTCGCGGCGGCGACTCTCGCGGCGACGCTTCTATGTGCCAGCAGCGGCACATGGGCGCAGAGTGAAGCGGACGCCGACAGTTCGGGTACGGAGGCACGGAGTTTGTCCGATTTATCAAAGCAGAGCAGCCAGGCCGGCGCGGACTCCACGTCCGGCGGGAACACCGCGGCCAAGAGCGATTCCACCGGGATTCAGGCTCTGCGCGAACAAATGCAGGCCCTGCATGGAATGACCTGGCTCGACTTCGCGGGGCCCGATACGAGGAATCGGCCCACGCTCAAGGGCGGATACAATTCCGGACAATCCAACTATGGACCCTACTTCGACATCAACGTCCCGTTGTTGGTGGCCGGCGGATTCTCCACCACGAGCAGCTATCACCGCGAGAGTTTCCGGGAACCCGCTACCCAGCAGAAGAAGGTGGGCCGCGAGATCCACAGCGGCTGGAAGCGTCCCATGAGCGATTGGGGGAGCTTCAACTTGGAATTCCGGCGCAGGAGCAACGAAACGGAGCGCGTCGGATTCGCCAAGAGCACCTCGGAGAACACCACCCTGAGTTCCAGCCTCACGGGCAACGCGAATCTCGGAGACACCGGAATCGACAGCAAGTGGTCGGTCCAGGGAAACATTCAGGACGACAAGGTCAGTTCGGGTTCGCGCGCGGGCGCGACGAACCAGACCCTCAACACGGGCACCTTCTCCTTGGGAACCGGTCGCAAGTTGAGCGGAGTGAACGTGGTTCTGAACGCCGGACTGGACGTCTCGGCCGGACCGCAGACCCTCTCCGCCGCGACCGACGGAAGCAATGCGCAACAGGACACCAAGACCAGCGTGAGCGACACCTTGGGCGTGAATCTCGTCTGGCAGCCGGCGAAAACACGCAGTTTCAGCGCTCAGCTCAGCCGGCAGGTCTTCAACGAGGACCGTTTGGACTATCTGAAGGACTTCCGCGGAGTCTCGCTCTTCGACCCCGACACCCGGCTCAAGATCGTGGGGAAAGAGAGCGAGAGCAGGAACATCACGAGCATCCAGCTCGCGGCCAAGACCCCCATCTACCGCTCGCTGTCCACCAATCTGAGCTACAACCTCGAGCGCAAGGAAACCCACTACACTCTGAGCGAGCAGGGCTTCATTCCCGAACACACGCAGAACTTCAGCGGAGACGTCACCTTCCGCTACGCGCAGGCGGGAAGCCTGAAAGTGAGCCTAGGTCTCAGCCAGCTCTGGGACGATCGGCGTTCGAGAGGATCCAGCGAGCTGCGTGGCAAGCACTTCAGCAATTCGAACAGCGTGAGCTTTACCATCAACCAACACCTCTTGGGCGCCACCGATCTCAAGGTGCTGTACGCGGAGGACCTGGCCCAGCAGGTCTACGACTACAAGCTGGAGACGGGAACGCTGGACATCGACGTTCTCTCGAAGCGCGTGGACGCCAAGTTGAGTTCGGACGCGTTCAGCAAGATCAAGGTGACCCTGACTGGGTCGTACAAGACATCGGCCAACATCTCTCTGGACGCCAAGCAAGTGGCCAACAACAACCGCGATCAGAATACCTGGAAAGTCAGCGGAGATTACGCCTGGCAGCTCACGCAGGCCCTGAGTTTCTCGCAGAGCTACCAGCTCGGAATCGACTACACCGACTACTACTATTCCTACGTGCCCCAAGTGAACCAGCGGGACAAGTTCTACAAACGCACGCAGCTCAAGACCGACCTCAACCTGATGCTTCCCGGCGCGGCCAGCTTCTCCTTGAGCCACAGCGTGGATCGAACCCGCGGGGGCAACAAGCTGCTCCAAAACGACGTGGAGCTCGGCAGCTATACCGACGATCTGGCCCGCCGTCAGGACGAGCAGAGATTGCGGGCCGCGGTCGCCTTTCCCCTCGTGATGGGCTACAAGGTGTCGGTGGAGACCAATCGCACCTGGCGCACCCTGCAGGGTACGAGCGACGAGTTTCAGGGGAACATCCGGACCGGTCTGAAGGGAACGCAGTCCTTCTTGCACAATCGCATGACCCTCTCCTTGGATTTGGGTTACGTGTGGGCCTATGGCCCTCCGCGCGTCATTCGCATCCAGCGCGACCGGCGCTACTTCGCCTCCTCCACCTACGTGTCCTGGGCATTCTGAAAGGGTCTCGATGTCGCGTCTGCTCTTCATCACCGTACTCGTCGCATTGCTCCTGGGGGGATGCTTCTTCAAGACGCGTACGCCCGCGCAACCCGACTTCGGCGGAGGCTGCGACGTCCAGTTCCGCTTCAACGACCGATGGGAAAACGTGCTCTTCAACATGGAAGGGGCATTGAAGTGCGGGGATGCCACCGAGTATCTTGATGTCATCGGCACCGATTTCGTCTACGAACCGACGGCGAATCTGATGGCCCAGTATCCCTCTGTGTTTGGCAGCGTGTGGGACAAGAACCGGGAGGGCACCTTCATTCAGAACGCCTTTGCCGGCTCACTTTTCGAGGCCTCGCTGGCCGACAGCATCCTCTCCGGGCCCACCGACAGCGGAGACATCACGCGGCTCACCGCGCGCTACGTGGTCAACGAAGTGGACGGCTCGGGAACCCCCACCGGCCGCAGCTGGGATGGCATCGCCGACTACGAATTTCTGCGCGGGAGTCTGGTCACCCTGGTCCTCTGGAGGGACAATGACAGCTCGGGATTGCCCTTCGGGGAGCTGAGAGCCGAATTGGCGGGAGGTAACTGAAAACTCAATTGCTAAACCAATTTTCCTAAAAACTCGGGACGATGGCATCGTCCCCGCGGATTTGCTACAATTCTGTCCACAAGGACGCACCATTGGAGGTTTTGCCCATGTTTGCCCCAACTCGGCTCAAGCGCCGGCTGACTCCCGTCTTGCTGCTGTTTCTCATTGCAGTTCTCGCGGCGGGCTGCGGCGTCTTTTCCCCCGACGAGAGTAAGAATATAGTAGACCCCCCAGGCCCCATCGATGCCGCCACGACCCCCGACAAACTCATGGCCAATTTCAAGTACGCCTGGGAGAACCGCTCGCTCGTCGAATACCAGAAGCTTCTGGATGATCAATTTCAGTTCTTCTTCGATCCCAATGACGGCCTCGAGCAGTTCGTGGGTCCCAGTTGGGGACGCACCGAAGAGCTGGCCTCGGCAAAGTCGATCTTCGAGGGTGACGCGGGCTACGATCTCATCAAGAAAGAGGATATCCCGCCCGTCCTGAGCATCGAGTTCACCACTTTCTCCAAGGTCTTCGAGTGGCAGGATCCCGGGACGGATCCGCTCTATGAGGGCACGCTCAAGGCGCGCTACACCGTGGGAATCAAGGTCAGCTTCCAGGGGATCGAACAGACCACCCTGGTCACCGGCAACAACGATTTCTACGTGAAGGGTTACCCGCAGGACGACGGGACCACCCTCTACAAGATCAAGGTCTGGGAGGACCAGGGGCAGAATCTGGGCAGCTGAGTCGCTCCCCGTCCCTTCCTTCTCCCTTAGAATCATGATGCCTCCGCCCTCGGGCGGGGGCATCCTCGTTCGTGGACGCTGGGGTGCGCCCTGTGCTAAGACAACGCGAAGCACGAGCGCCCCACCTCTCGGCCGGGCGCGCGGTAGGACTACAGCGGAGAACCACCATCGATGTTCGCGAGCTCTAAGGGACGCCGGCGCGGCCGGTCCAGAAAGTCGCCGCGCGGCGCTCGCTTCGCTCTCGGCGTTCTCATTTCGATCCTGGTGGCCGGCAGTGCCGCCGTGGGCTGGCTGAAGAGCGAGCGGGGCGAGATCTGGCTGGCCGAGCGCGGGGTGGCGAGCGCGCAGGAGCACTGCGCGCGCATCTGGCAAAGCAGTTTGCTGGACGGCCTTACGGACGCCGGCATTCCCCAGGATAGCGTGGTGGTGCGTCCCGGGCATCCGGTCAGCGTGAAGATCGGGGCCAGCTGCGATCTCTTCGCCCTCAATCTGGCCGTGACCCGGCGGATCGAGGCGGCCGGAGGCGAGGTAGCCAGGGGAGAGCGTTTCGAGGATCACGGCTCCTCGGTGTTGGAACTCTGGTTGGGGGGAAAGGGTTACGTGAGCCACCGCCTACTGGCCCGGCGCGGTCCCAAGGCCTCGGCCCTCGAGCCGCCCCCTCCGCCCAAAGGCCTCTTGGCCATCGTGGTGGACGACTTCGGGCACAATTTGAATGCGACCGTACGTCAATTGCTCTCCCTTCCGGTACCCATCACGGTGGCCATTCTTCCCGAGCGCCCGGCCAGTCTGCGCGTGCTCAGCGAGGCCCGCCGCGCGGGGAAGGAGACGATTCTCCACATGCCGATGGAGCCGGTGGCCGGGAGCACTCCCGGTCCGGGAAAGCTTGCCCTGATGGTGGACATGAGCCACGAGGAACTCCGACGCCGTCTCGAGCGCGCCCTGGACGAACTCTCAGGAGTGCAGGGTCTCAACAACCACATGGGCAGCGAGTTCACCCAGCATCCAGAGGGGATGGAAGTGGTGGCCCAGGTGCTCGCCGAGCGGGGCCTGTATTTCCTGGACAGTCTCACCACCCCCCATTCGGTGGCCTACGAGACGGCCCGGCGCTCCCACGTGCCCGCTCTACGCAACGATCTCTTCCTGGATCTGGACGTCCAGAACCCGGCCCTCATCGAGCAGAGGCTGGAGCGGCTCATCGAGCGGGCGCGCCGCAAAGGCACGGCCATCGGAATCGGTCATCCCGAGCCGGCCACGGCCCGCGTGCTGCAGGAAATTCTGCCCCAATTGGACCCGCGAGACGTCAAACCGGTCTTTCTCAGCGAGATTCTGCGCAGTTTTCCGCAGTCCTGATTCCCGGTGCCCTCGTTGACAGGCTGAGTGCCCCGGCTATACTTGTTGGGTTTCGGTCGCAGACGGAACTCCTTGCCGAAAGGCCGCCTCCGCCCGAATCCCGCCGAGGCCGGGATGCGCCCGGCTGAACCTCACGGCACCAACCAAACCCCCGGAGCGCGGGCTTCTCGCTTTTGCGCCAGTTGGGTGAAAACGGAATGAAACGATCATTACAGATCAAGGCCGCCCTCATCGTGGTGCTGGCGATCTGGGCTGGAATCAATCTCTGGCCCACGCTGCAACTCAGCCGCATGAGCGCCGCAAAAGAGAAGGCCCTGTCCTCCACTCCCGAAGGGCTGGCCAAGCTCGACAAGTTGCACTCCCGCGCGATCAAGCGGGGTCTCGACCTGCAGGGCGGGATGTACCTGGTGCTCGACGTGGATCAGAGCACGGTGGAAAAGGGCACCTCCGAGGATGCGATCAAACGGACCTTGGAGATCCTTCGCAACCGCATCGACCAGTTCGGTGTCTCCGAGCCCGACGTCCGTCGCGAAGGGACTTCGAGGATCATCGTCCAGCTGCCAGGCTTGCAGGACGCCGAACGCGCGAAGCGCCTCATCGGCAAGACCGCGCGTCTGGAGTTTCGCATGGTTCGAGAAGGCGCGGACGTGACCAGCCTCTTGGCCCGTCTGGATCGTGTCTTGGCCGCGAGCGGATCGCTGCCCGATTCCGTCGAGAGCGCCCTGGACAAAGAGAGTGAACTCAGCGCCAGTGATTCCACCGCCGCCGATTCGAGCTCCACGCAAACGGCACAAGCTGCCGCCTCCGACAGCTCACAGGGCGATCTTCTGAGTGACCTGGGAGGAGCAGAGGAGGACTCGACGACCGAGGTCGGAAACTGGGAGAAGCAACATCCACTCACCTCGCTCATGGGGCCCTTCCTGAAGAACCGCGGCGCGCTCCCGGTGAGTGAGGCGAACAAGCCCCGCGTGGAGGCCCTGCTCAAGACGCCGGAGGCGCAACGCGTCATGCCGCGCGAAGTGGAATGGCTGTGGGGTAGTGAGCAGCTCACCGGCAACGACGGACGTCCGGCGTATTTGCTGTATCTGGTGGACAAGAAGATCGAGCTCACCGGGGGTGAGGTGCGCAATGCCGGAGTATCCCCCGATCCCGACCGGCCGCCTTTGCTCATGGTCAACCTGGGCTTCAGCCGGCGCGGTGGCATCAAGTTCGCGAACGTGACCGGCGCCAACGTCGGTCGCAAGTTGGGCATCGTGCTCGACGATGTGGTGATCAGCGCGCCCAACATTCGCCAGCGGATTCCCAACGGTTCGGCCGTGATTTCCGGTGGCTTCGAGAGCGATACGGAAGCGCGCGATCTGGCCCTGATGCTCAGAGCTGGTGCCCTTCCCGCCGACGTCAGCATCGCCGAGGAGCGCACCGTGGGACCAAGTCTGGGACGCGACTCCATCAAGCAGGGAGTGAACGCGGCCATTCTGGGCTTCATCGTGGTCGTCCTCTTCATCATCCTCTACTACCGGATGGCGGGAGTGCTGGCCACCTTCGGTCTGTTCGTGACCTTGCTGCTGTTGATGGGACTCTTGGCACAGCTGCACCTCACGCTGACTCTTCCGGGCATCGCCGGGATCATCTTGACGGTGGGTATGGCGGTCGACGCCAACGTTCTCATCTTCGAGCGAATACGTGAAGAACTGCGCGTGGGGAAGACGGTAAGGGCTTCGATCGATGCCGGCTATGCAAATGCCACGCGTACCATCGTCGACGCCAACCTCACCACCTTCATCGCCGCGGTCGTGCTGTACTACTTCGGGACCGGCCCCATCAAGGGCTTCGCCGTCACCCTGAGCATCGGGATTCTGACCAGCATGTTCTCCGCATTGATCTTCACGCGAACGGTCTATGACTTCTGGCTGCAGGGACGCACGCCCCGCAAGCTGAGCATATAGGGGGACGGTCACCATGCAGTTCTTGACTGACAAGCACATCGATTTTCTGGGAAAGAAGAAGATTGCGGCCATGATCTCCCTGGCGCTCATCCTGGCGGGTGTCGTCTCGTTGATCGTCAAGCACGGACCACTGCTCTCCATCGACTTTCGGGGCGGGTCCATCGTGGAGCTGCGCATTTCGCCCGCACCGGAAGTTTCGCAAGTTCGCAGTGCGCTCGCCGATGGCGGGATCAAGGTCTCTCAGGTAACGACCTTCGGCGGACCTGAGGAAGTTCTCATCTACGTTGACAAGTTGGATGAGGCCGAAACGGTGACGGGTAAGCACCAGACGGTGCAGAGTGTCGTTGCGAAGGCGCTGCCCGATCATCAAGTAGAGTTGCGGCGCGAAGAGACGGTGGGACCGAAGATTGGTGAGGAGCTTCGAAAGGGCGCGACCAACGCAATTTTCGTATCGCTCGTGCTCATCGTGCTCTACATCACCTTCCGCTTCGTCTTCCATTTCGGATTGGCCGCCGTGCTCACCCTGGTGCACGACGTCTTGATCACGCTGGGACTCTTCTCGCTGATGAACAAGGAGATCAGCCTCAGCATCGTGGCTGCATTTTTGACGATCATCGGGTATTCCCTGAACGACACCATTGTCGTTTTCGACCGCATTCGCGAGAACATGCGGCTGCGGCGCAAGGAGAGCTACGAAGAGGTCGTCAACCGCAGCATCAACGAGACTCTCAGCCGCACGATCATCACCTCGCTGACCACGGTCTTCGTGGCATTTATCCTGTACTTGATCGGTGGGGCGGTGATCCATGATTTCGCCTTCGCCCTGACGGTCGGGGTGGTCGTGGGTACCTATTCCTCGATCTACGTGGCGAGCCCGCTGGTCATCCTGTGGTACAAGTGGCGTTCTTCGGATCGAAAGCGTGGAAAGCGCGGCGCGCTGGCCTGAGAAGCTGCTTTTTTGCTCTGCCGGGCCGTCTCGAGATCCTCGGGGCGGCCTTTTTCGCGCCCGAAAACGGGCGAGCGGTGTCCAGGATGAGGCGCAAATGCTATTCTCTAGGAGTCGCCCCGTCACATTCACCCGTGGAGGGCTCATGCTTCGCTCCCTCGCACCGACATTCTTGCTCACCCTCTTGGCTCTGGGCATCCTCAGTGAGGTATCCGCCGCGCAGGACAAGGCGGCGAAAGTGACACGACACGACACGGCCAGGATCGAGAGCGTGGCCGCTCCCGGCCGGAACTTGGCTCCCGGTCTGCGCCCTTTGGCGGTTTCCGCCGAGAGGACTTTTCTCATGCTGAGTGCTGCGTTCCGCAAAGGCGATGCGGAGAAGGCCACCGCACTCATGGACGAGGGAGAAATCCTGTTTCAACTCGAACCTCCGCAGAGAGACGAGTCCCTGAAAAACGAGGAACCGCTCCGCAGCCATCAGCAGGTGTTCTATCTGCTGAAGGCCTTCCTCGCACAGCATTCCATCGAAGAGTCTCGCTGTCCGTGCCCGCAGGATTTCGACGATCCTGACAACGCTCACGGCGTCCTCGAGCTAGAGTTGGACGATTCGAGTTTGCGCCGGTTCTACGTGAGACTCCGCCGGGTAGAACACGATTGGCGTGTGAGCGAATTGCGTGCTCTTCCCTGATGGAAATCAAGCGCCGCCGGATGGACTGCTAATGGTGCGAAACTTTCCCCTTTGGGTCGTTCTCGCTCTGGGTGCACTGCTTCTCTCCACTACTGGCGAGGCAGTGGTTTGGCCTTCCGCCGCCCTCATCCTGACTACATGTGCGCTTCTCTCGTGGATGCGGACGAGAAAACTGGTGTCGAAAGGGACCACGCTATTCCGGCTTGCGCTGGTCGTGCTCTTGGTAGCTGCCTCACTCATGGGTTTGCGGCTGTCGAAGGTCGCGTCCCGCCAAGACGGAGTCTGGCTGCGACTCGCGCGGACCCGGCTGGATGGTGGGGCGGAGAAAGTACGTTCGTCTCTTCTGCTTCTGGAACAGAACGCCCGCCAGCGCGCTCATGAAGCGCTGCTTCCCAATGCCGATCTCGAACTCTTGTCCCGCCCCTTGCGCCTGGCCTCATCCGATTTGGAAATCGGAATCTCGCGCTGGGAGAACGGCCAAATTATCGACTGGGCAGGACAGGTTCCGGGCCCGGAGCGAGTGGCTCCCGGACCTCGACCCCTTCTCGTCGACCATGGTTTCCGGCGCTATCTGACGGTATCCGCACAGGACGACGAAGGCCGAGTCGCCTACGTGGACGTGAGTCTGGGGATCACCCGCGAGCTTTTTCCGCGCCTCGGCGTGGGCGTCGATCCGGGGCAAGTTCTCTCGGGAAAGACCGGGCTCAAGGTCAGCTTGCGGGCTGTTCGCCCCAAACCCGAGGAGATCACCGGCTCCTTGGAGCGCGTGGTCGCCGTTCCCGAGAAGGATCCCTGGGCGTGGGTCATTCTCACCGCCCCAGGCGCGCGCGAGGAGAGGCGGATGGTGCTGGAGCGCGAAGGCCGCTTGCTCGCGCTCTTGCTTCTGGCCGCGTTCCTGCTCGCGACCACTCTGGCCTGGCGGGGTTGGAGCGGAAGACGGGTGAATCGCCGCAGCGTCGCGACCGCCGCCCTGCTCGCGCTCTTGGTCGTCATGTTCCGCTTCGGAATCGAACGAGCGCAAGTGCTGCCCCTCGCGTTCACCAGCGAGCACGGTCTCATGCACTGGCTGCTCGAGCCGGCCTATTTCGCTACCACCTGGGGCTTCGGTTTTCTGCGCAGCGTACTCGATTTCTTTCTGACCTCCATGGCGCTGGCCCTCGTACTCTTGCTTCTTTTGCCTTCCTGGCTGTATTTCCTGCGGGAAGGTGAAGCCCGGGCACGACGGTGGGCGGGAGCGATTCTCCTGCTACTCTTCAGCGGTGGCGCCATGGCCTGGGTGTTCACTCTCCAGCGAGTGGTGGCCCAGAACGCGAATCCCAAGCTCATAGGTTTGGACGCGCCCTTCTTCACCCTCCCCTTTCAAGTGCTCCACTGGGCCATGTTGCTCGCGCTCTTGGCACCCGTGGGCTTCGTATTCCTCGGATGGGAGCGCTGGCTGCGATCTCTGAGATCCCGTCAGCTCTTGGCCCTCGGCGCGGGTTTACTCCTGGGGGTGGCCGTTCTTCTCTTCGGCGGTGGCAGCTCGCGCGCCTTCTGGGCCTTCCTCTTGCCCATCGTGGCGGTCTCGGTCTCTCGCGCGATGCAGCATCCCTCGTTCTCGGTGCGTGTGGTGGCAGCCCTGGCCCTCATCCTGTGGCTGAGCGCTACTCAGGCCGAAGGACTGCGCCAGGTTTACCGGGGACTAAAGGAGAGCGTGGCCACCGAGCGGGCGCTGGACCGACTCCATCCACGCGACAACTGGCGGCGGGTGCTGGTGGAAGAACTCCTCCGTGAACTCTCGCAGAATATGGCTCAGCTGCGCCAGCTGGCCGATCCGAATCTCGATCGTAGCAACGCTGCCTTCGAGTTGTGGGCGAGCAGCAGCAGTCTGAGTGCTCTTGGCTACGGCTCACACATCGTCTTGCTCGACGCCGCGGGGAAAGTCCTCAGCGACTTCGACCTGGGGCTCCCCTACCAGGCCCAGCCGGTGGTGATGCCCACCACACGACCAACGGGCGCCGAACCTTTCGGAGTGAAGACAGTCCAGGTGCAGAGCGCCCGCGGAACCTTTCTCGTCTACCGCGGGTGGCTGGACCTGAAGTACTACATACCCAATGGTGACGCCAGCTGGCTGCGCGTGGACCTGCCCTACGGCACCACCGATCCGGCGGCGCCCATCGACTTCAAGCCGACCGGCGGTCCCAGCGCTCTGGGTTTCGCCACCGGCCGGGACCTGCTCTCTCCGCGGCAGGAATTCGAGCAGCCGGTCATCATGGGAAGAATGGGGGAGAAGA
>Ga0055450_10000263_pt1 | contig 10765 bp, 8 predicted proteins | sample China_Galinas_PW_5_FD_57740 | JGI IMG/M metagenome (GOLD analysis project Ga0055450, IMG submission 57740) | Wetland microbial communities from San Francisco Bay, California, USA, that impact long-term carbon sequestration - China_Galinas_PWC_D1 | ecosystem: Environmental > Aquatic > Marine >... | reverse complement strand
AAGGGGAGCACCCCTGTCCGGACCTGCTGTTCGTGGATGGCGGCCGCGGTCAGTTGCGCTCGGTGAGAAACGCGCTGCAGGAGCTCGCGATCTCGGGTGTCACCCTGGTCGGGATCTCCAAGGGCCCGGACCGCCGACCCGGCACCGAGCAGCTCTGGTTGGCCGGCCGCAGTTCCTCCGTTGTGCTCCCGGCGGATTCACCGGCGATGCATCTGGTGCAGCAGGTCCGGGACGAGGCGCACCGGTTTGCCATTCGTGCGCACCGCGGGCGGCGAGCCAAGGCGCGTACGAGGTCCCAGCTGGAGGAGATTGCGGGTGTGGGCCCCAAACGCCGCCAACGATTGCTGAAGCAACTCGGCGGGATCCGGGGTGTCGCCCGAGCCAGGGTCGAGGACATCGCCCGAGTCGATGGTATCGGCCGAGCCCTGGCACAACAGATCTACGATGCCTTCCAGGGCGCCGGCCCCGACACCTGACCCCCGGGCACGACCGGCATCAGCCAGTTCTCATCGGTACGCCGATCAGGGACAATAGGGCCGCTGGACGGTAATCGTCCAAAGTTTCCTTTCGAAAGCGCCCCTCAGGGGGTCTACGCAAAGCTCGACAACCTGGAATTGATGCATGGGGATCGATGCATGTGGAATACCCCCAACCTGCTGACGCTGCTGCGCATCGCATTGATTCCGGTATTCGTCGGGATCTTCTACCTCCCTGCTCATTGGGCATCCTTTGCCTGTGCGTTGGTCTTTACCCTGGCGGCAATAACGGACTGGCTGGACGGCTACCTGGCTCGCCTCTGGGAGCAGACTTCTCCCTTCGGTGCCTTTCTGGACCCGGTTGCGGACAAACTGATGGTCGCCGTGGCACTGGTGTTGCTGGTGCAATCGGATCCACGGGCCGTACTGGCCCTTCCCGCGGCAGTCATCATCGGACGAGAGATCACCGTCTCCGCGTTGCGTGAATGGATGGCGGAGCTCGGTGCCCGAGCGCAGGTAGCGGTTTCCAAGGTCGGAAAATTCAAGACCACAGCCCAGATGACCGCCATCATCCTGCTCATCCTGGGCGGCGAGGGCTCTCCGATCTACTACGGGTTGGGCATGCTTCTGCTCTACGTTGCAGCGGTTTTGACGCTATGGTCCATGGTGGTCTACTTGCGCGCGGCATGGCCGAGCCTGACCGCTCCGGACGCCGCAGCGAACGCCAAGCAAAAGTAAGAGATAGTGCTGGGCTGTGTGCCTGACGCAGATCGTTGCTCACGGGGGCGGGAGATGAACGGTGGGCGGTGGTACGGGGAAATGTGCCATGCTCCAGTATCAGCGATACATCTTCGGGCTCCGCACGGGGAGGACAAACCGGAGTCTGGTGCCTACCCCCTGCCGGGAGTCGATATCCATGGTGCCGTTGGCGAGCTCGACGCGCTCCTGCATGGAGAGAAGGCCATAGCCCTTGTAACCTGTCTGAGCGACGAAGAGCTCGACGGGGTCGAAGCCGCAGCCATCGTCCTCGACGGCCAGTGCGACATCCGAGCCAATGCACGACAGGTCGATGCGGGCTTTCGAGGCCCCCGCGTGCCTTCTCACATTATTGATAGCCTCCTGAAGGAGGCAGAAGAGCGTCGCCGCAAGGGCGACGGGAACCTCGTCCTCATCAAATCCTCCGTGCTGGAAGGAAATCGACAGATCCTGTGATCGAACGACGCGCTCCAGATACTGATCGATGGCACCCACGAGCCCCGCAGTCATCAGTGCCCGGGGGAACAGATTGCCGATCAGATCGCGGATCTTCTCCAGAGTATCCCGCAGCCCGCCTTCGAGATCCGAGAGCGCCGACCGTGCCTTGTCCGGATTGTCCTGGATGAGCTGGGCTGCGGATTGAAGGCGGAGAATCGAATCGGCAAACGACTGGGCTACGCCATCGTGTATGTCGCGACCGATCCTGCGGCGCTCATCCTCCTGACCGGAAAGGATCTTGAGATTGACCTCCTGCGCCTCCTCCATCTGAGTAACCATCCTGGTCAACACCCTGAGTCGGTGGGATGCCAGGCCGAGCATCCAAAAGGTCATCTGTGGATCTTGTTTCAGCAGGGCCATCATCTCGTCACGAGTGACGACAAAAAGCTCGGTCTCCTCCCTGGTCAGGGCGGAGGCGCTCCGTTGAGTCCGGTCGAGCAGGGCCATTTCCCCGAAGATCTCGCCCTTGTGTAAGCGATTGAGCAGCCGCTGCTCGCCGTCCGGGCCCCGACTGACGATATCGATGGACCCGGAACGGATAAAGAACGCCGAGTCGCCCACATCGCCTTCTCGGAAAACCGTTGCGTCGGAGCCGAACCACCGTACCTCGACGCCTGCGTCCACCAGAACCCCTTCGAGATAATTGGAGAAGGAATTATCGCTTAGGTTGAAGGAGAACGATGGATCGAACTCTGACATCTTCCCGGTACTCGAGGTTTGCGGGGCAGGAGTGCGCCAGCTCGAAAAATCCCAAGGATGGTATTCTTCGCCGTCCCCAAGAGAGTCCAGGGCCCGCGGCCACAATGACCAAAAGCGCCCGGGGGCACCTGAAGAGGGCTCAACAATCTACGCAGTGCCAACCTCCGTTCCAAAAGAAACAGAGACGGCACGAGCCCTTAAACCGGTAAGCAGTGATTGTGTCGATCTTCTCGAGCTCGAATTTACCTGGAATTTTGGGTAAGGGGCCCTTGTGGGGAGTGACCTTCTTCCCATCGCTGTCGAAGACTTCCAGGTTTCCGTTCTTGTCGAATTGTAAATGCGGGGTTGCCATGTCTTGCTCCTATCTTTGTCATTTCGTGAAGATCGATTGTCTGTCTTCCAGGGACCTTGAAAAACCCCTTCCCTGAGATCCTTCAACACGCAAACCGAAAATTGCAGTTTCCGACTTGCACTATTTCAAGCACATACGTGCTCGACAATGGCAGCACATCCCTGCGCCACACGGGCGCCTCGAATTTTCCGAGATGCCCTTGAGAAACGCTGGTCAATTCAGCGAATGGTGTTGGCCGACGCAAGTGGAAGCCAATGGAATCAGTTGAAATTCAAGCTCACCCTCGCCAAGAACAGCCGCCCCGGATAGAGGGTCGGAATATTCGGATCCGGTTCCTGAAAGCGGAACTCTTCATCGAGAAGATTCTTGGCTTCCAGGCTGATGAATCCGTAGCGTTTCGGCAACCGATAGACCAAAGCGGCGTCGACGAGCCAGAAGTGATCCCGCTCCCTCTCCCCGGCTCCCGTTTGCGTATTGAACAGATGAGCCTCCTGGTCGAGGTAGCTCGCAGTGACCCCGGCAGACAGACCGTTCTCGGAAAAGAAACGCAGCGAGAGAGGAGCACGTTGCGTCGTGAGCTTCGAGACACCGTTGGTCACGAGGCTCGTCGTATAATCTTGCATTTCGTACTGATACGCGAATGAAAATACCCAGTTCTTGTCCAACGAAAAGTCCACATAGGCTCGGGCGATGTCTTCGCGCCATTTCTCCTCTTCCGACTCTTCGTTCAGAACAAGAATCGGCACCCGAATATCACGGCGCACGAAGTGGCCACCCATGAAGAGGCGCGGGCTGAGCTCATGATCAAGCGCAATACCGACGACATCCGAAGTCGAGCCTGACGAGTCGTTGAATAACTGATTGAATCCTGCGATCTGGGTCGGCTCGATGGTCAGGCTTGCCGGTTGTGGCAATGCCAGCGCTAGCTCGCGTGGGTCCGCACCGACGCAGCGAACGGTTCGAAAGGCCGCGGCACGAACCTCTGTGGCCCCTGCGATCTTCCAGGTTACCCCGAGCTTTGGATCGAGCCCCGACCGATCGCGAAAGGGGTTGGTGCATTGGTTGTAGCTCAGCCCACCGGTAATCGTCAGTGCCTCGTTGGCGGCGTAGTTGGCATACAGGTAAGCCTTGTGGCTCTCCGAGCTTTCGCGATCCTCGATGGGAATCACGAGAGGAGGGAATGGAGGAGGAAGCAGGTGAACGGTGATCTCTCCGGTGACCTCCGGCTCGAAGCGCAAGTAACCCAGACCTCCGATCAAGTCGAACCCGTTCCCAGCATAGACCTCCTGTACCTCGGCCGAGAGGGATCGGCTCTTGGTATTCGCCTCGAAGGTGTTTGCCGGAGGTTGCTCGTCACTATCCCGGTTTGAGAGGTCGAATTCCTCACCGACGACCGAGGCGATCATCTTTGCTCTGGGTGAGAATTCGTAGCGTCCACCGATACGGAGCAGGTTGGAGGTGCGCTCGAAGCGCAAGGCGGTCGAGAAGTCATCAGGATCGAAGCGTAGCGCCGTATCGCCCAGATTCGCTTCATAGCGCCGGAGCTCGACCTGTACGCTGGCCCGCGGCGATGGCGAAACCTGCAGGAAAAGGTTGTACAGGTCCTGACGCTGGTCGGCATTGGGACGAAATCCGTCGCTCTCAAAGTGGAATTGACCGGCTGCCAGCGAGAACATTCCATGGACGGCGGACAGGGCGAGGTCGTCGGCAAAGGTTCCGTCTCCGCCCCCAACCAAGTTCGTCTGCAGCTGGACGCCATCGCTGAGGAAGAGCGGATTGTATTCGTTGAGCCCGGCGAGCGTGGGGCCGGCGGATTGGATGAGGCCCAGGTTCGACTGCGCGAGCTGCGGTTGGATCGGGTTGAGATTCAGCGGTTGCCACAGCTGACTTTGCAGGAGCTCCGACGCCCGCGCAACCTCGTAGCCGGGACTTCCCAGGTAGGCGTCGGCTAAAAAGCGGTGGGCGGAAAAATTCTCGGGGGATTCGTTTACCGAGCCCCATGCTTCGAGCAGGGCAAGATCGTTGAATCCGAGATCGGTGTAGATCCGCGCCTGGCTGATGCTGCGCGCCGCTAAATCGGAATCCAGTAGGAGGCTGGAGCGATAGACCGCGCGATTGTCGTTGAGCATGACGGAGCGTCGAATGTCATCCAATGCGTCCACCGGGCGATTGGAGGTCTGCTCGCGGATGGCATCGTAGAGCCAGGGTGTTGGGTCCCGCTTATCGAGCTGCTCAGCGATCCTGTACTCGGTTGCGGCGCGATCGTCTCGCTTTTCTTCATAAAAAGCCTTGCCGAGATAGCTGCGAAAGATCGAGGTTGTCGGGTCGATGCTCACGGCGATATCGATATTTCTTCGCCCGTCCAGCAGTCGCCCGCGATGGATCTCCGAAAGTCCGAGCCCCAGCCTGGGCAGTGGATCGCCCTGATCGAGCGCGATGGCACGGCGGAAGCTGGCGGCCGCTCCGTCGGCATCGAAATCCAGGAGCTGCGCAAAGCCAAGCGTGGTCTGGACCCGGGAGATCCTTGGGTTGAGCGAGGTCGCCCGTTCCGCCGCCTGCCGTGCCCCGTCGAGCTCGCGCAGCGCGAGGCGATTTCTGCGATACGGGCCCAAGCGAGCGGATTGCCGGGCGCATCCTCGGTGGCGACTTGCGCGTGCTGGAGCGCTCGCTCCAGATCGAATCGTGACTGATAGACATAGGAGAGGGCGATTTGAGACGCTGCCCTCTCTGGGCCACGCGCCTTCGCGCCTCGCTCCGCGAATCGCATCGCCGCTTCCGGATCGTTGCGCACCAGGGCGATGATGGACTGCAGGGCGAGCGCTCCTCCGTATCCAGGATCGAGCTTCAGGGCACGGGCTATGTCCTCTTGGCTCTTCTCCACTCGTCCGACATAGAGGAGGATTGAGGCCCTAAGCCCGTAGAAGCCAGGCGAACGCTCTCTCTTCGGCACCCGGCCCAGCGCAGACAGGGCCCCGTTGATGTCGCCCTGCGCGAATGCCTCGATCGCCGGGCCGGCTCCGATCGATATGTCCGGATCTCCAGACTCGAAGCCGATCACCGGCGGATAGTACAGCGCCCACTGCACGGCGTTTCGCGGATCAGCGACCGGCATCCGGTGGGGAGCTTCGCCGGGTCCGGCGACCGCACCCTCTCCGTCGGCCAAGCGTAGCGTGCCCGCTGCATTGCCCGCGCGGACAACGCCTTCGAGCACCAGGACGCTGGATTCCTTGGAGGTAGAGGAAACGAGAAACTCGGTTCCCTCGATCGCCGCGTTGACGAAGGGTGCTTTGATTCTGATATTCTTGGTTGTGCGGCTGAAGAAATAGCCTATTCCGCGCAGGAGCTCGACCAGGAGCCCCGTCTCTTGCGCTTCGGCCTCGGGAAGGATGAGGGTGGTGAGCTGATCGAGCCGGACGAGGGTCTCGTTGGGAAGAAGCAGAGCGGCTCGGCTGTCGGCCCCGGTCCTCAGGGCGTCGCCGGGGCAGAAGGTCGTGTCCCGCCTCGACGGAGACCAATCCGCATTGCCCGCCCGCTGTTGCTCGACCCTCCCTTGTGCGGAGACGAGCCGGGCGACCCAGTTGTCGCAGCCCCGATCTGCTCTCGCTGGAGACGGGTGGACGAGTCCCAGGAGTACAAGCCCCAACACGGCCCAGAAGGCACGCGAGCAATGATTCATTCCCCCCCCCCCCCCGCGCAGGAATTACAAAATTGCCCGCCCATCGAGCGGTGCCATATCTACTTATCGTGACACCAACGGGTTGAGCGATTCTCCCTGAGGAATCGGCCACGACGTATACCGTTGATGCACTATTTATATCAGCAACTGCAGTGAATTGCAGGTAATTATCACTATTTTTCCAACAGGCGGACGATCCCCGTCCATTCGCCTGCGGGCGGCTCGGTGAGATATCGGTGGCACAAGCGCCGATAGAAGGCCGAAGGGCCGTCACCGCCGCCCTCTCGCTCGGCTGCCTCGAAGCACGCGAGTGCACCCTTCCAGTCGCCGATCCGAAACGCCTCCAGTCCCTCGGAAAACCGTTCCCATCGCCGCACGACAGGAATGTCGTCGGCCCTCCCCGGCGGCACCAGCTCGCAGATCCGGAGCGCTCTGGTCTTCCCCTTCAGGAGGAATCGACCGAGCGGACGCGCACGCAGATCCTCCAGTCCCCCGACCATTTCGTCGGAAGCCAGCAATTCGGTGCCCAGTCGTTTGCTGAGTCCCTCGATTCGCGATGCGGTGTTCACGATGTCGCCGACGGCGCGGTACTCGTAATGGTCCACCGCGCCCACGTGGCCGAGAACCAGATCACCGCAGTGCAGTCCCAGCCGGGTCGGTAACCGGCGGTCCGGAGTGTCTCGGTTGAAATCATCGACCGCGGAAAGGATTTCCAGTGCCGCTTCGCAGGCGGTTCTCCGCAGCTCCGGATGATCCGTGTCGGCGACCCAGATCGCGAACATGGAGTCGCCGACGACGTCGGTGATTACGCCGCTGTGGCTGCGCACCGGGGAAAAAAGTGCCTCGTAATAGGCGTTCAAGTGCTGCTTGAGGACGACCGGCTCCAGAGCCTCCGACAGGGCCGTGTACTGCTCCGCATCCGTTGCCAGGCAGATGCCGAAGGCATGCTCCGTGGATGTCTCGAAATCCCGGATGCCGCGGGCGAGCTGGTCGACGATGGGCAGGGGCAGATGCATGCCGAAGGCGTGACGGATCCTCGCGCGCTCCTGTTTCAGGTCCCGGTGGCGTAACAGGATCGCCGCGAAGGTCGCGGGCAAGAGCTGGACGAGCAGGGGCGTTACCAGGGGCAGCCACAGATTACCCAGGGCGAAGGCTGCGTAGGCGACCGCGAGATAGCCGCCGCCCATGCCGGCGGCGGCCGGCGGGATCCAAGCTCCGCCGAGGCGGCGCAAGATCAGCCCGAGGACTAGGCCCCAGAAGAGCAGCAGCATCGCTTCCCGCGGAGGGGGCAGCGGTGTGACCTGGCTTCGATCCAACAGGTTGGCGAAGGCCGTTGCGGCGATTTCCACCCCGCCGATATCGAGCCCGCTTTCCAAGGTGAAGGGGGTGTAGAAACCGTCCCGTTGCTCCGGCTGCAGCCGCGGGGCTGCGCCGACGAACAGGACCCGACCGGCGATCTTCGGGTCCATCCGAGATGTGGCGTCCAGCACCTGATAGTAGGGGATGGTCTCTATGGTCCGTGGCGGCCCATAGTAGTTCAGGTAGATGCTGTCCGGTCCACCCAAAGCGGCGACCAGGGCGGTGAGATACCTGTCGCTGGAAATGTCGGATCGGGCAGCCCCGTCCAGACGTTGCAGAAGGCGGGGTGCCAGCTCGGGGCTCCCCGAAAGAAGCTGCCTCAGCATCTCCGCCTTCTCGTCGTTGCGAAGGCGCCTTCCCCTTTGCGGGTCGGTGCGGACGAGCCGCTGGTGTGCGCTCGGGTCCAGCTTCCTGAACATCTCCAGGATTTGGTCGTAGCTATCGGGCATGAGGGCCTGAAGCGCGACCACGGGCAAGGTTGCCGCCCCGCCGGCTTCGGGCTTGTAAAGCCACACTTGGTGGACCTCGATGGGCACCCGGGGCAAGACAAAGGGCGCCAGGCCCAGCGCCGCGTCCGCCAATGCGGCAAGGGGCGGCACGCGCTGCTCCGTGACGATCTCGCTATGACTGCCGTCGCTTCCAAGCATGGGAAGGATTTCCTTCCTCAGGAATTCGAACAGGATGACGTTCCCGGCGCGGCGAATGGCGTTTGCGAGCTTCCGATCCACTGCCGGACCCCGAGGCTCCTTGAATAGCACGTCGAAGACCACGAGGCGAGCGCCTGCCTCTTTCAGCCGGTCGAGCAAGTGGGCATGGATGTCCCGTGGCCAGTCGCGGGGATTGTCTGGCAATCCGAGTCGTTTGGAGGAATCCCGGTCGATGCTGACGATCGCCACTTCGACGGGGGGTGTTTCGGGGCCGCGTAGCCGGAACAGCCAGGTCAGCCCGAAACCCTCCTCCATATTCTGCCCGAACGGAAGGGCGGAGACGGCGAGCCCGAGGATTGCTGCAGCCAGCCCGAGCCACAGTCCCCGGGGCAGCCGCCAACTCACGAGCACAGCCTTCATGCGTTCGTGGCGAGCCTTTACCGGCTTGGTATCGAGGCGTCAGTTACCCGCCTTCACTGGGCTTCGGAGATGCCTTCGAGAAGGCTCCCGAAGGCACGGGAGAACTGCTTGTAGGCATCCCATCCGTCCTTGTCCATGACCTGATCGATGACCCAGCGATTTTCCTCTCGATCCCCCATGAGGCATTGCACCTCGTAGCCGAGATGCCGCAGGAAGGGATAGCTAGGCCCCTCGTCGTCGAAGTGTAGGGGAGAGTATTCTTCCGAGCGTCGGTTGAGCAATTCGACGAAGGGATGTCCGTAATCACCGGCACCGAGAAGGTCCTGGCTGTTGTCCTGGACGTGCTCCATCACCTTGGCGGCAAGTACGGTGATGAGGGTGCGGCGCTCGTCTTCGCCGAGGATGCCGTAGGACAGGCGGTCCCCGATCTGGATCAGGAAGGCGAGGTACTCTTGGATGACGGCGAGGCGCTGCCGGTCGTCCTCGTAGACGAAGCGCTCGCAGTGAAGGTTGACGGCCTTTTCGACGGCGATCCGCCAGGCGATGAACGCAAGGGCCCCCGCGATCTCCGGTATGGACCGCTCTTGCTCTTCGTCCCACCAATGACTCTTGATTCTCAGTGCCACCTGCTACGACCTCTTGTTGCTTGGCTACCTTGGAACAGACCGATCCGGAGCTCCTCCGGTATGGAACCTCTGCTTCACCGGACAGGCAGTAGCCCAATTCTTGCACAAAGCCGGACAAGATCCTCCCAGCGGATTCCTCGTCGTTTCCGGGAAGCAGTGAGGCGATTTGGCAGCCTACAAATCCCGCCTCCGGGGTCTTGGCAGAAACCGTCCGGGCTGGTAGCGTATTAACTGACAAGTTTACTAGGAAATGCCGGCCCTGGGCACGGCGAGCCCTGTTTCGCGTCCAGTCCGTCCTAGTAGATGACAACATATTGATATAATAGGGATTATTTTCGCTCGCGAATACCCCGTCGACCAGCGATCCGACAACCCGAGGTCATGAATCGAGAATCCACCCGTCGGCTTGCGCAGGCGGTGCAAAGAAATTGCCATATCTCGGACGCGCGACATGGGGGGGATTATTCCCTCTGCGTTTACCTGATGAAAATGCGCGAGTACTATCGATGGGAGATGAAACTGCCCTTTGGCGCGAGTCTCGGCAAAGATCAGGTGGGGAGCTGGCTGCAGGCGCGGGAGCAATTGTGGGAAGAGCTGGAAGGAGCGGAGCTGGAGGCGATCGACATCAAGGGCGAGCAATTCGATCCTTTCGATGCGGATGGCATCAACGCGCGTCTGGAGCCCCACGGCTTGGTCTACAGCGGCGGACTCGGAAACCGGGCAAAACCCCATTTCGTTCTCGGTGATCTGGAGAGACGCACCCGCGCAGGAGACTATGAGGTCTTCGTCGTGGCCGACGAGCATGCCCGGGATTTAACCGCTCCGCCCGCGATGACCCTCGGCCGCACGATCTTTCTGCGCCGCGAATCCTTCCGTCGCATGGTATGGGAGAAGCTGGAGAGCTGGCGTTGGACGCGGGCCGACAATGCCTTGGGGCGTGCCTTCGCCTGCTACGATTTCGAGCATGCGCTTGATCGCTCCCTCGACACCATGACCGATCGCGAGATCCGTGCGGCCCTCTTGCACGAGGAGGGGGAGCACGAGGCCGGTGCGCGGCTCGGCGAGCACTGGGAGCTCATGCTAATGGACCTGATACATACGCCGGCGGAGGTCATGGCCCGGGCCGTGCGCGACCACCTCGCGGACTGCCTGGTTACCCTACCGGCCCTGACCGCCGAGGGAGCCGCCCCCTCCATACACTTTTTTTTCGGCAACCTGACGAGCATGCGCAAGGAGATCTTCCCCGGTCTCGACCG
>Ga0055450_10000259_pt1 | contig 10808 bp, 8 predicted proteins | sample China_Galinas_PW_5_FD_57740 | JGI IMG/M metagenome (GOLD analysis project Ga0055450, IMG submission 57740) | Wetland microbial communities from San Francisco Bay, California, USA, that impact long-term carbon sequestration - China_Galinas_PWC_D1 | ecosystem: Environmental > Aquatic > Marine >... | reverse complement strand
CTGCATCATAAAGAGAGTTCCGGAGACGTTGATAGCAAACAATTTGTCATAACTTTCGCGGCTGATTTCCACGATCGGCGCCATATCGAACAGGGCGGCATTGTTGATGAGGATGTCGATGCCGCCAAGCTGACGCTCAACCTCCGCCACGCAAGCATCGATCGACTGCTGCCTGGTGACGTCAAGTTGTGTCGCAATAGCATTGCGGCCGATTTCCGTAGCTGCCTTGCGAGCGCCTTCTATGTTGATGTCGGCGATTACAACCTGCGCCCCTTCCTCAACGTAGCGCTCGGCAAAAGCCCTGCCGATGCCACGCGCCGCACCGGTGATCAGCGCTTTTTTCCCTTCCAATCGTCCCATGTCAAAGAGGTTCTCCATTGGTATCGAATTTTTGCAGTTTGCCTTCCTGCGGGGTCAGCCAGATCCGGTCGCCATAGTTGAACGGCATTTCGCCGTCGGTACGCACCGTCAACGGCCCGATGCCGTCAACCTCAACATGAAGGAAGGTATCGCTGCCAAGATGCTCGGGGACATGCACCGTCCCCTGCCAGGTCCCTGTATCTGCCGTACAGTGTAGATGTTCAGGACGAACACCGAGGGTGTGGGCACTATGTTTTTCCGCCTCAGCACCGGTGATGAAATTCATTTTAGGTGAGCCGATAAACCCGGCCACGAACAGATTTTTCGGATTGTGGTAAAGTTCCAGAGGCGAGCCCACCTGCTCGATCCTGCCTCGGTTAAGCACCACAATCCTGTCGGCCATGGTCATGGCCTCCACCTGGTCATGGGTGACATAGATCATGGTTGTCTTCAGTTGATGATGCAGCTCGCTAATTTCCAGGCGCATAGCCACCCGCAAGGCGGCATCGAGGTTGGAGAGCGGCTCGTCGAACAAAAATGCCGCCGGTTCTCGAACGATCGCCCGGCCGATGGCCACCCGCTGACGCTGGCCGCCGGAGAGTTGGCCTGGCCGCCGGTCCAGATATTGGGTGAGATTGAGGGTGGCGGCAGCTTCCTTCACCCTGCGGTCGATGCTCTCCTTATCCATACCCGCCATCTTCAGAGGAAAGGCGATATTACGATACACACTCATGTGCGGATACAGAGCATAGGTCTGAAAGACCATAGCAAGCCGGCGGCTGGCCGGCGGCTGACTGGTCACATCCCGGCCGTCGATAGCTATCCGGCCGGAGGTAACGTCCTCCAAACCGGCGATGAGTCGCAACAGTGTCGATTTGCCGCAACCGGACGGACCGACGAAGACGATGAACTCTCCCTCTTCAATCTCCAGGTTGATATCTGGGATGACAATCGTATCACCGAAGGCTTTTTGTACATTTTCAAGACGTATGTTTCCCATAATCCATCTTCTCCTATCTATTAACCATTCACCAGCACGGCCACGTAAAGGCTAGACTTATAACTCATAAACGTCCATTCTATTTTACTGCACCAAAAGTCAAACCACGAACCAGCTGTTTCTGCGAAAACCAGCCCAACACGAGGATAGGGGCAATTGCGAGCGTTGAAGCTGCCGAGAGTTTCGCCCAAAAGAGACCTTCCGGGCTCGAGAACGAGGCGATAAAAGCGGTCAGAGGAGCAGCCTTCGCCGCTGTCAGGTTAAGGGTCCAGAATGCTTCGTTCCAGGCCAGGATCAGGTTGAGCAGGATGGTCGAGGCAATTCCCGGAATGGCCATGGGCGTCAGGATGAAAAGTATTTCCTTGCCGAGTGAGGCCCCGTCCATCCGTGCCGCCTCCAAAATGTCGACTGGTATCTCACGAAAATAGGTGTAGAGCATCCAGACGATAATCGGCAGATTGATAAGCATCATGATCACTGTCAAACCGAACCTGGTATCGAGCAACCCCCAATCACGAAAGAGAAGGTAAATCGGCACCAACACACCCACAGACGGCAGCATTTTAGTGGAGAGCATCCATGTCAAAATGAATTTGGTCCGCTTGCCGGGAACAAAGGCCATGGCCCAGGCAGCCGGTATGCCGACCAAAAGCCCGATGCCGGTGGATCCGAACGATATAATGATCGAATTCATCATATGCAGCAGGTAGTTGGAACGCGCCTGTACATCAATATAGTTGGTCAAAGTCCAGTGAAAGAACAGCAGATTCGGCGGGTTGGCAATCGCTTCACCTTCCGTTTTAAAACTGGTGAGAAAAGTCCAGAGGATGGGAAAGAAAATCAGAAAACCGATCCCCCATCCGATAAGAGAAAAAACGAGTTTTCGTGAACTGGGTACTGAACGTGCCATGATGCCCTCCTCTTCAGTCAAGGCTCTTGCCGATGATGCGGATCAGGAAAAAAGCCACAATGTTGGCCAGTATAACCGCGACGATGCCTCCGGCAGAAGCCCCTCCCACATCGAATTGCAAAAGTGCCTGGGCATAAACAAGATACGGCAGGTTGGTCGACTGGGTTCCGGGACCTCCGTTTGTGGTTACCAGTATTTCCGCAAAGACCGAGAGCAGAAAGATGGTCTCGATCAAAATAACCACTGAGATCGCCCGTGACATATGCGGCAAGGTAATGTAAATAAAACGCGAGAGCGGACCTGCCCCATCCATCTCGGCCGCCTCCATCTGTTCCGAATCCAGCGATTGTAGGGCAGTAAGCAGGATCAGGGTAGCAAACGGCAGCCACTCCCAGGAAACGATCAGGGTGACTGAGGTAAGCGGCAAATGGGCGAACCAATCAATCGGCTGCAGCCCCAGACTGCGGGCAATCCAGGCAAAAAGGCCGTAAACCGGGTTCATGAACATGTTCTTCCAGACCAGGGCCGAGACGGTGGGCATCACAAAGAAAGGAGCGATGACCATCAACCGGGCGATTCCCCTGCCCCAAAACTCCTGGTTGAAAAGCAGTGCGAGCAGAATACCGCCGACCATGGTGATGATGAGCACTCCTCCTACCAGCAACAGGGTGTTGAGCAAGGCTTCCCCAAAAGCAGGATCTGTGAGAAAAAATTTGTAATTGAGCATGCCGGCCCAGTGCTCCATCCCCGGCATGAGCAGATTATACCGCAGGAAAGAGAAATAAAGGGTCATTGCCAGTGGCACGATCATCCAGGCCAGCAGCATAAGAACCGAAGGTGTCAGCATGAAACGAGCCACGGAGCGGGTATGCACAGTCGCCATCTCTTTACTCCATAATGTACAAAGGGAACCGACTTTCCAAGGGTTCACGGAGGCCGGATCCCCTTTTGGCCTCCGCGAAGATCACACAGTTACTATTTTATATAACCGGATTTTTGCATCTCGCGTTTAGTCAACATCTGAGCGTTTTTCAATGCCTGATCGACTGAAAACTGTCCGGTGAGGGCCGCGGCGAACTGTTGCCCCACGGCGGTGCCGATGCCTTGGAACTCAGGAATCGCTACAAATTGAATGCCGACATAGGGGACCGGCTGAACGGTCGGATGGGTCGGATCGGCAGCCTTAATCGATTTCAGTGTCATTTTAGCAAAGGGAAGTTTGGCATATTCAGGATTCTCATAGAGCGATTTGCGGGTGCCGGGCGGCACATTGGCCCAGCCTTCCTTGGACGCCACCAGCTTGAGATAGCCTTTGGAGGTGGCCCAGTCAATGAACTCCATGGCGGCTTTGGCGTGCTTGGTAGAAGCAGGTACAGCCAGCGACCAGGCCCATAGCCAGTTCGACCGTTTGCCAAGACCGTTGTCGGGCGCCAGGGCGAATCCGACTTCGTTCGCCACCTTGCTCTCCTTGGGATTAGTCACAAAGGAGCCGGCCACAGTGGCATCGATCCACATACCGCATTTACCCGACTGGAACAGCGCCAGATTCTCGTTAAATCCGTTGGAGGAGGCGCCTGGAGGGCCGGCGTCTTTCATCAGCTTGACATAAAAGTCAAGGGTCTTCTTCCATTGGGGCGTGTTAAGCTGAGGCTGCCATTTCATATCAAACCAGCGCGCTCCGAAGGAATTGGCCATGGCATCGATGAAGGCCATGTTCTCCCCCCAACCGGCCTTACCCCGCAGACAGATCCCGTAGACTTCGTCTTTTTTGTCGGTGATTTTGCGTGCAGCTTTGCCGATAAAATCCCAGGTCGGGGCCTCCGGCATGGTGAGGCCTGCCTTTTTGAACAGATCCTTTCTGTACATCACCATCGAAGATTCGCCATAGAATGGGGCCGCAAACATTTCACCTTTATAGGACAGCCCCTCACGGATGGCAGGAAGGATATCGTCCACGTCATAGGCGGCGGAAAACTTGAGCGGCAGCAGCCAATGTTGCTTAGCCCAGATTGGTACCTCGTAGGTGCCGATGGTCATAATGTCGTACTGTCCGCCCTTTACCGCGACATCTTGAGTGACCTTCTGGCGTAAGATGTTTTCCTCCATGGTCACCCAGTCGAGCTTGATATCGGGATGTTGAGCGGTAAAATCACCGGAAAGTTTCTGCATCCGTATCATGTCGCCGTTGTTGACAGTGGCGATAGTGAGAGTTACGGCATTGGCCGTGATCCCTGATAAGAGCAGCATACATGTTGCGGCAAACAACGTTTTAATCCTCATATCTTCCTCCATTATGTATGTGGCGTGAATACGCGAAGCGCCGGAATCCAGATTAACCGACGATCACCCAAATCGGGAGTTCCCGTCTCGCCTCTCCGTTGAAATCGGAGAAGAGGGAGGAAACATAGAAATGGCAACATCTTCCTTGGAATGGCAAAAAGCCATCTTCTAACAAGATTATCGCCCGTACTTCTGTAACATCTGGATAACTGCTAAAAAATCCTCGGGAGCCGTATCCTCACGCGCAGCGGCAGCGACGGCAACAGCTCCCGCCCCACTCCGTGCAAGGCCGGTACAATACTTCCTGATAAATTCTTCCAACTGCTCCCGTGACCAACCACCAATGGTCCCAGGCAGAATGTTTCCTATGCATATGAGCCGTTCCTGCAACTGCACAGTGAGGGCGAGGATTCCCTCACTCTTTATATCCACAGGATAGACGGCATCAAATCCGAGGTCGAGAAGCAACGGCAAGAATGGAACCGGATCGCCACCGGAACGCAGAATGATCGGTCGACCATATTCCCGGGCCGGCGCGATAAGTTGCCTCATCCGGGAAGCTACTATTTTTACGAACCGATCCGCCTCGGGCAATACGCCTGAAGCCTTATCAAAATCTTCGCTGATCATGATACCGACGAGATCCGGCCCGAAACGGTCGCATACCGACTGCATTACCAGGAGCTGGCGGTGCAGCAGCAGGTCCATGGCTTTTTCAAGCAACGGAAGTTGTTTGGCTAAAATCCATCCATCCTTCGTCAACCCGACAACTTGCAGAGCTTGCTGGAAAAATGAGGGAAATCCTGCAACGATTCCTACACCGCCGGCTTGAGCGGCCCGGAAATATCGTTCCAGAAGGTTTAACTGCTCGTACAGAGGAGGGGGCTCCAACCGGTGCAGATCTGTCTCGGAGCTTAATTTCTGGATCGGTTGTCGGTTGAAATCGCATACCAACGCATCCAAGCCTATCCGTCTGGCAAACTCAACCTGATCCTCAGGGGTTATCGTCCCGCCCCCGGTCTTCGCCGATCCCTCAACATATTCCGGCCGTCGTTCAAGTATGTACTCATACCAGGCAGAAGGCATGACCCCAACAGCCAGAGAAGAAAGGCCGGCAGGTCTCAGGTGCCGCAAAGCCTGAAAAAGTTTGTTATCATCAGGAAAATCATAGCTTGTGCGAGCCGCTGCAGCCAACGAAACTTGGCTGCCCCCGAGTGCACCGACACCGACTTCCTGAAGTTCTTCCGGCTCCAGGGGGCTGATCAGACGGCTCGACATTTCCCCCGTTTGAGGCAATGGCAGACTGAGGCTGCAGTTATCATTCTCCGCCATGTGACTGCCGCACGAATGACGGACAATGAGCCGGGCAGGAAGAATGACATGGCGTGGCTTAAGAGCAACTTCGGCATCGAGCCGGCTCAGGAGGAGTTGGGCAGCGTTGACACCCATTTCATAAGCCGGTTGATCGGTCACGGTAAAAAAGGGAAACACCCGAGAGATATTTGGCAGGTCGTCAAAACAAACCAGGGCCATATCCTGAGGTATCCTAATACCGGCAGCGGTAAGAGCATCAAAAACCCGCATCATGATCACGTTGTTAGCGGTAAAAATTGCCGTGGGACGCAAATCCTTTGTCAGTAATTCCTCCATCATTCGAACCTTGGATTCGGAACGGAACTCTCCATGCCTGATCAGCCGCTCATCGATCGGCAAACCGGCTTCGTTCAAGGCCAGCCGATAACCGGCCACACGCTCCTGGGAGGTCGAGGTATTTTTCGGACCTGTAACTATAGCAATGCGTTTGTGCCCCAATTGCACCAAGTGCTCTACCAATGCCTTGGAACCCGCGATGGAATCGCAACGAACCGAATCGACATCCCAACCCTTTATATGGCGATCGATTACTACCGTTGGAATTTTGTGTTGCCTGAGCTTGGTAAGATGCTGCGCCTCCGAGTTGCGTGGTGCGATAATCACCCCGTCGACCCGCTGACCAACGACAACATCCAGGTAACGATTTTGCTTGACAATGTCTTCATCGGTGTTGCAGAGCAGGATCGAATATCCCCGGCTCTGAGCGGCATCCTCCACTCCACGCGCTACGGTCGGCCAGAAGATGTTGGTAATATCGGGAACGAGCAGGGCAAGAGATCGCGTTCGTTTAGAACGAAGACTCTGTGCTACCCCGCTCGGGACATACCCCAGACTCTCAATAGCCTGCATGACTTTCTCACGCGTGGCCCGTTTGACGTTCTCGGCGTTGTTGATCACCCGGGATACGGTAACAGGTGCTACACCGGCCATTTTTGCTACATCGCTTATTGTAGACAAGGCGATTGCCCCCTTAAATGAAATCGGAGTCCTAAGGTGGTATGAAAACGGTAAAAACTATGACACAGTAGCTATTATCGATTTCATGGTATCGTTTTCATTGCGCTCAATTTATAGTGATTTGTTAGAGTCTGTCAAGAAAAAAATGAAGATTCAATTTAACCAACTCCATTTATAATTGTCATCTTCTCTTACGCAGTAACCGGTTAACCTGGATTTCTCCGGGTTAAAGGGAAAATTTCCATCCAAGGAGGAGGAAACCCTTCCGCCAATGAGTCGAAATCCCGATTGAAAAGACCGTCGGTAAAAATACTGAGACTATCATAACGACATCTCTTCACCTCTTTGACAAGAGGTTGCCGGAATATTACCTGCCCCACTACTCTTATAGCACGTACATCAATGTTATTGTGTGGGATGGAATTTCCCAAACAAAGATGGTTTTCCCCTTCTCTGTTCATCTTCGTGCTGTATCGTCCTGATCTCGCGGATTATCTGGCGGACGTACTTAATTGGGATGTCCCCTGGGAATAACCGTTTAATAAAAGAGAAGTTATTGCGAATACGATAGATATACCGGTAGGCATCTTTCAGGATTTGGTTGTGGTCATAAACCAGTTCAACGACTTCATGAAGGGGAATAAGCTTGATTTCGCTGGCGATCCCTCCGGCCGTCATGCGAATATTTTCCCCGTAATGAATACCTATCATTCCAAAGGCCATTATTCTCCCAAAAGGGGTGCGATCGACACTGTCAAAGGTTTCATAGTGGACGAGTTTAATTATTTTCTTAATGCCCAACGAATGTTCGATACAACGATTTGCACCATCATAACGGGTTTCTTTTTCATTAATGATCGCAATCGGCAAAGACCAATAGTCTTCAAAGGGATGGTACTTACGTTTTACAATGGCTATGGAAATCTCCCCTTGTCTGGTGATATTAAATATTGTACAGGTCACTGCCAGACCGATATTTGCCCTCAGGTACTGATTATCCAGATCTCGGGGCAGTTGTGGTAAAGACAAACCATCGTCCAATAGTACAGTTTCATTTTCTTCCCTGTTTGCAGGTTTAGCCAGGTAATTCAGTCGTTCTCCAAGATTGTCCTTTACATTATCCCAGTTCATCTGAATCCAGACATAGAGGTCACCGGTTGTCCTATTGGGAAAGTTTGCCAGCAGATCATCCAGATAGGCACCTTCCGCAAACGGTAGAAATACTCGGCAATACCATTCCGTTGCGACCTCTTTAAGCGTTAGTTTTTTCTTAGCTGAATCTTCGAATGGTTCGGTAAAATGTTGGATGATATTCAACAGAAGGCGATATGAACGAGACCTCGTGAGTTTGATGTCGCACCCTCTACCGAGACTATTCAAGCCGGTAATCTCGAGAAAATTGCTATGCTCCTGGATCATGATTCGATCTTTAACCGTCAATTCCTTTGTGATGGATATATCGATTTCATATGCGGTCACTTTGGCATCGATAAACGCCTGTTTCCGGCTTTTTGCCACCGATACCCGATGGTTGCCATCCCGCACAAAATAGTAATCATCTATTTTAAACACCGAAATCGGGGGTAATGGCTTATTCTCCTCCATGATCGTGTCAATGCGTGACCATCTGGATTGCAAGGCATCTTTTTTCGGAAAGAAATCTCTATTGAAATCCTCGTAGCGGCCTTCACTGCCGATAATATTGTCGACGGGAATAGTCATCACCCCAAGGTAATATTCATTTTTAACTTTGGTGATGTCTTTGATTTCCTGCAAGGATGGCAGACAATCATCCTCTTTTTTCAGCTTATGATAGATCGACTTGAAAAAAGAACGAAGTCGGGCATTGTTAAAATGCTGTCTCGATTTTACGGTTGTTTGCATTGCACAAAGGGGCCTCAGGTTAATAATCAAATACGTGATATTGATACCCGTTAATAATCATTGTTTTTCCATGCTTCATTAACCGTGGATTCAGCGAGTAGGTTAAGTGCACATGTCCGTGTAGAAAATACCGGGGTTGATACCGATTGATAATATCCAGAAACACTTTAAAACCGCGATGAGCAGAATCGTCGAGGTCATTCAATCCGTAGGCAGGGGCATGGGTAATGAAGATGTCGATCTTCCCGTGATTCTTCCAAATGCTAGGTCTTAATTTCAGGTATCGCCATCTCATTTCGCCTTCGGTATACTGTTGGCATCCGGGCTTATATCGAAGAGAACCACCCAACCCCATCAAGACGAGCCCTTTATGTCGGATAATTCTTCCGTCAAGTAATTTCCAACCAGGAGGAGGAGAATCGCGAAACGAAATGTCGTGATTTCCAGGGACATAAAAACAGGGGACATTCAACATGGATGCTATAAAATCCATGTACCATGACGGGAGATCTCCACAGGATATGACAACATCCACTCTCTTAAATTGCCCATGCCTAAAATGCTCGTAGAGTGCGGGCGATATGCTATCTGAGATGAGAAGAATCTTCAAAGCTGCTGTAACGTGTTGTGATAATGTATCATCTTTTTACTTGTTAAAAGCCATCAGGCCAGACGATTAGCAAGGTCAAAGAGTTCTTCGTCAAACGGATTGGGCATGTTTTCTATGGCATCGATGATGTCATGGTGTACGAGCCTGTCTTTCTGGATACCGACGCAACGCCCTCCTTTTCCTGTCAACAGAAGCTCTACAGCATAATTTCCCATACGGCTGGCCAGCACACGGTCGAAGGCCGTCGGGATCCCACCCCGCTGGATGTGTCCGAGAATCGTCACCCGAGTCTCCAGGCCGGTTGCAGTCTCGATTGTCATAGCCAGTTTGTTGACATCAGTGAATTTCTCTGTAATTGCCACGATTGCATTTTTTTTCCCCTGGTCGATCTGACGACGAAGTTTAGCCACGATCTCCTTTTCGGTAAAAGGTCGCTCCGGGACGACGCAAAGTTCAGCACCACCCCCGAGAGCAGAGCAGAGGGTCAAGGTCCCACAATGCCTACCCATAATTTCCACAATGGAAATTCTATGATGAGAATCGCTTGTGTCCCTTAGGCGATCGATAGCCTCAATAGCCGTATTTAATGCAGTGAAAAATCCGATGGTGTAATCGGTTCCGTTTACGTCGTTGTCGATGGTCCCGGGTAGTCCTACGCAGGGAAAACCCATCTCGGTTAAAGCTCTTGCACCTCGATATGTTCCGTCACCACCAATAACCACCAGAGCCTCTATTTGCCTATCCCTCAGATTCTTAACTGCTTTTTCTCGAATTGCGATTTCTTGGAATCTGGGGAATCTGGCAGATCCGAGAATTGTTCCTCCTCGGTTTATGATATTGGAAACTGAACGTCGATCCAATGGAACAATACTATTCTCATAGAGTCCCAAGTAACCGTCATAGATGCCAAATACATCGAGCCCACGATCGATGGCCGATCGGACAACCGCACGAGTTGCAGCATTCATTCCGGGAGCGTCACCGCCACTGGTAAGAACGCCGATTTTCTTTATGCCGGTTTCCATTAAACCCCTCCTTACAATACACATTGAAGTGTGCCTTTTGCATAATGATGATTCTCGGAGTCAACACTGATCGGTTAATAGGCCTCTCTTTTACGAAGGAATATTTCCAATCAATACGTTACCGAATTAAAGAAACCATCATTATCCAACTGAATAGGCTTACGTGAATTTTAATTTTTTTCTTGACAGATTCAAATGAATCATTTTAGAGTGCTCCGAAATGAAATCGATACCATGGAATCGTTTGTAGCGATAGTAGCATACTTTTTACCGATTTCACAGAATTTTAAGACTTCAATTTCATTTAAGAGGTAATGAGCTGTATTGCCTAAAAGGACGGTGTGGGGTGCCTGATGCTTAAACCAAGGTGATTTGGCCCCACCAGTGTTCTCAAAAAACCACAAGGAA
>Ga0055450_10000258_pt1 | contig 10828 bp, 9 predicted proteins | sample China_Galinas_PW_5_FD_57740 | JGI IMG/M metagenome (GOLD analysis project Ga0055450, IMG submission 57740) | Wetland microbial communities from San Francisco Bay, California, USA, that impact long-term carbon sequestration - China_Galinas_PWC_D1 | ecosystem: Environmental > Aquatic > Marine >... | reverse complement strand
CGGCCCCTTGATTCAACTCCGCCCCGAGGACCGACTCATCCGAACAGACCGTGGAGGATGCCGTCGATCCAGTGGAACGCGGTGGTCTGGGTCAGGTCGATGTGGTGCACGCGCACGAACCACGGCGCCAGCACCAGCGACACCACGCTCATCAGCTTGATGAGGATGTTCAGCGACGGCCCCGAAGTGTCCTTGAAGGGGTCGCCCACGGTGTCGCCCACAACCGCGGCCTTGTGTGGATCCGATCCCTTGCCGCCGTAGGCGCCACCCTCGATGTACTTCTTCGCATTGTCCCAAGCGCCGCCGGCATTGGCCATGAAGAGGGCCATGAGGACGCCCGTCACCGTGGCTCCCGCGAGCAGGCCACCCAGGGCCTCCACGCCCAGTAGATAGCCCACGAGCACCGGCGCTGCCACGGCGGTGATCCCCGGAAGGATCATCTCCCGGAGCGCCGCCCGGGTTGAGATGTCGACGCACCGGGCCGAGTCGGGCTTGCCGGTGCCTTCCATGATCCCGGGGATCTCCCGGAACTGGCGGCGCACCTCGTCCACCATGCCCTGGGCCGCCTTGCCCACGGCCGTCATGGTCAGGGACGACACGAAGAACGGCAGGATGCCACCCAGGAAGAGGCCGATGACCACCAGCGGGTTCACGATGTCGATCCCGCTGGCTTGCAGCCCGACCTTCTGCGAATAGGCGCTGAACAACGCCAGCGCCGTGAGGGCCGCCGAACCGATGGCGAAGCCCTTGCCAATGGCCGCTGTCGTGTTGCCCAACGCGTCCAGGGAGTCGGTGATGGCCCGGGTCTCGGGCCCCAGGTGGCTCATCTCGCTGATGCCGCCGGCGTTGTCGGCGATGGGACCGTACGCGTCCACCGACATCGTCACGCCCACGGTGGCGAGCATGCCCACCGCCGCGATGCCGATGCCGTAGAGCCCGGCGAAGTGGTACGAGACCCAGATGGCGATACAGATAAGCATCACCGGAATGGCCGTGGACTGCATCCCCACCGCGAGACCGCTGATGATGTTCGTGGCCGCCCCCGTCTGGCTGGCGTCGGCGATCCTGCGGATGGGGCCCGCGGCCGTGTAGTACTCGGTGGTGAGTCCGATGGCGATGCCCACGAGGGTCCCGGCGAGGATGGCGACCCACGGCCCGTAGGTCGGGAAGATCTGCCCGGTCTCGGCGTCGGCGAAGGTGATGCCCATGGCCTGGACCACGAAGTACATCACAGCCAAGAAGAGCGCCGCGGCGATGAACGTGACGTTGCGCAACGCCGCCGCCGGGTTCGCCTTCTCCAGGATCTTCATCATGCCGATGCCGATGAGCGACGCCACCAGGCCGATCATCACAGCCAAGAGCGGCAGCGCCACCGCCGCCGCCCGGTGGGACACCAGTGCCGGCGCGGTGGCGCCGATGGCGATGGTGGCGACGATTGAGCCGACGTAGGACTCGAAGATGTCGGCTCCCATGCCGGCGACATCACCGACGTTGTCACCCACGTTGTCAGCGATGGTGGCGGGGTTGCGCGGGTCGTCCTCGGGGATGCCCGCCTCGACCTTGCCCACCAGGTCCGCGCCCACGTCGGCAGCCTTGGTGTAGATGCCACCACCCACACGCGCGAAGAGCGCGATGGAGCTCGCCCCCATGGCGAAGCCCGAGACGATCTCGGCGAAGTTGGAGAACTCACCCGTCCCCGGCACCACGTCGGCGGCGAAGAAATGGTACAGGACGCCGATCCCGAGAAGCCCGAGGGCCGCCACGGCGAGGCCCATGACGGCGCCGCCGAAGAAAGCGATACGAAGCGCCTTGCCCTGCCCTTCCTGATTCGCGGCCGCCGACGTGCGCATGTTGGCGCGAGTCGCGGCTTTCATTCCGAAGAAGCCGGCGCACACGGAACTCAGAGCGCCAAAGACGTACGCGACAGCCGGCATCTTGCCGATGGCCAGGGTGAGCAGTATGGCCACCACCACCACAAAGACCGCGAGCACGGTGTACTCGCGTCGAAGGAACGCCATGGCGCCGTCGTGAATCTGCTCGCCGAGCTCCATCATGGCCTCGGTGCCGGCGGGCTGTCTCTTGACGTACGCGTATACAAAGAAGGCGGTCACCAGGCCCAGCAAACCCAGCAGCCACGCCCAATCGGTCAGTACGACGAGGTCGGTCATCGGATCGATCATCCTCTGTTCGTCGTTGTAGCCAGTGCCCTAGCGACCCATCTGCTCTCAGCGCGGGCCGCTAACGATTGAAACGGTTCATGGCCGCTTCCGTGCCCTCCTCGAGCCAGACCTCCACGGCCCGGGCGAGCTCCGGGAGGAGCCCCACCACCACCCCTTCCTCCTCTTCGGGCATCGGCGAGAGGACCCAATCAGCCAGGTCCACCCCCTCCGGCGCCCTTCCCACGCCGATTCTGAGGCGCGGGTACTCGTCGGATCGCAGGGCCCCTGACACCGATCGGAGCCCATTGTGACCACCCGGGCTCCCCGATGGACGGAAGCGCACGCGCCCGACATCGAGAGCGGCGTCGTCCACCACCACCAGGAGATCCTGCGTCGGATCGAACCTCTCCAGCCCCTGCAGGAAACGGAGCGCCAGCCCACTCCGATTCATGAAGCTGGTGGGCTTCACGAGCAGCACCTCCGTGCCACCCACCAACCCCTTCGCCTTCAGCGCCGGGCCGTCCCGCCGGTAAGCTCCGAAACGCCAGTCGTGCGACAGTCTGTCCAGCATCCACCACCCCACGTTGTGCCGGGTGGCGTCGTACTCGGGCCCGGGATTCCCAAGCCCGACGACGATCTTCACTTGATGGCCCGCCTGGCCGAGGAACTCAGTCCTCGTCCCCCTCGGCTTCCTCGCCCTCACCAATGCGCTCGGGCTCGCCCTCCTCACCCTCGGCTTCCTCGCCTTCCACCTCCGGCTCCTTCTCCACACGCGGCGTGCCCACCTGGCAGACGGTGCGCTTGGAATCGATGGTGATCTCGACCCCTTCCGCGAGCGTCAGGTCCGATACGTGCAGGCTTTCATCCAGATCGAGGCCCGAGATGTCCACTTCGACGGACTCCGGTATGACGGAGGGAACGCAGCGGACGGGCAGTTCGTGGATGATCTGCTCGAGCACCCCACCGTGCATCCGCACCCCGACCGGCACGCCCACCAGGTGCACCGGGATCTCGACGTCCACCGCGACGCCCTTCTGGATGCGGAGGAAGTCCATGTGCACCGGAGTCTGGGGCTTGTCAGGTGGGGATTGGATCTCACGAACGAGAATCGGGTGTGGCTCCTTCTCTCCCTCGATCCGCAGATCGATGACGGTGTTCTCCCAGGAGATCTCGTGGAAGAGGTGCTCCACTTCCTTCGCGTCCACCGTCAGATGTACGGGGTCCATCTCCTTGCCGTACATCACCGCGGGCACCCGGCCGCTGCGCCGCAGCTTTCGCGCAACGCCCTTGCCGGTGCCCTCACGCTTCACGGCAGTCAAGCTCTTCGTCTCGCTCATATGTCTCGCACCTGATGTCCGGGTCCAGGGGGACCGATGGGGGCCTTCTCCGGGCCCGTGCGTGTACTTCAGCTCTCTGCGGGAATCTCGAAGAGCTGGCTCACAGATTCGTTGGAATGGATGTGGTCGATGGCCTTTGCCAATAGATCGGCCACGGAGAGGATGCGGAGGCCGGGGAATCTCCGCTCCTCCGGAACATGAATCGTATTGGTGACGACCATCTCCTCAAGCGGTGCATCGGCGAGCCGCGCCGCAGCCTCACCGGAGAGGAGTGCGTGAGACGCGCACGCGTACACCGCGCGGGCACCTCGATCTCTGAGAGCACGTACCGCGTTGGCCAGGGTGCCGCCCGTATCCACCATGTCGTCGGCCAGGAGGCACGTCTTGCCATCCACCTCGCCGACCACGTTGAGTACTTCGGCCACGTTGGCCTGAGGGCGCCGCTTGTCGATGATGGCGAAGGTCGCACCGAGGCGCTTCGCGAAGCCTCTCGCCATCTTCGCCGAACCCACGTCCGGGGCGACCACGACCGGATCCTCGAGGCTCAGGTCCCGGAAGTACTTCGTAAGAACCGGAGCCGCGTACAGGTGATCCACTGGAATGTCGAAGAACCCCTGGATCTGGTGTTGATGAAAGTCGATGGAAACAACTCGATCCGCGCCGGCTGCCACCATGAGATTCGCGACCAGCTTCGCGCCGATGGCCACCCTGGGCTGGTCCTTCCGGTCCTGTCGCCCGTACCCGAAATATGGCACCACCGCCGTCACTCGAGCCGCCGACGCCCGCTTCGCGGCGTCGATGAGCAGGAGCAACTCCATCATGTTGTCGGCCGGCGCCGGGGTGGATTGGATGATGAAGACGTCTCGCCCACGCGCGTTGCGGTCGATGCGCACGAAGATCTCGCCGTCGGCGAAGTTCCGGAGGGTCACGCCGTCAGGAGACTTGCCGATCAGCTCCCCGATCTCCACGGCGAGGGGCCGGTTGGCACGCCCGCTGAGGAGAAGGAGGGGTCCCCGTCTGTAGGTGTCGTCCATGATCCGGATATCGTGTTCGCCGGGCTGGGCAGGCAGGCGGCCTGCAAGCCGCCGAGAGCCCGAAAAGCTAGACAGGACGCGGGAAAGCGTCAACGACGCGTGCGGCCATCGATCACGCCGGCTGAGTCTACCTAACTACGGCCTGAAACACCACCTCCGACGTGAGCGCAGCCCGACCCGGAAGCTGTGCCTGAAGCCGGACACGGTACGCCCCCGGATCCAGTTCGGGCAGGTCCAGGCGGACGCTTCGCAAGGTGCGGCTGGGCTTGGGGGGGCCCGGCTCGGTCCAGTGCAGCGCTAGGGGGCGATCCCGACTGACGAGATGCAGGACCTCACCGAACCGACGTAGCACCCCAGGATCCGCTCGCTCCACGGACACGGAATAGTCCACGGTCTCCGGCGTCCACCCCACGCCTCCGAGCTCCCACACCAGCCGGAACGTCCCGCCGGATGGGGTCTCCGCCCGGGGCAGCGCCGCCGCCGCCGCGGTGGCCAGCGACACGGGCTCCGGCCGCGAAGCGTCCGTCAGAAGGAGGCCCGAGATGGTGGCCACATCGGGGGGAACGGTGTCCGCCCGAAGCCCACGACGCAGGCGGCCGGCCAGTCGCCGTGACGGGCTCCACGCTTCCGATGACACGATGTACCGCCCCGCTGGAGCGCTCACGAACAACCCGGCCGGGCCTCGACCCTGGACGACCATCTCCACTTCCGTGGCTCGGTCGGGCGTCTCCAGGAAGAGGCCCTTCTCGTCCGGTCGGCCGACGTCCGGTCCGGCATCCATCCATGGGCGCTGCTGCTCCTTCCGGGCCCGCTGAGTCGTATCCGCAGGGACGAACACGGTGGCGACCACCGCCACGCTGTCCCCGCGAGGGAAGACGACAAGCTGCCCCTCCATGGGTAGCAGCACCGGCGCGTACGCCGGCTGATAGAGACTCCGAGGCCGATCCACGTTTGCGACGAGGTCGGCGGCGGTGGCCGACGAGGGGTCCTCGACCGCCGACGAAGGCGGCATGAAGTCCCGTCCCTCGGGGTCGTTGTAGCCGAGCACGCCATCCCGCGCCGTGAGGTCGAACCGGTCGCGGACCCTCTCCCATGCGATCTCCCACCCGTTCCGCACGAGGAGCTCGGCCAGGTCCGATCCCCAGGACACCTGATGGGGATTCCGGGCGCCCTCCCGGATCGTCGCCACGGTCCATCGGGCGTAGTGGGCCGTCCGCACGTCATTGCCCGGGACCAGGTACAACGGATCGGCCAGCAGCCAAAGGTGAGTGAGCAGCGTGTCCCGGCGTGCGGGTGGTGCGTGGTCGAGGAGGCCGGCCGTCTTCCCGTCCACCGACCTGTCGAGAACGGTCCACCGGCTCGCCTGCCGGGGCGGCATCGCCTCGAGGGCGACCCGAAAAGCGGCGTCCGCCTCCTCGTAGCGACCCAGCCCGTGGAGCGCGAGACCTTCCAATGCGGCGCACCACCAGGCCTGGGCATAGCCGCACCTTCGGGCGACGTCCAGGGCCTCGGACCATTGCCCCCCCTCGCCCCGGTACCAGACCCGCTGGCCGAGGACCCACCCGTCTCCGGGCGCCAGACGCTGGATGGAGTCGAGCCGCATGAGGAGCGTGTCGCGAAGAGCGACGATCTCCGGTGCTTCCGGCTTCGGCGCCCAGTCGGGATCGTCTCCCCACCACACGCAGAAGCGACCCACGCGCTCGTCGCACTCGCCGCCATACGCCCCTGTCGTGACGGGCATATACCGGAAGCGCTGCTGCTCGAACCGGCGCTGCTCCCGCCGCGCTCCGCCGTGGAGCTCCGCGGAATCCGGAGGTTCCTCGTCGGATCGGGCGTCGGGTCGTACCGCCGTCTGCCCCGCCGCCGGCAGAGCGCCCCTCCCCCATGGCCAGGCCAGGGCCAGGACGACGAGCGGGAGCAGTAGCGGTCGGCGCCAGAGTCGAGAGGTCATGAGCACGGCGAAAGTGATGAGTTGGCCCGGGTGGATTCGAACCACCACCGCCGGTTCCAAAGACCGGTGTCCTGCCATTAGACGACGGGCCAGCAGGTACTCGTCGAGAAGGTGAGCGTACCCCGGAATGGGAGCAAGGTCCGGGCCTAGGGCGAATCGACTCCCGCGGGTTCAGGCCATGCGCCCAGGGTGCGAGCCCCCACGACCGGCCAGGCGAGCCTCTGCGACATCCTGTGGACCGCGTCCCCCGCCGCGTCCGCCTCCCGGAAGACACCGAAGCAGGCCGCTCCGCTTCCCGAGAGGAGCGCCGGGCGCGCCTCCGCCCCGCGCAACGCCTTCAGGGACTCCGCCACCTCGCTGTGCGCCCCCGCCACCACCTCCTCGAAGTCGTTCGTCGCGAGCGCCGCGACCTCCGCCCAATCCGCAGGAACGTCACCCGCAGATCCGAAGCAAGGCGCTTCGCCTCCGCCGGCGCGCCAGGCATCGAGCGCACGATACGCCCAGGCCGTGGCCACGTGCACGGGAGGCAGGACCAGCGCGACATGGGCCTCAGGAAGCGGGGGTAGCGCCTCGATCCGTTCTCCCCGCCCGCGACCCTGCGCCAGCGTGCTCTCTCCGAGGAAGAAGGGCACGTCGGATCCGAGGCTGACCCCGATGAGCTCCAGGTCGGCGCGCGACAGCGGCGTATCCAGGAGGCCGTTCAGACAGCGAAGCACCGCCGCCGCGTCGGACGAGCCGCCACCGAGGCCTGCCCCCGCGGGGATGCGCTTGTCGAGGTGTACGTGGACTCCGAGTCGGAGACCGGCGGCCTCCACCACCGCTGATGCCGCACGGTACGCGAGGTTCTCCGTCGGGGGACCCACATCGACTCCGGTGACCTCGATCTCGACCCTTCCGGTCTCCGTCAACTCCACGCGAAGTCGATCATGGAGACCGACGGCCTGGAAGATCGTCTCGATCTCGTGGAATCCGTCCGACCGTTCCCCCAGCACCCGGAGAGAGAGGTTGACCTTCGCCGGGGCGCGGAGGCTGGCGGCGTCCCCTGGCGTCACGGAGCCTCCGATTTCTCGGTGTTCTCCGGGACCGGCTTCTCGCGGTGGACTCCCTCGATGCTGGCCTCGACGCGTTCCTCGGCGGTACCGACTTCACCGAGCGATAGGCCGAGGCGCCATGCGTACCACAGGCCGATGACGGTGATGGGGACCCATCCTCCCGCCCAATACCCGAAGGCGAAGGCCAGGGACCTGGCGGGAGCCACCCCGTACACCTCGGAGAGAGCGAATCTGGCGGAGGCGTGGAAGGTGCCGAGGAAGCCGGGAGCCGACGGGGCGGCGACCCCGAAGCCCACCACGGCTTCGGTAAACCACGCGGAGATCACGCCGGTGTGGATTCCGAACGCCATCATCCCCAGCCAGAACGAAAGGCCGTGGAAGAGCCAGAAGCCGATGGTCCAGAGAAACGCCCTGATCATGAGGCCGGGAGAGCGGAGCAATGCGATGGAATCCAGGAACGCGTCCAGCGCGTCGATGACCGGCCGCGCTACCGCATGGGGAAGGAGCTTCGACGCGAGGCGCTCCGCAACCCGCACGAAGCCCCGGGGCCACAGGGCCATGGCCACCAGTGCGGCCAGCAAGACACTCACGAAGGTGAGCGCGCCCCGCAGCGCCAGCGCACCGAATCCCGACGAGAGCGCACCGGTAACCGGGAAGCCCGGGAGCATCACCGGAACGACCAGGAGCAGGGTGAGGACCACGCTGTCGAGGAACCGTTCCACCACGAGGGAGCCGAAGGCGGCGCTCATCGAGACGGGCTCCATCTTGCTGAGGGCGTACGGCCTGGCGAACTCGCCGGCGCGGAGCGGAAGCACGTTGTTGGCCATGAAGCCAATGCTCACCGCCGCGAAGCGCGACCGCAGCGCGGTGTCCCGTCGAACCGGCGCCAGCAGGATCTTCCAGCGCATGGCCCGGATCAGGAAACCCGTCGTGGCAACCGCCACCGCAGCCGTCAGGAGCCCGAGGTGCCCCTTCCGCATCTGGAGCCAGATCTGACCGAGGTCCTCTCCACGCAGCGCCCACCAGAGGGCCACGCCCGTCACCGCCAGCCCCAGGAGGGCCTTTCCCCAGTGCTTTCTCAATGGGCGCGCCTCGCGCGCCGAATGAGCGTCGCCATCTCACGCACCGCGGGCTCGAGGCCGGTGAACACGGCGCGCGAGACGATGGAGTGCCCGATGTTCAACTCCTCGATCTCGCCGATCGCGGCCACGGGGCCGACGTTCTCGTAGGTGAGCCCGTGACCGGCATGGACGTCGAGGCCCCGCGAGCACGCAAGGGATGCCGCTTCAACGAGGCGGGAAAGCTGGCCGGCGCGTTCCCCTCGCCTCGCGTTGGCGTACTCACCCGTGTGCAGCTCCACAGCATCGACTCCGATGTCCGCGGAAGCGCGGATGACCTCGTCGTCGGGGTCGATGAAGAGCGACGTGCGAATGCCCTCCGTCCGAAGGCGCTCCACGGCGCGCGTGATCGCGTCCCGCTTTGCCTCGGTGGACAGGTCCAGACCCCCCTCGGTGGTGACCTCCTTCCGCTTCTCCGGCACCAGCGTCGCCTGCAGCGGTCTCCACGCGCACGCGAGCTCGAGGATCTCGGAGGTCGCCGCCAACTCCAGGTTCACGCAGGTTCTCACGGTTTCCATCAGCAGGCGTACGTCCCGGTCCTGGATGTGGCGCCGGTCCTCGCGCAGATGCACCGTGAGGCCGTCCGCCCCACCGAGCTCCACCAGGAGCGCGGCACGGACCGGATCGGGCTCGTCCGTGCGGCGCGCTTGGCGCACGGTGGCTATGTGGTCGATGTTCACATAGAGGCGCATGTCGTTCATGCGTTCTCCAGAAGCTCGAGTATCTGCCGTCGGACATCCTCGCCCAGACGCGAGCCCGCAAGCCGGACGAGGTGTTGTCCCAGCAGAGCATAGAGCCGCCGGTCGTCCGGATCGAGGGCCCGCAGGTGGAGCGCCACGGTCTCCGCGTCGCCCCGGGCCACTGGGCCCGTGATGGCCGCGTCCAGTCCCACCTCCTCGATGTTGGCCAGCGTGCCCCGCACCAGCGTCACCAGGGCCGGTAGGGCATCGTCTTCGGGCACGCCCGCCTGTTTCAGCATGCGCCGCGCCGCGTCGATCATCGGGGGTAGGAAGTTCGAGGCCATCACGGCGGCGGCATGATACAAGGGGCGGCGCGCCTCCGGGACCGTGAGCACGGGAGATCCCATGGCCGCCGCGACGCGCCGCGCCACGGCGACCGCTCCCGGGGTCCCCGTCACCGCCACGTAGGAGCCCGGCAGTCGCTCCGCCGCGGTCACCGGATGGGCGATGGCCTGGAGGGGGTGGAAGGATCCCACCTCGTATCCCCGGGCATGGAGGGGAGCCATGACGTCGGTGGTCAACGCGCCCGACAGATGAAATGCGGCGCACCCGTCGGCCGGGCGCCCCTGCCCCGCGAGCGCGTGGGCCATCTCCGGCACCACGTGATCGGGCACCGCGAGGAAAATGGCCCCGGTCTCCGCCACCGGCCGCGCGAGGCCGAAGACGTAGGTCGCCAGCCCCTGAGTGAACAAAGGGTGTGCCGGAGGCTCCGGACGACGCCCGCATACGGTCAGTGACTCCACGGCATCGGTCTGGACCAGCGCGTAGCCCAGAGCCGTGCCGGCTCGACCCGGACCGACGATGATGACGTGCCGCAGCGCGCTCACGCGACCTCCCGAATGTCGACGTGGGCATGGCCCTTCAGCTTCCCGACGACAGCCCGGGGCAGTCGCGCCGTCACCAGGACCGTCCCGTCTTCATCGGCTCTGCTCAGGACCTCCCCCTCCCGGTACAGCGCCGCCAGCACCTCGCCGTCTCCGGCGGGAAAGCGCACCTCGACCTCCGTGAGCCTCGCCCGCGTCCGCGCGCGCAGCGTATCCCGCAGCGCGTCGAGGCTGGACGGTTGAAGCGCCGACACGAACACCGCCGGGCGCGGCTCCAACGCCCGGACCCGGTCCCGCAGCACCTCTTCCTCGGCATGCGTGAGCCGATCGACCTTGTTGAACACGAGGATGCGCTCGGCATCTCGGAGATTGAGTTCCTCGAGGACTTCCGCCACCACCTGTCGCTGCTCTTCCCAATCCCGATGGGATGCGTCCACCACGTGGAGGAGCACGTCGGCCTCCCGTGCCTCCTCCAGGGTGGATCGGAACGAAGCCACGAGGTGGTGTGGAAGCTTGCGGATGAATCCCACGGTATCTGTGATGAGGCCCTCGTATCCCGAGCCGAGATCCACGGTGCGCGTGGCGGAGTCCAGGGTGGCGAAGAGCCGGTCTT
>Ga0055450_10000257_pt1 | contig 10836 bp, 9 predicted proteins | sample China_Galinas_PW_5_FD_57740 | JGI IMG/M metagenome (GOLD analysis project Ga0055450, IMG submission 57740) | Wetland microbial communities from San Francisco Bay, California, USA, that impact long-term carbon sequestration - China_Galinas_PWC_D1 | ecosystem: Environmental > Aquatic > Marine >... | reverse complement strand
CACTATCTCCAGATCTACAACCGGGGCATCAGCGGGGACCGCATCCAGGATCTTTCCCAGCGCTGGGAGATGGACACAATGAAACTGCGGCCGGACACCCTCAGCATCCTCATCGGAGTCAACGATACCTGGAACTACCTTTTCCAGGGGATCGGTTCCAGTCCGGAGGGATTCCAGAACATTTACCGGCTGCTGCTGGAAAAGACCCGCAGGCAGCTCCCGAAGATCTCCCTGGTGCTCTGCGAGCCTTTTGTGCTGGTCACCGGTGAGGTGACCGATGAATGGCTGGAAGATATCTCCCAAAGGCGCTTGGTGGTTGCTGGACTTGCCCGGGTATTTGACGCGGTGTGTGTGCCATTCCAGGCAGCCCTCGAGGAGCAGCTGGCGGCCGGTGTTCCCGCGCGGCAGCTGCTGGAGGACGGGGTGCACCCTACTATGAAAGGTCACCAGGTTTTGGCTGACTGCTGGCTGAAGACGGTCGGCTTAAATTAAAAAAGGGACGAAATCCTTTAAAGGGATTTCGTCCCTTGAAACTCTCAGCTATTTCTCAGGAGGGGGAACGGGCAGATCCTCTACTGCCGTATCAACCCATTTATCACCCTCATCGATCAACATCACCGGGATATCCTGCCGGATGGGGTATTTTCGACCGCATTCCTTGCATACCAGCCAGGATTCCTGGTAATAATCCAGGGTCCCTTCCCGGGTCTGAACGCAGGCTGGACATCTCAAGATCTCAAGCAGTTCTTTGCTGACCATTCCTTCCTCCTCAAAACTTACCTTTCTGTCCCAATTATAGCTTACTTCTTCTTGCAGGGATTATCCGGGTTGGGATTTTCCGGGGGATAATTCTTGGTCCCCGGACCGTACTGGCAGACCGCCGCCCAGGGCTGGTATTGGGTTTTGAAGATATCCTCCCAGAGCAGTTTCCCATCCCGGTAGACATCCCTGGTCACAGTCACAGTTGCGCCTTCCACAGCCCAATCAACCTGCTTGATCTCCCCTTTGGCAAGATCTTGATTCTTTTCATAGACCGGATCGGGGGGATCCTTTTTATTCTTCAAACCTGAATTATCCCAGCTGACCGTTCTGCCGTCATCGGTGCCGTAGAACTTCCAGGTCAGGGTGCGGTAGTTTTCATTCACATAGGTTTCCATCAGCAGCCAGTGCCCGGTGTCGTTGGTGAACTTGAAATCCACCACCGGCACATAGACCGTGGCATCCAGGCCGGCCCACTGCGAATCATGTCCGCCGCTGGCGGTTTGTTCGTAATACAGCACCCGGTAGGCATGGGGGTGGCGCTCAACCACCGGCAAGCCGGCGAAGAACACGGTCCGGAACAAGGTGGTGCTGACCTGGCAGACTCCCCCGCCCACACCCTTAATGGTGCGGTCCCCCAGGATGATCCAAGCCTCCGCGTAGCCCTCATCCAGGCTGACATCTCCCAGATGGTCGGCCATCGAGAAGGTCTCTCCCGGAGCGACAAATATGCCGTGGAATTTTCCGGCCGCGGTGGCGATATTGTGGATGCGGGCAGCGTCCGAGCCGTAATAATAGGTCGTTCGTGCTTCGAGCAGCTCTTTGATGCCCAGGTCCTCGGCTGTTGTTTCTGCGGTGATATCCGGGAAGGTCTTCTCCACAGCCAGGTCGATATCGTGCTTGCCGTCCTGAAGCTGGGCTTGGATGTCGATAATGGATTGATCGATGTCGAGAGCCAGGCCGTCCTGTTCAGCTTCTATCAACACCAGCTGGCGGGTATCATCATCAAAGTACATCCGGGCATCAACCGGATCGCGGTTGATGCGCTTGGACCGGTTCTGCAGGTAAGCCCGCAGCTGCTCTGAATCGAGGGCAATGCGGTAAATCGCTGAGCTGCCGGTGTCGACCCGCTCGATGATCATCATCTCTACCAGCTGCTCCGGCTGGATGGTCCAGGGGCCGGGGTCATTCTCAGCCGCATCGGGAATCCTCAAAACCAGCGGTTGGCTGAGGATCTGCCGGGCAAATTCTGCCTGGGCGCTGACATCGAGGATTTCCGGGTAGGTTTCTGTGACGATCAGGGGAATGCTGCCGCTCTGCATGCTTTCCATCTGAAGGGCCGCCACATCCAGCGAAGCCTGGAGGTCGAGCTCCCTGCCGATCTGCCCCGGTTGGACCAGCACATCCAAGCCTTCCAGCTTCAAAGAAGCTTCCACAACCGGCTGATCCACTTCAGCCGCGATGGTTTCCAGATAATCCAGGCCCGTTTTCTCGTCGAGAACAAATTTGGGCGTCAGCACCTGCCCGTGGCGCAGGATCTTGATCTGATCAGCAATGCGGCGGGCGATGCCGCCCGTCCTGCCGACCGCGAAAGCCTGCTCCGCGTTGTAATTGGGGCTGAAGAACAAACCAAGATCGGACGGAGAGGCCTGCCAGCTCAGATCGTCATACTGCAAGGTGATCTCTCCCGTTTCGGGGTAGCTAATGTCTTCTGCCAGCAGTCCAGCCGCATCCGTGGGTGTCTGACCGCTAAGGTTGATCCAACCCAGATAAATGCCCGGGAAGATCCGCCCCCGGTAAATACCCCTGAAACTCATCGTTCCCACACTCAGCACCAGCACAAAGAGGGCGATGCCTCCCGTCAATGCCAGCACAAATTTCTGAACAGTACCGGAAAGTTCTAATTTCAAGTTCATGGATTCCATTTTACCAAAGATAGCCAGCCGCATTCTGGTTTCATAGATAGGATTGAGAAACGGCAGTCCCGATGGTCATGCAGGGGTTCAGTGAAGTTTCCCGACCGTTGGAAGGGCGATTTCCTGGAGCAGCCCGGCCAGAGGATCAGCTTCTCCGGCTTCCCTTTGGGGTAGGATCCTGACCAGCGCCTCCTGGGACCTGACGATCTCGGGGACGGTGACCGGCCTGCCTGCCCGGGCTGAACCGTGGCGTGTAAAGAGGCCGTGCTGCGAGGCATGGCAGATGGCTGCTTCGGTCTTCTGGGCCAGCCAGGGACTCACGTCCACCAGCACATCCGGTTTCGGGATGAACTCCCCAGCTTCCCATGATAACCAGCATGGTGCGTAATGTGCCCGGGGCTGGTATTCCAGATCAGCCAGGCAGGCCGTCAAAGCCTGGTGAACCTGGATATGAGCCGGGTGTCCATACTCCCCTCCCGGCCCGTGAGATAGGATCACATCCGGCTGAAGGGCCAGGACCCTCTCTTTCAACTTTCCAACCACTTCAGCAAGGTCAGGGCTGAAAGGGTAAAGCTCATTGTCCGGACCCACATCGGGGTCAACGAATCCCAGGAAGTCCAGGCTGGCGCCTCCCAGGGCCTGGACCGCGCAGCGCAGTTCCTCGTCCCGGATCCGGCCCAGGTCCGAGCGCTGGCAGACGGGTGGATCCCCCATCTCGCCACCTTCCCCCCGGGTGGCGGACAGATAATGGACCTCCGCTCCCCGTTCGGCCAGGAAAGCCAGGGTCCCTCCCAGGAACATGGTCTCGTCGTCCGGGTGGGCAAAGAATGCCAGTACATTTAATGTTTTTTGAGTCATCTTCATTCTCCGAGCGTACTGTACCACAGGATCTATTAATAAGGTATAAGAACCTTATCAAGCAACTTTTAGCACCTTCCCACCGTATATAATTAACAGGAATTCAAAAACTCAACCACAATTCGTTAACCCTTTTTCCAGAATCGGAGGAGAAGATGCAAATAACTGTTTTGATATCCGCGCTGGCTGCCTTTTCATGGCTGCTGGTCGTGGCTTTCCTGGTCCTGACTGTGCTTCGCGCCAGACAGGGAAAGAAGACTCGCGGCGCAATAACCGGGATCATCGTTTCCGTGGTTGCCGCGGTGGTGTTAAACACGCTCAGCTCAGGGCTGGTCTTTATCAAACCCCAGGAGCGCGGCGTAGTCATCAGCGCTATCGCCCCCAAAGGCTATCGGGAGGATATCCTCCAGCCGGGTTTGCGCTGGGTAATTCCCTACGCGGAGAACGTAAAAGTCTATTCGATCTCCAAGAACACCTACACCATGTCCATCGCTCACCAGGAAGGTGAGATCCAGGGAGATGACTCTATTGCCGCCCGCACAGCGGACGGACAGGAAGTCTATATCGACGCCTCGATCATCTTCTCCCTCGATCCCCGGGAAGTCCTGAACGTCCACATCATCTGGCAGGACCGCTACGTGGACGGACTGGTGCGTCCCACGGTGCGGGGTGTGATCCGTGACGCGGTCTCTCAATTCCGGGTCAATGAGGTTTACAGCACCAAACGCGATCTCCTTAAAACGGAGATTGAAGATGCAATGAGAACTGCCATGGAAAAAAACGGTCTGCTGCTGTCTGATTTCGTTTTGCGCAACATCACCTTCACGCCGGAATATGCCGCATCGATCGAGCAGAAGCAGATCGCCGAGCAGCTCGCTCAGCAGGCTGAATATGTCGTTGAGCAGCGCCGGCAGGAAGCCGAACAGGCCCGCCAGGTGGCAGAAGGCACCAAGGACGCGGCCATCATTGAAGCCCAGGGCCGGGCAGAATCCCAGGTGATCGAAGCCAAAGCAGAGGCGGAAGCCCTGCAGCTGATCGCCAATGTATTGGCCCAGAACCCTGAACTGCTGAACTACCGCTACATTGAAAAACTGGCCCCCGGCATCGAAGTCATGCTGGTGCCCAATGACAACCCCTATCTGCTGCCGCTGCCGGACCTGGCAACCGGGGGAAGTACATCAACTCCCTAAATCACTGCCTCGCAGACATCAGATGATACTTAAGAAGGGCTGGCGCTTGCCAGCCCTTCTTTTATTGGACGAATCAGCAATATTTAATACTCTTTCTCCAAAATCTGGACCCGCTTATAGAGGATCCGAAGAAACTGCCTGGTTCAATCGGACCGGGACAATAACTTGCTGCGCTACACAGCGGTTCCTCCCTTGTGTTACAATCGGACAGGTAAAACAATCCACTTTTTTATGATCAAAAGGGTTTTCGGCATGAAGATTGACGATACAGCCCAGAGCGGAAAAGAGATCCGCCTCACCTCACTGTCCAGCTGTGCTGGTTGAGCGTCCAAACTAAACGCGGAAACGCTGGCGCAGGTCCTGCGTCCCTTGGACGGCCTCTATAAAGACCATGATTTCCCCGACCTGCTGGTAGGCCTGGGGGAACCGGATGATGCCGCTGTTTGGCGGCTGGACGACGACCGGGTTTTGATCGTGACCACAGACTTCTTCACTCCCGTGGTGGACGATCCCTATGATTACGGTGCGATCTCGGCTGCCAACAGCCTGTCGGATATCTACGCCATGGGCGGAGCACCCTTCCTGGCCCTCAACGTGGCCGCCCTGCCCCCTTCCTTGCCACCTGAGATCTCAGGGAGGATCCTGAAAGGCGGCGCGGATAAAGCCCTGGAAGCTGGCGTGGTCATTGCCGGCGGGCACACAGTTCAGGATCAGGAACCGAAGTACGGCCTGATCTGTCTGGGCTTTGCCCATCCCGATTTGATCATGACCAAGGGTGCCGCCCGACCAGGAGACGCCTTGGTGATCACCAAGCCGCTGGGGTTTGGCGTGACCACTACCGCCATCAAGAACCAGAAAGCTTCCCCGGAACAGATCGAAGAAGTTGTGCTGTGGATGAAGCGGCTCAATAAAAAGGCCAGCGAGCTGGCCCAATCCTATGGCGTGAAAGCCGCCACCGATATCACCGGATTCAGCCTGCTGGGCCATGCCTGGGAAATGGCCGAGAATTCTGGCATGGGTATGAAGATCTATTGGGAGATGATCCCTTTCATCAGCTCGGCCAAAGAATTTGCCAAACAATTCAGCTTCCCGGGCGGTGCTTTTGACAACCGCCTGTATTTTGCCGATCATATCCAGGCGCCCAAATCGCTCACAGAGGATCAGCTCATGCTGCTCTTCGATCCCCAGACCAGCGGCGGGCTGCTGCTTTCGGTCCACAGCGATCGTCTGGACGAGTTCAGACACCAGGCAGAAAAGAACGATCAGCCGGTCTGGGTCATCGGTGAAGTAACTGAAGGGAATGAGATCATTATCAAATAAACTGTTGGGATGAACAAAAAACGAGGCTTCTATAACTGAAGCCTCGTTTTTTTTGTCTTGGGGAACGCCTCACCAGCCGCCCGCGTACTCAACCTTGAATGGACTGGCGCGTTTCACCAGGTAGGCATACTGCAGTTCCACCAGCTGCCGTGCATGCAGTAGATCATGGGCTGCCCAGGCAGCGAACAAATCTCCCGCGATCATCTCACCGGAAGGAGCTTGAGAGATCGTGGTCCAATCCGGGGTTTCTAGACTATCCAGCCACTCCAGCGATTCGTTGCGCAGCTTCACATACCGATTCAACTTTTCAAAAAGATTCGCCTTTTGGTATTCATGCTCCTCAACCCAGCTCAAGGGGTCGATTTCTGGCCAGGGTTTCTCTGAGCCCTCCAGGATCATTTTCAGCCGAACTGGGAAATCAAATTCCTCTTCATCCGCCAGATGGCAGACCACCTCCAGGACCGACCAGGAAGATTGGCCGGGTTTCCAGAGGGCCTGCGGTTCAGGGATTCCCCTGGCCAGGGCAGCAATGCGGTCGCGATTGAGCGCCAGCTGTCTTTTAACATATGCCTCGTCCATTCTTCCTCCCGGAGTGGTTCTTTACTTCTTATGATCCCATTATACAGGACTGCTGATCTCAACGGATCTGGTACTGGTCCAGAGCTGCCTCCACTGCAGTCCTGGCATGGATCTCCATGGTGTCAAAAATTGGAACGGAGACATCATCAGCCTTGATCAGCAAACCGATCTCAGTACAGCCCAGGACGATTCCCTGGGCACCAGCCTGGACCAGTTGATCGATCACTGCCTGGAATTTCCGTCTGGATGCTTCCCGGATCGATCCCTGCACCAGTTCATCGTAGATCACCTTGTGAACCAGCTCCCTCCCAGACGCGTCCGGTACGATCACCTCCAGGCCGTGAAGCGATTCCAGCCGGCCGCGGTAGAAATCTTTTTCCATTGTAAAACGTGTGCCCAGTAAGCCCACCTTATCCAACCCTGCCTTGCGGACTGCCCGGGCAGCAGCGTCAGCGATATGCAGCAGGGGAATATTGACCGAGGCAGCAACCTCCTCCGCCATTAAATGCATGGTGTTGGTGCAGATCAGCAGAAAATCCGCGCCGGCGCCCTCAACAGCCTTTGCACAGCGGATCATGATCTCTGCTGCCTTATCCCACTCCCCCTGCATCTGCAGGTCTTCGATCTCCCCAAAGTCCACAGAGACCATCACGCTCCGGGCGGAATGGACGCCGCCCAGGGCTTGGCCAATTTCCTGATTGATGATCCGGTAGTATTCGATGGATGATTCCCAGCTCATACCCCCGATCAGGCCAATTACCTTCATCCTTGCCTTCCTTTTTCAGAATTTACGATCGCAGGTCAAAACAAATAGCGGTCCACGTCGCACACCGGACGGTAGCCGATCTGCTGGTAGATATGGTTCGAAGTCGGGTTCAGCAGGTCGGTGAATAAAAAGCAAAATTCATGCCCTTCATCCAGCAAATGCTGGCTCAGTTGGGCAGTACAGGCGCTGGCATAGCCCTTCCGGCGCTGATCTGGAGGAGTGTAGACCGCGCCGATCCGAATGCCGTGGGGTGTCGGACCCGAATAGCCGGCCATGGAAACCGGTCTGCCCCCGGCTTCCCAGATCATCAGCCCCCGCAGGGCTGGATCCGCTTCCAGATAAGTCCCGACCTGATTACGGACATGGCTGGGATTGGGTTCGGCGTTCGACGCATCCCGCTGGAATCCTGCGTACCAATCCAGCAGCAGGTCCCGGTCGATCTGATTCGCTGCCCTCACCTTCCCTGGAACGCCGCTGACCGGCTGCACGGCCTCCAGTTTATAAATGCGCATGGCCATTGCCAGGCTGGCTTCTATGCCAGAGATCCCCTGCCAGAGATTGATCAGCGGGGAGATAAACGCCTTGTTGCCAGAAATTCCGCAAAATTTTTCTCCCAAACTGTCTTGCAGGTCATCCAGCAGGGCCAGGAGAACGGCTCTCTCTGGAGCTGGATCCTGATAAGAGATCAAGACAGGAAAGGGCGGCGTGCACAGGGCAGCCGCCTGGATCTCATCTCCCTCCTTTACCAGCGCCAGATAAGGCCTGACATCCGAATATTCCCCGCCAATGATATTAGCGAGGATCCCCAGCAGTAAATTGTTCTCAGCCTCCTGGCGGACCAAATACGGTTGGACCTGCTCCTGGAATGCCGGCGGGTTAGCGAAGTGGATGATTTCCATGGTCTGCCCCTCATTAACTAGGGCTGTTAGTGTGGCTCTCTTATTAATGATAACACCAGCCTTTCTGCTCCTGGATAGTAAACGCGCTCTCGTCTTGAGGCGGATGCTCAACCGCAAGCTGGGTTCGAACGGGGCTGATGATTGCCTGCTGAATTTCATCCTCAAGAGCCTGGACGAAATAAGGAGGACAGGGTTGGTGATTGACTTTCCGGGAGGATGGTTTGAAATTCTCAGCCGACAATTTGCCTTGAGATCCCTGCGGTGACCCTGTTTCTAAGTATTGGCGTTCCATCCTGATCGTGTTCAGACTCAGAACCGGACTTCACGATTAAAAAGGTTGCGGTATACTTAGCAACTATTCGAAGGAAACAGGGATACAACATGCAATCATATAAACGGAATTTGATCCTACTCTACTTCACCCTGGCCGTCATCCTGCTGGGGTTTGGCGTTTTAATCCCCCTGGAAGCTTTTTTAGTTGAAAAGTTCGGCGCCAGCGGGCAAGCCCTGGGAGCTTTGCTTGCTCTCCATGCCCTCTGCCAGCTGCTGTTCTCACCCATCTGGGGTTCGATCTCGGATTCCGTCGGACGCAAACCGATCTTGATGATCGGGGCCATTGGCAACGCTGCCGCTCTGGTGATGTTCGGACTTTCCACCCAACTCTGGATGCTGTTTGTGGCCCGGGCCCTCAGCGGGACCTTTGCCGCTGCTACCATGCCCACTGCCCTGGCGTATATTGGCGACAGCACCTCCGAAGAGAACCGGGGAGGGGGGATGGGTGTGATCGGAGCTGCCTTCGGCACCGGCATGGTGCTCGGCCCTGGGATCGGCGGCTGGTTAGGAGCGCGCTCCCTGAGCATGCCCTTCTATGTGACCGGGGCGCTCTCTTTCCTGGCAGCACTTCTGGTATTCTTCATCCTGCCCGAATCCCTTCCCAAAAAGGAACGCGAGAAGGCCGTCAAAGTGGACGTGGCCTCCCGCTTCACCGGCATGTGGACCGGCCTCAAAGGGCCGCTCGCGGTCTTTTTCCTGCTCAGCTGGATGGTAAGCTTCGGCCTCAGCAACCTCGAGGGCATCATGGGGCTCTTCGCCCTGGAACGCTTTGGGTTCGGTCCCTCCCAGGTCGGTGTGATCATGGTGGCCGTTGGCACCTCGATCGCCCTGGTCCAGATGGTCCTGACCGGGCCGACAACCCGGCGCTGGGGCGAACGTACGGTCATCAAGGTTACCTTGTTGGGGTCATCGATTTCTTTCCTGATCATCCTGCTTGCCTATAATTTCATCACCCTGCTGCTGACCACGGGGCTGTTCGCGCTCACCAACGCCATGCTCCGGCCCTCGATTTCATCCCTGGTTTCCAAAGAAGCCAAGATCGATCAGGGTCTGGCGCTGGGGCTGAACAGCGCCTTCATGAGTTTGGGCCGCTTTACCGGCCCGCTGCTGGCGGGTTTTCTGATCGACATCCATCTCAACCTGCCTTATATCGCCGGGTCGGTGATCATGTTCCTGGGGTTCCTCTATGTGCTCTATAATTTCAGGCCTCAAAGATCCCTTTCAAAAGCCTGAGCGCCTCCCTGGAAATCCTCTAAAAGTATCACTTTTTCAAGCAAATTAACCATCCAAGGGGATGGTTCAGCGGTCGGATTTCTATGCTATAATCGCCAACCCGGATTGGAAAGGCTGATCGCATGCTCATAAGATTAAAGAATATCTATCAAGAATTTCCAGATAAATTCTGGGTCGTGGTTGGGACATCGTTCGTCGACCAGATCGGAAACACCCTGCTGTTCCCATTCTTTTCGCTCTATATCACCCAGAAGTTCGGCGTGGGTATGACCCAGGCCGGGATCGTGCTGGGAACTTTCTCAGCTTTTGGGCTGATCGGATCGATGATCGGCGGCGCCCTGACAGACAAATTCGGCCGCAAATCCCTGGCTCTGTTCGGACTGGTATTCAGCGCAATCAGCACCCTCTCCCTGGGACTGGTCAATGATTTCGGAGTATTGATCCCCCTGGCGGTTGTAATTGGCTTGATTTCAAATATCGCCGGCCCTGCCCGCCAGGCGATGGTGGCTGATATGCTCCCGGAAGAAAAACGCCAGGAAGGTTTTGGGATCCTGAGGGTGGTAGCCAATATGTCCTGGATCATTGGCCCCACCATCGGCGGTTTTATTGCCAACAGGAGCTACTTTGCCCTTTTTGTGATGGACGCAGTCATCAGCTGTATCGTTGCCGTGATGTTCTACTTTTACATCCCGGAAACCAAGCCTGAGGGATCCGGGGAACCTGAAAGTATTTTCAAAACCTTCGCGGGGTATAACATTGTGCTGCGGGATTACGCTTATGTGGCCTTCCTGGTCGTTTCTATGCTGATGGGCCTGGTTTACCAGCAGCTGTACAACAGCCTCTCTGTCTATCTGCGGGACAACCACGGCATCGAGCCCCAGGGATATGGATTCCTGCTGACCGCCAGCGCTATAACTGTGATCCTGTTCCAATTCCGAACGACCAAGATCATTAAAAAATATCCTGCCTTTTTGATGATGGCC
>Ga0055450_10000256_pt1 | contig 10851 bp, 7 predicted proteins | sample China_Galinas_PW_5_FD_57740 | JGI IMG/M metagenome (GOLD analysis project Ga0055450, IMG submission 57740) | Wetland microbial communities from San Francisco Bay, California, USA, that impact long-term carbon sequestration - China_Galinas_PWC_D1 | ecosystem: Environmental > Aquatic > Marine >... | reverse complement strand
CAGCCTGCGGCTGGCCAAGGCTTCGTCGCCGGTATACCTTCGCAGCAGCAAGCCTCTCCCTGTTGAACCTTGATCCGCAAGCTAATTGGTTGTCAGGTATGTCCGTTCGTAGCTGTACCCAGCCTGCGGCTGGCCAAGGCTTACTCACGAACACACCTGACAAAAAAGAGGGAGTCAAATGCAGCTTTTACTAGTTTCTTAGAGATGTTTAGGAAGTAACCTGGCATTAATTTGCGAAGCAACTGAAGCACGTTATGAATAAACATCCCAAAGAAAACGAAAAAGAGGCCGTACCTTTCGATACAGCCTCTTGAGTATATCAGGTTTGTGTTTCTTATACCTGAGGTGCGAAGTCCATGGCGGCCATGCGAACATAGCTGTCATACCTCCACTTGGCATTGGTCTGCGCGGCTTTGAAAAGGTGCGCGGCTTCTGCCGGGAAGGCCTTCTGCAGAGAGGTATACCTTACCTCTGATTTCAGGAAGGACTGGAACTGATCCCACTGCGGTGCCTTGGAATCCAATAGGAAGGGATTCTTCCCTTCATCCTCCAGTACCGGATTATAACGATAGAGGTGCCAGTAACCACTCTCTACGGCAAATTTCTCCTGGCTCTGCGATTTACCCATACCTGCACGCAGTCCGTGATTGATACAGGGAGCGTAGGCAATAATGATAGATGGTCCCGGGTAGGCTTCTGCCTCCCTGACCGCCTTCAGATACTGCGATTGACTTGCCCCCATGGCTACCTGTGCCACGTAAACGTAACCGTAGGTCATGGCCATCATACCCAGGTCCTTCTTGCGGATCTTTTTACCGGAAGCAGCAAACTTGGCCACGGCACCAACCGGGGTTGATTTAGAAGCCTGTCCACCGGTATTGGAGTACACTTCAGTATCCAGTACCAGGATGTTCACATCTTCTCCGGAAGCGATCACATGATCCAGTCCGCCATACCCAATGTCATAGGCCCAACCGTCGCCACCAAAGATCCACACAGACTTTTTCACCAGGTATTGCTTCATACTGAGGATCTCTTCAGCAATGGCATTCTTCTCGCCCTTGAGTACATCAAGTAATTTGGCTGAAGCGGCTTTGGATTCATCCAGGTTCCTCATGGAAGCGATCCACTCTTCAAATGCCTCTTTGGTAGCGGGTTTCACCTCATCGATGACAGCCTGCATCCTGTTCTTGATGCGGTCGCGGTTCTTATTTACTCCAGTTGCAAGTCCGAATCCATACTCAGCATTGTCCTCAAAAAGCGAGTTGGCCCACGCCGGGCCCTGTCCGTTTACATTGACACAGTAGGGAGTGGAAGGGGCCGAACCACCGTAGATGGAGGAACAACCGGTTGCATTGGCTACGATCATCTGGTCGCCGTAAAGCTGCGTAATCAGCTTGATATAGGGAGTCTCACCACAACCTGCACAGGCTCCTGAGAACTCAAAGAGGGGTTGTGCGAACTGGCTGTTCTTCACATTCTTCATCTTGTCCACCAGCGTATCTTTATATGAGATCTCTTTGATCAGATGATCCCATTTAGGTATTTCAGCGTACTGTGTTTCCAGGGGTTTCATTACCAGGGCCTTCTCTTTGGGAGGACAGACATCTTCACAATTACCACAACCGGTACAGTCCAGAACAGAAACCTGAATCTTGAATTGAAAACCCTCATATGATTTTCCGATTGCACTGAGGGTTTCGATTTCCTCAGGCAGAGAACTGGCCTCCTCCTTATCAATAAGGAACGGGCGAATGACAGCGTGCGGACAAACATAGGCACACTGGTTGCACTGGGTACAGTTTTCAGCGATCCATTCGGGCACATTCACTGCAACACCACGCTTCTCATACTGGGCGGTTCCCGATGGGAAAGTACCATCCTCACGCCCTACAAAGGCACTTACAGGGAGGTCGTCACCGGCAAGGTTGTTGATGGGTTCCACCACATTCCTGATAAAATCAGGAATCTGCCGCTTATCTTCTTTTTGAACATCCGCCCCAAGTTTACTCCATGCCGCATCGACCTTAACTTTGGTCACATCACCACCTTTTTCAACCGCAGCAAAGTTCATATTCACAATCTCTTCGCCCTTACGGCCGAAACTCTTGATAATGAACCTGCGCATCTCTTCAACGGCCTTTTCATATGGAATGATATCGGCTATTTTAAAGAAGGCCGATTGCATGATGGTGTTGGTCCGGTTGCCCAGTCCAATCTCCTGTGCCAGTTGCGTGGCGTTGATAATATAGAATTTGATCTTGTGATCGGCCATGTACTTCTTCACATGATTGGGAAGATGTTCGATGGTCTCCTCCTCGCTCCAGATTGAATTCAGGAGGAAGGTCCCACCATCTTTAAGTCCCTTTAACATATCATATTTCTCAAGGTAAGCCGGTACATGACAGGCAACGAAGTCGGGAGTTACCACCAGGTAGGGAGAGCGGATGGGATTGTCACCGAAACGCAGGTGAGACGTAGTAATACCGCCAGATTTCTTCGAATCATATGCAAAGTAAGCCTGGCAATACTTATCGGTCGATTCACCGATGATCATGATGGAATTCTTGTTGGCACCTACCGTACCATCGGAACCCAGCCCATAGAATTTACCCTCAAAGGTACCTGCAACACCAAGCGAAATCTCGGGAAGCATTGGCAGGGAGGTGAATGTAACATCATCAACGATCCCCACGGTAAATCCGTTCTTTGGCTCAGCCAGTTTCAGGTTATTAAACACTGAAATCATCATGGCCGGTGTGGTATCCTTGGAGGAGAGTCCGTAACGGCCGCCAACGATCAGCGGAGCATTCTCTTTTCCATAGAACAACTCCTTCACATCCATATAGAGTGGCTCTCCGTTGGATCCCGGTTCCTTGGTGCGATCCAGTACGGCGATGCGCTTTACCGACTTGGGAAGTACATCCATGAAATACTTGGCCGAGAAGGGCCTGTAGAGATGTACCGTTAGAAGGCCTGTTTTTTCGCCCTTGGCATTCAGGTGGTCAACCACCTCTTTCAGGGTCTCCGTGATGGAGCCCATGGCAATGACGATATTCTCAGCATCATTGGCACCATAATAAGTGAAAGGTTTATACTCGCGGCCTGTCAGTTTACTGATCTGCATCATATAAGTGGCCACTTCGTCGGGAACCACTTCATAAAACCTGTTGGCAGCTTCGCGTGCCTGGAAATAAATATCCGGGTTCTGAGCCATTCCGCGGGTTACGGGATGCTCAGGATTCAGTGCATTATCCCTGAAAGCTTTCAGAGCATCCATATCGAGCAGTTTGGCCAGTTCATCCTGGCTGGGAGCCTCTACCTTCTGAATCTCGTGGGATGTGCGGAATCCGTCAAAAAAGTGAAGGAAAGGGATCCTTGTCTTGATGGAAGCCAGATGTGCTACCGCTGCAAGGTCCATCACCTCCTGAACACTTCCCGTTGCAATCATGGCAAATCCTGTTTGGCGGGTTGCCATTACATCACTGTGGTCACCAAAGATGGAGAGTGCCTGGGCTGCAACGCTGCGTGCAGATACGTGAAATACTGCAGGAAGCAGTTCCCCTGATATCTTGTACATATTGGGAATCATCAATAGCAGTCCCTGTGATGCGGTAAAAGTAGAGGTGAGGGTTCCACTCTGCAAAGAACCGTGAACTGCACCGGAAGCTCCTGCTTCTGATTGCATTTCAGCTACTTTTACAGTCTCCCCGAAAATATTCTTTCTTCCATTGGCTGACCACTCATCCACATGCTCTGCCATATTTGAGGAAGGAGTAATGGGATAGATGGCGGCCACCTCACTGAACATATAGGCAATATGCGCCGCTGCATAATTACCGTCACATGTCATGAATTTCTTCTTATTTGCCATGTTATTTTTGCTTAAGTATTTAAATTACAAATAGTTAACTATGTGAATTAAAGTCATCCAAAATTAGTAAAATAGCCTTAATTTATAACGGTATCCTGTAATATAAAATGATTTCAAATAACCCGGGATACTTTGTCCTTAAAGCAAAAAAGTGACGGTGGTTGCCGTCACTTTTCATCCGTCCTACCCTGAAGATTAATCGCTGTTCATGGAGATCAGGAACTCTTCGTTGGTAGATGTTTTGCTGATCCGGTCACGCAGAAATTGCATGGCCTCTACCGAATTCATGTCGGAGAGGTAGTTCCTGAGGATCCAGATCTTATCCAGCATAGGCTTGTCAAGCAACAGGTCTTCACGACGCGTACTGGACGGGTTGACATCCACAGATGGATAAACCCGCTTGTTGGATAGTTTCCTGTCGAGCTGTAGCTCCATGTTCCCGGTCCCTTTAAACTCTTCGAAAATCACTTCATCCATTTTGGATCCGGTCTCGGTCAGAGCCGTAGCCAGAATGGTCAGTGAACCCCCGTCTTCAATGTTCCTGGCAGCACCAAAAAACCTTTTAGGCTTGTGCAGGGCATTGGCATCCACACCACCGGAAAGCACCTTGCCGGATGCCGGGGAAATGGTATTGTAAGCCCTTGCAAGGCGGGTAATGGAATCAAGCAGGATCACTACATCATGCCCGCACTCTACCATCCGTTTGGCCTTTTCAAGAACAATATTGGCTATTCTAACGTGCCGCTCTGCCGGCTCATCAAAAGTTGATGAAATCACCTCAGCATTCACATTTCTGGCCATATCGGTCACTTCCTCGGGACGTTCATCGATGAGCAATACGATCATGTAAACATCCGGATGGTTGGCCGCTATGGCATTGGCTATATCTTTCAACAGAACAGTCTTCCCTGTCTTGGGCTGTGCCACGATCAGTCCACGCTGTCCCTTCCCGATAGGAGCGAACATATCCACAACCCTGACAGAAAGGTTGTGCTGTCCATTTCCGACCAGGGTAAACTTCTCATCCGGGAACAACGGGGTCAGGTAGTCAAAGGGAACCCTGTCGCGAATGAAATCAGGACTGCGGCCATTGATCGATTCCACCTTGATCAGAGGAAAATATTTTTCCCCCTCTTTGGGTGGCCGAATGGTCCCGGTTACATTATCTCCGGTTTTCAGTCCAAACAATTTGATCTGGCTCTGGGAAACATAGATATCATCAGGGGAATTCAGATAGTTGTAATCAGACGACCTCAGGAATCCATAACCATCTGGCATAATCTCAAGCACGCCGGAATTGGTTATCAAACCCTCAAAATCATATTTATCAACTTCCCGGCGTTCCTGGGGCCTCTTTGGTACCCGGTTATCTCGGTTTTCTCGTTGTTCACTCTTTTCTCCGCGCTCACTTTGATCATTGCGGGCGCCGTTGTCGACTCTTTCGTTGCGTTCGTTTCTCTCGCCCCGGTCCCTCCTGTCGCTTCTTTGATCACCCCGATCGCCCCGGTCCCGGAAATCTTCACGTCGTCCACCCTGTTTCTTTAAAGACTGGTCCTGCCTTTTGACTTCAGGTCTTTCTTTCTGGGCATTACGGCTATCAGAAGCCTCGGGTTTCTTCTCCATTGTCCTGGATTCGTCCTTTTCAACATGACTCTCTGTTTCCCTCTGCTTTTCCTTTTTTGGCCGGCCAGGTCTTCTTTTTGGCTGAGCAGGTTTGGATTCCGGTGAGCTGGACTGTACCTCTCTTTTGGATTCTTCCTTGCGGGGTTCTTCTTTTTTAGCAGCCCTGCTTTCAGAGACAACTATGGCCTGGGTATCCAGGATCTTATAGATCAAATCCTGTTTCTTGTAGGATTCGACACGCTTCACCTTTAAATCTTTGGCAATATCGCGTAATTCAGCAAGTAGCTTTTTATTCAGTTCAAGAATATCGTACATATATATATGATAATTAAATAATGATCCAGTGTGGATGAATTAAAAATAAATGGAATATAATCAGATTGGGACTAAGTTTCGATAGAATGGAATTCTAGTGCAATATTAGTGGAAAATTGGTGAACTACCAAAAATATTATATATATTCAAACGCATTTATCTACCTACAGAGCCCGTTGCATGAGACAACTAAAGATCATCAAGCAGGTCACTAACAGGGAGACACCTTCACTTGACAAATACTTGCATGAGATCGGAAAGGTTGATCTGATCTCGGCAGAAGAGGAGGTCGAACTGGCCAGGAGGATTAGAAAGGGGGACGGACCGGCTATGGAAAAACTGATCAAAGCCAACCTGCGATTTGTGGTTTCTGTCTCCAAACAATATCAAAATCAGGGATTAAGCCTGCCTGACCTGATAAATGAAGGTAACCTGGGACTGATCAAAGCTGCTCAACGGTTTGATGAAACCAGGGGCTTCAAATTTATCAGCTATGCCGTCTGGTGGATAAGGCAATCCATCCTGCAGGCGCTTGCAGAACAGGCACGCATTGTGCGCCTTCCCCTGAATAAGATCGGGTCCATCAACAAGATAAATAAAACTTTTGCCGAACTTGAACAGAAGTTTGAACGTGAGCCCACCATCATGGAGATAGCTCAGGCACTGGAGCTGGCACCGGAGGATGTTAAAGAGGCGATCCGTAGTTCGGGGAGGCATGTTTCGATGGACGCGCCCCTGCAGGACGGGGAGGACGGGAACATGTATGATGTGTTGCTCAACGGGGAGACCCCCTCTCCGGATCGTGGATTGCTTAACGATTCTCTCCGCAAAGAGATCGAACGGGCCCTCAGTACGCTCACTTACAGGGAGGCCAGTATTATCAGGCTCTATTTTGGGCTCAATGGCAAGCACCCACATACACTGGAAGAGATTGGAGAAGAGTTCAACCTCACCAGAGAGCGTGTTCGTCAGATCAAGGAAAAAGCCATCAAGAGGTTAAAACATACCACAAGAAGCAAGATCCTCAAGAGTTACCTTGGTTAATCTCTGCGGATGATGTCCCCGGCACTGGAACTGTGTGACCTGACTATCTTTGCATCTCCCCTGTAGTAAATATTCCCTGCACTGGAAGCATTCATGGTTATCTCATCTGTGGCATTGACCCTTGCATCACCTGCGCTCGAAACATCTACATCCACCTTCCCGGCAACCAGGTCAAATGCGTTCAGATCACCGGCACTGCTGAGTGTGGCATCAAGTATATCAGTATTGCCTGAGATACGGCAATCACCACTGGAACTGATATCAATACCTATTTCCCGGGCATCCACTTCGAAGGTCAGGTCCCCGGCACTGCTGATTGTGATCATAAGATCATCGCAGTCAAATGGTGTCTGTCCCACGCAATCACCTGCACTGCTGATCTTCAGTTCAGTAAGTTCAGGCAGCGTAACATGTACCTTTTTGGAACTGGCCCTGTGGATACTTACATGATCAGTCTTCACCACAAGCATGCGTCCGTTGGTTTCTGTAACAATCACATCCTGGAGATTTTCATCCGCTTCCACAATCACCTCAAAATCATCGCCCTGGCTGAGCAAAACATCAATGCCCGAACTGACATGGACCCCGGTAAATCCGGATATGTCCCTTGAATCTTCAACCACATTGCCGTTACCGGAAATTCCATGGTTCCAGTCCGTGATCACACAGGACGAAAGCCCCATAAGGAGGGCAGTTGTAAAAAATGCTATTTTTTTCATTGATAGGGGGTTTGAATATTAACATATGTTATTACAATTAAAGACGCATAATTCCCGGAAATGTTACTCCACCTCCATCACAAGCCCCTTCAGGTACTCCCCCTCGAGGTGGAAAATACTAACAGGATGATCCGGCGGTTGCGAAAGCTGATGCAGGATCCGGACTTTTCGCCTGGCATTGGCAGCCGCCACAAATACCGCTTTTCGAAAATTCTCCCGGCTGACCGCCTGGGAGCAGCTGAAGGTAAATAGTATTCCTCCCGGGGAAATTGCCTCAAAAGCTCTCTGATTCAGTCGTTTATACCCCTGGATCGCATGACTCAGCACATTCTGGTGTTTAGCGAAAGCCGGTGGATCGAGGATCATCAGATCGTATGTCTCCTTCGTATCCTTAAAATAGGCAAATACATCTTGAGCGCAGGCGCTGTGGCGGTTGTAACCCGGAAAGTTGAGTTCAACATTCTCGCGCGTCAGATCGATTGCCTTTCCACTGCTGTCCACACTGTCTACAAGCCTGGCTCCCCCGCCCAGTCCATATACACTGAATCCTCCCGTATAACCAAACATATTCAACACTTTACGACCAGATGAGTATGCCTCCACCAGCTTTCTGTTCTCCCTCTGATCTATAAAGAATCCTGTCTTCTGTCCCTCAATCCAGTTCACTTTGAACCGGAACCCGTATTCCATTACTTCACCCTGCTGGCGGTCACCCATCAGGAATCCTGATTTACCAGTGATCCCGGGCTTATCCGGCAGGGTTGACTCACTCTTGTAATAGATGGTATGGAGCCTGTCACCGGCACTTTTCTTCAAAGATTCCACAATAGCATCCAGATTACGGTGCATTCCTATGGAATGAGCCTGTATGACTGCAACCCCGTTATAGTAATCCACGATAAGGCCGGGCATGCTGTCACCCTCTGCGTTGATCCACCTGAATACATTGGTTTGAGGGTCGGAAACCAGTCCCAGTTTTTCCCTGAGCGTCCAGGCATTGCCAATCCTCTGGTCCCAGAACTGCTGGTTTGTCTCTAAAGGTTCAAAACTCATTACCCTTACGGCGATGGAACCTTGCTGGTAGTGCCCGGATGCCAGGTACTCATCTTTATTATCGTAAAGATCCACCAGTTCCCCCTCCCGTGCCGGGCCCTCTATCTTTTTGATGGCCCCCGAAAAGACCCAGGGATGAAACCTTCTGAGCGATTGATCCTTGCCCGATTTTAAAACAACTCTGGTGCGTACTGTCATTATATTATTTTATGGACTCTCTCAACCTGTTGTATATCATCAGGCACACCCAGGCATCGGTAGCAGCGTACCTCAGCTGGGCTTCGGTAAGTACTTCTGCATCCCAGTTGGATACCTGCTGTGATTTGGAAATTCGCCTGTTAAGCACAATCCCGCTTATTTTTTTTAATCCTTTTTCGTCGATCCTGAATGCCTGCACATAGTTCTGCAGATCGAGAAAGCCTCCCGGTTCGAACTGGAAATCAGCCCGCAGCCTTCTAAGGTCATCCTGGAGTCCCAGTCCGATCTTTAACGGAGTCTCTCCTGACAGCATGTTCAACAACTTTTCCGGATACCCTGTACGGTTCACCCTCAGGATCCATGCCTTCTCCAGTGAAGATAGCTGAATCAGCGAAGTGGGATAGGTTTTTCCCTTCTTAAAAGATGGCCTGGTTTCGGTATCAAATCCAAGAACCGGCTGCTGTGCAATCTGGTCTATCTCCCGATCAAAGGCCTCCATAGTGTCAATCACCTGAATGGGCCCTACATACTGGATCAGTTCCAGTTCGGCCACCTCCTCTTTACTGATCTCGTTCTGAAACATCATTCCTCTTCCGTTGGATCAACTCCCTTTATATACAATTCATTCAATGCCAGCAATGCACGAAGTAACTTCGCTCCCCAGTGTTCGGCAAATCGTTCCCCGAGCTCCCAGGCTGCATCATTCATCAACTCTTCAACACCCAGGCTATAAATAGTGGTGAAATCCCTTAACTCCTGGAACAGATCAGCCAGATCTTCCGAAATTGTATGGTTTACCATCTCGGAGCGGTCAAATTCACTCTCATCCGCCGGGCGGAGGATATCATTGTACGGACCCAGGATCGTGGATATCTTTTGAAACAGCGCTGACCACTCCTGTTCTGTCACTGTAGCTTCAGCAGTTGAATCCAGTACCGGTTCACTTTTCCCTGTATAGAGAAATGTGTGGTAAACCCCTGAGAGATGTTTGATCGATTCGGTAATAAATGCCCTTCCCCCGGTGCAATTCAGCTGTTCAAGGTAGTTGCAGAATTCATTTGTCTTCCTGACAAATTCAACCATTTCACTGGAATACACGTAATTATGAACCGGAGTACCTTCTTCTGCCATGGAGCTAAGATAATTAAAAGAGCTCAAACATTGTATGCTATTCCTTCCACCTGAACGTCAGGTCTTTCTCCCTTGATACTTTGCCATGGTCCACCAGCCACTCCGTTACCTGCGCCACATTTATCCGGTCCAGTCCTGACTTTTCAACAAGTTCCTCAAGGGTCAGGGGGCTCCCGGACAGAAACGAAGCCAGTGCCCCGGTAATGGATTCGAATGCTTCACTTCCTGGCTGGAGTTGCTCCTCGTCCCGGCAAACGTCACAGTGTCCGCATCGCGGAGAGTGATGCTCGCCAAAGTAGCTCAGCAGGAACTGGTTCCTGCAAATGGTGCCGGATGAAGCATATCGCAGTATCTCCCTGATCCGTTTCTCATAACGCTCCCTCCTGAACCTGTAACGTTCCGGGTCAATCAAAAGGTTCTTATCATCCAAACGCTCCTCCAGGAAAGTTACAACCGGGACCTCCTTACGGGGAATATAATGGATGATCTGGCGCCTGGACAACGTGATGAGATAACTCATTATCTTTTTCAAGGGAAGACCCGATCTTTTGGAAAGCTCTGTTTCGTCGATCCTGACAAACTGGGAAAAAAGGCCACTGTAGGATCTGAGCAACAGCTTGATAAATCCATCAAAACCTTCATTCTTTACCTGGAAGCTATAGAGTGCATCACGCTCCACACTGAACTTGATCCGGGAGGGATTGTGGAATGCATCTGTGAGAACAATATACCCCTCCCGTGAAAGGATCTGTATGGCACTGTATGCCACCATGGCACTGAACTTGTAGCGATGCAGGAACCCGCCAAATTCAAAATCGTACTGCTGTCCCCTGCCGCTGCCCACCGGTATTTGAAGATAGTTACACAATGCCCTGTAAACTTCACGTATCCTTG
>Ga0055450_10000255_pt1 | contig 10871 bp, 15 predicted proteins | sample China_Galinas_PW_5_FD_57740 | JGI IMG/M metagenome (GOLD analysis project Ga0055450, IMG submission 57740) | Wetland microbial communities from San Francisco Bay, California, USA, that impact long-term carbon sequestration - China_Galinas_PWC_D1 | ecosystem: Environmental > Aquatic > Marine >... | reverse complement strand
CGACCCCCTGCTCCCAAAGCAGGTGCGCTACCGGACTGCGCCACGCCCCGAACGCCGAAGAAGGTAGTCCAGGGATCGACGGGCCGGTAGCGCCATGCAGTCCCCTCGGTCCGCGAGGAGCGCGGCCGACCGCCCCACAGGTGGCCTCCCGCGTGCCCCGAGTCCTACTCCGCTCCCGCCTGCCCTTCCTCGTCCCAGAGCCGCCGTAGCAGCTCGAAGGTGTAGAAGCCCGTGTCGTGTCCGTCGCTCCAGACGAACTGGAGGGCGTAACGACCGACGTAGTGGATGGCCTCGGGGTACACGTCCGCCGGAACGGTTTCGGGGCGGAGCGTGCGGATGCCGGTCATCTCGTCGACACAGCCGGCGCAGGGACAGTGGAGCCGCAGGAAGCGGGGCCGGTATTCGGAGCGGACCCCGTCCCCCCATGTGATGGCCAGGCGCGTGCCGTCCTCGGTGGGCCCGATCTCCCGCGGCTCGAGGCGGGGGTCCCGTGGGGGCACTTGCGCTCCATCAGCCGTTCGGCCAGCGCCCGGAACGCGCGGCCCCGGTGGCTGCGCGCGTTCTTCGCGTCGCGATCGATCTCGGCGAAGGTCCGATCCAGCTCGGGGTCGTAGAAGAGCGGGTCGTAGCCGAATCCACCTGCCCCCCGAGGGGCGTCGAGGATCACGCCCGGGGCCTCCCCTCGACAAACCAGTGACGGGTTGCCGTCCTCGACGAGGACGGCAACGCACACGTATCGGGCCGTTCTCCTCTCCGGGGGCACGCCGTCCAACAAGCGCAGGAGGTGGGCGTTGTTCGCCTGGTCGCGCGGGAGCCCCTCGAGTCCTTGGTCGGGTGAAAAGCGCTTGGATCGCACGCCCGGGGCCCCGGCCAGGGCGTCCACCTCGATGCCCGAGTCGTCGGCGACGGTGGGGAGACCGCAGCGTTCCTGGAACCAGAGCGCCTTCGAGCGCGCGTTCTCCTCGAAGGTCTCGTAGGGTTCGAGGGCATTCTCCGCCGGATCGGACGGAACACCGGCCTCGTCGAGGTCCAGCACCTCCAGATCTGGCACGCTTCCGAGGATCCGACGGATCTCCCGCATCTTGTCCCTGCTGCGTGTGGCGACGACGAGCTTCATGGGCTTGTGCCTCTCACCGCCGGTCGAGCGCCCGCGCCTGCGTGGCCAACAGCTCCTCGATGCCGGCCAGCGCCAGGTCGAGCAGCCGATCGAGGTCGCGGCGTGGGAAGGGGTCGCCTTCGGCGGTGCCCTGCACCTCCACCAGTCCCAACGCCTCGGTGGCCACCACGTTCATGTCCACCTGGGCGGTGGAGTCCTCACCGTAGTCGAGGTCCAGGCTCGGCTCCCCCTCCACGAGACCGACGCTGACCGCGGCCACGCGCTGCCGCACCGGATTCCGCGGCACCAGTCCCTCGTCCAGCAGCCAAGCCCCGGCGAGCGCCAGGGCCACGCACCCTCCGGTGATGGCGGCGGTTCGCGTCCCGCCGTCAGCCTGGAGGACGTCGCAGTCCACGGTCACCGTCCGGGGTCCCAGCGACCGGAGGTCCGTTACCGAGCGCAGCGAGCGTCCGATGAGGCGTTGGATCTCCTGGGTCCTCCCCTTCACACCGTCGCGCTCCCTGCGCGTGCGGCTGTGGGTGGCGCGGGGGAGCATGGCGTACTCGGCGGTCACCCACCCCTGGCCGCTGGACTCTCGCCACGCGGGAACGCCTTCCGTGACCGAGGCGGTGCACAGCACTCGGGTTTCTCCCGTGGCGACGAGGCACGATCCCTCTGCGTAGGGAGCGACGTCCAGCTCGAGGATGGTGGGCCTAAGCTGGTCGTGCCGGCGCCCGCTCTTCCTTGTCGCCATTGGGAGTCCCCTATCTTCCTTTGCGGATGCGTTGGATCAGGTCCGTGGTGGAGTAGCCTTCCAGGAAGGGGATGAGCGTCACCCTGCCCCCGGCGGCTTCCACCTCTTCGCGGCCGGCCACGTCCCACAACGCGTAGTCGCCCCCCTTCACCAACACGTCCGGAAGGAGCTCGGACACCAGGCTCTGTGGAGTGTCCTCATCGAAGAGGCACACGGCGTCGACGCATTCCAGGGCCGCCAGCACCAGGGCGCGGTCCATCTCCGCGTTCAGGGGCCGATCGGCGCCCTTTCCCAGGCGTCTCGCCGAGGCATCGGTGTTCACCCCCACCACCAGCGCGTCTCCCAATCCCCGGGCGGCGTCCAGATAGGCCACGTGCCCGCGATGGAGGAGGTCGAAGACGCCGTTCGTGAACACCAGCGTGAGGTCGCGAGGTCGCCCCAGGCGCTCCAGCAGAACGGGCCTGGTCAGCACCTTGCCGTGCGGATTCCGGCAGCTCATGCGCCACCCCGTTCGAGCAACTCCGCGGCGCCGCGGGCCATCAGCAAGGCCGCCAACGCCAACCCCGCCGCGTGCGGCTCTCCTATGAGCCCCGTGACGTCCCCGCGGACCATATGCCGACCATCATCGGACGCCAGCATCGCCCACAGCCGGAGCCACCCGCCATGGGGGAGCGCCACCACGCCCATGGGGGCGGCGCAGGTCAGCTCCAGCGCCTCCATCAGGCTGGTCTCGGCCAGCAGAGCCGTGCGGGTGTTCGAGTGCTCCACGGAGGACGCGGCCCGCCCGGCCTCTTCGTCGTCCTCCCTGGCCAGGAGCACCGTCGCGCCCTGACACGCTCCCGGGATCCAGGCCTTCGGGTCCAGGATCTCGGTGGCTCGCCACTCCGGGAAGCTCCGCCGCACCTCGGAGGCTGCGACGATCGCCGCATCCACCGTGCCCGCCGACAGGGCGGCGCCCGGTCCTCCTCCGTTGATGAGCGCCACAGCCTCCACATCGGGGCGGTGGGCGCGGAGAAAGCTCCGGCGTCGGGCGCCGGCCACACCCACCTGGGTGCCCGGCGCGAGGCTCCCGAGGGTGGCGGAGTCACCCCCCGTCGGCACCAGCACGTCCCTGGGCTCGATCCGTTTAGGCACTCCTGCCCACGTCAGGCCCGGGGGGAGCGGGTGCGGCGCCTCGACAGACACCAGGGCGAGGCGCGCATCCCCCTTCAACACCTCGGTCGTCGGGTCCGCCGCACCCTCCCCAGGGGCCAACTCCACCTGGAAGCCCGCCCCTCTCATCCCTTCGACCATGGGGAGGGCCTCGCCATGCAGATCCGGGGAGGTGGCCAGCTTGAGGCTCACGCCGTCTCCGGTGGGAAAGAGCGGGAAGTCACGGCAACCGACTCACAGATAGAGCACGAGGGAGATCCCGAGAAGGATCGCGACCCACAGCACCCTACTTCCCGTGGGCCACGTGCGGGAGAGGGCACCCTTGGGGCCGTGACCGCGAACGGCGACGCCGAGGCCGGTATCCACGAGCTCGAGGACGGCCGAGCGCACCGCCCGATCGACGGCGCTCACTACCCCGCCGACCGTGCGCACGACCGAGGCGCCCAGGCGCCTGTAGGTCCAGTCGAAGTCGAGGTTGACGGAGGGCGTCTCCGCCGGGTAGATGCCGGTCCGGATGAGCACGACCACGGCCAGAATGCCGAACACCAGAAGCTGGGTCTGCGTGAGTACGTGGGTCACCGTGTAGGGGGCATACGTCACGTCGAAGGGGAGCAGCGAGAGGAAGGTCCCCGGGAAGACGCCGATGGCGACACAAACCAGCGCTGCGACCCCCATGGCCACGAGCATGTTCTTGGGCGCTTCCTTCGTCCGGATGCCCGAGTCGTGGGCGAAGAACGCGAAATACGGGATCTTGATGCCGGCGTGCTCCAGAACCCCCGCCGAAGCGAACAGCAGCGGAAGCCAGAGCCACTTGTGCCCCTCCTCCAGCGCCGCGCTCATGATCATGGACTTGGTGACGAAGGCGCTGAAGAGCGGGAACGCCGAGATGGATGCGGCCCCGATGATGCACATGGTGGCCGTCACCGGCATGGACTTGTAGAGGCCTCCGAGGTCGGAGCCATTGACCCGTCCGGTCATGTGCAGGACCGCTCCCATGGTCATGAAGAGGAGCCCCTTGAAGATCACGTCGGCGAAGGCGTGGGCCACCGCCCCGTTGACGGCCAGCGCAGAGCCGATGCCGATGCCCGCCACCATGAAGCCGATCTGGTTGATCATGCTGTAGCTGAGCACCCGCCTCAGGTCGTTCTCGATGACCGCGTAGAAGATCGGGAAGCACGTCATGACGACGCCGACGTACAGGAGCAACTCGGTGCCGGCGAAGCTCCGCGCCAGCGCGTAGACCGCCACCTTGGTGGTGAAGGCGCTGAGGAACACCGTGCCGCTCGGTGTGGCCTCCGGGTACGCGTCGGTGAGCCAGTTATGGAGCAGCGGGAACGCGGACTTGATGCCGAAGGCGAGGAGGATCACCCAGGCCGCCAGTGACCCATCCAGGCCGATGTGCCCGAACTCGATGGATCCGGTGCGATGCGCCCGCAGCAGCGCTCCCGACAGGAGCAGCACGCCGGAAACGACGTTCACTACGAGGTAGCGGAAGCCGGCGCGCAGCGACCGTTCCGTGCCGCGGGCCCAGATGAGGAACACCGACGTGAACGCGAGCAGCTCCCAGAAGACGAAGAGCGTGATGAGATCTCCGGCGAACACCGCCCCCAGCGCGCTCCCGGCGTAGAGCATCGCGGAGGTGTGCTGGACGCCGTCGTGCTCGTCCTTCCCCAGGTGGAGCGCGTAGATGTTCCCGATGAGGGCCGCGAGCTGGAACAGCCAGCCGAAGAGGAGGCTCAGGCGATCCACGCGCAGGGGCACGAGCTGGTAGCCGAGAAAGCCCATGGTCCAGGTCGTGCCCGAGTGGAGCCGCAGCATGAAAAGCGCTCCCACGAGCGGCACCAGAACGAGAACGGCCTTCCGGGCGCGCCCACGGGCGAGGGCGGCGACCAACGCGCCCGCGAAGTAGATCGCGAACGGAGGGATCACCGGGAGGCCCACCAGGCTACTCGACATCGTAGTAGTCCTCGGGACGCATCACGACGCGCCGCAGCCCCTTGGCGGCCAGCACGAGGATCACGATCCCAGCGAAGCCGTACAGGGGATAGAAGGCGACCAGATGCTCCCACGGATGCTCGGTGTGCCGGTGAACCACGAGGTCCAGGGCGACGAGCACGGCGCACAGCACGTACAGCGCGTTGAGGAGGCGGCGGACGTTCTCCTTCTTGTCCCACATGCGTGGCGGCTCCTCCGGGTCCCCCATCCAGGCGCGAGGCCCGAGAGGCGGCCGGGAATCCAACCCGTCGCCGTGGCCGCGGGTCGTCCCCGAGCTCCGCCCGCTCATCTGGGCACCACCAGGCTGACGAGGTCGAACACCGGCCCCGGATGCACGAACAGGACGAGGGTCACCACCGCGGTGATGACCAGGGCGAGAACCGAAGGCCACGGAGCCTCGTGGATGCCCTCGGGCCGGACCTCTCCCTCCGGGGGCATGCCGAAGAACGCTCGCGCCGGCACTTCCAGGAGATACACGAGGGTCAGCAGAGAGCTCAGCATGAGGACGGCCAGGAGCCAGATCTGTCCGGCCTCCAGGGTACCGAGGCCAAGGAACCACTTGCTCCAGGCTCCGCCGGCGGGCGGGACCCCCACGATGCTGAGAGCGCCGATGAAGAACGCGCCGAACGTGATGGGCATGGTGCGCCCCAGCCCGTGCATGCGGCTGATCTCGGTTTCGTGGGCCGCCACGAGCACCGCCCCCGCCCCGAAGAAGAGCGTGATCTTGCCGAAGGCGTGCATCGCGATGTGCATGCCCCCGCCGATGATTCCCCAACGGTTCGCCAGCATCGCGCCCAGCACGATGTAGGAGAGCTGGCTGATGGTGGAGTATGCCAGTCGCGCCTTCAGGTTGTCCTTCGTGAACGCGACCAGCGATGCCAGGATGATGGTGGTTGCCGCCACCCAGGCCATCCATGGGGTGGCCGCGAGCGTGCCCATGAGATCGAGCCCGAAAACGTAGACCGCCACCTTGAGGATGGTGAACACACCGGCCTTGACCACCGCCACCGCGTGGAGGAGCGCCGAGACCGGGGTGGGCGCCACCATGGCAGCCGGGAGCCAGCGGTGGAACGGCATCACCGCCGCCTTTCCGACCCCGAAGACGAAGAGCACGAGGAGAACGCTCAACACCCCTTTCGACGCCGTGCCCGCCAGGATGCCTCCCGGCCGGAAATCCAGCGTGCCGGCGAGTTGCCACGTCCAGATGATCGCCAGAAGCTGGAAGGCCACCGAGGTGGTGAGCAGGATTCCGAGGTAGATCCGGCCCGCCCTGCGCGCCTTCTCCGTCCCGTGGTGCGTCACCAGCGGGAACGTGCACAGCGTCAGCGCCTCGTAGAAGGCGAACAGAGTGAAGAGATTGGCGCTGAACGCCACCCCCATGGCCGAGGCGATGGAGATGGCGAAGAACGTGTAGAAGCGGGTCTGGTGCTCCTCGTGGTGCCCGCGCATGTAGCCGATGGAGTAGAGCGAAGTGACCACCCACAGGAACGAGGCCACCAGCGCGAAGAGGAGTCCGAGGGGCTCGGCCTGGAATCCCAGGCTCAGGCCCGGGACGACCTCCATCAGGGTGAGTGTGGGTCGCAACCCAGCACGCACCGGTCCGAGAAGCGACACCACCGAAGCAAAGAGCGCGATCCCCGTGGCGAGCGTCGCGGCTTCCCTGAGATTCGGCCACTTCCCCAGTGCGAGCACCAGCCCGGCGCCCGCCAGTGGGAGCGCCACCGCGAGTCCCACCAGGGCAGACGGACTCACGAGCCCACTCCCAGCAGGGCCTGCGCGGCACGGATGGCGACGCCCGCGGTGAGTTTCGCATCGATGCCGAACCAGATGTTGGCCAGCACGAGGACCCACGTGGGAATGAGGAGGCTCAGGGGTGCCTCACGGATGCTGCCGTCCCCGATGGGCTGACGGAAGTACGCCACCTCGACGACCTTCCACACGTAGATCACCGCCAGGAGCGAGCCCACCAATACCAGCACCGCCACGGGCCACATCCCCTGCTCCAGCGCCGCCCGAACCAGATACAGCTTGCTGATGAAGCCCACCGTGAGAGGAACGCCGATGAGGCTGAGCCCACCCACCACGAATGCGGCCATGGTGAACGGCATCGTCCGTCCCAGCCCGGCCATCGCCTCGATCCGCACGGAGCCCACCCGGTACATGACGCACCCCATCGCCATGAAGAGGGCGCCCTTGATGAGCGCATGGTTGAAGAGGTGCAGGATGCCCGCCGCCACGCCCAGCACCGAAGCCAGGCTGATGCCCAGCACCATGTATCCGATTTGCGCAACGCTGGAGTATGCCAGCAGTCGTTTCACGTTGGGCTGGTAGATCGCGGACAGCGACATGAACACGATGGCCGCCAGCGCAAGCGGTGTCAGGATCCGGTCGAGGTTCATCACGTCGAAGGAGAACGCCACCCCAAACACGGTGAAGATGAAGCGAAGGAGCATGTACACGGCGACCTTCGTCGCCGTGGACGCGATGAAGGCCGTCACGGTGGACGGCGCATACGCGTAGGCGTTCGGTAGCCATAGATGCAGCGGGAAGAGCGCCAGCTTGAGGCTGATGCCCACCGTGAGGAAGGCGAAGGCCACGGGGATGGTGCGGTTGGCCTCCATGGCCGGGAGTCGCTGGGCGAGGTCGGCCATGTTCAGCGTCCCGGTCATCACGTACATGAGGCCGATGCCGATGACGATGAACGTCGCCCCGACGCTGCCCATGATGAGGTACTGATACGCCGCGGTGAGGGCGCGTCGGTCCTGTCCCATGGCGATGAGCGCGTACGCCGAGAGCGAGGAGATCTCCAGAAAGACGAAGACGTTGAAGACGTCGCCCGTGACGGTGATCCCCAGAAGGCCGGTCATGCACAGGATGAGCGCAGTGTAGAACAGCGGGATGCGCTCGTTCTCGATCTCCCATTCGACGCTGGCCCGAGCGTACGGCAGCACCACGGCGGCGATGCCCGACACGATGACCAGGACGAAGGCGTTCACCTGGTCCACGCGGTACTCGATGCCCCAGGGCGGCGCCCAGTCCCCGATGTGGTAGCTGATGGGACCCACGGAGAGGACGTGGTGCAGGAGCGTCACCGCCGAGCCGAACGCCCACAACGCCGCCAGGAAGGCCACGAGCCAGGAGAGCCGGGGGCGGCGCACGAGGGCGGCGACCGGCGCGGCCAGGAGCGGCACCACGACCTGGAGAACCGGCAGATGCGGGCTCACATCACGTCGTCCTGTTCGTGGATCTCGTCCTCCTCGATGGTCCCGTAGGCTTCCTTGATCCGGACCACCAGCGCGAGGCCGACGGCGAGGGTGGCGACGCCCACGACGATGGCGGTGAGGATGAGGACGGAGGGAATGGGGTTGGTGTACACCACGTTCTCGCGACCCTCGATGAGGATGGGCGCGGTCCCGCCGAGGATCTTCCCCATGCTGATGTAGAGGATCATCACGGAGGTCTGGAACACGCTCAGCCCCACCAGCTTCTTCACGAGATTCCCTCTCGAGATCATCGTGTAGAAGCCGATCATCATGAGCCCGATGACGATCCAGTAGTTGTAGAGTCCCAGGATCTTCACGGCTCCGACCTCCTGCGCCCGGCGAAGGCGTAGAAGATGGCCACCATCACCCCGAACACGGTGATGAGCACGCCGGTCTCGACGGAGAAGATCCCCCACTCCTGACCGTGCTCGGCGTTGTGTGCGAGCACGTTGTAGTCCAGGAAGTTGCCCCCGAGGAGGAGCGTCACGACGCCGGTACCGGCGTAGACCATGACGCCGATGGCGGCGCAGGTATGGGCGACGATGGGGGGGAGCACGGCCTTGGCGGCGCCGAGGCCGAAGACCAGCGCGTAGAGAATGAACCCCGCAGCGAAGATGACCCCCGCCTGGAATCCGCCGCCGGGCCCGAAGTCCCCGTGAAACTGGACGTACAGGGCGAACAAGAGGATGAACGGAATCAGGATCTTCGCGCCCACCCGGAGGATGACCCGGTCATCCATCGCCGTCCTCCCCGGGTTCGGAGCTCTCCTCGGTCACGACCCCGTTGCGCTCGTCGGCCGACCACAGGCGCCGGCGGCGCTCGCCGGTGGCGATGAGCAGGAGGACGCCCACCAGAGCCGTGAAGATCACGTTGGTCTCCCCCATCGTGTCGTAACCACGGTACGAGGCCAGCACCGACGTCACGATGTTGGGCACCCCTGTCTCCTCCCCCGACTTCTCGATGTAGCGAGGGGCGACGTGTTGATGCGCCGGGTTGTCCGCTCGGCCGAAGGGCGGCATGTCCAGGGTGCCGTAGACCATGACGGCCCCGGTGACGAGGACCACGAACAGGGGAAGCACCTTCGGGCGCGCGGGCTTCTTTTCCTCGTGCCCCACCAGGGCGAGGGTCCCCAGGACGAGGACCGTCGAGATGCCTGCTCCGACCGCCGCTTCGGTGAACGCCACGTCGACGGCGTCCAGCATCGTGTACAGGGCGGCGCAGAGGAGCGAGTAGATCCCCGAGAGCATGGCGACGGCGAAGAGGTTCCGCTGCTTCATGACGGCGAACGCCGTCACCGCCAGGAAGGCGAGCAGAGCCACGTCGACGACGACGCTCATGCCTCGTTTCCCGGCGCCGGTACACGGTAGGGTTCGACCTTGCCGGAGAGTGCGGCGCGAGCCAGGGCGTGGGTGCCGATGGGGCTGGTGAAGAGGAGGAACCCGTAGACGAGCAAGAGGCGAACCGCCAGCAGGCTCCAGCCCGCCTGGATACTCATGCCCACGAACAGGAACCCTGCGCCCATGGTGTCGGTCATGCCGGCAGCGTGAAGGCGACAGTACACGTCGGGCATGCGCAGCACGCCCAGCGTTCCCACCAGCACGAAGAAGAGGCCGGCGATGATGCACGCCCAGGACAGCAGGTCGGCGGCCATACTCACGGGTTCCTCCCACGCGACGGATGACGCTGTCGCCCCAGGTCCCCATACTCGAAGAACTTCAGAACGGCGATGGTGCCGATGAAGTTGATGAGCGCGTAGACGAGGCTCAGGTCCACCCAGTCCGGTCGCCCGGTCAGGAACCCGATCACCGCCAGCAGGATCACCGTCTTGGTGCCGAAGGTGTTGACCGCCAGGACGCGGTCGTAAACCGTCGGGCCGAGAAGAGCCCGAGCCATCGCCATGGCCATGGCGGCGAGGATGCCGGCGGTCGCCACCGCGAACATCATTTCGGCCCCTCCCCCGCCGGAGAGGTCTGGGCCTTCGGTCCACCCTGCTCCACCCAACGTACGCGGCGGTCCATCTGGTCCTCTTCCCGGCCGTCCACGTCGACCCAGGTGAGGGAGTGCACCTCCAGGTCGTCACCGACGACGCCGGTGGTGATGGTTCCCGGGGTGAGGGTGATGGAGTTCGCGTAGATGGCCCGACCCAGGTCGGTCCTCTGGCTGGCGTGGTAGTGGACGAGGATCGGGCTGATGGGCAGGCGGGGCGTCAGGATGATCTTGGCCACCCGGAGATTGGCCACGAAGATCTCCTTCATGAGCCACGGGAAGTACGCCCAGAAACGGCCGCCGAGATGGAGGGGCACCCCCTCATGGTCCACCACGTCCATGCGCGTGGCCAGGTAGGCGACGAACGCGGCGGAGGCCACCCCGAAACCCAGGAGCATGGGCTCGAAGTGGCCCGAGAGCACCACCCAGAAGGCGAAGAGGATCGCACCTAGTCCGATGGCTCGGAGCAACGGCTCTTCCAGTCTGGGTTTGACGCTCTTCGGGCTGGCGGCGACCCGGGGGAAACGGACGCCGAATCTACCAGTTGGACTGAGCCCCGTCCACTATCTTTTGGACCAGCGTGGTGATGGCCTGCTGACGTCCGACATCTTCCGTCTCCGTGGCG
>Ga0055450_10000254_pt1 | contig 10875 bp, 10 predicted proteins | sample China_Galinas_PW_5_FD_57740 | JGI IMG/M metagenome (GOLD analysis project Ga0055450, IMG submission 57740) | Wetland microbial communities from San Francisco Bay, California, USA, that impact long-term carbon sequestration - China_Galinas_PWC_D1 | ecosystem: Environmental > Aquatic > Marine >... | reverse complement strand
GTGGTAAAATTCATCGCATGCCTTGATTTTGAATAAAAATCCTAGTTTTGCAAAAGGCTCCCAATTAAGCTTCATTTCTCTCATTCCATGATCTCATTCAATATTGAGTAGGAAATTTGTAACCGTTGGGAGAAGGTAGTCTCTGTCTGTCGTAATAGATTTTTCTATTTTATTTAACAAAGCATGCTTCTCCTGATTACTGTGCAAAAAAAAGTTCTTTTCCAGGCATTTGCCGAAAAATATCATTATTCTTTACCCTCATCCTTGAATATGCGAATTTCCCCATCTACCAACCTGTATATGTCGCCTGTATTTGGACATACTGATTCCTTTTCTCCTTCAAAGGATAGATTAAGCCTCTTACCAAACCTGCTCATCCATCCTACATGGCGGGCCGGATTACCTACCATTAAAGCAAATGGTTTGACATCTGCAGTCACAACTGCTCCTGCACCGATAAAAGCATATTCACCTATCGTTATACCGCAAAGAATTGTCGAATTTGCACCAAGTGTAGCTCCTTTTTTTACAAGTGTTTTCTTATATTCATTTTTCCTGGAAAATTCGCATCTTGGGTTAAACACATTTGTGAAAACCATGCTTGGGCCACAAAAAACATTATCCTCCAATTCAACTCCTTTATAAACGGAAACATTGTTTTGGATCTTGCAATAATTTCCAATTTTAACGGTATCTCCGATGACAACATTTTGACCGATGGAACAACGCTCTCCTATATTGCATCCTGTTAACAGGTGGCTATAATGCCAAATTTTCGTTCCATTTCCAATAATTACATTGTGATCAATCTGGGCAGTTTCATGCACAAAATATTCTTGTTTTCTAAATGGCCTCTTTTTTGAAACCTGAATTCGACATTGACTTTCGAGTGCCTTTTGGCAGTTATTGAGAGTTTGCAGAACCTGTAATCCCTCCTTCCCGTCGGTACGAGGTGATTTTCTTGTCTGTGTACACTCCAGAAAGTGTAAGCATTCGGTTCGTAAAGGTTCCTCTTTCTCCACAATGATTTTCTTCCCCTCCTCCTTAAAGGCTGTGGGAATGTTATCGTTCCATTCTACTGAGTGAGGATAAACCACTAGTTTTTGTGCCCAAGGAAGAGTGTCGTCGAATACTGCCATTTGTCCTTCGCCAACAACTACCAATTTTTGCTCTTTAAAAGGATGCAACCAAGAGACAAAGATATGCGCTTTAATTCCACTTGGAAAATCCAGGAGAGTCACTGTTGTATCTGCGATTTGTTGATGGAGATAATTTCCCCCTTGCGCCTGGATAAATTGAGGGTTTTCTCCTACAAGGCCCAAAATTACCGAGATATCATGCGGAGCAAACGACCATAAAACATTTTCTTCCCTCCGCAATTTTCCAAGATTAAGGCGATTAGAATAAATATAAAGAATTCTACCGAATTCTCCGTTTTCAATCATTGCCTTGAGTTTGAGAATAACGGGATGATACCAGAGTAGATGGCCCGTCATAAGTATTTTTGCATGTTTCTCTGCTAGTTCAATAAGTTCTTCTCCCTCATGTTCATCCAGGCAAAGCGGTTTTTCAACTAAAACATCCTTGCCAGAAAGCATGGCTTCCTTAGCGTAGTAGAAGTGCGTCTCAGCAGGTGTTGCTATAACTACACCTGAAATATTTTTATTTTGTAAAAGAGAAGAAAAAGATGTCGTACCTTGAGTGCCAGAATACTGACTAAGAAAACTCTTTACAGTCTCCGAATCAGTATCACAAACTGTATGCAAGGCACCAAGGTCATAAAAATTTCGTACGAGATTTTTCCCCCAATAACCTGTTCCGACAACAGCAATATTCTTTTTCATAGTTGTTTGTAGCTCTTCTTAAAATAGTGTAAAATTACGTAGTTTTGCTATAAACCGTACACTCCTACACAACAAATTACAACAAAGCTGCATAAAAGTTCAAAATCACCGGGACCAGGTGATCATGAATTAGACCTAAAAGTAGCAATTTAAGTTTCAAATAAATCTTCATATATCTTTATCGCCTACTTGCTGCAGCTGCGAGAAAAACTACGACTTAGTTTTTTTCTTTGATGGTTTAGAATTGTTCTTATATAATTAATTATTCCAAATAATTAATTATATAAGAACAATTCTGGTGAATTTTGTCCACCCATAAGTATTGATAGATTGACAGACTCAATATAAATATTTCTATACATTTTCGGAGACAGAAAAATCACGCTCTGTATAGCCAAGATAGCGATAGGCTTTCTACTGATGAAGGCCTTTAGGAAAATAGACCATCGTCTGAATGTCTGCATCCTTCAAAAGCTTCTCCATCACTTATGGGCAGATTGAACAAGCAAACCACCTATAATGAAAACAAGCCCTATCAAGGTAGACTTCAATATCTCTTCGCCGACAAAAAAATGTATCATAACCAATGAAAGAAAAGGTGAGATAAAGATCAGATTGGCAATTCTCGCTGTATTGGTTGTGGTTTTTAAGGCTTTGAGCCAAAGTACATATGTTACTCCCATCTCAAATATTCCCACATAGACAGCTCCGATCAAACCGGGAAGCTGAATTTTCCACCCCCCAGTGAAGAACATATAAACGGCAATCATCGGGAGACTGCAAATGAAATTCAACAACAGCCCTATAACAGGATCGCGAGGATCCTTTGTATTAAATATCCAATACAGTGCCCAGACCAGTGTTGAGAGCAAGGCAAGCCCGACTCCTGTCGGACTTTCAAATTTCAGCGACAGAATATTTCCCTGGGTTGAAATAAGCAAGACACCTGTATAGCTTATTAAAATTGCGAATATATCGACACGACGAATCTTTTGGCCCAGTAAAGGAACAGATAACAACGAAAGTGTAATAGCCCAGGTATAATTGAGGGCCTGGGCCTGTTGGGCCGGCAACAAATCATAGGCATGAAAAAGAATCAAATAATAGAGAAAAGGATTGAGGAAACCGTATGTTAAAGATATTATCCAATCCTTTTTTTTCAGTCCCAAAATCTCATGACTTCTCCCCTGCGACAGAATGATAATGAAAAGGACTATGCATGAGGAAAGCGAAGCATAAAAAAGAAGTTGGATCGGAGCAAGGTACCGTAATGAAATTTTAAATGCACTGGCAACCGTCGACCAGAGGAGTACCGCGCTCAATGCGGAAAAATAAGCGGTACTTTGTTTATTCATTACATCTACCCCTAACAAGGATAATATTATTGATGGAGCTAACCCGGATTTCTCATGAACACTGAGTCAATTTGTCTACCCCTCAGAAATGGCGAAACGTTTCAATGAAACAATTGAGTTTTCAAATTTACACAGTGTTCACCGAAGGTCAGTCCAGGCAGCGCTATCCTCTTCAGTCTTTTGGTAATGAACATAGCTTACTATAGTTCATTACCAAAAACCTCGAACCTGACACTGCCTGAACAGATGAGAAATCCGGGCTAATTGTTGTCGGGGTCGTGCCCATGCAATTTTATGATTATAAGTTAAAATGCTTTACGTTCGTTTTTTTGAGAGCTATATATGTAAACCTTATTTTATTAAATGCTAGGTCAAAGAATGAAAGAATCAGAAATCAAAACACATCAGATTGTACTCCCCGAAGTTGTCGTCCCAAAACACCAGGATATTCCCCCACTTTCCGAAGACGAAGAACGGGAAGTAAAAAATAAGATTAAAAGACTTCTAAACGAGCAGGATGCAGTCCTTGTGGCACATTACTATACCGATGGCAGGATCCAGAACCTGGCAGAGGAAACCGGGGGATGTGTCGCCGACTCTCTTGAAATGGCTCGATTCGGAATGGAACATCCTGCCCGGACACTCGTTGTAGCCGGCGTACGTTTTATGGGAGAAACATCAAAAATACTAAACAACGATAAACGGGTTCTGATGCCCGACCTTGCCGCTACTTGTTCCCTGGACGATAATTGTCCCATCGACCTCTTCTCCGAATTTTGCGACAACTATCCCGACCATACCGTTGTTGTCTATGCCAACACCAGCGCTAAGGTAAAAGCACGCTCTGACTGGGTTGTAACCTCAGGAATTGCTCTTGAAATCATTTCGTATCTAGCACGAAAAGGTGAAAAAATCATCTGGGCTCCCGACAAACATCTCGGACGATATATTCAAAGCCAAACCGGTGCCGACATGATCTTATGGCCCGGCTCCTGCGTGGTTCATGAAGAATTCAGATCTGTTGCGCTACATAGAATCCGAAAGCTGCATCCCGGCGCCGCTGTACTTGTGCATCCGGAATCACCTCAGGATGTCATCAATCAAGCTGATGTTGTTGGATCGACCACTGCACTGATAAAGGCTGTAGGGAATATGCCCAACGACGAATTCATCGTGGCAACAGATGCCGGAATTTTTAATAAAATGCGTCAAATAGCTCCGGGAAAAACACTTATTGAGGCCCCTACTGTCGGCGAAGGAGCCACCTGTCAAAGCTGTGCCCATTGCCCCTGGATGGGGATGAATTCCCTGCAAAAATTGGCAAATGTTCTGGAAAAGGGAACTAACGAAATCATGGTTGATGAAGATCTTGCCGAAAGAGCTCGAAAACCGATCATCAGAATGCTCGATTTTTCTAAAGGAATCCGTCTTTAACCGGTAGAGCTCCGTTATCGAAAACCACGTCGATAACTCCAGGCATTTTTCCCTTTATCCTTTGCTTCAATAAGCCTTGAATACTTGATACTCTCATTCTAACTCTCGGAAAAAAGCCACCTTTCATAGAGGTGTCCACAGGCTTGCCAGACATACTTATCCGTTAATTCATCCTTTTCCGTATTGCTTAGTACAACCCTTTCGCACAACAGCTCGCGTAGTCTCATCAGTAATTCTCCTTTTCTATACAGAAATTTCTCTGCAAATAGTTCCGGATAGGACAATTTATCAGGAAGGAGCGGTGTGCACCCTGCCCGAACCGCCTCAAGAATGGATATTCCAAAAAATTCCTGTCTGGCTGTAGAGACTACGATATCTGCACGCTTTAATAACCGTACATATTCATGCCTGGATTTCACATAGCCGAAATGGAGAATCCGATTGTCCAAACGCCTTCTCGCCTCCTTAAAACATGCCGGTTTATCACGAAAAGATTGTCCGACAACGATGAGTTTAAATGGTATACCTTGATCCTGGATAGCATAGAGGGCGGAAAAGAATTCCTCAGGGTTTTTGTCATGCTCCCATCTATGATTCCATATGATTACGGGAGGATCGTTCAATGATTCTGAAGGAAGGGCATCGAGATCGGTAAAATCAAGCCCCGGATAGAGAACACTACTCTTTTTTCGTATTCTCTCCATAATGTCTTCGATATTCATGTCTACCGCTTTATGTAAATATTTCGTACAATTCTCATAAAAACTCTTCATATTGTAGGAAGAATTAAAGGCAACCCTATCCGATACAAGAGCCGAGGTAAAATTCATCGCCTGAAACTGGTAAAGCTCCTTCTCCTTTACCCTTCCAGGATAGGCAAATTGATTTTCATGGAAGTACGTGCAGAAACGGGCTTTCCTATTCCATTTATCAAGACTTGTAACCAAAGATCGAAAAGCTGCGAGATCAACGAAGGTCGAGGAGAGAACGACATCGAATTTTCGTTTACAGGCAATCATTTTTTCAACTTCAGCAGCCAACCATACAAAGGAGAGCTGCATGCGCATTTTCCATTTACGAGGAGGCAGGGTAAGGAAGGAATATTCAGCCGGGATGTGGTTTCGTAGACCTTCTAAAAATAATCGATGCGATCCTCCGTAATAAGGTTCGATGACAAGAACACGTTTTTTTTCATATGCTTTGATTCTCACGCAAATTCCCCTTTAAACTCCCATTTTTTCAAGGTAAGCTACAGCACAACCTCGAGACATGGTATCAGATTAAAGGAGAAAAGTTCATGTGGAAATCAAAAGATGTTTATTATGTTTCGGGAAATACAGGAATTTTGGCTAAAAATATGGGCAAAGCCCTGCTGTCTCAGTTCCCTGAAATTACCTTCATAGAAGAACTCTTCCCTTTTATACGCACTGAGAGTGAAGCAAATGCAGTACTTCAAAAGGTTCTCAAGCAATCTGTAGGTAGTTATCCTATTGTGTTTTCAACACTTTTCATCAAAGAACTCAATGATATATTCGATATTCCAGAGGTTGAGTTTCTTAACATTTTCGATCATTTTCTGGGACATCTGGAAGATCGTTTGGAAACTAAAGCCTTACGTGTCCCAGGATTTTCAAGACATCTTGACGATTCGACAATGACCAAAAGAGTCAATGCTATTGAGTTCAGCATTGCTCATGATGATGGGTCTGGAATTATGGATTATGATGAGGCCGATCTTATTCTGGTCGGAGTGTCCCGTTCCGGCAAAACTCCTGTCTCTGCTTATCTTGCAACTCAAATGGGCGTAAAAACAGCTAATTACCCACTTATTGAAGACGATCTCGTCCAATATCAGCTCCCGCCGGAAGTGGCAAGGAACATCCAACGAGTTGTCGGACTTTCAACGTCGCCTCAGGTGTTGCACAGTTTCAGGGAAAATCGATATCGGGGAAGTAAGTATGCCAACCTCTCCACATGCTTAAGGGAAATCAGCCAGGCTAATAAAATATTCCAGAAATATGATATACCGGTTGTGTTTACCGAAGGCAGTTCAATTGAAGAGATAGCTACTCAAATTACTCAACAGCTGCATCTGAACGTCGCGACAAGTTTCTGAAATCTTCTCTACAGATCTCTATAAGCAAATCTTTGCATTATCTTACAGATACCATCTCAACGATGCGATCCAATATAAGATCCGCTGTCCGTTCTTTGCTGACAAACGGCAGCTCAATCACTCCCTGACGATCGATCAGAGTTATCTGGTTCATATCGACTTCAAATCCCCTGTCATTTCTGCTTATATCATTAACCGCTATGAGATCGATATTCTTCTTTTCAAGTTTCCTCTTTCCTTCGTCAAGAAGATTTGAGCTTTCGGCGGCAAAACCCACCAGGAACTGTTTTTTGTTTTTTTTCATTGTTCCCAACTCCTGCAGGATATCAGGGTTCGGAACCAGACGTAGAGATATTTCAGCCTGTTCCTTTTTTACCTTCTCGGAATACCTGATTTCAGGCCTGAAATCACTTACGGCCGCAGCCTTGATGACAATATCGGTATCGGAGAAATGTTCAAGCACAGCCGAGTGCATTTCCTCAGCAGTCGACACATCGAAGCGTTTAACCCCTTCCGGACTTGCCAGTGTGGTGGGCCCACTAATCAAAATCACTTCCGCTCCCCGTCTATAGGCGGCCTTGGCTAAGGCGTATCCCATTTTTCCTGAAGAACGATTGCTTAAGAATCTTGCCGGGTCAAGAGCTTCTCGAGTCGGCCCTGCTGTTACAAGAACCTTTTTTCCGACCAAATCCCCAATGGATAAAGCCTGCAGTAAAAATTCCCTTACAGTCTCCCATTCCGGCAGACGTCCCTGGCCTTCATCTTTGCAGGCCATCACACCGCAGGCAGGATCAATCACCTGATAATTCAACTTCTTGAGTTTTTCGAGATTTTCTCGGGTAGCCGGATGTGCATACATCTGGGTATTCATTGCCGGACAGACCATTACTTTTGTTTTTCCGGCAGCAAGAACCGTGGCACTGAGAAGGTCGTCAGCAAAGCCGTTGGCCAGCTTTGCTATTGTCTGGGCTGTAGCTGGAGCAATTAGCAAAATATCTGCATCCTTTCCCAGATTTATATGGGCCATTTCAGGCCCTTCTTCGATTGGGAACATTTCAGAGAGGACTTTTTCACCCGAAAGAGCAGCAAATGTTAAAGGACTTACAAATTTTTTAGCAGACTCCGTCATGATGACGGTAACCCGGGCCTCATCCTTAGCAAGGGTGCTTACCCAGCCGGCAACCTTGAAAGCAGCAATGCTCCCCGAAACCCCTATAATAATTTTTTTTCCGGCAAAAGAAGAATGCATATTAGTACGAAAGTTAAGATATCAAGAGAGTGGAAAAAGAAAAAGCACGCCTCTAAAGGCATGCTTTTATATTTCGGATCAAAAGATTGATTTCATATCAATCTCTGCTTCCACCGAAAAATCTCAACAACATCAGGAAGAGATTGATGAAATCAAGATACAAGGCTAACGCCCCCATAATTGCGCCTTTTTTTACAGCCTCATCCCCACTGGCCATAATTCCCTGCTCACCCATATTTTTTATCTTTTGCACATCATAAGCGGTAAGCCCTGTAAAAATAAAGACCCCAAGAAGAGATATTATCCAGTACATATTGGAGCTTTTCAGAAATATATTCACAACAGAGGCAATAATTATCCCAATCAACCCCATAAAAAGAAAAGATCCCAATCCTGAAAGATCACGTTTGGTAACCAGTCCATAAACAGCCATTGCACCAAACATCCCTGCTGTTATAAAAAAAGTTCCGGCAATGGATGATTTGGTGTAGGTGAGAAAAATCACAGAAAGAGTAAGACCGTTAAGTATGGAGTACCCTATAAAAAGGGTAGAAGCCGTTCCAGCCTGGATTTTATTGATCCTCGCAGATAGAAAAAAGACCATACCGAGTTCTGCGATCAGCAAAATCATAAAGAGAGGACTTGAAATTATCGACATCGCGAGTCCGGTATTTGCTGTAAAATAGGCGACAATTCCGGTAATGCCAAGTCCCAGTGCCATCCAGTTGAAAACCTTGGCAAGGAAGATCGTAGAAGCCTCTTGTCTAGCCTGGGTCAATGCAATTTGATCCGAATTTCCGTACATTTTATTACTCCTTGATTATTGGTCTGATCCGTCCGGTCAGGATGCCCCCAAGCTTTTGGGCTGAAAATCAAGCTCGGTTACGCTATTGGAGCATCTTCCATTTAGCCCGGATTTCTCACTAATAACAGAACCGTATATTAGTTGCTCACATACATCTCGTCTTCCATTTTAATCATTTGATAACAACTTGCAAGCAAAACAGACGAGAGTCAGTAGTCACGCAGAATTCTGTTCAAAAGGGTGTTTTGAAGCCAGGTATATCGGCCTGATATTTGAAAGAAAGATTAATAAGCGCCGTTCCTTTTTTTAAATATACAAGCGATTGTTTTACAGATTATTTTAATATCATTCCAAAGAGAATAATTAAGGATATACCAGTCATCCAGTTCAACCCTCTCATCGTAGTTCTCCGTATCCGATCTCCTGCTGACTTGCCAGGGACCGGTAATTCCCGGTTTCATGGAACAATATCTGCCGGCACTATCCTTGTAAAAATCCCGCAACTCTCCACCAACTATAGGTCGAGCCCCGACAACACTCATCTCACCTTTTAAGACATTCAGAAATTGTGGGAATTCATCCAGGCTTGTCCTTCGTAAAAACCGTCCGACCCGGGTAATTCGTGGGTCGTTTTTCAATTTGAACGTACGAGCCCACTCTTCCCGTAATCCTTCATTTTCTTTAAGTATTTTATCAAGCTCCTTGTCTGCACCAACCCGCATGGTTCTAAATTTCAGGCAGTTAAATTCTTTTCCTGTCGCAGTAATCCTTCTGTGACGATAAATTATCGGACCACCGTCACTAAATTTTATCAAAAGTGCGATTAGTAACGTCAATGGTAGCGTCAGCAGTAAAACGCAAAGAGAAAATATCACATCGAAACTGCGCTTCCATTCGGTGTTGGGATTAAAGTTAAGAATCAACAAATCGCCGAGTGATTGCATCTCAGCATGATGCAGGCCGAATATATAGAGATCAGGAACAAGATATATCCGTGCTCCGAGAGACCGGCAGTCGCGTAATATGGAAAATATCTTTTTTTCCGCCCTCATAGGTAAGGCTATGTAGACATAGTCGATATCGTTTTCCCGTAAGAATTCAGGCAAACCGGAGATATCACCCAATACGGGTATATCCATAACAGATAGCTGTTCGCCTTCTTTAATCTTATCATCAAAAAACCCCAGAACATGAATCCCGGCCCAGGGAATGGATTCAACTTGCTTTAATAGATTAATCCCAAGGTCGCCTGCTCCTGCAATCACGGCGCGACGAATATTTTTTCCCTTTGTTCGGAAGTGCCTAAGTATTTTTCTGGCACCCACATGAATGAAGAAGAGTAGAAAGGGAGTTGTGGTCGACCAGATTAAAAAGACGACTCGAGAATACGCCTCGGAGATCTTGAATATAAAGAAATAAAAGAGCAGAACACCTACCACCGCTCCCCAGGCTTTAACAATAACCACGAACTCAAGATAAAACTTCCACCCTCTCCAGGATCTGTATAGTTCGAAGGAATGGAAACTGACAAGGCAAAGAATAAAAGCCAATATTTCCATACGGGTGTAATAAAACGACCAAGGAACCCGGTACAAATGCACTAAGCTCCATAAGTAACCGGCTACCAACATGCAATCAACCAGTTGGAATAACCGTACCATAAGAGAACTTTGGGCGCGAAGGTTGGTCGACAACATAGTTCTGAATTTTACCCCTATAGAAAACAGATCGGATTGTAAGCGCCTGAAGATTCTACTTCCGCTTTTTCCACCACGATCCGTGCATGCTCATACATGAAACGAGATTTCCTGGAAGTATATTGTAACGTCTTCCAATCTTGTACCCGAGAAATTTACAGAAATTTCTTCCTAGAAAATCGATCAGAGTCAAAAGTCCCCCCATCTTTTTGAGATCATCGAGTTGTGAGCGTATATAACCAAAACCCACTTTTTCCGCACTACCGTAGGTTTCAAGGAGCCATTTTTCCGTTGAATGCAGGACACCGATGTCGAAAGCCCGTTGAAAATCCTGTTTCCACGAATAGTTATGGGAATGGTATACCTTTGCCTCGG
>Ga0055450_10000253_pt1 | contig 10882 bp, 9 predicted proteins | sample China_Galinas_PW_5_FD_57740 | JGI IMG/M metagenome (GOLD analysis project Ga0055450, IMG submission 57740) | Wetland microbial communities from San Francisco Bay, California, USA, that impact long-term carbon sequestration - China_Galinas_PWC_D1 | ecosystem: Environmental > Aquatic > Marine >... | reverse complement strand
TGGACCTTGCGTCCGTGTCGGTTCGAGTCCGACCCGAGGCACCAGAATGAACGGGTGGTCACAACAATCAGCTTGATGATCGCCCGTTATATTTTTCAACTCCCCTCCCTCCCGGTTTAATCAGATGTCAGCTTAATATCTTGGAGAGCTTTTGACATTCCGGGAGTGATGGAAATATGTTTTTCGATAGGTTTATAGCCTTCAGCTTTAATAGAAAGGATGTACTGCCCGGCAGGCAATCCAAAAAAAGCAAAACATTCATTGTAGCAGAAATCGGAATGCCGAGTTAGATATTCATTATTGTTATAATATTTCCCTCTGACCGGCTTGGGTAATCGATTAATCCCATTACCTTTTAACGAAATAGACTCAATAATAATCTTTCTATCCCCCGAACGATAAACATATTCCGGCATGCCCACAGTATATTCCGGTTCCTGTGAATTTGTTACGCATCCGCCAACCAATCCTTCTGGCGTAAAAACGAAATCCAATTCTTCTGTTTTGTTTTTTTCAATGGAGACAGGGACCAACTTTTTATCGGGAATTCCGGCTGTTGCTGTAGTCACTAAGCTGACAGTATACTTCCCTGCAGGAAATGGCCCCAGGGTTCTCCCATTGTCATCTTTATTTAAATAAATTGAAGTCTCCACACCTTTGGTCTCAATAGGGGTAAGGATAAGCAAGGGTCTTGGTATAACGCTGTTGAAATTATAATTATAGGTAAAATGAATCTTAAGGTATCCTTCTGATTGATGATCTATAGCGCTTGGTTTTTCATCATATTCACCGAGGATAGCATTATATTTTTTGAGCACCTCCCCACTGTAAGCTATGCTTGCATGATCCTCATGGAAGGCATAATTCATTTTTGCCTCTGATTGAGGTCTATTGTCCAGGATGCTCGTTAGTCTCATCGTCCCATCATTGTTATGTTCAAAAGGATTGCGGTTTCCCTTGTACCCATAAAACATGTAAAATTTTACATTCGCAGGCATTTTCATTCTATAAAGAGATTTAATAAAGTCGCCATCCGGTTGCATATCTCTCCAAACCGGAACTACCACTGGGGATTGGCGAACTCCGTATTCAGCCATCTTGTCTCCTCCCCATGGAGTCGACAGAGAAACAAAAAGCCGTATATAGGGAAACCTTTGTCCAAAATTAACAATAAAGGACCTGGCAACCAGCCCGCCCAGGCTTTGTGCGGTAATATATAGCTTATTGAACCTATATTTGGTTTGCAGGTTTAGTAATTTCCAAAATAGCAGATATGAAATACCATCTATGCGGGCTCCGGTCGGATAATAGTAAAACCATGGTTGATAACGCGTCCTATCGATGTGATCAACAAAATACTTCCAGCCTCTCGGAGTACCGCCGGCTCCGTGTATGAAAAGAATCGGTATCTTCTTAGGATCATATTTCTCGAGAAAAAAGATGTTTCCACCAAATTCCTTAAAAAATAAGCCTGGTTCCCAAAAACCTTCCGCGCCATTTTCCTCAGAAAAGAGCTCATCATCCAAATTCACGATGGCTCCTGCCTGCCGACTGTGGAGTTTTTTGGGTTTTACCGATGAGACCCTAAAGCCGTACGGGATTTCTAGCTTTCTCCCTTTTGCCGGAATAACGACATCTATGTCATGAACGACACCGCCAGCTAATGCTTTGACTATTTTAGGATTATCGCGCTGTCCGGCTGGTTCGCCCCGGTCGTAAACTAAATTGCTGTTTTTATCCAAATAGGCAAATATGTAATATTCTCCTTTATCGACTAAGAGTTCATACTCACCAGAATCGTGCAGAACCGTATAATAAACGATCTCTTTTCCTTTGCTCATAGAGCGGGCAGCGACAATAATCGGTTGCCCATGTTTCAAAAATCCGGCATCAACACGCCCGACTATTACAGTAGATTCCGAAGCACTGTCTATGTCCATCTTTGATTTGATGAGAGTGCAGCCCGTCGTAATACAACATACTATCAAAAGAACAACGCCCACCGCTTTGGAAACAGACGTTATACCTGTCTTAAGATTAATTATGGTGGATTGTAGTGATTTCAAAGTGCCATCTTCATGAAAATGAGAATACACCAATATTATTCAGGTTTCTTTCTTATAGTTGGAGTATATTGAAACAAAGAACCCCATATTTTGCTAGGTATTTTTCACAGCCGAGTGTCCTTTTAAATTACGATCTTCAATCTATACTCACTCGTGTTTTTATAGTTGTTTTGGAAGTAATCTGGTTTAGTTAAGGTAACAAGCACTTTCAGCCGATGCCATAGATATAGTATCTATCCTTTTTGTTTCGTTCAATTTCCTCAAGATCAATGTCTTAATAGGGGCGTCGATATTAAACTTCTTTTTATAATATCCACACCAGATGCTAAAACCATGGACAACGCGAGGAGGCTTGCCAATGTTGCCGTTGGTAAGGGAAATAACGTAAGCGTCTTCATGCTCGGCAAGGCAGCTATGTATCAAACGGCAAGTGATGACCAATTCAATGTCGTCCAGCAGATCGATCAATTCGGTAGAGATTTTCACATCTGAGGGGTCTGCGTGAAATCCCACAGTCTGGAGGGATCAAGCTTTTTCCCCATTGCCTGGATGGATGATCTGTACGAGTTATCCATCGAAGCAGACAAGGTATTCACATTTTAATCGATTGACAGGAGAAACGCTTCAAGCTCTTTCAGCCCGCATTTCTCATCCGGGTCAGTAGTTTGCTCTTCAATAACAACTCCGACATGAATGTGCGTTTTGCCATTATTTATCTATGAAAAGCATAGACGTTGATTGTCTTACTCTGCCACCGAGTGAGCCGACTGCGGATTGTCCCTCCGTTTAATTTGCCTACTGTTACTCGGTTTTTTATATGTGATCGGCAATTCCACATAAATAAGGTTATGACCATCCGATTTTTCGATTATCTTCAGATCTCCGCCATGATCAAGAATAATCTGTCGACACAAAGCGAGCCCCAGTCCCATTCGCCCACTTTTTGTAGTTGTAAAAGGCTGGACAGCCTGGGAAGGCGCAAGACAGAGAAAGCCCTCTCCACTGTCCGAAAGCTGGATGGCAATGGTATCCCAACAAATCTGCACATCAATATAGATTAAGCCCTCCCGCTCGGCTATGGCGTCCAAGCTGTTTTCCAGAATATGCCAAAGCGCCTGCCTGATCAAGAGCGGATCAATATACATTGTCGGCAGATCTTTTTCGATATTGAATTCCACGCTTGCACCGACGAATCGAGCCTCGGTGCGAACGGTTGCAAACCAATGCTGAAAAAATTCGTTCATGTCGGTAAGCAGGTAGTGCGGACGGAGCGGGCGAATCACATCACAGATATCTGAAATGACGTTCTCCATATGCAGGACATGGCCGGCGATATGTTTAAAACGTTTCCGAATCCCATGCGGCAGATCAACTCGTGTCATCATCCGACGTACCAGCCCACCGGTGATCAAGAGCGGATTCCGCAACTCGTGCGTAAGCTTATAGGCAATCTCACCGATAGCCGCCATTGTATCAAGATCCGATATCTTTTTCTCTAAACGAAGCTTTTCTTCCTGAATGTCGATTATCTCCCACAGGAACAGAGCTGCAAGATGGTCCAGAACCTTTATTCCAGCCCTTTTCCCTGAGTGGATATCCGCCAGTATCTCATCATTCCCTGTCAGCTCAATGATCAAATCTACCCGGTCATCCACTAAATAGTGATGATAATCATCTGTTGTCGGGATACCTATCTCCTCGGCATACTTACGTCCCCCAGCCTCGGGGTTTGGATCGGCAACGCCCAAAACGTGAGGGCGAAGTTTCACTGGGCTATATGTATTTAGAAGATGAAGGATATCATAACATCCCTTGCCGCCGCCGATAAAAACCACATTTACGTCTGGGACTCCTACGGGTTCTATATTTTTTTTCGTACGTGAAGAGGAAGTTGACTGAGCGGCCATATTTGTATTGTTGTCTTATCTCGGCTAGTCCACATATTTCACTATTCATTGCCGGAGACCTCGAACCTGACGCAGCCTGTACTGATGAGAACTCCGGACGAGTAACCCTTTTATCTGATTCTCGTTATTTTCTAATAAAACGATATGCTGAAATAGACAGAAATGCAAGGCAATAGCCGGGTGTTCCATCCAATCAAGCCAACTCAATCCTTGATCAGTTTGCAATCGTTACCGAGGGGATAATTCGTTGTAGCTTTCTCTCGAAAAAATCAAATGTAATCTCCTAACCTTATTTTGAATCTAAACCTTTTTCGTTACTCTTCGTAATTTTTTTCCGGGTCTTTGTAAGTTCTTTCATACTAAGACAGGACATTGATTTGCAATAGAAAATTCCTATAATTGCAATAACCAATAAATAACAGACAACAATTAATATGTATCATATTGTTATATCAATTTATTTACAGGTTCATTAGGTAAATATACCTAATATAAAAACGGTATATTTACCTATTTACATGCGGAATACGGATTGATACACTTCGGATAATTCTTCACGACAGTATATTTCGAAAGAGTCCGAATTTTTTACCAATCGATAAAACCAATTTTCAAATTTGCAGATTTTCTGCATCCGCATAGAGGGGAACAATGTTTGAACACGACAAGAATACAGGAGAGAAACAAAGCAATACTCAGCAAATTCAGGAAAGACCCAAGGTTGTCGTCAAAAAAATTAAAAATAAGACGAAGTATATTGTCTTCAAGCATGGAAAGGACTGTGCGCAAGACATCTTGCCGGCGAGTACGGAGCCCGTTTCCGACACACTAGAGCTTGCAGCATCTGGGACGGTGTTCGATAACGTCTATTATCCGCATCTGTTGATGCAAAGAAAATACTTTATTGATTAGTTGTTTTTTCGACTAACCCGGATTTCTCATGAACACTGTGTCAATTTGTCTACCCCTCAGAAAGGGCGAAACGTTTCAAAGAAACAATTGAGTTTTTAAATTTACACAGTGTTCACCAAAGGTCAGTCCAGGCAACGCCATCTTCTTCGGTCTTTTGGCAAATGCCTTTCACAACCGAGTGTGATAGCGGGATATATTGGTCCGTCCTACCCTTGTTGTATCTTTGAGATGTCACCGATTTGTAGTATCAGCTCACCGATTGCAGTCAACAGGTTTAACCTGTTGTGCCGAATCGCCAGATCATCTGTCATGACCATGACATCATCAAAAAAGTTGTCGACCGGCTCTTTCATCCGCAGCATCACCTGCAATGCTTCGAGGTAACGTTTCTCGGTAATCAAGGTTCTCATACCGGTTTCCACTTCGGAGAAAAGTTGGTGGAGATGACGTTCGGCTTCTTTTTCAAACAACGCCGTGTCGACCTCCATTGTCCTGTTGTCCTTGGTAATATTTCGAATACGCTTGAATGAAGACGCCAGAACATTGAAGGCTTCTTCCTTTTTGATAGCAATGAACGCTGCAATCCTGTCGGAACAATCATTGACATCATCAAAAACCACTGTCGTGACCGCCTCGACTACTCCGGCATCATGTCCCTTTGCCACCATGTCGTTGACATATCTGCTCCTGAGGAAAGTAAGGACGGCATCAACGGTTTCAGAACTCCCGTTGACCTTTTCTCCATACAGAGCCAGCGCTTTATGGATGATCTCTCGTAGAGACAAAGTATATCCACGGTCTGATATAATATTCAAAACTGCAAGTGAGAGTCTCCTCAACCCGAAGGGATCCGCAGTGCCGGTAGGCGTCTGCCCGATTCCGAAACATCCGGCTATCGTGTCAAGCCTGTCGGCGAGCCCGACCAGTGCTCCGGCATCCGATGCCGGCAGCTCCGCTCCGGCTCTCTTCGGCATATAGTGCTCCCGTATCGCCCTGGAAACCACCTGGTTTTCTCCCTCGAGTTCCGCATAGGCCTCCCCCATGATTCCCTGCAACGACGGAAACTCGCCGACCATATTTGTCAGGAGATCAGCTTTAGCTAAGACAGCAGCCCGGCAGGCATCCTGGATACTCTCAGGTGCCAGCATTTCTGCCAGAATCCTGGTCAACTTGACAATTCTTTCGGTTTTTTCCAGCATTGTTCCAAGCTTTGCTTGAAAAATAATGCCGTTCAAATCCTTTATCCGCTGCTCAAGACGCGTGTCTTTGTCGGTCTTGAAAAAAAACAAGGCATCCTCAAGTCTTGCCCGCAAGACTCTTTCATGTCCTTTCCTGGTTATGGTCGTGTCCTTCACCGGAGTGTTGTTAACGGCAACAAAACCAGGAAGCAGCTTCTCTTGGGAGTCGCGTACCGGAAAATACTTCTGATGCTCACGCATTGACGTAATCAACACATCGTCGGGGACTTGAAGGAATTTCTCATCAAAGGTCCCACACACCCCACAAGGATATTCAACAAGATTCGTCACAGTATCAACCAACTCCTCATCAATTGCCACATGGGCATCAACGAGAACCTCCGACGAGGAAGCCGCCTCTGAAATTGTCGAAAGAACTTGTTTCCTTCTCTTTTCCGGATCGACAAGAACGTAAGCCTTCTGCATCTGCTCCTCATAATCGGCAAGGCTCTCGACTTTAAAAACCGTATCAGCCATAAATCGATGGCCGCGGGTGGTATTTGATGAGACGATCCCATCAAGATCAAAAGCCACGACAGAATCATTATATAAAGCAAGCAGCCATTGAATAGGCCTGGCAAACGTGTTTGTATAACTTCCCCATCTCATCGATTTAGGAAAAGAAAAATCCAGCACCAACTCCTTCAGCATTTCTGGAAGTATGTCCTTGGTATTTTTACCGATAACTTCACGCATCAAAACAAGGTAGTCCCCTTTTTCAGTACGTACAACTTTCAAATCGGCAACATCCGCACCTTTCGAACGGGCAAAACCCTGGGCGGCTTTGGTGTGTTTGCCTTCAGCATCCAGACCTGCCTTGGCTGACGGCCCCATGATTTCCTCTTTAATATCCGGTTGTCTTTCTGCGAGACCTTCAACCATTAAAACGAAACGCCTGGGTGTTCCCCAGACTCGTACATGACTATGGGTTAGAGCCGACTCAGCCGCTTTCTTGATAAAGTTATCCTGAAATTGTTTAAGCGCAGGCTGGATAAATCCCGCCGGAATCTCCTCAGTTCCTATCTCAAAAAGTAGTGTGCTCATGATGTGTTCGTAATGATAGAATTTGTATTACGGTGTTACCGAATTCCGGATTCCGATGTTGCAAATGTCGAATACCCTTCTCCAAGGTTCTCAACAGTCACCGAATGCCATTTGATTTCCTTTCTTGTACCAAGCTTCTCCGATATCTTATTTGTTAGTCCTTCCACCGAAAGGAAAATATCGTGATTACTACCATCTCCTTCCTTCTGAACATCCAGGATGCCGTTTTCGACCAATATGATAAGGTCTTCTATCCATACGAAGTGTCGGAACCTCACCGTAATTACGGCATTTCCCCAGTGTCCTAGAGAACTCGGAAGACTGGCAACGCGCTGTACGTTTACCGGCAAAGAAATAGGTACGGTAAATTGCAGTTCAAGTTCATCGGTGTTCCCCAAAGAACCGTGCATCCGGCATTCGTAGCGACATGCCTGTAAAAGTTCTGATTCTTTTTCTTTTCTAAGGAAATATGGAAATGAAATTTCAATATGCGCCGCCTCTGCCTGAAGACGTTTTTTCATTTCCTCGAGAATGTGGTGAAAACTATTGAGATCGATCTCTCCATGAAAGCGATTGAGGATCTCAATAAACCGGCTCATATGCGTCCCCTTGAACCGGTGCGGTAGGTTGACATACATATTAACGGTTGCAATCGTATGCTGTCTCTTATTGGCTTTATCCAGAACTGCTACAGGATAACAAATTGTTTTTACGCCAACTTTTTCAATATCCACACGTCGATGATCAAGTTGGCTTTGTATATCTTTCATTCTGCTCAGGTGAATAGTCCGTAGGTCCGTGCTTCTAATGTAAGAGCAATAGCCTTAAATCAGCATATTTCATGAGGCAACTGCTTTGCAGGAAAAAAAGCGGGGTTAACCCGCATTTCATATTTGCCGTATAGACAAGAGCTGAAGCAATTGTACATAATTTCCTATGTGCATCGCTTCAACGAAACGGCAGACACGATGGGTGAGTCTGCCGACATACGGTAATTGTCCCTTATATCGAATATTCTCAACTTACTGAGTTATACAAAGGAATCAACCAATATACCGGCGAACCGCTCTTTTCAGATCATCCATGTCGGCAGATTTCACAACATACTCGTCAGAGGCCCATGCCCCGAGATCCTGTTTGTATTCGTGGTAGGCGCTGCTCAGAATTACCGGTACAGTGGAGTCGATCATTTTCATCTGCCTCAACACTTCAATCCCGTTCATTCCAGGCATCTGTATATCGAGAATAACAAGATCAGGCTCCTCATCTTTGAATTTTCCTAATGCTTCCTCTCCATTCAGAGCCGAAATTATCGTATATCCCTCATCTTCAAATTCTTCCTGGTAAAGAAGCTGGATACTCTCTTCGTCATCTACCAGCAGTATCTTTTTCACACAATTCTCCTTTATTTTTTTCAAGAGATTCACGTAAATACATAGCTGCTTCTTCAGGGGGCATCGGGTTGATATAAAAACCTGAACCCCATTCAAAACCTGCAATGGATGTCAGCTTAGGGACGATCTCGAAATGCCAATGAAAGTGCTCAATATCAGCCGAGCGTAATGGCTGGGTATGAAGGACAAAATTATACGGCACATTTGGGATGCAGGCATCGAGTCTCCGCAGGCTTTCTGAAAAGATGTCCGTTAAATATGTAAATTTCAAATCGTCCTCTTTTTGATATATGGAGGAATGCACTTTCGGCAGAATCCACATTTCAAAGGGAGTGCGAGGAGCAAAAGGGGTAATGGTTATAAAATGGTCGTTTTGACAAACAACCCTGACATCCTGCTGGATTTCCTGACGGATAATGTCACAAAAGATGCAACGTTCCTTATACTTGTAATATGATAAAGCCCCTGCAAGTTCGGAGACGATCATTCGAGGGAGAACAGGAAGGGCGATTAATTGAGAATGCGAATGTTCAAGCGAAGCCCCGGCCGCTTTGCCGAAGTTCTTGAATACCATGACATACCGGAACCTGGGATCATTTTCCAGATCTTTGATACGATCCCGAAAGGACTTGAAGACCAGGATCATCCGATCCGGAGGTAAGTACGAGAAGACATCTTGATGGTTCGGGCTTTCTATGATGACTTCATGGGCGCCGATCCCATTCATACGGTCATAAAGACCTTCACCTTCTTTATCTAGATCACCCTCAATCACGAGTGCCGGATACTTATTAGGAACGACCCGAACCAGCCAGTTTGACGAGTTTTTTTCGTTTCTCTGATCGTAGCGATACGCCAGCACCTCTGAGGGAGTAGTGCTCTCATTTCCTGGACACAGCGGACAAAATCCCCCTGTTCCACGAACCTCCTCAACAATGAAATCGGTTGGCCTCTTCCTACGTTCTTGGGAAATTATTATCCAACGTCCAAGTATCGGATCTTTTCTAAGTTCAGGCATAAAGCGTCATTGCCCCTGTGCCTTTTCTTTGGTTTCCTGAAGAGTTTTACAATCAATGCAAAGTGTTGTAACGGGTCTCGCCTCAAGACGCTTGATACCGATATCCTCTCCGCATGCCTCGCAAATACCGAAAGACCCATCTTCGACTCTTTCCAAAGCTTCCTCAATCTTTCCCAGTAACTTACGCTCTCTTTCACGGATTCGCAGTTCGAAACTTCGATCCGACTCGATTGTTGCCCGATCATTGGGATCAGGAACATTCGAACTCTGATCTGTCATTTCGGATAAAGTTTTGCCCGCTTCATTGAGAATGGCATCACGCTTTTCCATAAGTTGAACTTTGAACCTTTCGATAAGTTCTTTCTCCATCAGGCCTCCTTTTTTCGTCTTGTCAGAAAATTAAATGGCACATTTTAAAATCATTCTGGACGGAGAAAGGTCCCGCTTTTTCCACCAGTCTTTTCCAACAGGCAAATATCACTTATAACCATGGTCTTATCTACAGCCTTACACATGTCGTAAATAGTCAAAGCCGCAACCGACACTGCTGTCAATGCTTCCATTTCCACGCCTGTTTTACCATGAATCCCTGCTCTTGCGCGAATCTCGATCATACTATTTTCATCGTGAAAAATAAAGTCAACGTTCACTTTATTCAACATGAGGGGATGAGTCAATGGAATGAGATCAGGAACTTTTTTTGCGGCCATAATACCAGCTATCCTTGCAACGCCAAGAACGTCTCCCTTGGCAATTTTTCCTGTTTGTACAAGGGAGTAGGCCCTTTTATTCATTGTGATTTTTCCTGCAGCCAGTGCCATCCTCGAGGTATCGGCTTTATTGCCGACATCAACCATAACGGCATTGCCCTTTTCGTCGAAATGCGTAAAAGATAGCGCAGGTTCGGATTTATCACTCATATATCCTATTTAGCCTCTTTTGTTTTCTTGCCGAGAACTTCATGGAAAAGACGCGAGAAGAAGCCCTCCTGCTCTTTGTCTTGTCCGTGTTCTTGTGAAAGCTTATCAAATTCCCGCAGCAACTCTTTCTGCTCTTCACAAAGATTGGTCGGTGTGGCAACCTGAAGTTCAACAATCATATCTCCACGACCATAACCGCGAAGACTCGGCACGCCCTCTTTCTTCAACGTGAAAATCTGACCACTTTGGCTTCCGGCGGGAATATTCAACTCCTTCTTTCCATGTATCGTCGGCACAATGAGCACTCCACCCAAGGCTGCCTTGACCATGGAAACAGGGAAACGACAATAGATGGTATCCCCATCCCTTTTAAAGAAGTTGTG
>Ga0055450_10000252_pt1 | contig 10891 bp, 10 predicted proteins | sample China_Galinas_PW_5_FD_57740 | JGI IMG/M metagenome (GOLD analysis project Ga0055450, IMG submission 57740) | Wetland microbial communities from San Francisco Bay, California, USA, that impact long-term carbon sequestration - China_Galinas_PWC_D1 | ecosystem: Environmental > Aquatic > Marine >... | reverse complement strand
GCCGTCGACCGGCTCGCCGCCGAGCTCGGCCTCGACCGGCTCGAGACCGCGGCGGGGATCGTCCGCGTCGCCAACCAGGAGATGGTGCGGGCGCTGCGCGTCGTCACCGTCGAGCGCGGCGTCGACCCGCGCCGCTTCGCCCTGCTCCCCTTCGGCGGCGCCGGCCCGATGCACGCGGCCGCGATCGCCGCCGAGCTGGGGATCGAGACGATCCTCTGCCCGCGCGCCAGCGGCGTCCTCTCGGCGCTCGGCCTCTGCGCCTCCGAGCGCCGCCACGACACCGCCCGCACCGTGATGCTGAGCGGCGCCGAGCTGAGCGGCGAGCGGATCGCGGCCGAGGTCCGCGACCTGGTCGAGGGCGCCGGCCACACGCTCGCCGGCGCCCGTCCCGAGGTCGTCTACGAGCTGCGCTACGCCGGCCAGGCATTCCAGCTGCCGGTGCCGGGACCGGTCGACCCCGACCCCGCCGAGCTGGTCGCCGGCTTCGAGCGCGCCCACGAGGAGCGCTACGGCCACCGCGACCCCGACGGCGAGGTGGTCCTGGTCGACATCCGCCTCGCGATGGTCTCCCCCGGCCCCGCCCCGCGCCCGGTCGCCGCGACCGCCGGCACGCTCGCCGAGAGCAGCCGCCCGGTGCGCTTCGGCGAGGAGTGGGTCGAGACCCCGGTCCTGCGCGGCGAGCCCGCCGCCGGCACCGAGACCGCCGGCCCGGCCGTCTTCGAGCTCCCCGAGTCAACCCTCGTCCTCCCCCCCAACTGGACCGCAAGCGTCGACGCAACCGGCACCATCCTCGCCAACTCCCGCTCCGCTGTTCCTTAGCCTCGATATGCCTGGCAAAGGAACAGCGGAAGGAGGGGGTTTGGGGCCTATTGGGCTGCAGGTGCTGGTGGGGGGGCTGCGGGCGGCGTGCGATGAGATGGGGGCGACGCTGATCCGCTCCGCCTACTCGGCCAACATCAAGGAGCGGCACGACTGCTCGACCGCCCTCTTCGACGCCACCGGAGAGCTGGTGATGCAGGCCGAGCACATCCCCGTCCACCTCGGCTCGATGCCCGATGCGGTCGCCGTCGTCGTCCCCGAGCGCCACGAGCCGGGCGCGGCCTGGATCCTCAACGACCCCTACCGCGGCGGAACCCACCTGCCCGACATCACCCTGATCTCGCCGGTCTTCGCAGGCGGCGAGCTGCTCGGCTTCGCCGCCAGCCGCGCCCACCACGCCGACGTCGGCGGGCCGACCCCCGGCAGCATGCCGAGCTTCTCGACGACGCTGGAGGACGAGGGGGTCGTGATCCCGCCCACGCGCGCCACCGACGCCGAGCTGGAGCGGCTCGCCGGGCTGATGCGCAGCCCTCGCCAGCGGCTCGCCGACCTGCGCGCCCAGCGCGCCGCCAACCGGATCGGCGAGCTGCGCCTCGCCGAGCTGGCGGAGCGGCTCGGACTCGCCAGCCTGCGCGAGGGGATGGACGAGATCCTCGCCTACACCGAGCGCCGCTCGCGCGCCGCGATCGCGGCCCTCCCCGACGGCGCCTACCGGGCCGAGGACGTGCTCGAGGCGGACTCGCCCGGGTCCGAGCGCGACGCCGTCCTGCGGGTCGAGGCGACGATCTCCGGCGACGGCCTGGTGCTCGACTTCGCCGGCAGCGCGCCGGCGGTCGACGGCAACCTCAACTGCCCGCTCTCGGTGACCAAGTCGGCTGCCTTCTTCGCGGTCCGCGTCCTCACCGACCCCGACGGGCCGCCCTCCGCCGGCGCCCACCGGCCGATCGAGGTGCGCGCCCCCGCCGGCTGCCTGCTCAACGCCGGCTACCCCGCCGCGGTCGCGGCCGGCAACGTGGAGACCTCCAGCCGCGTCGCCGACCTCGTCCTCGCCGCCCTCGCGGGCGCCTGCCCCGCCCCGGCCCAGGGGCAGGGGACGATGAACAACCTGACCCTGGCCAGCGACGACTTCACCTACTACGAGACGCTCGGCGGCGGCCAGGGAGCCTGCCCCGGTGCCGACGGCCCGAGCGCCGTCCACGTGGCGATGTCGAACACGCTCAACACCCCGGTCGAGGCACTCGAGACCGAGTTCCCGCTACGGGTGCGCGAGCTCTCGCTGCGCCGCGGCAGCGGCGGCGGGGGCGCCCACCGCGGCGGCGAGGGGATGGTGCGCGAGATCGAGGCGCTGGCGCCGATGCGGTTCACCCTGATCAGCGAGCGCCGCCGACACCCGCCGCGCGGCCGCGACGGCGGCGGCGACGGTGCCCCCGGCCGCAACCTGCTGGACGGCGAGCCGCTGCCCGGCAAGGCCGCCGGCGACCTCGCGCCCGGCGAGGCGCTGCGGATCGAGACCCCCGGCGGCGGCGGCCTGGGGGCCGAATAGGGCCGATCAACCCGCACCGTGGGTCGATTCGGTGACCTGATCGAAGAAATATTTGGCGTTTTCGGCGCGCTGGTCTAGAATGCGCGTCCTTGGCGGGCGCACGGCTGTACAGCCGCTAAGCCTCGCAGCCCGCCGACCCCTCGACAGTCAATCTTCCGAAGGTACGAATTGCAATGCCGATCGCTTTGAAGGAATGGGCAGTAACGGTCCGCGCTCTCGCCGAGGGCGAGCAGCTGCTGACGCTTCGCAAGGGCGGAATCCGTGAGGAGAACAAGCATTTCGAGCTCGAGCACGAGCGCTTCTTCCTCTATCCGACCTTCGACCACCAGCGCAACGACCTCGTCCGCGAGTCCCACCACCCGGAGCTGCGGCGAGCCCTCGAGGAGGGCGTCTGGCCCGACGAGGAGCCGCCCCCGAAGGCGCTGCTCCAGGACGGCGGCATCACGCAGCCCGACCGCGTCCGGCTGCGTGCCTGGGCGGAAGTCACCGATCACGTCACGATCAACGACCGCCGCACCCTCGACTGCCTCTCCCCGTACTACGTCTGGACTCCCGACTACGCCGAGAAGCGGCTCAACTGGAAGCGGCGTCACCCGCTCCACATCCTGCTGCTCCGGGTCCACCGCATCCCGCGGCCGGTCACCGTCCGGGTCCGCGACGAGTACCACGGCTGCCGCTCCTGGGTCGAGATCGACCGCGAACTCCCCTTCGAGGGGACGCCGGTGATGGCCGACGAAGAGTTCGACCGCGCTCGTACCGAGATCCGGTCGGTCTGCGGCGATGCCGAGCCGGCGCTCGTCTAACGGTCCCTGGTCAAGCAGTTCAAGGACGCAGGGAGCGAAGCGTGCCCTGCACGTGAGCGACCGAGGACGCCGAAATGCGCCGGCCAGGGGGCGTTAGATGTCGTGGATCGAAACTGAGTCGCTGAGCTTCACCGCGAGGCACGACTCGGATGACTCGGCGTTCGCCGAGCGGACGCTCGACCGCCTCGAGAACCTGCGGCTGCGGCTCGAAGACCGCTTCGAGGAGATGCCGGACGAGGTCACGGTGGTCGTCCACACCAACCCGGTCTGGCTGACCCTCGCCCACCCCTTCCTCCCCGCCGCCCGCTGGTCGGCGGCCCCGGCCGGCCGCCGCTACCTCGCCGGCTGGGCGATGTCGACCGAGCTGCACGTCCTCAACGACCCCCACCTGGAGCGCCGCGCCGCCGGCGAGGACTCGCTGGAGGCGCTGCGCGGAACGGCCGAGCGGCTCTACGCCCAGTTGGTGGTGGCGGTCAACAACCCGGCCCTGCCCCCATCCTGGACCCCGCGCCGCTTCGTCCGCTACCTGCGCTGGACCTGGATGGTCGAGGGCGCCGCCCAGTACTTCTCGCGCCAGGTCGGCCTCTATCGCGCCGCGGTGATCCGTCGCCTGCGCGAGAGCTCCAGCCCCTCCTTCCCGCCCTCGCCGCGCGACGCGGTGATCCTCGGCGGCACGGTCTTCGACCTGCTCGAGGAGGAGCGCGGCCCCGAGGCCTGCGAGCGCCTGGTCGACGGCCTCCTCCCCGGCGGCCCGGCCGTCACCCTCGAAGACGCCTTCGACGCCCGCTTCCGCGACATCGAGTCCGCCTGGCGCGACCATCTGCGCAGCATGATGTCCCGCCCCGCCGGGGTGGGTTGACCGCCGTGTCGACTTCCTCTCGGTATGCGAGAGGAAGTCGACACGGCTTGACTCAGAGCGCGCGCGAGAGGAAGAAGAGGCCCGCGATCGCGGCCATCGCCAGCAGCGACCAGAAGTAGATTCGCGCGTAGGCGCCGAGCAGGCCGTAGTCGCGCGGCCTGCGGCCGCCGCCGGTGTATTCGAGGCGCCGTTCGGACTCCGCCATCGCCGCCGCCGTCGGGTCCTCCGCGGCGGCGAGCACGTCAGCCAGCACCGCCCGCGCCTGCTCCAGCCGGGCCGCGTGCACGAGCACCTGCTGGGGACCGCCGTGCTCCGCCAGCAGTCCGATGCCGACCTGCGGCCCGTTGACGCCGTACCCCCTCACCATGCAGGGGATCCCGGCCTCGTCGAGCAGCCCCTTCAGCATCCCCGCCTCGATCGAGTTGCGCGCCGCCGCGACCTCGACCAGCCTGCCCCCGGAACCTTCCTCCCGCGCGGAGCGCATCGGCAGGACCGTTAGCTCAGCTGGTACAGCGCGTAGACGATGAGGATCGCGGCGAGCGCGGCGACCGCGATCCAGAAGGCCAGGCGCCCGGTGGTCATCTCGCCGCCGCCGCGGCGCAGCGCCGCCTGCTCGCTCAGCTCCAGGCGCTCTTCGGCCTCGGACTCGACCATGGTGTCGGCGAGCACCTCGCGCGCCCGGCGGGCGGCGTCGGCGGCGACCATCACGTCGTGCGGGCCGGCGGCGAGGAAGTCGGGGTTGTCGAAGCCGCCGCTGCGCTTCAGCACGCTGGGGATCCCCGCCTCGGAGAGCAGCCCCTGGAGCATTTCGGCTTCCGCCTGGTTGCGGGCGAAGGCGACCTTGACCAGCCTGCCACCGCCGCCGCCTCCGCCACCGCCGCCATGGTCGCCGCCGCCGCCCCCACCGCCGTGGGCGCCGCGTTTGTGGGCGCTCGAGCCGTGCTTATGCGAGGTCGAGCTCGACATCGGCGATCTTCATGTCCTGGAGCAGGTACGCCTTCACGTCCGGCTGCTCGGCGTCGGCGAGCGAGACGATCACGTAGACCTGTTCGGGCCAGGCGACCGCCTGGTTGACGTCGGTCTGCGACGGGTAGGCGGCGCTCTTGGTGTGGGAGTGGTAGATCGCCAGCAGCTCGTCGCCGGCGTCCTCGATCGACTTCAGCGCGTCGTACTGCCCCTGCGGGTCCATCTCGTAGCGCAGCGGGCTGGCCGCGGAGTTCTCGACCCGGACCACGGAGCTGGCGACCCCGTCGCGGCCGCCGACCATCCCGCAGCACTCGTTCGGCAGATCCTCGCGCGCGTGCGCGACCATCTCCTCGACCAGCTCCCGCGAAATCCTCACCCCGCGAGGCTAGCGGACCTGCGGTCCGCCAGCGTCCCGGAGCACCCGTCGAAACGCCCGCCAGGCAGGCTTGGCGCGACCCTCCGCGTCGAGCAGCCCGGCACCGTCACAGGCGACCTACCGGTGACGCCGTCGAGGTTCCAGGTACCGGGCGATCGCCGGGGCCGGTGGACAGGAGACCCTGCAGAATTCCACGCCCGTGGTGGATACGACCAGCCGCCGCCGGGACAACGCGTCGAGCGATAATTCTTCGCCTGACGCCCTCGGGGTGACCCGCGTGCCCTCCGAGCCGAAAGCCGGGTCGATTCGCCCGCCGGGAAGTATCCGGTACAGCCGTCTCCCCTCCAAGTACGCGAATTTGGTCAGCACGACCGGCGACCCTTCGTCTCCCGCCACCGCTGCTTCCACGGACATGGGAAGCGCGCGCAGCCCTCCTTCGGAGTAGCGCCGGAACCTCTGCCCGTTTGGCCGCAGGCGCAACACGAAGCCCCCGTGGTCCCATCTCGACCCGACCAGGTCGATCTTCCCGCCCCTCCTGACCTGCACCGAGGCGATCCCGCTGTAGGGCGAGGCCAGTCGTCGAAGGATCCCCAGCGATCGCCCGCTGGTGGCGAGGAAGTGACGATCCAGCCGTCCCCTGCGAGAGACGCGCGCCAGGACGGGCGGGGTCTCGCAGCATTCGCTCGTCGCCAGATAGAGGCCGCCTCCGGGGGTGGGCGCGGTCCTTACGCCGATCCCGTCGACACCACGCAGGCTGAAGGTGGCGACGCCGTTACCACCGAAGCGGCTGTCCGGCGAGCCGTCCGCGCGGAAGCGGAGCAGTCGGAAGACCGTGCCCACGCGCTCGGACGAGCTGCGCGTGTCGCCGGAGTACAGCCCCGCGGTGACGATCACCGTCGCGCTGCCGCCGCGACCCGGCGCAATGTAAACCGCGCGGTAGCCCGGGGCACCGCAGGGACACTTGAATTCAACTACCCCCGCGTCACCGAAGGTCCGGTCGATCCGCCCGTCGGAGGTGAGCCGGCGCACGGCCAGCCTGCCTTCCGCGACCTTGGCGAGCAGTGGCCGGCCCGCGGAGTCGACCTCGAGCGCGGAGCCGCGGGCCTCCTGCGGCAGCTGGTAGGTGCCGTTCGATTCGCCGAAGGACCGATCCGGCGAGCCATTCGCGGAGTAGCGGTAGAGGACCCCGGCTTCGGCCCCGGCGAGCGCATAGGCCGCCCCGTTCCGAGCCACCCGTATCTGGCTCCGCCAGGACACGATTTCCGCATCGAGGTCGACAACGCCGCCGACCCCGTAGCTCTGATCGAGCCGTGCCATGCCGGCCCTGGCGCTGCCGACCAGGCAGACCGAGAGCAGCGCCGCCGAGACTGCCGCAAGGGCAAGCAGGCGCCCACCGATTCCACGATGACGAGTTGCGATCACTTCAGGCTCCCCCTTCAGACGATGCGATGACCAGTTCGACACTGGGTCCAACACCGCCCGCCCGAAAAGCCTCGGAGCGCTTCGGGAACTTCGCGTTACCAGCAGGCCCCCTCGCCCGCTCCACCGCCCGCCGGTAGGCGCGCCAGGCCGGCTTCGCGCGGCCCTCGCGGTCGATCAGCCCAGCCCCCTGGCAGAAGGAGCAGTGCCGGTCGGGCCGCTCCACGTCCCGCCAGGTGAACCAGTCGACACCCGCGATGCGCAGCGACCGTCGCCGCGCCGTGAGCCACCTATAGGCCTTCTTCAGGAAGCGCGCCTGCCCGGCCTCGCCACGGGCGAAGGCCGAGGGGAACGAGCTCCAGGAGGCGACGCCGATCTCGCTGATCAGCAGCGGGGTGCGGCGGGCGCCGGCCCGGTCGAGGACCGTCCGCACGGCGCGGACCTCCTCCTTCATCAGCGATACCCGCGCCGCGTACGGATGCAGGGCGACGACGTCCAGGTTCCGCTTCACCCCCGGGACCCGGTAGAGCCTGCGCAGGAAGTACCAGGGCGCGATCCCGGCGCGGACCGGAGCGACGCCAGCGCCGACGATCCGCGCCCGCCGGTCGGCGCGCCGCAGCGCCGACCCCGAGATCGCCAGCAGCCGGGCGTAGCGGCGCGGGGCCGGGTGCGGGTGCCAGAAGAGCCGGAAGTTCGGCTCGTTCCAGATCTGCCAGCTGTGGATCGGCCGGCGGCGCCGGACCCCCCTCCAGACCGTGCCACCGGGCCCGTACCGCCCGACGAGGGTGCGCAGGAACGACGCCCAGGCCCGACGGGCCCGGCGCGAGGCGAGCGGCGGGCGGACCGGGTCGGAGCTGAGCCAGGCCGGCGTCCCGAAGACGACCGGGAGGACCACGATCCCGTGCGCGGCCGCCTCTCGCACTTCGGCGTCGAGCCGGCCGAACTCGTAGCTTCCCGGCTTCGGCTCGAGCGCGGCCCAGCTGAACGGGAGCCGCACGGTCCCCACCGTCCCCTGCATCCGCTTGAAGTCCGCCGCGCCGAGCGGCGTCTCGGGGGCGACGCCGAAGAAGCGCAGCGGAAGCGAGGACCCCCCGCGCCCCTTGGCGGGGGCGGGGGTCGCCGAGGCGAGGGCCGCGGCCGCCACGATCAGCAGCGCCACCGCGGCCCAGCCCTTTGCTCGCGACACACGCACCGGCAGATCCCCCGCGAGGCGCCGGCTATTCCGTGTAGCGGACCATCTGCGCCTGCGGTGGGCAGGCTTCGCGGCATTCCCGCGGTCCGACCGAGAGCGCCAGCACCCGGTGCCGCACCAGCGAGACGATTTCGATTCCGGGCAGGCCTTCGCTGCCGGGGATCGGCTCCCGCCCGAAGCGGCGGTCCATGTGGCCGTCATGCTGAATCCGCACGAGGATGCCGATGCCGCGCAGGTTGGTGTTGCTCAGCGCGATCGTCGCGCCGTGGCTGCCGTGGGCGGCGGCGTCGATCGGCAGCGGCGTCCCCCGCAGGCCCTTCCTGGCGAACTTGCGAATCCTCCGGCCGTGCCGGTCCAGCCTCAGCATGAAGCCGCGGTCGTAGCCGGCCGAGCCGAGAACGTCGATCCGCCCGTGCGAGCGCAGCAGCACCGCGTTCACCGACCGAGCGAGCGACCCGAAGCGCTTCGCGGCGCGCAGGGACCGCCCGCTCTCCCTGGCGAAGCGCCTGTCGTAGTGACCCTTGGCGGAGATCCGCACCAGATAGCCGCGGTGCGCCTTGCAGCATCCCGCGCCGGCGAGGTACAGGGCGCCGCCCTTGCCGGTGGCCGCGGCGACGAAGGGGGCGGTGTTCGGCAGCCCGACGGTGGCGCTGCCGGCCGCCCCGAAGCGCTTGTCGAAGGAGCCGTCCCCGCGCAGGCGGGCGAGGCCGACGACCGTCCCGCTCTGCTCGTTCCGCCGGCCGCTGCCGACGGTTCGGGGCACCGCCACGGTCAGAGACTCATGGGGCCCCGCAATCAGATGCGTTTCGCCGCGTCCGCAGTTGCAGCGGAAGCCGGCAACCCCTTCGCTGCCGAACCTCGCGTCCGGAGAGCCGCCGGCGGTGACGCGGAGGATCGAGATTTCGCCGCCGACGTTCTTGGCGACGACCGGGAGCCCGGCGGAGTCGACGGCGAGCACGGGCTGACGTTCGAAGGGGAGCTCGTAGTAGCCGGCCGCCCCCCCAAAGGCACGATCGAGGAACCCGTCCCTCCCGTAGCGGACGAGCGCGTAGGAGAACGGGCAGTAGTAACGGAAGGGGGTGGCTTCGCAATGCCGCCCCTTGATGAGGGCGTAGGCGCTGCCGTCGCGGGCGGCCACGAGATGAAGCACCCCCTGGTCCTGCCAGGAAGCGGGCAGGGGCGCCTGCACCGCGGCCACGCCTTCGTCCCCGTAGCCTCGGTCGATCCGGGCCTGCGCCGCGCCCGCCCAGATCGACCCCGCCAGCACCACGCAGCCAATCGCCGCGATCCACAGCCGCCGCATCCTTCCTCCTTGCTCTTGGACTCTCACCGGAACCGCCCGCTTAAAACACGGCGCGTTCGAGAAGTCTCGGAGCGCTTCAGGAACTTCGCGTTACCACCAGACGGTGGAGTCGAGGTGAAGCCGTCGTCGCCCCTTCGCCGCCTGGCCATCAACGACCGCGACGGGCGCGCAGCGAGACCGGGGCGACCAGCATCCCGTGGGGGTGCTGGTCAGTCGCTCCGACGGTGCCGAAGAGGAGCGCCCGGCCGCCGCGCCGCGTCACCACCGATTGGGACGTCGCCCAGCCGCCGAACGCGACGGTGACTTCCCCGTGCCCGGCGCTGGACCTGTCGAGCCTGCCGTTCGGCCGCAGGACGAGCGCCCCCAGACGCGAGTGCTTCCCAGTCGGCCGCTGCCGACTCATCGCGATCACGATCTTGCCGTCGGGTCGGAGGGCTGCGGCGGCGGGGAAGGCAGACCCGCGATAGCGAGTCACGGCATAGCCGCCCTTGCCGTAGGAGGTGTCGAGCCTGCCGTTCGGCCCGTAGCGCGAGGTGGCCACCGTATTGCTCCGCACGTCGTTCGAGAACCTCGAAACCGAGCCGAAGAGGACAAGGGCGCCGTTGGGCAGGATGAGGGGTGGAGCGACGACGAGGAACTTGCTCCCGGGCCCGTTTTCGACCCGCCACCTGCGCGCCATGCCGCCTTCGCCGAACTTCGTCACCGGGGATCCGTTCGGATGCAGCTTGACCATGGCCGAGCCGAAATCGTTGGTGCCGAGCAGGCCTCCGCCGGGAAGCGTCTGAATCGAGGCGAAGCCCGGGACGCCGTCGCGTTCATCGGAGCGGTTCGCCAACCTCACCGTCAGCCGGCCGCCGTCGCCGAATCCGTGATCGACCACGCCGTTGGGCTTGAACCTCTCCAGCATCTTCGTCCCGAAGAGTTCTCCCGTCCGGCTGTCGACGCTTTCGCTGCCTTCCCCGGCGACCACGACCTTTCCTGCCTGCAGAGTCATCGACAACGCGCGGTTGTAGCGGTAGCCGAAGTCGACGGACACGATCCCCCTTTGCCCGAAGCGGCGATCCACGTCACCACTGGGCAGCAACCGGGTCAGGGTCGGTTCGTCGCTCCCGGAGGAGAGGACGAGGATCTTCCCGCTCGGCAGGACCCTGACCGCGGTCGGGCGGATGTCGACCCAGCCGTCAGTACCGAAGGAACGATCGATCGCGTTGCTCCGAAGCAGCCTGGTAATGCCCTTGGAGGAGGCGACGAGCACGCGCTTCGATCCGTAGGCAAGCGCTTCCGAGGGGCGCGAGACCGCGGGCAGCAGCCTCGGCTTCTGCGCCGCGCTTCGGGCCTCGGATGCGCCCGCGGCAACCAGGCAGAGCCCGAGCACACCCATCGCCCCCGCGACCAACCTTCCTCGCCAACCGATCATCGCTCCCTCCAGACGTTGCTCGAGCATTGCCGTCCGCTCAAACACCGAGCCCGCCGCGAGTTGCGCGGGCGTTCAGGTACTTCCAATTACCACCAGACGGTGGAGTCGAGGTCGCCCAGCTCCTCGATCGGCTTCGTGTAGACGCCGGAGGAGAGGTACTTCCAGCCGTCGTCGGGGATCAGGAAGACGACGTT
>Ga0055450_10000250_pt1 | contig 10903 bp, 9 predicted proteins | sample China_Galinas_PW_5_FD_57740 | JGI IMG/M metagenome (GOLD analysis project Ga0055450, IMG submission 57740) | Wetland microbial communities from San Francisco Bay, California, USA, that impact long-term carbon sequestration - China_Galinas_PWC_D1 | ecosystem: Environmental > Aquatic > Marine >... | reverse complement strand
CGAAGGGGTTATTTCATAGTGCAAAGACCCCAGCCCCATGGCGATTCGTTCGGAGTCATAGACATTCATTTGACAACCAATGGTATTGATGTATAGGTATTTTGGTTTCATTTTTTATCGTCGTTCGTGTCCTTTGAAACAAACCTCTCCAAAAGGCTGCAGGGTTCCTAACTTTTTTATAAATGATGCTTTATGGATTCATCAATGATAATGTCTTTTTTAAGATCTTGCAAAACAGTCTCAACATCGCCTTCGCAGCCCGGAGCGATTCGAAGCAGGACAATACCTTGACGGGCGTTCATAGTGGTTAATGTGGCAATACCGTCATACCCCTCTAAAATGAATTTTAAAAAACAGATTTCTCTGCGATCAACGCGAAGGATTTTTTTTATGGTTTTCAATTCGAATCTTTATAATATAAGATCATTACTCAAAATTCGCACCCTTTGTTCTCAACTACGCCGATAAGGTTCATTGGATCGGAAAAATCTTTCAGGATAAAACCATAGGGTGCGATGGATTAACAGAAAAAATCACAAATTCCCAATACTTTGTTGGAGCAATCCTATATTTTCTATCACCTTACTCCCCACAAATTCAATAAAAAAGTCCGAATGAACAAGCTTCACAATCTTCGCATCCTTAATTACATACAATTTAGCGGGCTAAAACCTTAGATATTTTCCTAAGTTTTGCAAAAATTGCGCGTTGACATCGCATACGGCCTTGGGTAAATTAATTCCAATGAAGGGCTAAAGAACCGTGGTCTTTTGGAAAAACACCTTCGCTAAATTATACGGGTGTCGAATAGGAAATGATAATGAAAACCGATTTCACCATTTTATTTGTTGACGATGAGAAAGCCTACCAGAATGCGTTCGTTCGTGCCATGCGAAAAGAAAAGCAGTTTCACATCATGACGGCATCGAGGGGCATTGCAGCCCTGCAACTGCTTCAGACGACACCGACGGATGTGGTGTTAACCGATATAAAAATGCCCGAAATGAATGGCTTAACGCTGTTAAAGAAAATTCGTGAGCAATACCCGGATATCTTTGTTATCGCCGTCACAGGATACGGATCTGTGGAAGATGCCGTACATGCAATGAAATTGGGTGCATATGATTATCTCCTGAAACCGTTTGACTTTGATTTAATAAAGATACTCCTGGGGAAAATTGCCGAACACAGGCGAATCATTAAGGCAAGCACCGTTACGCTCAACGATCAAAGGAAGCAATATCGGTTTGAAAATATTATCGGGCAAGACCGTAAAATGTATAAAATTTACGAAATGATTAACGCTGTAGCCAAAACATCTGCATCTGTCCTTATCACCGGAGAAAGCGGATCTGGCAAGGAACTTATTGCCGAGGCGATTCATTATCGCAGCAATCGACGCAATAAGCCGTTTCATCAAGTAAATTGTGCTGCTCTAACGGAATCAATTATTAGCAGTGAACTGTTCGGTCACGAAAAGGGCGCATTCACGGGAGCAGATGCTCAGAAAATCGGTATGTTTGAAAAAGCCCATGAAGGCACACTTTTTTTGGATGAGATCGGTGATATTCCTCTTCAAACCCAGGTATCGCTTTTGCGAGTGCTTGAAACGGGCACTTTCCAGCGAGTGGGGGGAACTCAAACAATACAGGCCAATACCCGCATTCTTTGCGCAACAAACCAGGATCTTTCAGGTGCCATTCAAGATAAACGCTTTCGAGAAGATCTTTTTTATCGAATCAATGTTGTATCCATAGATGTGCCTCCGTTGAGAGAGCGGAATTTGGACATCCCGCTTCTTGTCAACTACTTCATGGAAAAATACTCTCAGGAAAACGATAAAGATATTAAAGGGATATCAAAATCGGCAATAAAAATATTGAATCAATATCACTGGCCGGGCAATGTAAGGGAGTTGGGTAATGTCATTAATCGTGCGATGATATTCTGTAAAACGAGCAAGATTCAACCCGTCAACCTGCCGGACAATATAAAGCAGGCCTTCCAGGAGAAAAAATTCCGATTAATGCTCACGTCACCGTCTCTTCCTCTGGCAGAAGCCACTTTGATTCAAAAGGTGCTCAATGAAAATCATTGGAATTTAAAACAGACTGCCATGGACCTAGAAATTGCCCGGGGTACGCTCTATGGTAAAATTAAAAAATATAAATTAACAAAGTCAGTATCATGACCTCGATTTGCTATACATACCCCTGAATTGTTGCAGGCCGGAAATGTCGGAATTTGAACGCCTTTCTCCTTCCGGTTAACTCGGTATTCTTACGGAAATCATGATTTTTTCTGAGGACTTGCAGTTCGCAATGGGCTTTTGATTTAAATGCTATGCAAATTCAGACAATTCAGCGGATTCGAGCCCATTTTTTATTTTTCACTCTCCATTCATTCCAACCCCCTTCTAATCATCCGTAGCAGCGTTTCTTTTGTTGTATCCCAAAGAAAAATGGCATTATAGATGTTGTATTTTGAACAGTTATTATGAATGAGCCCCGGCCGATGGGTGTCTTTGTTTGTAATACAAAATTATCTTTCAGCACAACATATTATATTTGTTGAATATTTTTGCCATGGCACACGAGTTGCTATTATGACAGTCAACAGCGTTGCAAGGACGGGGAATAAATCAATAAAAATATAGAAGGAATTGTCATGCTAAATAGAAAACAGAAACAATTACGAGCAGATATATATTTGAAATGTTTTGTATGCAACGAACACGAAGCACATCATCTATGTGTTTTCGAATGGAATGGTTTAAATGTCAAGTTATGTATGTGTCCCCAATGCGTAAAGTTGAATAAACAATTCCCGGACACCGATCTGCTACAAGAAGTTGCTTAAAATCTAAACCATATTGACATCATATGAACTTAAAATTTTATGAGCAGAGTAGGAAAATGAGGAATCCTTCAAACAAAAGAAAATACTTGCACATTTTACTAATGATCACCCATCCCTTTATATTTCTGATCCTTCTATCGAATATCATATGTACGGATGAATGGCGGCAGAAAACTTTTATGGCCATACCCGAAGTTCTGTTAGAAAGCCATTTTACATCATTACAGAATAAAGATAAGCAATCTCTTGCCAAGGCTGCCTCTGTTTTGCCTCTAACTACCCTTGAGATTGCGCCGGTCAAACACTTTAGGACAGTTGAGATGACATCTAAACAGATAAACGCCGAAATTATGTATCAACCGCTAATTCTTGAGGCCGCTTACCGGTATGAAATAGAACCGGCAATTATAAAAGCCATCATCATGGCCGAATCAGGTTTTAATTCCAAGGCAGTATCAAAAGTGGGTGCCAGGGGACTCATGCAGCTCATGCCTGGAACCGCAAAATCTCTGGGTGTTAAGGACAGTTTCAAACCATCCCATAATATCGACGCCGGTGTGCGCTATTTCAAGTATCTGCTGGACAGGTTTGACGGTGAGATTAAACTGGCCCTGGCAGCTTATAATGCCGGCAGCACGAATGTCATAAAATATGGGGGCGTCCCGCCATTTAAAGCCACTAAATTCTATATCAATAAAGTATCAAAATACTACGAAGCATACCGAATGACCTGACCTTTTAAGATCATTATGGCTTACCGCGAACATTTCTTCATCGACTAATGTTCCTCCTTAAGTGTTCACGGGGTTTAACCCCGTGAACACTTTCGCTCCACCTGTCATACCTTTTTGGTATCCCAGGATATTTATCCGTTCCCGCAAAAATAATCCCATGACCGATTCACGTGTCTGCCAATGAATACTCTGATTTGATGAAATTCCATACTGGTGCTGTATATACAAATTTTTCAATATCTTATAAGGATATAGAAAATTGCGCATTGACATCGCACATTACCCCCGGTATATGAATTTGAGACCTTTGGAAAACCCGTAAAAAATCAAAATTGAGACAGCAATGTAAAAAGTTCAAGTTCAATGCATCGCGAATTTTGTGGAATGAGGAGTACTTATATACGCCGCTGTGAACACGAAATGAAGCCTACGCATAAATTGAACTTTTTACGAAACCGTCAACTTTAAATGATTTAGGACAATCTGCCTTTTAATGAAAAAAAAGTGGCAAATACTTCAGCCTGACATTCATTTGGTGGAAAAATTATGTGAAATACTGAATTGCCATCCTGCCGTTGCATCCATCCTGATCAATCGTAACATTCTTTCCAAAGAAGATGCGTCAAACTTTTTCAACACATCCCTCAATCATTTAAGCCCTCCTTTTACCCTAAAGGATATGAATACCGCTGTTGACCGGATTATAGAAGCCATCGTACGCAAAGAAAAAATATTGATTTTTGGTGATTATGATGTTGACGGAATTGCTGCCGCCACTATTCTATTGGAGTTTTTACGCTCGGTGGATGCGAATGTGTCTTATTACATTCCCCATAGAATAACAGAAGGTTTTGGTCTGAAAATAAATCATATCTCTGATATCGCGATACCCAACGGCATACACCTAATTATTACCGCAGACTGCGGGTCCGAAAGTCAGGATGCGGTGAAGACCGCAAGAGATGCAGGAATTGATGTCATTATTACGGACCATCACATGACATCGGAAACCCTACCCCCTGCCGTCGCAGTAATAAATCCCAAGCGAAACGATTGCCCATCCGGTTTTTGTGATCTCGCAGGGGTCGGCGTTGCGTTTTATCTGCTGATTTGCCTTAGAAAAACGCTTCGAGAAACAAATTTCTGGAATGACCGTCCGGAACCCAATTTAAAGAACTACTGTGATCTTGTCGCCCTTGGCACCTTGGCGGATATTGTTCCCTTAACCCGCGAAAACCGGATACTGATTAAAGCAGGCATGAATATTATCCGTTCATCGCAACGCCCTGGTCTGAATTCACTGGTGAGAATTTGTAACATCAATAAACTTACTATCGGTGCCGATGATATTGTTTTCCAACTGGTCCCCAGACTAAATTCAGCTGGCAGGATGGACCACGCGTCAATCGCAGTCGAACTCTTAACAACAAAAAATATAAAGACCGCACGAAAAATCGCACATTCACTCGACCGCTTGAACCAGGAGCGGCGAGATATGGAAAATAAAATACTGATTCAAGTCCACAATCACTTGAAGAAACATCCCCATCTTCTCCGAAAAAAAACGATAGTCTTGTCCCATCAAGACTGGCATTTAGGGGTCCTTGGAATTGTTGCATCAAGACTTATGAAAAAATATTTTTGTCCGGTAGTAATGATTACAACGGCAGACGGAATCGGGAAAGGCTCAGCCAGAAGTATCCCTGAAATTAATCTGTATCAAGGGTTGTCGGCCTGTGCCGAGAACCTTGAGAATTTTGGGGGACATTCGATGGCAGCAGGTCTTAAAATCAAGGCCGAACATATAAACCGGTTTGAAATTCAGTTTGAAAACATCGTAAGCCATATGGCAAAATCATCTGATTTTATGCCGAAGGTTACTATCGATTACAGGCTCGATTTTGATGACATCTCAGATAAACTGATCGATGAACTTGAATCATTGCAACCTTTTGGCAATGTAAACCATGAACCGCTATTTATGACAAAGGAAGTCCATATTGTATCATCAAAAAATGTGGGAAATCATCACAGGCAAATGGTATTGAAACAAAAGATAAACAAGTCGATGAAAACATTCAATGCGATACAATTTAACGTGGATACCCAAAAGCCCTTGAAAGGCACCTTTGATCAGATGGCATACCGTCTCCGCTGGAACCGATGGAACGGCAGGAAGCATGCACAAATTATCGTTGAAGAAACTAGTGCCAATGTTGCATAATAAACAGGTCCAGGGTTTATGCTACATTGGAAGCTATCTCAAAAAAGTCTTTTGGCCCAATCTCTGTATTGAGTCCTCGTTTCAGCTCCTCGGAATACCGGAGTATGCCTGCGGGGTGAACCTCGGTCCCGCCCTTGATCGTAAACCAAAATCCTATTTTTTAGATGGCTTATAGAAATAACATAGCCGCCTCCAACATTTTTCTTGCAATAGACAGTACTCGGCATTATTATTGCGCTTGAAATATGAAAATGAATGATATCCTAAATAAGCGAAAAAGGTGACATATTATGGCTAAAGTATTTCGCCCCAGCAAACGTGAATCAAAAATATTGTCAAGAATCGAATCTTCCAAAGAATATGCCCGTAGAAAATCGATAGAAAATGCAAGAGAGTTTATTGAACCCCTTTCCAATGCCATTGCCATGAAGCTTGTGGAGAGCAATCTTGTTGAAACCACAAATAAAAATGTACTTGAAGAACAGATAACAAAATGTATAGACAAGTTGAGCCGCAGCGACGAATTTGAGGTTGACTACAAGATTGCACCCTTCAGGCAGTTGGTGCAAAATCCAAACATCGTAAGTCTCTTCATTACCGCATTCGTCATAGAAACCCTTATTAATCACAAAGTCATCATTGATATTTACGGCTCGGATGAAGAAATTTATCTTTGTATCAATCGGCAAGTTACAAAAATACTGACTTAACCATGCGTCCTTCCTTCCTTCCCAGGTTAGTGAACGGACCCTTTGATGATCCAACTCTTTTTATTCCTTTCCTTTATGAAAAACGTGCCCTGATTTTTGATCTCGGAGACATTTTTTCATTGTCAGCCAGAGATATTCTTAAAATCAGCCACGTCTTTGTTACCCATACCCATATGGATCACTTTATCGGATTTGACAGGCTGCTGAGACTGTTTCTGGGCCGCAATCATTCGCTTTATATGTATGGCCCTGAAAATTTTATCAGCAATGTTGAAGGAAAACTCGCGGGATATTCATGGAACCTTGTGGAAAACTACAGCAATATGTTTGTCTTGCATGTCACCGAGGTCCATGACGATCATTTGAAAACCCAAGATTATATTTGTCGAGACAGATTTATTCCGAGTTCGAAGGCGGTTGAACACCCGTTTGCCGGACCCCTTTATACGAAACCCTCTTTCTCCGTTTTTACCCGTATCCTCGATCACAGTATCCCCTGTCTCGGATTCTCTCTAAAAGAACGCTTTCATGTTAATATCATGAAAGATGCCGTTGTCGAACTTGGATTGGAAACCGGTCCCTGGCTGACGGAATTTAAACAGGCACTCTTTGATCATCAGAGTCCCGACTCGGAATTTGAAGTAAAATCCGGCAAGCAACAAAAAACTTTCATATTGGGCGACCTGGCAATGAAAATCGCCAGAGTAACCTCCGGCCAGAAGATTTCTTATATTGCGGATGTTGTGTACAGTGAATCGAATTTGGAAAAGGTTATCGAATTGGCAAAAGATTCCGACCATCTTTTTATTGAAGCATCTTTTTTGGATAAAGATAAAGATATTGCCGAAAAAAAATATCATTTAACGGCCCGGCAGGCAGGTTTCATTGCAGGAAAAGCCAACGTCAAACAACTGACCCCCTTTCATTTTTCACCCAGATACCAGGGGAAAGGGCATCTTCTTGAACAAGAGGCCCAAAAAGCATACCATCATGCCTTGAAGTGCCATGTATAACCCTCTAAAATTCTGAGCTACAGTGCCGGATCGGCATCATAAATGTCATGACGTCACTTAGGCCCAACTTTTTTACGTTTTAAAATAACGTCTTGGTGATCATCGGTAGCGACAATAAAATGACATCGATTTATTCCCCAAATCAGGCCCAACCACTGCTTCACTCTCATTTTTCTTTATAATACTATATTATTTCAATAGGTTATATTCAAAAATTGCTGTCCGCAAAATTGGCATATTAAATGCATGTTTGTCTACAAATTTATTCCAGGTTTGTGCGTTCTCAAAGTCGGTACAATCAACAGAAACTTTGAAATGCTTTGGAACTAATTGAAATAAGAAGAATATTAAGGAGAAATGTATGTTTAACATCTCATCACGCCGTGGGTTTTTCATTGTATTGGCAGGGATTATCCTGTTGGGCTCGGCTTCCACGGGCTACCCGGGCACACCTTCTGTTTCCGATTTAACAAATTTCACCTCCACCGAACAAGACCCGGCTGCCGTTATCGACAGCGATGTGAGCTTCTCTGATGGAGATACGTATTCCGATGGATATATAGTGTTTACCCTTTCAGATGCCACGGTTTATGATCAAATGGTACTGTCCGGCGATGCAGATCCCAATGCCAGCGGTGCCATCTCGGTATCCGATGGCGACGTTTATCTTGGCAATGGTTCGGGAAGGGACAGAATCGGTTCTATCGATGATACCGAAAACGGTGTAAACGGACAGTCTTTAAAAATATTGTTTTCAAGTCCCTTGACCAATGCCGGATTTGAAACCGGCGATACCACCGGATGGACCACGTATCAGCAGAATTACGGCACCAGTCTGAACGGTGAGTCCATCCCTTATGTGTACTCAGGGGGAAGCGGCACGGGAACTATCGCTGTGGCAAGTTCAGGATCAATGACCTTTAATGTTACAGTCCAAACCACCGAAAAAAGCAGCGGGACTTATGCCCTGCGGCTTTACAGCCAAGGCACTATTACATTTACAAATCCTCCTGGATTGTCCGGCCTACAACCTGACGGATACGGATCAATGCATGGGCCCTATATTTTGAGCAGTGAATTCACGGCTGAAAACGGCGACCAGCTGTATGTCGACTGGTCGGCCGTCAATGGCGGTGACTGGTACGAAGTTTTCGGCTACATCATCGGGGCAGGACCGGACGATACCTTTGATACCGGCGACGATACCCGGACAAAGCTCTTCTCCCAGCGCGGGGATACCCAGGCGTGGACGACCACCAACACCGCCATCACCAGTTCGGGAACATATAAATTTGAATTCGTATGCGGCACATATGATGCATCCGGCGGCAAGGCAGTGGGCGCCAGTCTTTACGTGGACAATATCCGGGTGGTCAGCGGAACGGGCGTTACCGATGCGGTGGTGAGCCATATTGCCCGTCTAGTAACCTTTGAAAATACATCCGACAATCCCCCGACATCCGGCAGAACACTGACCGTCGAGGCACAGGCCCAGGACGCTTCGACCGGCTCGGCCACGGCCACAATCACCATTACACCTGTCAACGACGCCCCCACCGATATCGCGCTATCCGATACCGAAATCGACGTGACCGGCGGTACCAACGCAGTGGTGGCTACAATTTCAACCACGGACCCGGATGACACCAGCTTTATATACACTCTTGTGGCCGGTACCGGCGATGCCGATAACGGGCTTTTCAACATCAACGGTACCCAGCTACGGGCCGACAACGCTGATATGGCCATAGGCAATTATAGCATTCGTTTAAAAACCGATGACGGCGACGGTGGAACATTTGAAAAAAGCTTTACCCTGACGGTGTTGGACAGTGATTCAGACGGTATTGCCGATGGGGTGGAAGGCGTTGGTGATACCGACGGTGACGGCACACCGGATTACCTGGACATCGAATCCGACGGCGACGGAGTGGATGATGACGTCGAAAACGGAGCACCCAATAACGGCGACGGCAATAACGACGGTATCGCCGACCGGGTCCAGAAACGGGTGACTTCCCTGGCAACCTTTGATGCCACCCAGATTGTTACGCTTGAATCACCGGTGGGGACTACGCTGACCAATGTGTCGGCCACCGACAATCCATCCCCTGACGACATGCCCACAGGAGGACAATTCACGTATGGTCTGTTCAACTTTACCATCAATGGCGTCACTGCAGGAGGGGCAACCGAACTGAAGATCTATCTGCCGGAAGATGCGGACCCTCTTTCGTATTATAAATATGGTCAGACGCCAGACGATTCAACGAACCACTGGTATGAATTCATGTACGACGATGTCACCGGCGCTCAATTCGACGGCAATGTGATCACGCTCTATTTTGTTGATGCCGAAAAAGGAGATGATATCCTGACCCCTGACAGCATGGTGACCGACCAGGGCGGGCCGCTGTTTGCTTCAGGCTCAGACGGAAATGATTTCGGTCCTGCAAGTGGCGGATGCTTCATCGGCAGCCTGCACCCAAAGACCCCGTCGGAAAATCCGACCCGCGGAATATATCTCGGTTTGGGTTTGATGCTGGCTTGGCTTTCGTTCATGCGTCATCGCAATACCCAGCGAATTGTCGCCATCGGACTGTTAACCGCCATCCTGATTATTGGGATGCAGGGGACCGGGCAGGCCGATGATAAGACACCGGCCCCGTCCGACAGCGAGAGCCCTTTTTATCTGTCGGTGGGCGCTGGGGTAACCCATATCGGAGAATCAGTCGATGCGAGTTATCAGGGCAGCAATTATCGTCTGGACGTCGACAATGATGTATACCCCGTTATTCGTCTCGGCTATCATTTGTCGGAGATGCTGGCTCTGGAACTGGGTGCCCGCTGGGACATATACAGCGGAACCATCGAAGACGTGGATAACGATGGATCGAGTCATCCAAAAGGATATACTTTTCTGTTCGGACCGGCCTACATCGGCAAAAAGATCCGGTGCAAATATCTCGGTCCGTTGCGGCCCATGGCCCATGTAAACGTGGGTTATACGATGTTACACGACACGCTTGATTATCCCATTGAACGGTTCGATTCTGGTTTAGGCGTCGACATCGCCGTGGGTGTGCAGCGCAAAAACATCGATCTTCGTCTGGGATACCGCTATCTGAAACTGGATCGGGATCGGACGCTTACCGGGGTAAATATATCGGCAACCAGTGACGAACTGGATTTGTCCGGCATTTTTCTGGAGGTATCGTACCGATTCAGTCTGTCCGGAAAATAGTGGGTAAATTCACGAATGCGAAATAGGCCGGGAAATTTTAATTGTAACTGTTTATTATTAGAAGCCATCTTAAAAATAAGATTTTGGTTCAAGGTCCCCCGCTGAAACCCGGCGAAATT
>Ga0055450_10000249_pt1 | contig 10907 bp, 11 predicted proteins | sample China_Galinas_PW_5_FD_57740 | JGI IMG/M metagenome (GOLD analysis project Ga0055450, IMG submission 57740) | Wetland microbial communities from San Francisco Bay, California, USA, that impact long-term carbon sequestration - China_Galinas_PWC_D1 | ecosystem: Environmental > Aquatic > Marine >... | reverse complement strand
AGATTTCCTTGCCCTTGTCGCTCAGGCGGATCCGCACCGAGCGGCGATCGTGACGCGAGCGCTCATGCTCGATATAGCCGCCTTCGACCAGCTTCTTGAGATTATAGGAGACGTTGGAGCCGGTGTAGTAACCGCGGCTGCGCAGCTCTCCCGCCGTCATCTCGTTGGTTCCGATATTGTAGAGCAGCAGCGCCTGAACGCTGTTGATCTCGCCAAGGCCGAGGCTGTCGAGCTTGACCTTGATCACGTCGAGCAATCGGCGGTGCAACCGCTCGATCAGACGCAGGGAATCCAGGTACAGCGTCTTTGACTCTTCGCTACCTACTCCCCCGGATTCGGACTCGACCTTTTCCCTAGCGATTTGCTGCATGATGGATAGAAACCCTCGGAACGCGACGCACTGTCGGCGCCGGAATTAAGATGCGCCGCCGATCTTTTTAGGCCACTCAACACTAACATTGCGTTAAGCCGGTCACAGCGGAGTCGCCATTCCAGTTGCGATCCGGTATTATCGGAAGGCGAAAAAGAACGATCCGGGACCACGATACGAGGCAAATTGGCCCGAAGGCTCATGGGAGGCTGAGATGAGCGAAGTCCGTTACACCGACCGCCCCACCGACAATACGCTCGGGCATATAGTTTACGCGCTTTACGCGGCCGGCTTCTTTACTTTTGTCGCGTTCATCATCAGCGGCGCCATCTGTCTTGCGAAACGCGACGATGTCCGCGGCACGATCCTCGAGGGCCACTTCACCTGGATCATCCGGACGTTTTTGTGGAGCTTGCTCGCCTGGGCGGTGACCATCGTACTGTTCGTTACGATTATCGGCATCCCGCTGGCCTGGCTGCTCGGATGCTGCGCCTATGTCTGGTCGGTTTATCGCGTGGTGGTCGGCTGGCTCAAGCTCGCGGAAAACAGGCCGATCCCGGATCCGGAAGGCTGGTTCTAAACTGTAGGTGGAAAAAGGCCGGAACGGTCAGAACGTCAGCGGGCTTTCGGCTGCTGCTCTCTGGCCCTGCGCTTCCCGTGACTCGATCCACAGCCGGCGCAGCGCTTCGAAGAAGCTCGGACGCAACGTCTTGAGATAAATCTCATTATCCGCGAGGTCATTGACCAGGCGGCGATGCGCCTTCCCCAGATTGTGATAGGGAATATTGGCGAACAGGTGGTGGGTCGAGTGATAGCGCAGGCCTACCGGCGCCCAAAGTGTCGTGAAGAACTTGTTGCCGGGGATTGACACGGAATCGGCAAGCTGGTCGGTCAGACTCATCACGCGCCCGGTCGGATTGCGATAGACATGGGCGACGAGGGTGCGGAGCGAATTCAGGAAGATGATGCCCGCGCCGACGGTCCACCACAGCACCAGAGCCTGCACCGGGATCACGCCGAACCAGACGAGGCCGAGCGCCGTAGCGCCGTAGATCAGCGCGGCGAATTCCTGGATGCGCCAGTTCGGATCGTCCTTCGACCCTTCGGGGCCCCGCTTGTAGGCCATGTCGATCTTCAGAGACGAGGCATTGGTCCAGGACCATTTCCGGAGCGCCGGAATGAAATAGGACAGCACCGTCAGAAAGACGAAACGCCCGATCAGCACCAGCGGGAACACGGCCGAATAAGCCACATAAGCGAGGATCTCGCGCTGCGGGCTGGTGGCGAAGGGAAGATATTCGCCGTCTTCCTCCGTGCCGTAGAGATCCTTGCGGTGATGATCGATGTGAACGCCCTGATAGGCGAAGGACGGTACCATCAGCGGAAAGCCGCAGGTCAGGTTCCAGACCAGACGGAAAAATCCGAATGTGCCCTTTTTCAGATGGGACAACTCGTGTGTAAAGATGACGGCGCGGTAGAGCGCGAGAATCGCGACCACCGTCAGGCCGATCTGCGGCCAGGACAAAAACCGGGACTGAAGCGCGAAGAAAAACGCGCCCCATCCGAGCGTCACGCTGAAAAGGAAATCGGCCCAATAGATCAATGGGTTCGGAGCATGAAGGTCGCGCATAAGCGCGCTCGCTTCCGCGAACGGAAATTGCTCTCTTTTCGGGCTTGTTGCGTCTGCCATTTAAACCAGTTCAACGACAAAAATGTGACACTACTTGAACATACTTAACTATCGCCCCACCCCTTTCGCAATACGCAATATATTTCAAATTGTTACATGCCATCCCTGAGGTATCCACCGAGCGATTTATTTACGGATGTTTGAACGGACACGCGGCGGGCGATGCCGGTTCGGCCGTTTGAATGTGCAGTGATTAACCTTAACGACATGTCAAAATGCATAGACTGAACTGGAACAGACAGAGAAAGTTTCCGATGGACCGAGCAACCGCCGAAAAGGTCGATTTCATAATGCGTGAGGTGAGCGGACGGCTTAATGAGTCCCTGAAGGCCGTTCAAGACGCTGGCGACGAGAATGAATTTCAAGCATATCGTCAAATGGTGGGCAAACTGATGGGGGCGATCTATTTGGACATCCAGACCTGATTCCGCCCGAACTAAGGCCAAAAACCCCTGGAAGCCCATAACCAGTTGGTGCATGTTGCAGCCACACTCGATTTGACCTGCCCATGATCCGCACAGACCGCAAGATGTCCGAGACGACCAAACCTTCCGCGGCTTTTCCGGCGACGCGCATGCGTCGTGTCCGCTCGGCCGACTGGTCCCGGCGGCTGGTCGCGGAGAACCGGCTGAGTGCGTCGGATTTCATCCTGCCGGTCTTCGTGATCGAGGGCGAGCACAAGCGCGAGCCGGTGGCATCCATGCCGGGCGTCGAGCGGCACACGATCGATATGGCGGTACGTCTGGCCGTCGAGGCGGCGGAAGTCGGTATTCCGGCCATTGCCTTGTTCCCGAACACGCCGGCCGATCTCAAGACCCCGGACGGCCGCGAGGCGACGAATCCGGAGAATTTGGTCTGCCGGACGGTTCGCGCCATCAAGGCGGAAGTACCTGAGATCGGAATCATGTGCGACGTGGCGCTCGATCCCTATACCAGCCACGGCCATGACGGGCTGCTCGAGGAAGGGCAGGTCTTGAATGACGAAACGCTGGAGGTTCTGGTCAAGCAGGCGCTTGCCCAAGCTGATGCCGGCAGCGATATCGTTGCTCCGTCGGACATGATGGATGGGCGCATCGGCGCCATCCGGTCCGCGCTCGAATCCGCCGGGCACCAGAACGTCATGATCATGGCTTACGCCGCGAAATATGCCTCGGCCTTCTATTCGCCGTTCCGCGACGCCGTCGGAACCACGGCTGCACTGGGGTCGGACAAGAAAACCTATCAGATGGATCCGGCCAATACCGAGGAAGCCATCCGCGAAGTCGCGCTCGACATCGCCGAGGGCGCCGACATGGTGATGGTGAAACCCGGCATGCCCTATCTCGACATCGTCCGGCTGGTCCGCGACGCGTTCCATATGCCGACCTTCGCCTATCAGGTAAGCGGCGAATACGCGATGCTGATGGCGGCGGCGAAGGAAGGCTGGCTCCGCCGCGAGGCCATCATGATGGAGAGCCTCATCGGGTTCAAACGCGCCGGGACAGCTGGGATCCTGACCTATTTCGCGCTCGATGCCGCCCGGCTCCTGCGTGCTGAATCATCCTGACGTGAGATCCAACCGCACCCGTTTGACGTGACACCGCTTCTCGGTCGAATTCCACCGATCTTCATCGCCGTCGCGAGCCAAATCATCGCGCTCGTCATTGTGTTCCCGATGGCAATCTGGATCGGACACGTCATGAGACTGGCGATCCCAATCCTGGGCGTGCTGATCATCCAGGGGATCGCCGCCGCGCTGATCTCGCATTTCGCGCGACTTGCGCGGTGGTGGATCGTGCTGCAGGTGGTCCTGCCGCCTGCGGGTCTCGCGCTTCACCAGTCAAGCTTGCCCGCCTGGGCCTATCTTTTGGCCTTCCTCCTGCTGGTCGCGGTGTTCTGGAACTCCTTCGGCGAACGCGTGCCGCTTTATCTCACCAACAGCCGGACGATCGATGCACTGGATGGGCTATTGCCCAAAGATCGACCGATCCGTTTTATAGATATCGGCTGCGGGGTGGCGAGCGTATTGGGGCCCCTCGCCCGGCGTCATCCGGACAGCGAATTCGTCGGCGTGGAATCGGCACCTCTGCCCTTCGTAATCGGCGCGTTGAGGCTCTGGATCATGGGCCGTCGCAATGCGCGGCTGATCTTCGGCGCGATGTGGGAACATGATCTGGCCCCCTACGACATTGCCTATTGCTTCCTGTCGCCCGCGCCGATGTCGGCGATTTTCGACAAGGCAAACAAGGAAATGGCCGCGGGAACGCTGTTTATCAGCAACTCCTTCATGGTGCCGGGCATCGCGCCGGGCCAGACGATAAAAGTCGCGGATTCCCGCCAGACACAGCTCCATCTCTGGCGGATCGGAGGAGGTAAACCCGGCCCGGTGCGGAGCGAAACCGGTGAGCTCGCGGAGAGCGGCCCGGAAGCGGCTGCGGACGACAACACCGACGACACCCCAAACGCCTCAGACTAAACCCTATTTTAACCTCGTCTCGCGATGATTAACGACTGCACGGCCTCCCGTGGCAGCGTGGACTCATAGGCCATTGCGTTAGATCTCCAGCCCGGCAGTCGGCAAGAGTTTTATGTTTTTCATCATCGGCTTTCTCATCGTCTTCGGGTCCGTGCTGGGCGGTTACCTTCCGCATGGCAGCGCTGCGGTGCTGTTTCAGCCTTTCGAGTTCCTGATCATTCTCGGTGCCGGCATCGGCGCTTTCGTCATCAGCAATCCCAAGCCCGTGCTTGCCGCGACCGGGAAGCATCTCAGTCGGGTGCTGAAGGGCACGCCTTACAACAAGGATGCCTATCTCGAGCTGTTGACGCTGATGTATTCGATGTTCAAGCTGATCCGTTCTAAGGGTCTCCTGGCGATCGAGGCGCATATCGAGAACCCGGAAGAGAGCACGCTCTTTTCCAATTATCCGATCTTCTTGAAGAACCATCACGCGGTGACGTTCCTCTGCGACTATATGCGGCTCCTCACCATGGGCACCGAAAACCCCCATGTCATCGAGGATCTGATGAACGAGGATCTCGAAACCCATCACAAGGAGCAGCATGCCGTGGTCAACGCCATGGCGGCGCTTGGTGATGGCCTGCCGGCCTTCGGTATCGTCGCGGCGGTGTTGGGCGTTATCACGACCATGGGCAGCATCGACGAGCCGCCGGCAGTTCTCGGCGGTCTGATCGGCGCTGCGCTGGTCGGTACCTTTTTCGGCATTCTGATGTCCTACGGTCTGATCACGCCGATGGCGAAGAGCCTGGAGAATTATGCCAGCGCCGAAGGCAAATATTACGAGTGCCTGAAGGCGGGCGTCCTCGCGCATCTGCAGGGCTGTGCGCCTGCCGTGTCCGTCGAGTTCGCGCGCAAGACCTTGTATTCGCATGAGAGGCCGAGTTTCACCGAGCTGGATGAGGCAGTGAACGCGGTCCTTCCGGTCTGACGCGGCGGCACCCATGGCCGACAATCAACCCCCCATCATCATCAAGAAGGTCAAGAAAGGCGGCGACCATGGTCACCATGGCGGCGCCTGGAAGCTCGCTTATGCCGACTTCGTGACCGCGATGATGGCCTTCTTCCTGCTCCTGTGGCTGTTGAGCGCCACGACGGAGGTGCAGAAGGAAGGCATCGCCGACTATTTCACGCCGACTTTCGCCAGCAAGAGCACCAGCGGGGCAAATGGCGTGCTCGGCGGCAATTCCGTCACATCCGACGACGGCGCGCAATCCTCGGGCTCGGTCGTCGTGACCCTGGCAAATCCGTCGGCGGCGAGCGACAATCAAACCGCCACCACCCCCCAGACGCCGGACGACGACGCGATCAACAAGGCGATCGCCGAGCGCGAAGAGGAGATGTTCAAGGACGCCGAGAAAGAGCTGACCGACGCGATCCAGAACACACCGGATCTCAGATCCTTCGCCGACAATCTGATCATCGACCGCACGCCCGAGGGCATGCGTATCCAGATCGTCGACCAGAACCGCCGTTCCATGTTCCCGAGCGGCAGCGCCGAGCCCTATCCCCGGACCAAGCAGATCCTTCAGCTCGTTGCCAAAATCATCATGAAACTGCCGAATCGGATCTCGATCGCCGGCCACACGGATTCTCAGCCGATCGCCAACCGGCCGGACTATTCGAACTGGGAGCTTTCCAGCGACCGCGCCAATGCCAGCCGCCGCGTGCTGCGCGAGGCCGGCGTGCCCGTCACCCGCATCGCCGAAGTGAAAGGCCTCGCGGACACCGAGCCCCTCTTCCCGGAGGACACGACGCTCCCGTCAAACCGCCGGATCTCCATCACGCTGCTGCGCGAAGCGCCCGTTCTGCCGCCGAATTACCGGCAGTAATCAGGGCATCGCCGCCGACGGCTTGCCCCTTGGCAATCCACAAAACTCGCCCCATCATATCCCTCGAACCTTGGGGGTCGCAGGCAGGTCGATCTGCCCGAGCGGAGGGTATGGCCGTGCGTATCGTAATTTGGGCGGCGGCTCGGCCTGCCGGGAGGCAATTGCTTGATCCTTGATGGCCTGACACTGCAGATGGCGGTCACCTTCATCGCGATCATCATCGCGGTCGCGTGCTACATGGCGGAGAAGGCTCCGCTCGAAGTCACGTCGATCGGCCTTATCGGCTTTCTCCTCGTCTTCTTCCATTTTTTCCCCGTCGCCGGCGCGGACGGAAAGAATATGCTTGGGCCGAGCGCGCTTTTGTCCGGCTTCGCCAATCCGGCGCTGATCTCCGTTCTCGCACTCCTGGTTATGGGTCAGGGCATGATTCAGACCGGCGCGCTGAACGGGCCTATCAGCTTTCTCATGAAATATATCGGCTCGAGCCCGCGCATCGCCGTGGCAACCACCTTGCTCATCGGCACGGCGATCAGCGGATTCATGAACGACACGCCGGTCGTGGTGATCTTCATCCCCATCATGTCGGCGATCGCCGAACGCCTGCAGACGTCGCCCTCAAGGGTGATGATCCCCATCAGTTATGCCGCGCTGCTCGGCGGCATGACGACGCTTATCGGTTCGAGCACCAACATGCTGGTCTCCGGCGCTTTCGAGCGGATCAGCGGCCATGGCATCGGCTTCTTCGATTTTACCGTTCCCGCTTTGGTTCTCGCCGGCGTCGGCATTTTCTACGTCATCGTCATCGTGCCGTTTCTTCTGCCTGAGCGGGCCACGCTGACTGGCGCCTTCGCCGGACCGAGCGGACGGCACTTCATTGCTCAGATCGATGTAAAACCGGACAGCCCACTTGTCGGTGAGGCCTCCGTAGCAGGCATGTTCGTCAAGCTGCCCGACGTTACCGTGCAGATGATCCAGCGAGGCGACGAAGCGCTGCTGCCACTGATCGACGAGGTGACCTTGAAATCCGGCGACGCCATCATCATCGCGGCAACCCGCATGGCACTGACCAATTTGATCGCCAACTATCCCGGCATTGTTCAGGGCGTGAGTGCTTTGCCCGAGGATGGCAGCGACGAGCAGGTGATACCGATCGGCGACCGTATCATGGTCGAGGCGATCGTGGCGCCTGCTTCCCGGATCGAGGGACGCACAGTCGGCCAGATCGCGTTCCATGCCCGCACGGGCTGCATCATCATGGGGGTGCAGCGCCGGTCGAAAATGATCCGTACAAATTTCCAGAAGATCCGCCTCGAGGCGGGCGACGGCTTGCTGCTGCTCGGCACGCAGGAAGATATCAACCGGCTCCGCGCCGAGCGCGACGTCATTCTCGTCGAAGGAACCTCGAGCGAAGTACCCGCCGTGCAGCGTGCCGCCCGGGCGCTTCTGATCTTCGCCGGCGTCGTGATCGCGTCGGCAACCGACCTTATGCCGATCGTTATCTCGTCGCTCGTCGGCGTGGCGCTGATGATCGTAATGGGCTGCCTGAACATCCATCAGGCGTTCCGCGCGATAGACCGGCGCATTATGATGATCGTCGGAGCGGCGCTTGCCATGGGCGCCGCCCTGGAGGCAACCAACGGCGCCGCCTATCTCGCGGATCTTATCGTCGCGGCCTTCGATGGCCATGGCGCTACGATCACCCTGTCGGCGCTGTTCCTGCTGATCGCGCTGATGACCAACATCCTCAGCAACAATGCCTGCGCGGTGCTGTTTACCCCGATCGCCTATGGCATCGCGGTCAAACTCGGCTGCGATCCGAGAATCTTCGCCTATGCCGTGATTTTCGCGTCGAACTGCGCCTTCGCGACGCCGGTCGGCTACCAGACCAACCTGCTGGTGATGGGTCCCGGCCATTATCGCTTCAGCGATTACGCGCGGGTCGGGATTCCATTGCTGCTGATCCTGTGGCTGACCTTCTCGTTCTTTGCGCCCTGGTATTACGGGCTCAACTAACTATTTCGGCCGGCCGAAAAACAGCACATACCCGTCGGGGTCCTTGAGTTCGAAACCGCGCAGGCCGTCATGCGTATCCTGAAGCGGAGAACTGAAGGCCGCGCCGCTCCCGGCAAAGTCCACGGCCAGGGCATCCGGATCCGGCGCGAAAACGAACGCATCCCATCGCATGGCCGCATGCCGCTCAGAGTTGGGCAAGGGTGCCACGTCCTTGTCGGACTTGAGAATGATCTGCACACCGTCACGGCGAATGATCGCGAAGAACGGGGCCTCCGCTGGCTCCCGATAGGTCGCCTCGAATCCGAGCTTGTCGCGATAGAAGGCAATGGTCCGTTCGACATTGCCGACGATGAAGAATGGCGAAATCGATGCCGTTGCGGATTGTGACATGAGCGCTCTTCCTGCTGAGACCACGCCTTCCTGCCTTGGCCCCGAGTCGTCAATTCAACCCATAGGCTCGAGGGGTATCGGGTAGAACCCGGATAAGGAAATTATTACGTACCAGGACGTTATTTTAGAGGTCGCTTACTGACTTAGTCACTCGTAGATTCCTATATTTGTGATACAGTACCGTGTGGAATTAAGTAGTTTGGCGTTAGGGACGCGATATTGACCCTTCAATCCAATCGATTTCCCAGATTCTACGTAACACCGGCGGGCCCGTGCCCTTATTTGCCGGGCCGGGTCGAGCGTAAGGTCTTCACCGAACTGAAGGGCACGGAAGCCCAGGCCCTTAACGACGCCCTGACCCTGATCGGTTTCCGGCGCAGCCAGAACGTCGCCTACCGGCCGGCCTGCGAGGATTGCCAGTGCTGCGTCTCGGTTCGGGTGCGGGCGAAGGAATTCACGGCCAACCGGTCCATGCGGCGCGTGATTGCCAAGAATTGCGACATCGAGATGCGCGAGGCGCCCGCCTGGGCGTCGGATGAGCAATTCACGCTGCTCAAGCGCTATCTGCGGTCGCGCCATCCCGACGGCGGGATGACCCATATGGACGCGATCGATTTCGCCTCGATGATCGAATCGAGCCCGATCGACTCGCGGATCATGGAATATCGCCGCGTGACCGAGGATCCGGACGATCCCCAGAATGGCCAGCTGATGGCTGCCTGTCTGACGGACGTTCTGTCGGACGGATTGTCCCTCGTCTACAGCTTCTTCGAGCCCTATGAGAAGAACCGCGGGCTCGGGAAATATGTCGTGCTGAGCCACATCGATTACGCGCTCAAGCTCGGTCTTCCCTATGTCTATCTCGGCTATTGGATCGCCGATTGCCGCAAGATGGCCTATAAGACCATCTACCAGCCGATGGACCAACTCACCCAGGACGGCTGGAAAAAAATGGAGCTGTGAGGCGCGGCCGACCCGAAAGGGATGGGATCAGGGGCGGCTTGACGGCATAATCTCTCACCGGCATATCGAGGCGCCGGAATCGAGTGACTGCATTTTGGGGGTGTCATGACAGCTTTGGGTAAAACGCCGCGCGTTCCTCGCCGGATCGGATCGTCATGTCCGCTCTGAACGAGCTCGTAAAGGGCATCGACTGGCTGAATGAGAGGATCGGGCGCACCGTTTCCTGGCTGCTCGTGGCGATGATCGTGGTGCAGTTCGCGGTCGTGATCATGCGCTATGTCTTCGGCGTCAGCTCCATCTTCGTGCAGGAATCCATCGTGTATATGCACGGTACAGTCTTCATGGTCTGCGCGGCCTATACGCTGCTGCATGACGGCCATGTCCGGGTCGACGTTTTTTATCGCGAGGCGTCTCCGAGAACCAAGGCCTGGGTCAATCTTCTCGGCAGCCTCGTCTTCCTGCTTCCCGTCTGCGCGGTGTTCTGGTGGCGTTCCTGGCCTTTCGTGGCTCAGTCCTGGGCGGTTCACGAGGGTTCGCGCGAGACCAGCGGCATCCAGGCCGTCTATCTGCTCAAGACCGAGCTCCTGATCTTCACCGTCTTGATGGCGCTTCAGGGCATCTCTTTGGCCGTCCATTCCCTGCATGCCCTGAAGAGCGGCGTGCCCGACCCGAGGCCGACCGACCCCGGCGAAGAACAGCCGACACTCTGAGATCGAGGACCTCGACAGATGACCTTCGCCCAAGGCCTTGATCTCCTGATGTTTGCCGTGGCCTGCGTGCTGCTGCTGCTCGGCTTTCCCGTCGCCTTCACGCTCGCCGGCACGGCCCTCATCTTCGCCCTGATCGGCGCCGGCTTCGGCGTGTTCGATTTCGGCTATCTCGGCGCGCTGCCACTGCGCGCGTTCCAGAACATGACCAACGAGACGCTGATCGCCGTGCCGTTGTTCATTTTCATGGGAGTGATGCTGGAACGGTCCAAAGTGGCCGAGGAATTGCTGGACAGCATGGGCCGCTGTTTCGGACAGCTTCGCGGCGGCCTTGGGATTTCGGTGTCGATCGTCGGTGCTCTGCTCGCGGCCTCTACCGGCATTGTCGGCGCGACAGTGGTGACCATGGGCCTGTTGTCGCTCCCGACCATGCTGCGGCGCGGCTATG
>Ga0055450_10000248_pt1 | contig 10947 bp, 8 predicted proteins | sample China_Galinas_PW_5_FD_57740 | JGI IMG/M metagenome (GOLD analysis project Ga0055450, IMG submission 57740) | Wetland microbial communities from San Francisco Bay, California, USA, that impact long-term carbon sequestration - China_Galinas_PWC_D1 | ecosystem: Environmental > Aquatic > Marine >... | reverse complement strand
CATTCGCCGAGGGGTGGGTGAATAAATGAAATCCAACATCGGCATTCAGTGGAACTCAAAAAGCGCACTTCCACTGATGCCGGATGCTACGTGGTGGATATGATGTTGAAAATTAAAATACTCACAAAAAGTTCGGAAGAATTTATTTGGGCGTTTATATCAGGATCTAAACCACTTAGAAACGAGCATGCTTTTGAATTTCAGGTCAAGTATTTCCACGGCAGATATAACGACAGAAACTGGATCTGCAGACTCAAACCCGGATTGTTTCTTACCCTGTTGGACGTAACCCCTCGCTCGGATGTCAACACTACTGTTGAATCCAGAGAGGATTGTCTGAGGTTTGTCTTTTTTCTTTCCGGCAAGGGCCGGGTTAATTATGATTTGATTGACCAACGGATCAAAAGGGATTTTGCAGACGGTCTGGTTGGACACAGCTATGTAGCTTTTTCGCCGGAAGTCGTTGGCACTACACAAACAATAGCCAAAAACCGCTTTTTGATGTTCAGCATTCACATCAGTCCTGCACGGCTGCTGGACTATTTTAACGGGAGGTTTGACTTAGGGCCGTATGAATTTCAGGATATTGTTGCCGGTTCGAATCAAACCGGATTTTTCCATACTGCCAGGATTTCCGGGCAGATGTTTGCGGCTATTGATCAAATTTTAAACTGCCCTTACTCAGGATCAATGAGGCGATTGTTCATTGAAGGCAAGGCCATGGAACTCATCACCTATAAGATCGACCAGATGATTCAAACAGGGTCGACAAAACCGGAGGCTTTTCCACTTAAATTTGATGAATACGAGCGGATTAAAAAGGCCGCCCAAATTCTGGCCGGAACCCCGGAGGCGCCACCTGGATTGTTTGACCTGGCAAAAGCTGTTGGAACCACGCATACGCAATTGAATATCGGCTTTAAAAAGATGTATGGGACAACCGCCTTTGGCTACCTGAGACAAATCCGCCTTGAAAAGGCAAAACACTTGCTGGAATCCGGCCGGTCAAATGTGACGTTGACTGCATATGAAGTCGGCTATAACAGTATCCCCTCATTTTCAAAAGCATTTTCAAATTATTTTGGAATTAACCCGGCCGCATGTATGAAAAAAACGTATTAATTGTTCATATTGAATAATTGTTTTTTCATCTCGGAAAAGACCTCATTGACTTGGTCCTGTATAGTTGTGACTAAGAGCTCGTAACTGTCATAATCAGGAGGAAGACGAGATGAAAAAACAAGTACCCAGCCATTCTGCAGGAGTTATTGCCGCACACCGTGCCATTGAGTCCTCAAAAGATGAAGATCAAAGAATCTGCTATGACCCGCTTGCCCGGGATTTTCTTCCCCCAGGATTCACGGTTTTAGGTCTGTATGACATCCCTGAACAGGAAGCACTCGCATATTTTAAAAACCTTGTCCCGGGATTTCATGAATTTTTCCTGGCGCGGACCCGGTATATTGATGATTATTTACAGGATTGCATAGACAACGGGCTTGAACAACTGGTGATTCTGGGTGCTGGATATGATTCCCGTGCCTATCGGTTTGATGCGTTGACACATCAAATCAAGGTCTTTGAGGTGGATCACCCGGCTACCCAGGAATTTAAAAAAGAAAAAGTCCTTGAGAGGTTTAAGGAATTGCCCTCTCATGTGAGCTATATCCCTGTTGATTTTATCAAGGAAGATTTTCAGACCGGCTTATTTGCCAACGGATACGACCGGCGATTGAAGACACTGTTTATATGGGAAGGGGTGACCATGTATGTGGATTCCGATACAGTGGACCAGACTCTTTCCTTTATTGTAAAAAACGTTGGGAACGGCAGCAGTCTTATTTTTGATTATACTTATCCTGAGGTGCTTGCCGGGACCTTTGAGCGAAAAGAGGCAAAAGAATGGCTTAGAATTGCGCAAAAGTCGGATGAACCGCTTCTTTTCGGTATCAGCAGGGATACTATTGAAAAGTTCCTTACAGACAGGGGATTTTCCAATGTTGTCAGCGTATCATCCGAATATTTTAATACAACCTATTTCACCGGAGTGAATCAGGACCGGGCATCAACCCCTGTACTTTCGATTGTACAAGCAAAAATAACGTTTTGATCGGGAACAGGATCCATGAGTTTGAAGATTTTTGGGGACTGTTATTAAAACTGCCCCAAGGCAAAAAAGCTATACTCTTCACCTCCACCAGGCTGGGTCTGAGGCTTGTCTGACTTTCTGCTGAAAGGATATGTTCGAATCACTCTTAAGAACGTGCGAAGTACCCGGCACACAAACACCTGTCAGGCCTGCACCGAGATTAGGCATAAAAATTGGCCAACAATACAGTTCATATTATCCTCTAAGGATCAAACGCATCGGATGAATTGGTCAAGGGCAGCCAGGTTTTCACTGACCTATTTTATCAAAAGGACATCCAGTCATCCCCTATTCTCATTTATCCCCACCCCAATCGGCTGGGGCCACCGTTCAGACCTTCAGATGGTCTGCCACCCCTGGTTTTTCTAAGCTCCCGGAGCATCAAGCTCTTTTCTGATTGCCAGGCCGAGTTGTTCCAGAGTGAATGGTTTTGGAACATAGCTGCCGGCCCCGATTCGCTGCGCCTCCCGTATCCGCTCCGATTCGGGATAACTGCTAATAATAATGGCTTTTTGCCGGGGACACATTTTTCGTATTTCCCGATAGGTCTCCAGACCGTCCATATCTTCTTCGCCCAGGATCATATCAAGAATGACGAGATGGACAGACTGCCGGCGTACTGCCGCCACAGCCTCCTTGCCGCTGGAGACGATTATGACGGTATAACCTAATCTTATCAGCATATTTCGGAGAAGATCGCGCTGTTCGGCTATGTCTTCGACAACCAGTATGGTTTCCGATCCGATATAATCTTCGAGCACAACCTTCCCCTTTTGTATATCGAGTCCTTTCTCTGTAGCCGGCAGGTAAATGGTAAGAGTGGTACCTTTTCCCTCCTGACTGACAACATCCAAATAGCCCTTATGATCCTTTACGGTGGCCCAAATGATGGTCATGCCAAGCCCCGTTCCGCTTTTTTCCGTCTTTTTTTTGGTATAGAAAGGTTCGAATATACGAGAGAGATCCTTTTCAGCTATGCCGACACCGTTATCCGCAACCGACATACAGACATATCGACCAGCGGGAATGGATTCATAGGCAATGAGGTCGGCGTTCAAATTAAGGTTGCCGGTGGTAATCTCAATACTGCCGCCTGCCGGCATAGCCTCTATTGCGTTGTGTACTAAATTCATTATCACCTTTGTAAGATGAACGTCCGATCCTTGGACATTCACCAGATCCGGGTCCAGGTTTGTTGTGATTTCCGAATTGGGATACTTTTCTCTAAGGCGATTGAACTCAGGAGAGGCCAGGTATTCACTGATGATCGAATTTAAATTACTGATACTGTCCAAATCCACATTGCGCCTGGCAAGGGTTAGGAGATCGTTGACAATAACGGCTGCCTGCCGGCCGGACTTCTGAATGGCGGAAATCTTCTTATGCAACGGGTTATTTTTCGGAATCTCGAGCAGGAGAAGGTCAGGATAGCTGACCAGGCCGCTCAGAATATTGTTCAGATCGTGGGCGATGCCTGCGGCAAGATTTCCTACGACCTCCATTTTCTGGGCTCGGATCAATCGACTTTCGAGAATTTTACGGTCGGTGATGTCCTTAATGATACCTTGGGTACCGACGAACACCTTGGGATCATTCAAATAACTGCGGTAAATGCCTTCTGCGGTAACGCTGAAGAACCGGAATCCATCGACGTCATTGTTGTCTTCCTTTGTCAAGAGTAGCCGAATCTCCAGATCGACTGTTGCCCGTTTGCCGGTTCTTCGTTCATTCAACCTGTGCCAGGCTTTACCCCGGTCCTCCGGTGCGACATAATCCCATATGGGTCTGCCGAGCAACGCTTGGGGAGCTCTAATATATCTACTAATAGCAGGGCTTATAAAAATAAAGTTCCCTCTGCTGTCCAGACGGAAAACTATATCGGGTATGGAGCGCAGGATGGATTCCAGGCTGGTTTCGCTTGATTTCAGCAAAAGCAGGGTCTCTCCCGTTTCCTGTTTTGCCTGAAGCTGGAAATATCGAAATTTGACCATGGTGAGTACAAGGAAATTGGAGAGTACCGTCAGCGCCGGTAAGAGCGGAGAAAAAAGCAGCCCGCTGCGTTGATAAACTGCGCCCGCTCCAATACACGCCACACCAGCCGCCAACGCTGATATTACCCCTGACAAACTGGTCCGGCAGAACGAAACAACCATTACCAAAATGAGAGAAAGCAGACAACTTATCGCGATTTCATACAAGGTGAAAACCGCCGTTCTTGCAGGGTGAATATCGGAAGACAGTGACTGCAAGGCAGTAGCCTGCAGATCGATAAGCGTCTGAGCCTGCGAATAAGGGGTCGGGTATTTCTGGGAAAGACCTGCGGCTGTGGAACCTACCAGAACAATTTTATGTTGGAGTTGAGAAGAGTTGATTTTCCCCTCCAGAATATCCGCTGCCGAATAGCGTCTGCTTTCGGTTGTAAATCTGGGGCCGACAATATAATTCCCGTGCAAATCCAAAGGAATATGGAGGCCGGCGAAGGAAAGTTTGTTTATTTGGAAGGTATCCGGCTCAACCGAAAGTGCTTTCTGATTGTTGAGTTTCATCAGCACGGCAAGCGGAAAGGATGGATAGAGACGGTCGTGATATTTTATCAGGAGTGGCAGCCGACGCAGAACACCATCATCGTCCGGAACCCCGTTGAGGAAACCTGCCTCCCCGGTAGCTTCGGTTAACTTTCTGTAATTACAGAGTACACTTTCTGCGCGGTAAAAATTAACTTTTTCTACTTCTCCCTTACCGATACTCGGCCTAGACAACGAAACAGGGGTAAGAAGACATGGCGGCTGACTTTTCTCATTTTTAGTGAAAAAGAACTCATATCCCAAAACAAAAGGCCCTTGCGCCAAGGTGTTGGCAAGGAACAGGTCATGATCAAGAATTTCCTGAGGAATATTGGATGTATCCAAAACATAACCAAAATCTTCGGCCAGGCTTTCCTTCCAGTTTTTTGGCGAGGTTCGGTCCTGTTCGGGAAAGAGGATGTCGACACCAATAACGGCGGCTCCACCATCTTGAATTTTCCTTAAAAGCCAGCCGAAGATATACCGGGACCAAGGCCACTGACCGATTTTTTCCAGGCTTTTCTCATCAATATCGATGGTGACGATATCAAGCTTTGGTTTGACAACCAAAGCAGTCGAAAGAATAATATCGATGGATTTATTTTGGAGAAACTGGACAATCCCGGGGTTTATAAGATAGACAGAGGAAAGGAAAAACGTCAGGATGGTGCTGGTAAACAAGAGGCTTTTCTTAAGATTTCTTTTTTCTGGATGTGGAAAAAAACTCAACAGAGATGTCAACGAAACGTTGTCCCACATTGGCTTGCAATCCGAGTAGGCATATATATCGAAAACCTGCGAATCATCTTATAACAACCTCAACCCTGCGGTTCCTTGGCTCGTGCACGTTATCTCCCGTTTTAATCAACGGATTTTCCTCCCCGTGTGACGTTGTGGAGAGAAACGCAGGAGGGACGCCTTTTTTAATCAGAAGACGACTGACTATCAGAGCCCTCTTCCGAGAGAGTTGTAAATTGTATTTTCTGTCGCCGGCGGTATCAGTATGGCCGACAACGCTGACATTTTCAGATTTTTTTTCCGTTATCGAATTAAGTATCTGCGGCAGCATCTTTAGCGATTTTGGTGTTAATTCCGTAGATTCCGAATAAAAATATAGAATAAAATGTTTCGGTTGTTCCGGTAGCGCATCCAGAACATGGGAGTACCGTTTCCGGATCTCGTTTTCCGAGAGTATTTCCGGCTTTGAGGGTTTTGATTCTTGACCGGCAATCACCGTCTCCTGATCTTTTTGCGTAATATCAAAGGTACCTGCCTTATTTGCGACGGATATTTTGCCGACATGGCCGCTGGGATCCGGCAACAGGACAACCGTCGTTTTCGGTGCGCATCCTGAAAAAATAAGGCTTAAGGAGAAAAATAATACAAAGGAAAGAAATCGGGTTACCGTTTTCATTTCTGTTCTCTTTGAGTTACGACTATGTAATTTCAGTTGATTTCCACAATCAGCTTTGTACCTCGAACACCGAGAGTGGCATCAGGGGTTTCAAGTTTGACCTTATCCGGGGCAAGTTTTGCTATCTGTCCGGTGATGAATGAAAATGTTCCTTTGAGTAATTTTACAATAAAGGAAAGGTCATGATCGAGGGGTTTGAACGCCAAATTCCCGATAGTCATCTCGCTGTTTGGACCAAGCGCAACAACCGTATCGTCCTCGAAAATCACGCCGGCACTGCTTTTATCACCGGTTCTGATTGAATCTCCCTTTCTGATCTTCATGTTGGGTACGGCTTTTATCGTATTTTGCGTAGAAGAGATAAAGACATCCCCGGACACTGATTTGATAATGCCGAACGATTCCGTCTGAGCGAAGCACTGCTTGAAACCTGCCAGGAACAAGGCCGTGAATATGGCAATACAGATAATTATTTTCATGATCTGTTCACCGAAATTGTATGCAGAGGTAAGGAAACTTTACGATATTGAGCCTATCACAAAGAATATCGAAGGGCAAGGTATAATGTTTGTGAGAATAAAGAGCGCTAAAAGATATCTTTATACGGTTATCCTACCAACGCTATTCTACTTGACAGCAGTCTTTCCCCTGCTTAATTGTATGCACACACAAAGACAAACAAAAAAAGGAGCAGAACAGTATGAACACCTTGATTATTCACGCACATCCGGAACCCAACAGTTTTAATGGCGCCCTGACTCGGACAGCCGTTTCTTATTTCAACGGCAATGGTCACACCGTGCAGGTGTCCGATCTTTATGCAATGCAATTTGATCCGGTATCAGACCGCAAGAATTTCACTACCATCAACAATCCTGCCTACTTCAAACAACAACTCGAAGAATTATATGCCACCGAACATAATGGTTTTTCGGCGGAGATTGCTGCAGAGATCGAAAAGCTTGAATGGTGTGACTTGCTTATTTTTCAATTTCCACTCTGGTGGTTCGGCTTACCGGCTATTTTAAAAGGATGGGCTGATCGTGTTCTGGTCATGGGCAGGGTATACGGTCGCGGAAAATGGTATGATACCGGTGCATTTCACGGAAAAAAAGCCATGCTCTCACTCACCACAGGTGGGGCATCAGCGACATATGGTCCAGACGACCTGCACGGAGACATAAGCAGCATTCTCTTTCCTATTAACCATGGAATACTCCGATTTACAGGTTTTGATGTGCTTCCTCCCTTCATCGCCTTTGCCCCTGCGCATATCGACGACGCAGCAAGAAAGGACTATCTACTGGAATATCGAAAACGATTGGAAGAGATTGCAACAACAAAGCCTATCCAATATCCTTCATTATCTGACTACGATCCGGAAACGTTTCAGCGCAGGGGGTGAACTTGTTCCAGACTGATAGCATTGACAAATACATTCAAGTCGAATCCATGTATAAACAATGTGGATGTGAAATGAAAATAACCACATGCTTTCATGATTAAATAGCAATTCCACCTCATTCAGTGGATTTGACAAAATGTGCAGGTTAAAGTCCGGGTGTGGAATAAGAGTTGAGATATCCACTCCGGCACCGTCTATCACCTCACCTCCTGCGGCTGCCAGCTCAGTTCTTTCCTTCTTGCCATCCTGGACCCACTGCAGTATGATTGCCGCCTTTATTCCAGATCCACATTTCAATCTACCTATGCCGCCGATCCCAAAGCCTGACAATCGCACATATCATGTCCGTAATTAAAAAAAACCCGATGTATTTCTACCTGCTGCTGCTGACTGTCTGCTCCGCTTTGGGACTGCAGCTCTGGCGAACCCTTTTTGACAATTTTTCGGTCCATGTTATCGGACTGGACGGCGACCATGTCGGACTCATCCAATCGATTCGTGAAATTCCAGGTTTTCTCTCTCTTCTTGTTGTCTATGTCCTCCTGATAATCCGGGAACACCGCCTTTCTGCGCTCTCCGTGCTGGTGCTCGGCATCGGTGTGGGAATCACCGGCCTTTTCCCCAGCTTTGGCGGAATTATCTGCACCACCCTGTTGATGAGTTTTGGTTTCCACTATTTTGAGACAACCAACCAATCCCTGACCCTGCAATACTTCGACAAACAACAGGCACCGCTGGTCTTTGGAAAACTGCGTGGGATCGCTTCCGCCAGCAATATAGCGGTCAGCGTCGTCATTTTTTTTCTTGCGTCCTTCTTAAACTATACCGATCTCTACCTGCTGTTCGGTGGCGTGATCATTGTCGCCTCGATCTGGGCATTCACCCAAAATCCCACGAACAGCAACAGCATTCAACAGCATAAGCAGATGATTTTCAGGAAGAAGTACTGGCTGTATTATTGCCTCACTTTCATGGCCGGCGCCCGTCGCCAGATATTTATCGCCTTTGCTGTCTTCCTCCTGGTGAAGAAATTCAATTATTCCGTCCAGGAAATCGCTGTCCTCTTTTTCTTGAACAACGGCATCAATTACTATCTTTCCCCCTTTATTGGCAGATGCATCAACAGGTTTGGAGAACAAAAAGTTCTTTCGATGGAATATGGGGCACTCATTTTTATATTTGTTGCCTACGCCTTTGTCGACAGCAGGCTGATAGTAGCCTTGCTCTACATCGTCGATCATATTTTTTTCAACTGTGCAATCGCCATCCGCACCTTCTTTCAGAAAATCTCCGAACCGGCCGATATCGCTCCCAGCATGGCCGTCGGGTTCACTATCAACCATATCGCCGCAGTGGTCTTACCCGCAGTCGGAGGTATGCTCTGGGCTATAGATTACCGGATTCCCTTTTTGGGCGGCGCGGTGTTGAGCTTGATTTCGTTTGTGTTGGTGCAGTGCATTCCCTGGCAGATTGCCAGGCACGACCTGGCAACCGAAGCTCATTGAGGTTCTTCCGGATTGAAGCGTCCAGGGACTGCGCCTGCAGCCGTGGTGCACAGACGATGAGGCTGCAGGACAGCGTCTGGAAGCGATGGACTTCGCCGGGTTGCTACTACTGATGATTTCGTAAAAAATCATCGAAGTCAGTTCTTTGCATGACTTTTGACCATGTTCGCTTGTGCCGAATAAGAACCATCCCTTGTTTTACCGTGGTAAATTGAACTGTCCCTGTTTCAGCCCTTCCCGCCGATGCACGCGGAAGGTGGTCATCATAATGCCGCCGAATATCAGCACAATCCCTTGTAAATGAAACATTTTTAACTGTTCTCCTAAGAATGCCACCGCCAGCACGGTGCTAAAAACCGGCATTAAATGAATAAACGGTCCCGCCTTATTGGCTCCCACGGTTCGCACGGCACTGTTCCAAAAGATAAAGGCAAGCACTGAAGCAAAAAGAGCCACATAGAGGATTGTACCGAGCGTCGCCGGAGTGACTGCAAATCCCCGGCCGCCGGCAATCTCCAGGAGATACAACGGAGCCAGATAGACGATGCCGGCAATCATGATTCCCATCTGATAGGCAAAAGGATGCAACGTATGAGGATACTTTTTGAGATTAGCGGAATACAGTGCCCACACCGCAGCCGCGGCCAGCACCAACAAATCCCCATGATTGAAATTCACCTGGAGCAGGGAGGAGATTTCTCCCCTCACGATAATCAGCACAACCCCACAGAGCGATAAGAGCACTCCAAAACATTGCCGTACTGTCATCACTTCCCGGTAAAGCAGCCAGGAAGCGACCGCGATCAGAACCGGTATGCATGAATTGACCAGCACCGCGTTGATAGCAGTAGTACTCTGCATAGCCAGATAAATAAGGGTATTGAAACCGGTCACCCCCAGTAATCCCTGGATATTGATATACAGGAAGTGCCGACGAACCATTTGACGCTCACGCAGGAGATGTCCGGCTCCAAAAACCGACAGAAGCAACAGGGCTCCCACCCAGCGCCAGAATGATAAAGCGAGAGGGGGAATTACTGCATGCATTCCTCGGCTGATGACAAAATTTCCCGACCAGAATAAGGCAGAGAGGATAAGAAAAATGTAAGGCATGATATGTTATTGTGGCTCTTAATGCCCCCTAGATGTTTTATAAGAAATCCACCCGTGAGTGACCGACTTCACAAATGGTGCCGTCCGTCGTGACGGCGCAGCTCCCGAACTGACTATCGTCCACATAATGCAGCCCCGGCACGGTAATATAGATTTTCCCCTCATCAAGGTCCCGATATTTATCATGGATTTCCTGCAGCAGAGACGTGAATGTATTGGATTTACGGACTATTCCTGTGGTCTTTCACAGGTTTTTATACATTACATAAAATCTTAAAAACGTATTGACAGCAATATATTTTTAAGATAAAGATAGAACACGTTCACTAAGGAAGCATGTTCACTTAACTAAAGGGGTATTAATGTCGAACGAGAAGAAATCCCACCGGCAACGCCAGAAAGAAAATACCCAGGAGCTGATCTTAAATACGGCTTACACATTGTTTGCCAAGAGGGGGTATGCCAACACAACAATGCGGCTGCTCGCAAAAGAAGCAGGAGTTGGCTTAGGTACTATCTTCAAACATTTTCCGGATAAACCATCTTTATTGGTTGAAGCATATCAGGGTGATCTTGGGTCTATAATTATTAATGCTTTCACAACGATCCCGGCATCCGGGATTAAAGATCAACTTCTTCATATTACAAGACAGATTTATACATATTATGCCAAAAACCCTGAATTCTCTAAAACGCTTATTAGAGAATCACTTTTTCTCGAGGGTAAACATGGGGAAATTCTCGATGAGCAACTAAGGGCATTTCTTATTCGTATCTCTGAACTTATTGCGACAGCT
>Ga0055450_10000247_pt1 | contig 10963 bp, 12 predicted proteins | sample China_Galinas_PW_5_FD_57740 | JGI IMG/M metagenome (GOLD analysis project Ga0055450, IMG submission 57740) | Wetland microbial communities from San Francisco Bay, California, USA, that impact long-term carbon sequestration - China_Galinas_PWC_D1 | ecosystem: Environmental > Aquatic > Marine >... | reverse complement strand
CCGAAGGGCTCGGACTCGGTCGCGCTCAGCGAACCTTCGTTGGCACGGTTGGCCACCGTGACCGTCACACTACTGGCGGAAATGAAATCATCAGCCGTGTTGATCGTCCGGTCCGCGCCCAGATCTCTCTGGTAGACGATGACGGGGGCGCCGGCGTCGACGGAAACGACTTCCATCACGCTGCGATTGAAGCCGTCGTGGGAGCAGCCCGCGAACAGCAGGGCCGCAGGGCCCATGAGCAGGAAAATGGAAAGCCTCGAGCGCACGAAAAGCCCCCTTCGCACTGCGTGCCGCCACGCTCGGCAACTCCGTGCGTACCCAGCAAGCGGCCGGCCTGGAACAGCTAGGGATTTCGCAAGCGACATGCCATGACGACGAGCTTTATAAGTCATTAATTAACAGTTAGCTATGCCATAGAAGAAATGTAATACTCGAGGTGGATGCCGCAGCTTGCGCGCAGAGAGACCTCGAGCGGCTGCAAGCTGCACTCTCGGAGAGAGAGACGAGGACTTCCGTTTCGCCATTGAGTCCCCTTTGGCCTACCCTATGGGCGCTAGCGGTGAAAGGACCCTGCATGCGATCGTTCTCGTCTTCCGTGGACGTCTTGGTCATCGGCAGCGGGCTGGCTGGCTTGCGCGCCGCCCTTAGTTTGGCGAAGACTGCCCGAGTGCGTCTGGTGACCAAGGCCCGCGATCACCACAGCAATACCAACCGTGCCCAGGGTGGAATCGCGGCGGTGCTGGGCTCGGACGACAATTTCGAATTCCACGTACAGGACACGCTGAATGCCGGGGCCGGTCTGTGTCACGAGACCCGGGTCCGCGCGATGGTGGAAAGCGCCCCTCGGCTCATCGAAGGTCTGCTTGCGGTCGGCATGGACTTCGACCGCGAGGTGGACGGCAGCTACGAGATGGGCCGAGAGGGTGGGCACAGCCGACGTCGAGTGGTGCACTCCGGCGACTTCACGGGTCGTGCGGTGGAGCATTCGATGCTGGCGGCAGTGCGCGCGCATCCCTCGGTTCAGGTCTTGGAGGATCACTTTGCCATCGATTTGCTCAAGGACGAGAGTGGTGGGGTGGTAGGGGCACTCGTCCTGAACGAACGCAGTGGGGAGGCGCGAGCAAACCTCGCCCGCTATACCGTGGTAGCCACGGGGGGCTCGGGGAAAGTATACCGCTACACCACCAACCCGGACATCGCCACCGGCGACGGTGTCGCCATGGCGTGGCGCGCGGGCGCGACCGTGGGAAACCTGGAGTTCGAGCAATTCCATCCCACCTGTCTGTATCACCCCTTGGCGAAGAGTTTTCTCATCAGCGAGGCAGTGCGCGGAGAGGGAGCGGTACTCAGAACTCTGGATGGCGAGGCCTTCATGCCCCGCTATCATGAGCTGGCGGATCTGGCCCCGCGGGACATCGTGGCGCGCGCCATCGACAACGAGATGAAGGTGCGCGGAGACAATCACGTTCTGCTCGATGCCACGGTCATTCCCACCGAGTTGGCTTCCCGCAGATTCCCCAACATTCGGGCCCGCTGCATGGAGTACGGGATCGACCTGACCCGCGATATGATCCCGGTGGTTCCCGCCGCCCATTACGCCTGTGGAGGAGTAGTGACGGACGATCGGGGCGCGAGCAATCTCGAAGGTCTGTTCGTGGTGGGAGAAGCGGCTCTGACCGGCATCCACGGCGCCAATCGCTTGGCCTCCAACAGCCTGCTCGAGGCGCTCTACTACGGCGAGAGGGCCGCGGAGGAAATCTCTCTGCGTTTGGCGGACGAGTCGCGCGAGATCAAGTCTGCGATTATCCCCGATCTGGGTAGCGGGGCCAAGGAGCCCACGCCCTTGCAGCACGATTGGGAAACCGCGCGCAAGACGATGTGGAATTACGTGGGCATCCAGCGGGACCTGGTTCGTCTGGAAGTCGCGCAGCGCCGGATGAACGAGATGGCGGCCGACGCGGAGCGTTCGTACCGGGCGCAACGGCCGAGCATCGATCTCCTCGAACTGCGTAACGTCACGCTTCTGGGAAGTCTCGTGGTACGCTGTGCGAGCTTTCGCAAGGAGAGCCGCGGTCTCCACGCACTGGCCCAGTTCCCGGAACGGAACGATGCGCAATTCTCGGGCGACACACATCTTCGAAGTGGCGAAGAGGCCCATCTTTGCCCCTTGAGAGAGAAGGACGATGCGACTCGCAACCGCATTTGACGGCAGCTTCTATCCGGCCGAAGCGGACGCCTTGGCTGAGGTGGTGGACCACTTTCTCGACCATGCTCCCAAGAGAGTGAACGGGAAGATTCTCGGAGCGATGGTTCCTCATGCCGGCTACATCTACTCGGGAATGACGGCAGGAATGGCTTTCGGGACTTTTCGTGGTCTCGAGCCAGACGCCGTGGTTGTCCTCGGGCCGAGCCATCGCGTACGGGTGCGGGGAGTCCGGTTGTTGCGGGCCGAAGGATACGAGAGCCCCTTGGGTACTCTTCCCACCAGCCGCCAGTTGATGGACGAACTCCTGCAGGCTCTGGGTTCCGGCGCGGACGGTCCCGTATTTTGCGAGCACTCGGTGGAGGTGCAGCTCCCCTTCCTCGCCCGCGCGCTGCCCGATGTTCCGGTGATCGAGCTCGTGTTCGGACCCGCTGAGGAAAAGACGGTGGAGCGGGTGGTGAAGGCACTGGTCTCGCTGCGACGCGAGCATGAGATCTTGGTGGTCGCGAGCAGTGATCTCTCCCATTACTACGATCACCAGCGCGCGCAAGTCCTGGACGGACGATTTCGAGAACTACTGTTGAAGAGCGACAGCACGCGCCTCGCCGAGGCCATCAGGATGGGGGAGACCGAAGCATGTGGCGCTGGGCCCGTGCTTGCGCTCATGGGGTACACCGAAGCTCTGGGGGGGCGCTTCGAAGCGATTCACCAGTGCGATAGCAGCCTGACCAGCGGCGACGAATCTCAGGTCGTGGGATATTTCTCGGCGCTCGCCATCCTTTCCGGGGAGACCGGATGAGGGATTGGTACGAACTCGCGTTCGGCGAACTGTATCTCGAGCTCTATTCGCACCGAAACGACGCAGAGGCCGAGAAGGTTCTCGGACTCGTGTTCGCCGAGGGCGAGCTGCGAGATCGCTCGGTGATCGATGTCGCCTGCGGGGCGGGCCGCTATCTCGAGGAACTGGAAAAGCGCGGGGCATGGGCGATGGGAGTGGATCTGTCGGCTCCGCTCTTGCGGGCGGCGCGGGAACGCAATTCCGCATTGCACCTCACGCGTGCGGACATGCGTGCCATACCCCTGGCGGATTTGGCAGTGGATTGGACCCTCTCGCTCTTTACCTCCTTCGGGTATTTCGAGACCAAAGCAGAGCACGCCGCTTTGGCGCAGGAGCTCACGCGGGTTGCTAGAGAAGGAGTGATCGTGGACGTTCCGAATCCGCGTTATCTGGAGCGGAACCTGGTGAAAGAGAGTTCGCGCGAGTTGGGTGAGCGCCGGGTGGAAGAGCACAGGCGCCTCTTGCGTGATCCGAAGCGAGTGGTCAAACGAGTACGCGTTCTCGACGCGAAGGGTGAATTGGTCACGGAGTATGAAGAGCGAGTCATGCTATTTTCCAGATCCGAGTTCCTAGAACTTTTCGAAAGCGCCGGGCTCTCGCTTCACTCCCTGCACGGCGACTACGATGGCTCTCCCTTTGAAGAAGCCACGAGTCCGCGGCAACTGGCGCGTTTTGAATCGATGGAGAAAGTTTCATGAGTCAGAAAAGCTCTGCGGATTCGATCCAGCGCCTGAAACTCGAAACCTCTCCCGGGCTCTCCGAGTATGCGCGGCGTTGGCAAGCGGACGAGCCCATTCCAGGACTCGCTCGGAAAGCTCTGTTTCAGGAAGAGCTGAGTGTGCGGTCGGGCAGTGCGTTTCGTGACGAGGAATTTTCGCGTGAGCTACTGAGAAGGCACCAGTCTTTGCGCGCGAGCCGGGCGTCTCTGGCGAACCTCGAGGCACTGGCGGATGGCGCGCCATGCGTCATCACCGGGCAGCAGCCCGGTCTCTTGGGCGGGCCGCTGTATTGCGCCTGGAAGATCGCTGGGGCCGTGGGGATCGCAAACTCGCTCACCCGCAAACTCGGCCGGAAGGTGGTTCCCCTCTACTGGTGCGGTGCCGACGACTCGGACTTCGAGGAAGCGCGCGCGGCCTGGCTCTGGAAGGCGGATTCAGGCGCAGTGCGCGCCGAGCTGTCCAAGGACCTGGCTCGACCGGGCAGCATGGTGGGTTCGCTTCCGGGGACCGCGGTGGCGGCAGTGGAGCGCAACGCTCTCAGCGCGATGGGGGCGAAGTCCGGCGGAGACTTGACGCGGTGGATGGAATCCGCGGATGAGGCATGGGACCTGGGGGAACGAACCCAGGCCCTGTACTTGCGGCTTTTCGGTCAGGACGGTCTGGTAACCATCGACGCGCGATCGAACCGATTGCGGGAGCTGGGCCGAGAGCTGATGTTGCGCTACGCGCACAGAAGCGTGGAAGTCGCCGAGCGTGCGGAGGAGAGGGGCCGAGCACTTCAGGCGGCGGGGTTTTCCGTTCCCTTGCATTCCGCGGCCACGAACAGCGGCCTGTTCCGCCTCCGCGAGGGACTCAGAGAAAAACTCGAGCCCGAGGAACTGGTGCCGGCCTGTGAGGCCGGGGACGATCTCAGTCCCGCAGTCCTTTTGCGTCCCCTTTTGCAGGACGAGCTGCTGGCGCCTCTGGCCGCGGTGCTGGGCCCCTCCGAACTGCATTACCACGCTCAGTTGGCGCCCGCGTACGAGTTGCTAGGAGTTGAGGGGGCGGCGCCCGCCTTGCGACCTCAACTCACATTCTTCCCGGAAAGCCTGCCCTGGCCCGAGGACGAGAAGCGGCAGAGGGCTCTGCTCGAGGGAGGGGATGGCGCACGGGAAGCTCTGGGTACTCTGACCGTGCCCCCGCAGTGGGAGGAGGCCCGCAGCGCTTTGAACGACTCGCTTGCGGCTGCGCTGCACGCCTTCGAGGAGAACTTGGGTGATGCCGCGCGCGAGTCGAAGCTTGCGCGCGCGCTGCGGAAACTGCGCGAGACGGCAGAGCGTATCGAGGACAGCCTCGCCGCGCAATCTCTGCAACGGGCAGGCGAGGAGCACCCCTTCGTGCTTCTGACTCCCGACCTATTGGGGCTGCGCGGCACTCCCCAAGAGAGGGCCTACGCGACGGTCGTGGCGTGGGAGTGGTTCGGGCAGGACTTTTCCCGCTATCTGCAGGAGCTGGGCAGGCGCTACGTCGAAGACTTGGAGGAGGGTGTGGCGCCGTTCTATCTGGGACGGATACGCTTGGAGACGACATGAACCGTGCACGAAGAAAGAGTGAGGTCGACGCGCTGTTTCTCTCACCGCATCCCGACGATGTGGAGTTGTTCTGTGGAGGTACGGTAGCCCGGCTGGTCGAAGCTGGGTCCGAAGTCGCCATCGTCGACCTCACCCGCGGCGAAATGTCCAGCAATGGGACGGTAGAAGAGCGACGCGAAGCGAGTTTGCGTGCGGCCGAGATCTTGGGCGTGAAAGAGGAGCGCGAGGTTCTCGGCTTTCCCGACGGGGGAGTCAAGGAACACGATGCGCAACAGCTGAAGGTTCTGGTCGAACTCTTGCGCGTGAGACGACCACAACTGCTCTTCGCGCCCCATGGTGTGGATCGGCATCCGGACCATGTGGCCGCAGGGGCCTTGGCGCGGCGCGCCATCTTTTTCGCGGGTTTGAGCCGCTTCGCCGCGGGGGGGAAGCCTTACCGGCCGAGGCTACTCGTCGGCTATCCCTGTCACACTCTCGTTCCCGTTTCGTTCACAGTGGACGTTGGTAGAGTCATGGAAGCGCGCCGTGCGGCCATCGCGGAATATCGCAGTCAATTTCAGGCTGGACCCGACTCCACGGCGACCTACATCAATCGGCCCGACTTCCTGACGGCCCGCGAAGCCCGTCTGCGCGAGTGGGGACTCACGAGTGGGGTGGAGTTCGCCGAGGGCTTCGTCCTGGATGAGCCACTCCTGTTGACCGATCCACACTCTCTCTTCCTGCGAGGGGATGCACGATGACCGGCAAGAAGTACCGCATCGGGATGACCTCGTTCGCCGCGCAGGGTGGCAGTGGTGTGGTGGCCAGCGAGTTGGGTTTGGCGCTCGCCGCGCGCGGACACGAAGTCCACTTCATTGCGAACGCTCTGCCCGTGCGTCTGCGCGAATTCCTCCCCAAGGTGTTCTTTCACGAAGTACAGACGGTTCAATATCCCGCGTTTCCCCACGCTCCGTATACGCTTGCTCTGGCCACGAAGATGACCGAAGTGGCGCGTTACCACGAGCTCGAGATTCTGCATGTACATTACGCCATTCCGCACGCCGCGAGCGCCTATCTCGCTCAGAAGATGCTCGAACCCACCCAGATCAAAGTGGTGACCACGCTGCACGGGACCGACATCACCTTGGTGGGTCAGGAGCCGAGCTTTTGGCCCCTGACACAGTTCGTGATCGAACAGAGCGACATCGTCACTGCGGTGAGCAAGGACTTGGCGCGACAGACGCGTGAGATCTTTCGCACCAATCGCGAAATTCGCGTCATCTACAACTTCGTCGACCCCGAACACTTCCGTCCCCGACCCGATTTGAAACGAAACAACCCTCTGGCTCCCGCCGGCGAAAAGGTCCTGCTTCACGCCAGCAACCTCAGACCCGTGAAAAACGTGGAAACCGTCGTTCGCGTTTTCGCCCGCGTGGTGAAGGAGGTCGATTGCCGGCTGGTCATCGTGGGGGATGGTCCCGAGCGAGGTCCCGCCGAGCGACTCGCCCGTAGATTGGAAGTGGCAGACAAAGTCACCTTCCTGGGAGCGCGCGAATCCATGGAAGAGCTGATGGCCATGGCTGACGTGCTTCTTCTTCCGAGCGAGCACGAGTCCTTCGGACTGGTGGCATTGGAGGCGATGAGTGCACAGACGCCAGTTGTCGCCAGCAAGCGCGGCGGTTTGCCCGAGTTGGTCGAGCACGGAGAAACCGGCTTCCTGCACGAACCCGACGATATCGAGGGCCAGAGCGCATCGGTGCTGCGCCTCTTGCGTGAGCCGAATCTGGCGCAGGTGATGGGAGAAAGGGCGCGTGAGGTGGCAAAGAACCGCTTTTGTACCGAGTGTGTATTGAACTCGTATCTGGATATGTATCACGAGATTAGCGGGAGCTCTCGCGCTCCGGGTTGACACAGCCAGCCGGTGTTCTAGACTCTGTCTGTAGCACACACGAACCCGCGAGGATGGTAGAGGTGAGCGAAAAGCCAACGAGCAGCCGCGACGTGATCGCCCGTCTTCAAGAGCATGCCGAGAACGGGCGATACTGTCTTGCCGCTTACGATTTCGTCTTGCGCGGACTCGATCAAACCATTCGGGCACTCCCGGAGGTACGTCACGTCAGCGGACAGGAGCTCATGGAAGGGCTTCAGGCCTTCGCCAAAGAGCAGTTCGGACCCATGGCCAAGCACGTACTGAATTCCTGGAGTATCATGCGCACCGAAGACTTCGGTCAGATCGTGTTCGAACTCGTCGATCAGGGAATCCTGCGCAAGACGGAGGAAGATCGTCTCGAGGATTTCGTGGATCGTTTTGATTTCGACGAGGTCTTCGAGCGCGACTACTACAAAGACCACAAGATCCCGAGTGCTTGATGGACGAAGTTTCGCGTTCCGCTCTCATTCTCGGGGGCGGGCGTTCACGCCGCATGGGCCGCGACAAGCGGCTCATTTCTCTACAAGAAACTCAGACGGTCCTTGCCTTGGAAGTGGCAGCGCTGCAATCCTTGCATTTGCCCATCTGGTTCGCAGGCGCGGCGCACGACGCCGCGCGGCCGCAGCTCGACGGGGTTGCGATACTCTGGGACCTAGAATCTCTCGCCGGTCCCCTCATCGCCCTTCTCGACGCATGGCGAGTGGTGTCCGGTGAACTCCTGCTACTGAGCGCCGACTTGCCGCAGCTGCGCACCGAGTTCCTTCAGAAGATCTTGGGAGAAGCGGCTGCGCATCCGCAGGCCAAAGCCGTCATTCCCAGCGATGGCGAACACTGGCAGCCACTATGCGCGTACTATCGAAGCGGGGCACTCCTCCAACTCCAGGAGCTGAGAAGGGCCGGGGAGCGCTCGCTGCTCGCTGCCCTGCAGGGGATGAAGACTCACGAACTCCACATCTTCGAGGCGCCCGACGAAGCGAGTTTGTGCAACTGGAATCGCCCATCGGATCGAGAGGAACCGCATCCGTGAATTCCGACGAGACCAAGAGGGGACCAAAATGAAGAAGAAACCTCAGGCCAAGAAAATGTCGCACCTCGATGCCAGTGGGCGGCCGCGCATGGTCGACGTGGGGGATAAGCCGGCGACTGACCGCAGCGCACTTGCAAAAGGGCGGATTCAGCTCTCCACGCCCGCGTGGAAGGCGCTGCAGAGCCCGGCGGGAACTGGAAAGGGAGATCCGCTGCAGGTGGCGCAGGTAGCGGCAATCCAGGCCGCAAAGCGAACGGGAGAGTTCATTCCCCTCGCGCATCCCTTGCCGCTGCGTGCGGTCGAACTGAGCTGGAAGAAGAGAACGCGTGCCCGCGTGCTGGAGGTCCTGGTGAAAGTGCGCGCCTTTGGGCCCACTGGAGTGGAGATGGAGGCGCTCACGGCGGTCAGTGCGGCTCTCTTGACGGTCTACGACATGCTCAAGGCAGTGGACCGGGGTATGGTCGTCGGACCAATCTGGCTGTCCCGGAAGGAAGGCGGCCAGAGCGGCCTCTGTCACTTCGACGATCCGCCGCTCCCTTGATTCTGCTTGACCGCCGGCCGTAAGTGCATCTATACAACCAGAACACCCCTGGGAACCCATTCGTTCGGGAAACGTACACGGTGGGGGTCGGTAGTCCCGCCAACCGACCTCGATGTGGGTAGGCGATGCCGACCCTCCTTCAAGCACAAAGTGAACGGGCTCGGTAGAGCGAAGAGCCCGAAGGAGCGACGATGCTTCACACTCTGGCCCTCGCGACCATTTTTGGCGACTTCGGTGACATCATCGCGACCTCGTCCCCCTTCGCGAAGTTCATCATTCTCGTTCTCTTCATTCTCTCCGTCGTGTCCTGGGCCGTGATCGGGGACCGCTATCGCCGCCTAAGGCGCGCTGAGCGCGAAGACAGCCAATTTTGGCAACGTTTCGACCGCCTGGAGAACTACGAGCAGATGGAAGGGCTCAGCCAGTGGTGCGAGAAGAGCCAGAATTCGAGTCTGGGGAGGATTTTCCGCTTCTTCCACCGGGAATTTTGGCCGCGCTATCTGAGCCATCGAGGACAGGGCAGCGAGGATACCCTACGAGGGCTGCTGCGCCGCGGCGCGGACCGAGTTGCCTCCCAACAGATCGAGGAGCTGGAGCGAGGCGTAACCTGGTTGGCCACGCTCAGCTCCATCGCCCCGTTTCTCGGTCTCTTGGGGACGGTCTGGGGCATCATGGGTTCGTTTCTACAGATCGGGCGGCAAGGAACTGCCACCCTCGACGCAGTGGGGCCAGGAATTGCCGAGGCGCTGGTCACCACCGTGTGCGGGCTCTTCGTCGCCATTCCCGCCGTCATCGGATACAACTGGCTCCTGCGCCGGATTCGCGGACAGGAGAGCGATATGGTGCGTCTGATCAGCATGCTCGAGGACCGGGTCGCGGCCGAGACCCTCACCATGAGTGAGGAGGAGGTCCGAGTGAACGCTGGAGGATTCCACTGATGCGTAGCGGCGACGCACTTCGTGGAAGAAAGCACTACTCCCAGCTCGCGGAGATCAACGTGACGTCCCTGGTCGATGTCACTCTCGTGTTGCTCATCGTTTTCATGCTTACCGCCCCGTTCATTCAAGGCGGTGTCGAGGTCGACTTGCCCTCCACGCACTCGGTGCAGGAAGTGGCGCAGGAGGGCATCGTCATTTCTCTGGACAAGTCGCGGCGGGTGTACATCGACGATGACCCGATACCAATGAGCCAATTGGCGGAAGTTCTTCATGCCAGTCATCCAGAAGGAGATTCCCGTCCGGTCTATCTCCGCAGCGATCAGGCCGTGCCGTACGGCTTCGTGATTCGCGTCATGGGAGAGATCAAGGCGGCGGGAGTCGAAACGCTCAGCCTAGTGGTCGAGCCCGAGCCCGAGAGCTGAGCGGCGCAAGACCTCATGCGAAATACCCTCTTGGTATCGTTTTGCGCGCATCTCCTTGCCACACTCCTCTTCGGAGTGGTGGGCATCGCGTTGCGCCGGCCCCTGCAGCCGGCGGAGTACATCAGCGTGAACCTGGCCTCGATCCCTCCAGCTCAGGCTCAGAAGAAGCCTACCGAAGCGGTGCAGGAGAAGGTAGTGCCTCCCGAGCCCCAGGAAGTGAAGACGGCCCAACCCGAGCCCGAGATGGACCTGAGCCAAGAGAAGCCGAGCGAGCCCGCCGAACAGATCGTGCCACCAAAACCGGAACTGCCTCCGCCCACGAAGAAGGAAAAGCCGAAGGAGAAGGTGCAGGAGAAGTTCCCCGAACCGGTACAGCCCTCCAGAGCCAAGGAAGAACCGCAGAAGGAGAGCAAGGAAGCCCCCGCGGAGGAAACTCCCGCGACTCAAGCGCAGGCGGGTCCCGCGGTACAGGTCGAGAAGCATGAGGGGGTTCCGGACTACTATCTCGCCTTGCTCCAGCGCAAGATCGATCGCCGCTGGGAGCCTTCCGCTGCCAGGACGCGGGGAGGCCCCGCGGTCGCCTGTCTGATTCGTTTTCGCATTTCGCCGGCGGGAGTCATCGAAAATCCACGCGTGGTGGAGAGCAGCGGTTTCTCCGTATTCGACCGTGAGGCGCTGCGCGCCGTCCTCTCCGCCTCGCCTCTGCCGCCACCCCCTGCGGGTTCGCGCGCCCTGGAGGTTCCCATCAGCGTTCGTTTCCACCTGGAACAGTAGGAGTCGTCGTGCGCGGATTCG
>Ga0055450_10000245_pt1 | contig 10994 bp, 9 predicted proteins | sample China_Galinas_PW_5_FD_57740 | JGI IMG/M metagenome (GOLD analysis project Ga0055450, IMG submission 57740) | Wetland microbial communities from San Francisco Bay, California, USA, that impact long-term carbon sequestration - China_Galinas_PWC_D1 | ecosystem: Environmental > Aquatic > Marine >... | reverse complement strand
TGGTAGACGCGCGAGATTTAGGATCTCGTGGCCTCGTGCCGTGGGGGTTCGAGTCCCCCCTTTCGCATCCGGGGTCCGTCCTGAGGGGCGGCCCGCATCCATTCTCTCACGAAACCCGAGGCTGACAGCGGCATGAGCATCGACGGATCCCGTCTACAAGTGACCGTGCAGGAGCAAGAACGCTGGCGACGTCGCATGAACATCACCGTCCCCGCGGCTCTCGTGCAGGAAGAGGAACAGCAGGCGGCCCGGAAGCTTGCCTCGCGCGTCAAGATGAAGGGCTTCCGCCAGGGACGTGTACCTTCGAAGGTCATCGAAGGCCGTTTTTCCGGGGCCCTCCGCCAGGAGGCCCTGGACAAGCTCATCGGCGAGGCCTATCGGCAGGCCCTGGCGGCCGAGAACCTCCGCCCCATCAGCGAAGGCGAGGTGGAGGAGGTCTCCTACGAACCTGCGCAGGACCTCACCTTCGCCATCGCGTTCGACGTCCAGCCCCAGATCGACCTGGGCCGTCTGGGAGGCTTCTCCATCGAGCGACCCCAGGCGACGGTGACGGAAGAGCACGTCGAGGAGATCCTGGGGCGCATCCGCGAGCAGAACGGTGTCTGGCAGCCTGCGGAAGGGGGTAGCCCGGTGGACGGTGACCTGGTCAGCGTGCGCATCCGGAGATTGGACGGGGAGAATCCCGCCCCCGAGGGAAAGGAATACGAGTTCGTGCTGGGGCGCGGGGATGCCATTCCGGATGTCGAGGCGTCCATCAAGACCCTGGAGCCCACCGGGGCCGGAGAGTTCACGGTGACCTTCCCGGATGACTTCCCGGACGAGTCCAGGCGAGGGCAACAGGAGCTGGTCGAGCTCTCCCTCCTCGGCCGCAAGACCCTCGATCTCCCGCCGGTGGACGACGCCCTGGCCCGCCAGGCAGGGGCCTTCGAGAGCCTCGCCGACTTGAGAGCGCGGATCACGGAGGACCTCGAAAAGGATGCGGCGGCACAGGCCGAAGCCATCGTTCGCGGCAAGCTCCTCGACGCGCTGCTCGAGGCGAACCCGTTCGAGGTGCCCAGGTCCATGGTGGATCGCTACGCGGACACCGTGCTGGGCGAACAGAAGCAGCTCAGCCCCGAGCGGCTTCAGGAAATCCGGGGGACCATCCTTCCGGAGGCCGAGCGGGCCGTCAAGCGACTCCTGGTGGTCGACCGGGTTGCACAGATTCAGCAGCTGGACGCCACCGAGGAGGAGATGGACGGGCGCATCGAGGAGATCGCCGCGCAGAACGACACCACACCTTCCCAGGTGTACGCGAACCTGCAGAAGGCGGGTCGTCTGGAGAGCCTGGAGAGGGAGATCACGGAAAAGAAGGTCTTCGACTTCCTGAAGAGCCAATCCTCCATCACCGACACCCCGGCCGTCTGACGCGGCCTCCCGAGCGAGACGCATTCATGCCCATCTATCCGCCGTACGTTATCGAGCGCACGAGCCGCGGTGAGCGCAGCTACGACATCTTCAGTCGGCTGCTCATGGACCGCATCGTGTTCCTGGGAAACCCCATCGACGACAACCTCGCCAACATCATCATCGCGCAACTCCTGTTCCTGGACGCCGAGGACCCGGAGCGCGACATCTACATGTACATCAACTCCCCGGGCGGTGTGGTGTACGCCGGGATGGCCATCTACGACACCATGCAGCACCTGCGTGCGCCGGTCTCCACCTTCTGCGTGGGGATGTGCGCGTCCATGGCGGCCGTCCTCCTCACCGCCGGGGAAAAGGGCAAGCGCAACGCCCTGCCCAACTCGCGCATTCTGATCCACCAGCCTTCCGGCGGATCCCAGGGTACCGCGGCCGACGTCGAGATCGCGGCCAGGGAGATCCTGCACCTCCGGGAGCAACTCAACCAGATCCTGTCGAACCACACCGGCCAGCCGGTAGAGCGCATCGCGGTGGACGTGGACCGGGACCGCTTCATGAGCCCGAAGGAAGCGCTGGAGTACGGTCTCATCGATCGAGTGCTCGAAGGTCCCGTGCCGAGTACCGGCAAGCCCAAGGACTCTCATGAGTGACGCGGGCCCACAGAGAGGTTGCCTGTTCGGGCCAAAGTGGCGTTAGCTTAGGTGCAGGCGCACTGCCGACGGAGCGAGGCCGACCATGACGAGTGACAAACACCTTCGCTGCAGCTTCTGCGGGAAGTCCAAGGAGAGCGTGAAGAAGTTCATCTCCGGACCGAACGTGTACATCTGCAACGAATGCATCTCACTCTGCAACGAGATCCTCGCCGAGGAAGAGGAGCGCGAGGCTCAGGAATCCGTCGTCCCGAGCCCGACCCCTGAAGAGATCAAGGAAGTCCTCGACCAATACGTCATCGGCCAGGAAAACGCGAAGCGCGCCCTGGCCGTGGCAGTGTACAACCACTACAAGCGGGTGAACCACCAGGGTGTTCTGGACGAGGTCGAGATCGACAAGGCCAACATCCTGCTCATGGGTCCCACAGGCGTCGGGAAGACCCTCCTGGCGCAGACTCTGGCTCGCATCCTGCACGTTCCCTTCACCATCGCCGACGCCACCACCCTCACCGAAGCCGGCTATGTCGGCGAGGACGTCGAGAACATCCTCGTACGGCTCCTCCAGGCGGCGGACTTCAACATCGCCGAGTGCGAGCGGGGTATCGTCTACATCGACGAGATCGACAAGATCGCCCGCAAGTCGGAGAACCCGTCCATCACCCGTGACGTGTCGGGAGAGGGAGTCCAGCAGGCCCTGCTGAAGATCCTCGAGGGCACCGTGGCCAGCGTGCCGCCCCAAGGCGGCCGGAAGCACCCGCAGCAGGAGTACATCCAGATCAACACCCGCAACATCCTGTTCATCTGCGGTGGGGCCTTCGACGGCCTCGAGAAGATCGTGGAGGCGCGGGTCGGCATGCGCCGGATCGGCTTCTCCGGCATGGTGGAGAGCGAAGACGACTCCGAGAACGTGTTGCAGCACGTGGAGCCCGAGGACCTCCAGCGGTATGGGCTCATTCCCGAGCTGGTTGGACGCTTGCCCGTCACGGTGCATCTGGACGAGCTCGACGAGGGGGCGCTGATCCGCATCCTCGAAGAGCCCAAGAACGCCTTGGTGAAACAGTTCAAGAAGATGTTCGAGCTCGAGGGAATCGGCTTGACGTTCGACCGGGACGCCATCTACTCCATCGCCAAGAAGACGCTGGAGCGGGGTACCGGGGCCCGGGGCCTGCGGTCCATCATCGAGGGGCTCATGCGTGACGTCATGTTCGAGCTTCCCTCGCGCAAGGACGTCCGCGAAGTCGTCGTGACGAGGGAGTGTGTCGACAACGGCGTGGCCCCTCTCCTCGTCCTGCATCCGGAGGAGCGCAAGCTGGAGGCGTGAGGTCGGCGACGGGAACGTTGCCTGGCCGACAAATGCCCCCCCGGGCTCGCCCCGAGGGGGTCGATCCTTTTCAGGGACCCGGAGGCGGCGTACGATAGGCCCGGCGTCGCCGAGAGCCCTTCCAACTCCAGCGCTGCGGATGGCCATCCTCTACAGGGCAGAAGATCAGATCGAGATTCCGGATCGCCTTCCGGTGATCGCGCTCCGCGACCTCGTCTTTTTTCCCTACATGGTCCTCCCTCTTCTCATCGGGCGGCCTCGTTCCGTTGTGGCGCTCGAAGAGGCACGGCGCGGTGATGGCCTCGTGCTCCTCGTCGCGCAGAAGAACCCGGCCGTCGATGACCCCGGGACCCAGGAGCTTTTTCGGGTGGGGTCCGTCGCCCGGGTCGTTCAGGTGTCGACCCTGCCGGACGGTACCGCCCGGGTCGTCCTGGAGGGGCTGGGTCGGGCTCGGATCCGTCGCCTCACCACCACCGCCGAAGCCCTCCGCGCCTCCATCGAGCTCCTCGTGCAGCGCGAAACCGACGGCGACGGACCACGCCCTGGTGACGCGGCTCAGCTGGCCTCGGGAGTCACCAGACTGTACGCGGAATACGCCCGGTTGCACGAGCGCATCCCCGACGAGCTGCCCGGCGTCCTCAGCGCCGAGGGAGACCGCGTGCGCCTGGCACACCTGGTGTCGGGCCACCTGATCCTCCCGTCGCTCGAGAAGCAGCAGCTCCTCGAGGCCGTGGACGTGAAGGAGCAGCTGACACTCCTGGGAGAGCTCCTCATCAGAGAACTCGAGATCCTCCGCATCGAGGCCAAGCTCGATCGCCAGATGCAGCTCCAGTTCGGCGGGGAGGGAGAGCGGGACTTCGGCCCGGGACTGCGGGCCGTTCACCGGGAGGTGCCCGAGGAGTCGGACGAGTGGGCGGAGCTCGACGACGCGCTGCGGCGGACGGATCTCCCCCACCACGCGTGCGAGCGGGCCGAGAAGGAGCTCTCGAGGCTCCGCCGCCTCAACCCCGTGGCCCCGGAGTCGGCGGTGATCCGCACGTACCTGGATTGGATCCTGGCCCTGCCCTGGTCGGGACGGTCCCTCGACAACCTGGACGTCGGCCACGCTTCCGAGATCCTGGAATCCCAGCATTTCGGTCTCACCGAGGTCAAGGAGCGAGTCCTGGACCACGTGGCTGTCCTCTCTCTGGTTCAGGAGATGCGCGGGCCGATCCTCTGCCTGGTGGGCCCGCCGGGCACCGGGAAGACCTCGCTGGGCCGGAGCATCGGCGAGGCGCTCGGCCGGGAGTTCGTCCGCGTCAGCCTGGGCGGCGTTCGCGACGAGGCGGAGATCCGCGGGCACCGGCGGACGTACGTGGGGGCTCTGCCCGGCCGCATCATCCAGGGAATGCGGCGCAGTGGCACCGTGAATCCGGTCTTCCTCCTGGACGAGGTGGACAAGCTGGCTCACGACTTCCACGGCGATCCCGGTGCCGCCCTTCTCGAGGTGCTCGATCCAGAGCAGAACCGGAGCTTCACCGACCACTATCTCGAGCTCGAATACGACCTCTCGGACGTGCTCTTTATCGCGACGGCCAACACGCTCCAGGGCGTTCCCGAACCTCTCCGCGACCGCATGGAGGTGATCAGGCTTCCGGGGTATCTGGACACGGAGAAGCACGAGATAGCGCGACGTTTTCTCTGGCCTCGCCAGGCCGAGCGTCACGGTCTCGGGACCGACGCCGTCACTCTGGCTCCGGAGACCATCGACGAGGTCATCGACCACTACACCCGGGAGGCGGGTGTCCGCGAGTTGGATCGGCGACTGTCGCGGATCGCGCGCAAAATGGCGCGGAGCCTCTCGGAAGGAGGTGGCAGTCCGGCGCACGTGAGCGCGGGCGACCTCCGGGAGCTGCTGGGCCCACCCTCCTATCAGCCCACTGACCGGGATCAGGCCAACGAGCGTGTGGGAATCGCCAACGGACTGGCATGGACCGCGGCCGGAGGCGAAGTCCTCGACGTGGAGGTAGCCATCGTCCCGGGAAGCGGGAATCTCCGCCTGACCGGCACACTCGGGGAGGTGATGAAGGAGTCCGCCCAGGCGGCCGTCACGTACGCCCGGTCGAGGGCCGAGGTCCTCGGACTCTCTCCACACTTCCACGAGAAGGTGGACGTGCACATCCACATCCCCGAGGGAGCCACCCCCAAGGACGGTCCTTCGGCGGGGATCACCATCGCCCTGGCGCTGATCTCCGCCCTCACCAATGCGCCCACGCGAGCCGATGTCGCGATGACCGGGGAGATCACCCTGAGAGGACGGGTCCTCGGTGTGGGCGGGATCAAGGAAAAGGCCGTCGCGGCGCTGCGGGCAGGAATCCGCTCGGTAGTGCTCCCTGTCGCCAACGCCAACGACCTCGAGCTCCTCCCTGCGGAGGTTCGGGACCAGGTGACCTTTACGCTGGTTCGCTCCATGGACGAGGTGATGGACGCGGCGCTGTACCGGAGCCCGCTGCGTCATCCCAGGGCGCAAGTGCCGCCCGACCTTGGCGCGCCACTTTCCCACGGATGAAGATTCGATCCGTCGAGTACGCGGGTACCGTAGCCGCACCCGGAGGAAGGGCCCCCGGGGACCTGCCCCAGATCGCCTTCTCTGGACGCTCCAACGTCGGGAAGTCCTCACTCATCAACACGCTGCTGCGTCGCACGCGGAAGAAGCTGGCGCATGTGTCGGGGCACCCGGGAAAGACGCGAGCCCTCAACTTCTACCGGGTCAACGACGCGTTCTTTCTCGTCGACCTCCCCGGGTACGGCTACGCCAAGGTGCCCGTCGCGGTCCGTGAGGCATGGCAGCAGCTCATCGAGTGGTATCTGGGGAGATCGGGAACCGTTCGAGGCGTGGTTCACCTGGTGGACGCACGGCTGGCCCCCACGGATCACGACCGGCGGATGGTGGAGTATCTCTCGGAGCTCGGCATTCCGGCACTCGTGGTCCTGACGAAGATGGACAAGCTGAAGCAATCGGAGCGGGAGAACGCGCTGTCGCGGGCGGTGCGGGACCTCGATGTCGAGACGGAGCAGCTGGTGCCGTTCTCGTCCCGGACCGGGGAGGGGCGCGACGCCCTTCTCGACGCCCTCGAGGCGCTCCTCGTCGGCGGGGGGCCGCCCGTTCCCGACGGGGCGGGAGGAGCGTCGTGAGGCCCGCGCGCAGGTGGTGGCGCTTCCGGGGACTCCTGGCCTTCCTCGGGCTGACGGCCGCGTGTGCCGGCCTGCTACCGACGGCCGAGCCTGGGCGGCCCTCCACCCTGCCGCCGACAGGCTACGGAACGCTCCGCCAGGATGACATCACCGTGGACCTGGCAAGCGGCGACCTCAGGCTCAAGGTCACTCCTCTCGCCGAGTCGGTGACGCGGTTGGCGGCGCCGGATACGTACCAGCGTCTCTCCGCACTGGTGGGCCAGGTCCACGCCGAGCTGGTGCGGCGGTCCGGCGCGTCCAGCCCGACGTTGTTCCTGGTGTCGGCCTACTCCGAGAGCCCCGACGTCCCCTTCGTCCCCGAAGAGATCCAGATCATCTCGAACGGCGTGCGCATGAGGCCGGCGGCCATCGTGCCCGTCACCGCCGGATGGGAGCAGCGTCGGCTCCAGCAACGACAGGCTGAGATGGCCGTGTACGCCTTCACGGGCGGCGTGGATCTGGAGTCCGACCTGGTCGTGGTGTACGGACTCGAGGAGAGCAGTGGGTGGAGCGCCATCCTGCCCAGGCTGCGCGCGGAACGAGCCCGCGTGCGGGCGCGGGCGGGGGGCGGCCCGGCCCCCGCGCGCTGAGCGGCCGGCGGGCTCGACGGGACGTCAGACCTCCAGATCGAACCCGGCGATCTTTCGATACAACGTCCGCTCACCGATACCCAGCATCTCCGCGGCCTTGCGACGATTCCCGCCGACCGAGCGGAGCGCCGCCCGGATGGCCTCCCGTTCCATGTCCTCCATGGTCATGCCCGGACGGAACACCACCGTTCCCTCCGGGTCGGGCAGCGGCGCTTCCTGCTCGCGGTCGAGCTGCTCGACGACGTCGTGCACGGTGGCTTCCTCCCGGTCCATCGAGCCGGGAGCATAGGCACCCACCGCCAGACCACGCGCGGGGATCTCGTGTGGGTGGATTCCGGCGTCCACCGGCACCAGGGCCGTCTCTCGCCGATAAGCTTCGAACTGCCGCCGGAGGTCGTCCATGTCGACGCGCAGGTCGACGAGCGTCCGGAAGATGAACTCGAGCTCCGGGCGCAGATCGCGCGCACCGGCCGACAGCGCCGAAGAACGACCCACCGGTGCCGGAAGCAGCGTCCCTCCCTTTCCTCCGCGCACCTCCGAGGGAATGTCGCCTGGTTGAATCGGCCGGTTGGGCGCCAGCACCACCATGGATTCCACGAGGTTTCTGAGCTCCCGGACATTGCCGGGCCAGGCATACTCCTTGAGGATCTCCAGCGCTTCCGGAGAGATGCCGGGGAAGGCCCGATCGTGGCGCTCGGACGCATCCTGAACGAAGGCGTTCACCAGGAGGGGGATGTCGTCCCGCCGCTCTCGCAGTGCCGGGAGATCGATGTGGAGCACGTTCAACCGGAAATACAGGTCGCGGCGGAACTCCCCGATGGCCATCAACTGGCGGAGATCCTGATTCGTCGCGGCCACGATGCGCACGTCTACGCGGAGGGTCTTCTCAGCCCCCACACGATGAAACTCACGCTGCTCCAGCACCCGGAGCAGCTTGGTCTGCGTGGCGAGCGGCATCTCGCCGATTTCGTCGAGGAAGATGGTGCCGCCGTCGGCGAGCTCGAAGAGCCCGCGGCGGGCGTCGATGGCACCGGTGAACGCTCCTTTCTCGTGCCCGAACAGCTCCGACTCCAGCAGGGTCTCCGACAGCGCCGCGACGTTCACGGCGATGAATGGCTTGTGTCGCCTCGGAGACAGCGCGTGAATTCCACGCGCGACCAACTCCTTGCCGGTCCCGGACTCCCCGGTGACGAGCACCGTGGCCGCGACTGGAGCGATCTGGACTACTCGCTCGAGTGCTTCCCTGATCGCGTCCGTCTCACCGACGATCCCGGTGAGGCGCTGCAGACGTCGTCGCTCGATGGCGGTGCGGCCCACCGCCGCGATGTCCTCGGCGGACGTGGCGGGCGCGAACAGCTCGTCGAAGCCCGGACGGAGGGCCGGCGTCACCTCGCCGGGCGAGACAGCGAAGACCGGGACTCCGAGCCTGCCCCTGGCCTGGCGCGCCAGAGAGCCTCCACCGTCTTCCACGCCTCCGGTCAGAACCAGGAGGACAGCGCCGGCGGCGTCCAGCGTCTCTTCCGGGGTGACGAGGTCTGTGGCATATCCCGCGCGCTCGAAGGCGTCACGCAGCCGCCCGGCCCGTGAGAGGTCGTGGGTCGAGATGAGGACCACGTCGTCGGTCATGCCGGACCTCCGTCGACATCCCGGACGGAGTGTCCCGGTGTTTCGCCACGGGCCAGGCGCACGGCGTGGTCCACGAGTGGGTCGAGCACCTCGAGACCGTCCCTGACTCCCCCCGGGCTCCCGGGGAGATTGACGATGAGGGTGTGGCCGCGCACACCTGCCACCCCTCGGGAGAGCAGCGAGAACGGCGTCGCCGACAGTCCACGTCGCCGAATCTCCTCGACGATGCCGGGCGCCTCGCGCTCGAGCACGGAACGCGTCGCCTCCGGAGTCACGTCCCTGGGGGCCATCCCGGTGCCTCCGGTGGACACTATGAGATCGAGACCCCCGGCGTCACTCCAGGACTGCAGCAGCGGTGCGATTCGACTGGTCTCATCGGGAACCACCGCCCGGATCTCCAGCTCGTATCCGCGCTCCGCCACCCAGGCGGCGATGGCGTCCCCGCTTTCGTCGGCGCGCTCGCCTCGCCAGCAACCGTCGCTCACCGTGAGGATCCCGACCTTCATTCAGCCCCCTTCACACGCTCAGCGACGTATGGAGCCCTGAGTGTAGAACGGCGGCCGCCGCACCACGGCGTTCAGGGTCTTTCCGCGCACGTCGATCTGCACGGGAGTGTCGGGCCTGGACAGCTCCGGGGGCACATAGCCCATGGCCACACCGATGCCCAGAGAAGGGCTCACCGTGCCGCTGGTGAGAATCCCGACGGACCGACCAGATGCCACCACCGGGTACCCTGGGCGGGGAAAACCCTTGTCCGTGAGCGTCATGCCCACGAGCCGGCGGGTCACACCTTCCTCCTTCTGCCGTACCAGGACGTCGCGGCCGATGAAGTCGCCCTTTTCGAGCTTTGTGATCCAGCCGAGGCCCGACTCCAGGGGAGTGTGCTCCTCGTCGAGGTCGTTGCCGTAGAGGGCGTACCCCATCTCGAGGCGCAGTGAATCGCGCGAACCCAGGCCAGCGGGAACGAGGCCCCTGCTCGCACCGGCGTCCAGGAGGGCGCGCCACAGGGCAGGCGAGTCTTCCGCCGCGACACACAGCTCGAAGCCATCCTCGCCGGTATATCCTGTGCCGGCGAGGACGGCCGGAATTCCCGCCAGCGTGCCTTCGACGAACCGGTAGTAGTTCACATCGTTGACATCCAGGTCGGCGAGCGACCGCACCACCTCCCGAGCCCGTGGCCCCTGGATGGCGATGAGCCCCGTGGCGGCCGAGGCATTCTCCACCTCGACGTCGAGACCGTCGGTGTGGGACCGTATCCACGCCAGGTCCTTGGCGAGGTTCGACGCGTTGACGATGAGCATCCAGCGGTCCGCGAAGCGGTAGACGATGAGGTCGTCCACGACACCGCCGGACTCCAGGCACATAGCCGAGTACTGGGCCTGCCCGACGCTCATTCGCGACGCGTCGTTCACCGTGACCCTCTGCACCAGGTCCAGCGCCTGAGGTCCTCTCACGATGAACTCCCCCATGTGGGAGACGTCGAAGAGGCCCGCAGCTTCGCGCACGGCGCGGTGCTCGGCGGTGATCCCAGAGGGATATTGGACCGGCATCTCGAAGCCGGCGAATGGCACGATCTTCCCACCGAGTGCGACGTGCTCGTCGTACAGGGGGGTACGTAGCAAGGGCTCGTTCATCCGAGGAGCTCCACGAGGATGGCCTTTTGTGCGTGGAGGCGGTTCTCCGCCTCCTGGAACACTCTCGACTGCGGTCCGTCGATGACGTCGGCGGATACTTCTTCACCGCGGTGGGCGGGAAGGCAGTGCAGGAAGATGGCTTCCGCGGCGGCCCGTCTCATGAGCGCCGAATCGACGATGAACCCGGCGAAGGCGTCCGCTCTGGCCCGGGCTTCCTCCTCCTGCCCCATGGACGCCCACACGTCCGTGGTGACCACGTGGGCACCCTGCACCGCCTCGGCGGGGTCACGGGTGACGACCACGTCGGTCACGGCGCTCGCGCGCTCGAGGAGCGCTCCGTCGGGGTCGTACCCCTCGGGACACGCCAGGCGGAGCCGGAATCCGAGGCGGTAGGCCGCGTTGATCCACGAGTTGGCCATGTTGTTGCCGTCGCCCACCCAGGCCACGGTCCTCCCCTCCAGGTCGGGGCCGAGCTCTTCCTGCACGGTCTGGAGGTCCGCCATGACCTGGCACGGGTGCAGCAGATCCGTGAGTCCGTTCACCACGGGGACGGTGG
>Ga0055450_10000244_pt1 | contig 11001 bp, 9 predicted proteins | sample China_Galinas_PW_5_FD_57740 | JGI IMG/M metagenome (GOLD analysis project Ga0055450, IMG submission 57740) | Wetland microbial communities from San Francisco Bay, California, USA, that impact long-term carbon sequestration - China_Galinas_PWC_D1 | ecosystem: Environmental > Aquatic > Marine >... | reverse complement strand
AACCCAGGAGTATTTTCTGGAAATTGGAAGCAGCCCTGCCGGACTGGATCAACAATTAAGCGAACTGCTTGGTCTGATCAACGGCGCCAGCGCTGATCTCCCCTATCGGCCGGAGATTGCAGCTGACAAACTGGAATTGGCCTGGCAGTTGACCCTGTCTGGGCTGTTAAATCCAGTGGGGCGCGGCACCATAACACCGACACCCTACACGCCATCTGCGCCTGGAATGACCTCAACTCCTACACCAAATTAAGACAAATGTTATTCCGGCAGGAAGTCTTCTTCCTGTAAAATAGATATATGAGTATATCGGAAGAATTTTCATTCAATACGTTCTCAAGGAGATAATCATGTCGGGTATCCTATGTGCAATTCGCGGTGGACCCGCCAGTCAACCGACAATACTGAAATCTATCCAGCTTGCCCAGCATACGAATAAGACCATCTATTTCCTCTATGTAGTCAACCTGGATTTCCTCGCGCATACCAGCAGCAGTAAAACTGAACACATCTCCAAAGAGATAGAAGAGATGGGTGAATTCATTTTACTGAGCGCCCAGGACCAAGCTCAAAAGGAAGGTGTGCAAGCCGAAGGGATCACTCGTGACGGCAAAGTGGTCGATGAGGTTGTTGCATTCTGCGAGGAAAATCAACCAGATTACGTCATTCTGGGTCGGCCGCAAGAAGATCGTGAAAACAACCTGCTCACACTTGAGCGGCTGCAGTCTTTTGCAGACCGAATCCGGGAAGTATGTTCAGCGGAAGTGCTTTTTACTCCGGAAGGATCTCCCGAAGAAGATTAATTTTCCTACAGCATATTGGACATTTCCGACAAACCCGGATCCCCCCGTTTTATCGCACCCTAAGATTCAGTTTAGATTGAAGGACCTGAGACAGTGAAGCTCAAGAGACCAACCATCTGGATTATTCTCCTCTCCCTATTGGCTTCCATCCTGCTATTATCAGGGAACGGTCCAGCCGCAGCCCAGGAGAATACATCCGACGTATATTTATACGGCAAAGTAGAAGATGGACAGTTTCAGCCGGTACGGGACGTCGAGGTGACGCTGGTAGATCCCAGCTCGCAAGAAATCCTGTCCAGCAGTTTGACATTGTCTGACGGGCGGTACGCATTAGCTCTACCTAATTCTTTTCCCAGGCAATTAAAGATCGATTTTACTCGTCCCCATTTCGCCAATCAAGTCCTGACGATCAGCCCGGAGATCGTTGGCAGCCTGCAGTCAGGGAGCTCGATCACCCTGCCCAAGATCTTGCTCGAGCGGGAGATCACTGCGGCCTTCTGGATTGCAGGTTTTGTGTTTATCGCTGTTCTGATCCTGATCGCAACTGGTTTTTTGCACAATACCCTGGCGGCATTCAGCGGAGCCAGCGCCATCCTGCTGGTCAGTTACCTGGGAACGCCCTTCTCCCCTAATCTACACATCTTCACTTTTCCCCAGGCAACTGCTTACATTGATTGGAACGTGGTCTTCTTGATCATGGGTATGATGATGGTGATAGCAGTTGTCGAGAATACCGGAATCTTCCATTGGCTCTCCTACCATGCCTACCGGATTTCTGGGGGCAGGATGTGGGTTCTGCTGCCTGTTTTAATGCTGATCACCGGCGTTTCCTCAGCATTCCTGGATAACGTCACCACGATGCTGCTGATGACACCGATCACCGTCCAGATCGCGCTGACCTTAAATATCTCCCCGCTGATTCTCTTGATCCCAGAGGTCTTCGCATCCAATGTGATCGGAGTCAGCACATTGATCGGCACCCCAACCAATATATTGATCGGATCCTATGGGAATATCACTTTCAATGATTTCCTCACCAATTTGACACCTGGGATACTGGCAGCCTTTTTAGCCCTGATCGCCTACAGCTGGTTCACATATCGGGGAGAATTAGAAGGAGAAAAGACGGGGTCCCCCACCCTGCTTAAGAAATTGGAAGAACGGGGTAAAATAACCAATCCTGTAAATTTGAGAAAAGCCGGCTGGATCGGTGCCGGGATGCTGCTGATGTTTATTTTTGGGGAAAAGATCCACCTTCTACCAGCCGTGACCGCTTTGATTGGTGCCTCGGCTTTGTTACTCTGGATCCGGCCTGATGTAGAGGAAATGATCGGAGCAGTGGATTGGACAACACTGGTCTTCTTCATGTCACTCTTCATCGTCGTGGGTGCTATCCAGGAAGTCGGACTGATCAGCATGATCGCCTCATTGATCGGCCGCCTGATCGGCGATAATCTGATCCTGGCCATGATTGTAGTCACCTGGTTCAGCGCCTTCCTTTCAATGATCGTGGCCAATATACCCTTTACAGCTGCCATGCTGCCGGTGATCGGCTACCTGACCATCATAGTCCCCGGCGCGGATTCGAAGGTGCTTTACTACTGCCTTTCAATTGGAGCCGCCCTGGGGGGAAATGGCTCGCTGATCGGGGCTTCTGCAAACATGATTACTGCCGGCATCGCTGATAGAGCTGGATATAAGATTACCTATAAATATTTCTTGAAAAAAGGAGTCCCGGCGCTCATCATCACAGTGACAATATCCCTGATCTGGCTGTTCATCCGTTTTTAATCCAACAACAGGGAACACTGCTCGAGCTCCCCTACTCATGGAAAGTTACCACAAAACCTCCTTCGATCTAGATCCAGCTGAATGGGTGATGATCTTCTTGAGCTGGACGATCTATCTGGGGGCAATGTTTTTTTTCACAAGTGAGGGTAATGATTGGGCTGTCCTTGCTTTGGGAGCTCTCCCGGTACTGATCACAGCCTGGTCCCTGGGAATGATCTCCGGAGTCTTATCAGCCCTGATAGGCACAATCCTTCATTTCCTAAGCCATATGCTGCCAGCAGGTGGGCTGACAGATATCAGCACTCAACTTTTCCAGCATTCAATTGGATTTGCACTGCTTGCTATTACAGGTTTGTTTGCCGGTCACCTTCGGGACCTGCAGCGCAAATCCCAGGCTGAGCTGGCTGCCCTGGAAGAGAACAACCGGAAGCTCAACAGATTATCTAAAATCCTGGAATCCACCAACCGCTTAACAACAGATCTGGCCACCTCCCGGGAGTGGATGGACAAAATTCCTGATCTACTTCGAAATGTTGCCGCCGGAGCAGACATTGAGCACATCTTTCTGCTGCAGCTCACCGGAGAAGGCCAAAACCACTGCGCTGGTTTATGCTACCACTACTGGTCAGAAATCCAAACCAGCTACCCCCGGGAAAGCAGCGCTGAACTCCCTCCCCGCCTGACCAGCTGGATTGATTCAGTCCGTGAAGATATTCCCCGCACTGGCAGCCTTGAAGATCTGGACGATCAGATCAGTGAATTTTTCCACCTGGAAGAGGTAGGCTTGTACGCAGCCTTTCCGGTCTTCGCAGACCGTATTTTGTGGGGATTTGTTGGAATTGAAAGCTACCAGGAACGCCAGAAGTGGGATTCTAGTGAGCTCAATACTTTCCAGGGAATTGCCCACACCCTGGGCGCTCTGATCTATATCAAGCGAGTGGAACAGGAGCTGGACCTGCGGGCAAAGGAACTGGATTCCCTCCAAAAAACAAGCCTCAACCTTTCATCCAGCGACCACCTGGATTCTGGTTTGCAAAGCGTTCTGGGACAGATCTATGAGCTGACGCCAGCCTATGACACAAATATCTATTTGTACCAGAATAGAAAGCTGTTATTTTACCTCTCTCTAGGAAAAAACGATCAGCAAACTTTACCGCACTCTCACCCAGGAGAAGAGAAAATCTCCTTGCTTGTTGCCGAATCCAACCAGGATTATTTCATCAGTAATCTGACTGCGTTCAATGACATCCAGGGTTTTTCCATGGACCAGCAGGAAGCCTTAATCTCCCTCTCCCTCAAAGCAGCCTCGGAAGTGATCGGGGTATTGAATATCTGGTATCCCCAAACCCGCAATTTCAGCCAAGAGGAAAAAACCATATTACGCCTTCTGGCAGATCAGGCGGCAACCGCAATTGTCAGCATGCAGTTCCTCCAGGCAGAGAGAGAACAGCGAATACTGGCGGATTCTCTCAGAAAAGCCAACCTTCAACTTTCAGATAATCTGGAGCTCAAAGACGTGCTGGAAAGTATCCTCGACCAGGTCCAGAATCTTGTTACGGCTCGGGACGCCCAAATATTTTTTTACGACGGCGAGAATCTGGAGTTCGGAGCAGTAAACTACAGCAAGGGAATCCAGACTGATCCAGTTTTTCCTCCCCCAAAGGACAGCGTTTTTTATCGAACCGCCCGGGAGGCCAAACGTATCCAAATCCCTGATATCCGGTCTGAAAAGAATCTGCCCGATCATTGGAAAAGCGGTGCATTGGTCAGCCTTCCGCTGATCTTTCACCACCAGGTGATCGGGGTCATGAATGTTAGTTTTATTAAACCGGGTGAACTTGACGAGGGGATGCTGCAGGTCTTGGACCTGCTCAGCAGCCAGGCTTCAATCGCCATCAATAATGCCAGAACGTTCGAGGCAGAACGGAAACAGCGCAAGCTCGCCCAGGCCTTGCAGCAAACCGGACATTCCATCCAATCCTCTCTCGAGCTGGAGGTCGTGCTTGACCAGATTTTGGCGCAAATGGAAACCGTGATTAATTTTGATGCAGCCAACCTGATCCTGATCGAAGACGGAACTGCTCAGGCAGTCCGCCAGATCGGTTTCAAAGGTAAAGCCGCTAAAGAGAAACCTAACGCAGCGGATCAACCAATTGACATCTCTCAATTTGCCACTCTTGAGAAGATGACTGTAACCAAGGAACCACTTATCATCCCTGATACCAGCCAGGATCCGAATTGGGTGGTCACTCCCGGCACCAAGGACGTGTTCTCCTGGGCCGGTGCCCCTATTCTGGACGGCAGTCAGGTAATCGGTTTTCTGTCCCTCAACAGCCGTCTGCGCGATTTCTACAACCAGGGACAGGTTGAGATCCTGTCTGCCTTCGCGGATCAAGCAGCCATCGCCCTGCGGCATGCCCGGCTTCATAAGGAAATCCAAGAATTAGCTGTTACAGACCCATTGACCAAGATCCTCAACCGACGGGGATTGGAACGCTGGGGACAGTATGAGATTGATCGGGCAATACGATTTGACAGTTCCCTGGCAGCGATCTTCTTCGATCTGGATCACTTTAAGACCATCAATGATACCCACGGTCACGAAGCGGGAGATGATATTCTGGAACAGGTCGTCAGCTGCTGCCAGAGTGTGATCCGCAAAATAGACCTCTTTGCCAGGGTCGGAGGAGAGGAATTTTTCATCATCTTGCCCGAGACTCCTTTGCCAATTGCTTTCCATGTCGCTGAGCGTCTCCGCAAAAAAGTCGCCGGACAGAAATTTCACAGTAATTCTCATGCTGTGAATATCACTATCAGCCTGGGTGTTGTCGAGCTCAGTCCAGAAATCAAATCCCTGACAGATCTTCTGAGTGCCGCGGACAAGTACATGTACCGGGCCAAGCAGGCCGGCCGCAATCAGACTGCCTACCCCACTAACTGATCTCTAAATACCATCGCAAGGCCGATTGACAGGCCGGACCAACTTCTGTATAATATAACTGACTGACTGGTCAGTTTATTATTGTCGAGGCGGTATGTCTCCCAAAAGCGATGTATCAGAAGAACGCAAAAGTCAGATCCTGGAAGCAGCCAAACAGGCTTTTTCCAAACAGGGTATCCATAAAACCCGCATGTCCGATATCGCAGAATCTTCCGGGCTCAGCAAGGGGGCGCTCTATTGGTATTTTGACAGCAAAGACGCCATCATACTCGCCCTGCTAGATAAGGTCTTCGAACCAGAGATCCAGGAGATGGAAGCGCTTTTGGAAGATTCCCTTTCAGCAGAAGAAAAATTATTGATATATGCGGAACGAGGTGGTCAGGACATCATAAATATGTTGAGATGGATGCCGCTCATCTATGATTTTTTCGCGCTCGCCTTCCGTCAGAAGAAAATAAAAGAATATATCTCCCACTACTATAAGAAAAATCTTGCTTTACTGGAGATTCTCATTCAGCAGGGAATCGACTCCGGTGAATTTAAGACGAAAAGTCCCCAGGATGCAGCCATCACGATTGGATCCATCATCGAGGGAACTGTGATGCTCTGGATGTACGATCCAGAAAGTATCGACATCGTCCAGCATATAAAAAGCAACATCCAATTATTATTGAATGGACTGCGGTCCTGAAGCTCACAAGGATTACTGATGAATTTCCCAAATCCGCCCCGCGGGATCAAAGCACTGCCCTGGAAACTGCCCATTTTGATCTACCGCCTTGGTCTTGGCTGGATTTTTGGTGAACGCCTGCTGCTGCTGGAACATACAGGTCGCAAATCGGGAAAACTGCGGAGAGCTGTGCTCGAGGTAATCTCCTCCACGCCGGAGGAGAATAGATATTATGTGGTCTCCGGTTTCGGATCCGGGTCTAACTGGTACCGGAATATTCTCCAACAACCCCAGGTGACCATCCAGCTCGGCAGACATCGTTATCATGCCTCCGCCAAACAGCTTCCACCTCAGCGAGCAAGTGAGCTGATGGTCAAATATGGAAAAGAGCACCCTACCAGCCTGAAAGCCTTAAGTTCCCTGTTGGGATATGAATTTGAACACACTCCTGAGGGCTTCCGGGAGTTTGGCAGACAAATTCCAGTAATTCAATTCACAGCAGATACGCCAGAATATGAAAGGAAATCTGACTAACAGGATTTTTCAAACGACAGCAGGTGAGTGATATACATATATCACTTAAAGGAGATAATTATGCAAATCGTCATTTTAATCGCTGCTATGATACTGGTTGGTTTAATAATGGGATTTTTAGCAGGAGTGATCTGGAAGGACAACCGCCCCATCGGTACCAGTGGAGACTACCTGGCTGCCGTTCTGACTTCCGTGGCAGTCGGTTTGCTGGACTGGTTTGTGATCCCCGCGATGGGCTTCAGCACCACAATGAAATGGCTGGGAGTAGCTCTCGAACCTGCCGCATCTGCCCTGATCGTGCTCTGGATCATACGGAAAGCCAAGGAGTAACTGTGCTGGAACGGTATCTCCACAAAGCGAGGAAGTCTCAACGCACCTGATACTGACCAGGCTGGACCGATACCTGGTAAACGATAACACTCGGTATTTAGCACATTAGCAAGCCAAGCATTCAATTGGGCCTAATTCGAGAATTAAGACCATCATTAAACCACTATGACAGACCAAGCCTACATTCAGATCTCAGGGTTAACCCGGAAGTTCAAGGAACAGGTCGCCCTGGACAGCATTGACCTCAGCATCCGGCAGGGAGAGCTGTTTGGATTGGTTGGTCCTGATGGCGCGGGAAAGACTACGCTGCTCCGGACACTGGCAGGACTGCTGAGAATCACCGCAGGTCAGGTAACTGCTGCTGGCTGCCAGCTGCATAAAAACCCTGAATCTATCAAACCAAAGATTGGCTACATGGCTCAGGAATTCAGCCTGTATGGAAAATTATCCGTACATGAAAATCTGCAATTCTTTGGGGATTTATACGATGTTACTTCCCAGGACCAGAAGGAGCGAATTCCGCGCTTACTAACATTTGCCCAGCTGACAGAATTCCAGGATAGGCGAGCAGCCAAGTTATCCGGTGGAATGAAGAAGAAACTGGCTTTGGCCTGCACACTGCTGCACCAACCCCCTATCCTGCTGTTGGACGAACCCACCACAGGCGTAGATCCGGTCTCCCGGCGTGAGTTCTGGACCATCCTCAACGACCTTCACATCCAGGGCACTACCATTATCGTCAGCACACCTTACATGGATGAGGCGGACCGCTGCTCCAGAGTGGCGTTAATCTATCAAGGTTCGATCGTGGAATGCGATTCTCCGACAGCAATTCGCAGCCGTCTGGGTGGAGATGTGATCAAGGTGATCACCAGCGACTGGCAGGCTGCCAGAGAGCTCATCCTTCCTCTACCAGGGGTACAGGAAGTACAGAGTTATGGTGAGGCGCTGCATGTCCTGGTTGATTCAGCCGCAAAAGCTTCGCGGCGAATCAAGAAGACCCTCGGCAAAGCAAAGCTTGATATCCTCGAGCTGCGAGAGATCACTCCTCGTATGGAAGAAGCCTTCATCTCGCTGATTAGAAAAATGGATCAGGAATCCTGAAATGTCTACTCGCCATCTGTTTGCCGTCATTCGTAAAGAAATTCAGCACATCTTCCGGGATAGGGGCACCTTTATCCTTGTGCTCATCACCCCCACCCTGGTACTGCTGTTAATGACCTATGCCCTCGCTGTAGATATTGTCCATGTGCCGATAGCGCTCCTGGATTACGACCAAAGCGCAATATCCAGAAAGTTCGTTCAGCAGATCACTGCCGGTGATGACTTGGATCTTTATGCTACGGTCAATTCCATGGATCAGGTTGAGGATTTACTGAACAGAGGAAAGATCAAAGCAGCGGTGATTATTGATCCGGAATTCAGCGCTGACCTGCTTGCACTTCAAGGATTCAACCTGCAAGTGATCATCGACGGGACGGAACCAGAAACCGGCGGTTTCGCGGTAGATCATATTGGCTGGAGGGCGGAGGCGTTCGCGAATGACATCCTTGCCAGCCAGCTGCAATCGGCTGGTATTCCATTGGATTCTCTCCAACCCATTGATCTGCGTATTCGGGCCTGGTACAACCCCAGTTTGAAACCCCAGGTCGATCTGCTGCCGGGCTTGCTATCCATCGTTCTCGGTTTCCCTGCTTTCTCTGTTGCTTTAACGCTGGCCAGAGAACACGAACATCACACCTTGGAACAGCTATTAGCCACGCCAATCACGAGAATCGAGCTGCTGCTTGGCAAGATGATCCCGTATATCTTAGCTGGCTTGTTGAATGTTATTTTCATTCCACTGCTGGCCCTGGCCTGGTTCAAAGTTCCTTTCCATGGAAACTATCTGGTATTCCTGTTACTTTCAGCGATCTTCTTGTTCGCCGAACTGAGCATGGGGATGGTCATCGGTGTTTTCATGCATTCCCAATCAGCTGCCCTGGCTCTCTCCTTCCTGGTTGTGATGTTCCCGGGTTTTTTCCTGACCGGAATCTTCTTTCCCATTGCTTCCCTCCCAGAGATGGCCCGCCTGGAATCCCTATTTCTTCCAGGGACCCATTATGCCATTATCACTCGAGGTGTTTTCCTGACGGGGATTGGTTTGGACATACTCTGGCCTTATGCAATTATGTTGGTTTTCCTGGGTTTGGTTTTCACTGGAACAGCCGCCCTATTTTTCAAAAAGAGACTTGCCTGAGACAAACTGAAGATGATTAGAAGAATTTTAGCTTTGGTAAAAAAGGAATTCCTCCACCTCAAAAATGACTGGTGGCTGCCAGCCTTCATGCTCTTTGGGGGTGCGTTGGAACTGCTGGCTGTTGGCTGGGCAACTTCACGGCCGATCAGCAACCTCCCGATGATGGTTTGGGATATGGATAAAACCAGAGCATCCAGAAATTTGATTATCTCGTTGGAAAACACAGACGTCTTTGAAACACCCCTGCCTGCCTACTCCCTGAATGAGATTGAAGATCAGATGGACCGAGGGAATATCAACGCCGCGGTGATCATCCCCCAGGGCTTCTCTGGGCAGCTCTACTCCCCAACCGGCTCTCCAGTTCTTCAGGTGATATTGAATGGAGCAGAAAGCATACCAGCAAAAGAAGCCCAACGGGCTGTCGAAGGAGTTGTACGCGGTCTAGGCGAGAGAATAGCCCTGCAGCAAGTATCTGTCAACTCTGAGCAAATGAAGGGTTTCGATTTCAGCCTGCGAGTGTGGTTTAACGAGGCGCTCAACGAGGCATTCTTTACTACTCCAGCTGAGCTTGGATTGATGTTGGAATTCACTATCCTGTTATTTGCAGCCCTGACTTTTTCCAGGGAAAGGGAATTCGGCACTTTGGAACAGCTGTTGGTAATGCCTTTCTCATCGGCCGAAATCATCATCGGAAAATCCCTGCCTGTTATCATCGTCGGATTGAGTGATTTTTCCCTCATGTTGGGAGTGGTTCACTTTGGGTTTCATGTCCCCCTGCAGGGATCTGTGACTCTGCTCTACCTCCTGGCATTCATCTACACCCTGGTTGAACTAGCAAAAGGCATGGCCATCTCGATCTTTTCAAAGAGCCAGCATCAAGCCTTCCTGCTGGTATTTATGATCGGGATGATCGACTTCATGTTTACCGGATACGCTGCTCCTGTAGAGTCCATGCCCAAGGTCATGCAAATTGTGGCCAAGTTAATTCCAGCCCATCATTGGCTGAATATTCTAAGGGGTTTGTTGTTAAAGGGAACCGGTGTGATGGACATGCTACCTGATATTCTCTGGCTTCTGCTGCTTGGAAGTGTAATTGGCATATTTTCTCTGCAGTATATCCGTAAGAATCTGGACTGAACGATCATGAATGAAGAAAGCACGATCATAACCAAAAACCTGGTAAAGAAATTCGGCGATTTCACCGCGGTGAACGGTGTCAGTTTTACCGTGAAACGGGGTGAGATCTTTGGGTTTTTAGGTCCAAATGGATCAGGCAAGACCACCACGATACGCATGATGCTCGGCTTGCTTCCACCCAACCAGGGGTCTATTGAAGTACTGGGAGCGGCGGTCCCGTCTCACATCCAGCAGGTTCTTCCGCGGATCGGTTATATGTCTCAACAGTTCTCTCTCTATAATGACCTCACTGTTCGGCAAAACCTCGAGTTCTACGGTCAGGCATATGGCATCGCTGTCAGTGATATGGAATCAAAGATACAGCAAGCGGTGGCGCTTTCCGGTTTGGAGGGCTATGAGGACAATACAACTAGTCAATTGTCAGGCGGCTGGCGCCAGCGGCTGGCTCTCAGCGCCGCAATACTACACAATCCTGAAGTAATTTTCCTGGACGAGCCCACTGCAGGTGTTGACCCGGTATCTCGGCGCGCATTCTGGGACCTACTTTACCAACTGG
>Ga0055450_10000243_pt1 | contig 11009 bp, 9 predicted proteins | sample China_Galinas_PW_5_FD_57740 | JGI IMG/M metagenome (GOLD analysis project Ga0055450, IMG submission 57740) | Wetland microbial communities from San Francisco Bay, California, USA, that impact long-term carbon sequestration - China_Galinas_PWC_D1 | ecosystem: Environmental > Aquatic > Marine >... | reverse complement strand
ATGCTTTCGACATGCTTTTTCAGGTATTCTTTGAGAATATCCACCTCTGCTTTCTGAATCTGTCCGTCAGCCCAGGCCATTTCAACAAGCAAAATCAGGTCGATCAGATACACCTGCTCTTCTTTGATTCCAAACTGAGCAAGTCTTTTGACGGCATCGTTAAATGTGATCGTTGTTCTCACGGCAAATCTCCAGAAACAGGCAAGCTTTATACTTGCGTTATCGGAAATGGAAAGATCGTCAGCTTCCCGGGAGGGATTGCAAAGCATTCGATCAAGAATAACAGAATCTTCTTAGGATGTCTTTTGTAATCTTTATCGCGAGCTGCAACAGTGTGCTGAGTTTTATACCTTCACGATCAGGTAAATCAGAAAGGCCCCATAGCAGGCGACAAGTATCAGACCATTGCCGCGACTTAAAGTAAAGGTCTTGCGCATCATGAAAAAGGGAAGACTGCTTATTGCTATCATCACCAGATAATCAATCCATAGTCCGGAGTTGAAAAAACCGCCGGAGATGGTGATGGGGCGCAGCAGTGTGGATAATCCCAAAACACTTAAAATGTTGAATACGTTGCTTCCGACGAGATTTCCGATACTGATGTCCATTTCCTGGCGGAGTGCAGCCACCACCGAGGTGGCAAACTCCGGTAATGATGATCCAAAGGCAACGACTGTCAAACCGATAAATTTCTCTCCAACCCCCAGAGCCGACATAATAATAACCGCTGCGTCGACTAATAGCTGTGCCCCGAAGACCACTCCGGCAATACCCAGACCGATCATGACCAGTTGCCGTGGTCGTGATTGTATGTACCCGACCCCTTTGACTTCTTCTTCAATCTCCTCAGCACGTATTCTGTTCTCCTTTTCTTTTCCTTGCCGTGCCCAGGAGTAATTCAGATACGTATATCCGACCAGACCGATTACCAGAGAAAGACCCTCCAATCGACTCAGGTGGGAATCGACCGATAACAATAAAAGATAAAAAGATATTCCGATCATTATCGGAATGTCCCGGCGGACAACGGTGGAGTGGCTGCTAATAGGACTCAATAGGGCAGAGACACCAAGTATAAGCCCGATATTGCATATGTTGCTGCCTATCACATTGCCTACGGCTATCATGCTTTTGCCTTTGAAAACCGAAACCATACTGACCACAAGTTCAGGAGCAGAGGTGCCGAAAGCGACCACGGTCAGGCCGATGACAATGGGCGTGATGCCCAGGCTGCGAGCCAGGCTGGAAGATCCTTTAACAAGAAAATCGGCACCGTAATACAGCAGAGTGAATCCGATCAGGCAGTAGATGATTTGCAGGGCCATAAAATCAATTCCTTGGAGGGTACAGGGTAGAATACAGTATTCTGTATTTATCCGGATTTTACCTAATGTCAAGGTTGATGGATTCGTAAAAAACTCGATCTGCGCGGCAGATGAGTTTTTTACGAATCCATCCCGGCGATTCCGGCGACTTTTTACGAAATCATCAAGATTGATGACGTTATAATAAAAATCTTGTCATCGTTCCCGTGACGGGGTAATCCCTTTGCGAAGGGAAAATGCCGTTTTCAAAAGCCAGAAGATTACATGAAGAGCCTGTTGCAAAATGAGGATTTTGGATTAAACTCAAGGCATGCAGAAAATTTCACCACCGGCATATATTTGCTATCGGAGTCTTCGCTTACCCAAAGGATAAAATTTTGAGCATAACGCAGAGGTTGGGCAGTAAACGAGCCGGTGGGACTCCGGGAAAACCATTTTGCAAGAGGAACGAGACGTTAATCTGAGAAAACTTCCGATATAGCAACTCAATCTAATAAAAAGAGGAACCGGATGGCCTTTCGCGAATTCCCGATACCGGATCATTATAAACCGGAAAATGTGGGTGATGTATGGCGAGTCCTCTATCAGGAACGGGCTATTGAAGCGGCGCATTGGGCGCAAAAATACGCTGTAACACCGGCGGCTTCCGACAAGATTCGGATAGCGATGCTGTTGGTTGATGTCCAGAACACCTTCTGTATCCCCGGTTTTGAATTGTATGTTGGAGGCCGGTCCGGGATGGGAGCCGTAGACGACAATCGTCGTCTATGTCGATTTATCTACCGTAATCTCGGGTCAATAAGCCATATCATCGCCACCATGGATACTCACCAGGCTTTGCAGATTTTCCATGCGGTGTTCCTGGTAAATAACGAAGGTGAGCATCCGGAGGCTTTTTCCCAGATTTCCCTTGCCGACATTGAAAGCGGGAGGTGGCGTCCCAGCCCTGAGGCTCTGCAGTATCTTGGGATCGATCGTGAATACGGGCAGCGGTATCTCAGGCATTATGCACAGGCTTTGAAAAAAAGCGGCAAGTATGATCTAACGGTCTGGCCCTATCACGCAATGCTCGGGGGGATCGGCCATGCAATGGTGTCTTCCGTGGAGGAAGCCGTGTTTTTTCACTCTCTGGCCCGAACCTGTCAACCGGAGTTTCGAATCAAAGGCGGCAATCCGTTGACGGAGCATTATTCCGTATTCGGACCAGAAGTGATGAAAGGCCCGGACGGTGATATCGTAGCCCGGAAGGATGACGACCTGATCGAAAGGCTTCTCCGGTTTGATGCTGTTATCATTGCCGGTCAAGCCAAGAGCCATTGCGTGGCCTGGACCATAGAGGACCTGCTTGCCGGTTTGCAGGAGCGTGAGGCTCCCTCAAACCTGGCCGGTAAGATCTATCTCCTGGAGGATTGTACCTCACCGGTGGTCATTCCCGGAGGCCCTGACTACAGCGATATGGCAGATGATGCCTTCAGGCGTTTTTCCGTTGCCGGAATGCATGTGGTCCGTTCCGTCGACTCACCGGAATGTTGGGCGGATATGCCGTGTCCCTGAATTTATTTTTTTAGGGCATGCTCTTGAGCTGAAACAAAGGTCCTGTCGACCTGCCCGTTGTTGAAAAACAGGATATGCAAAAGACGAATATAGGCAACAACCGCCAGTACCGCGAACAGAGAATAATAATAGCCCAACGGACAGAGGATCATGACAATCAGCCAGTGGAAAAGTATGACCCTCTGTGAATGTAGACTGATAGGAAAATCCCGGCGTCGGATGATAACTGCAAGACCGCTCAGATTCCAGCCGTAAAGTGCGGCGAAGGCATGCAGATGCAGGAAACAGAAAGTGTATTGCGGATTGTAGTTTTTTGAGAAGGCCAGCAGGATATAGATGATCCCGGTGATGGATGACACTAGCAGGAATAGGATGCCTGAGCTTAAAAAGGTCTTCTGTTGGAGGTGAATTCCCCGGTGCCGGTACAGATCAAAGATCATACCAACAGTCAGGAAGAGGATTGCGGCGATTATAACCTGCGGCAGAAACCGATTGTCAATCATAAAGACGAAGAACGCTATTGCCCCGAGATTGATTATCCAGAAAGCGGCTTCCCGGAGAACGATCAGCAGCGGCGACCCCTCCTCTTTCATCAAGGCGAAGATGACCGACATGCTTATCAAGGACACCGGGAAAGAAAATGCGAGGGAAAATGTATCCAGCTGTAGTTTCCCAAGGGTCATCCACCGCAGGTAAACATTATTTAAGACAACCAGTGATGCCTGAACCAGCCCCATTGACAGGCAGAATAGTGCAGCTTGATGGAATTTGCGCGGGACGGACTCTTTTTTTGAAAGAAGCCCGAGAGGAACGACGCTGCCGAAGTGAGCTACCCGGACGCGCTCGACAATTACGGTGAGAACCAGCGGCAGGACCACTGTCGGTGCATGCCATTTCATGAAAGCGCAGAAACTGAAAACGAGTGAAAAAAACAGAAAAAGACCGGCTTGGCGGGAGAGGGACGGGTAGTCTTCGGTGAAATAAATCAGCGCCGTGCCGCCACCACAGAGATTGAAGAGAAATATATGCAGCCTCTCAAAATTCAGTACCTCTCTGGGTACGAGGAGATGCATGAAACCGGAGGTCAGGGCCGTTGTCAATATTACCAGCAATATCATCTTGAGTCTACGGCTCACATCTCTCTCCTTCTCGTACTACAAGGTGCGGCAGGTGATTCGCGACCCATCTGATTACACAGCGCCCCCCCCAGGGTGGATGCCGGAAACGAAAACCGGAATCCGCGAGTTTTGTTTTGGAAACATTGCATCCGGATAATAGTATTTCCGTGGCCATCTGTCCATAGATTGTCTGTAAAGGCCGGGAAGAAAGAGCGGGGAGAAAGGTGCAATGCAAAACCGGCACCAGAGCCGGTAGTTGCAGTAAAAGACGACGTCAGATGCGCTTAACCCTGATTTCGCATCAGTTCAGGCGGCGTCCGACTCGAAGTTTTTGGCAGTAAACTATAGTTGACTATGTTTACTGCCAAAAGACTGAAGGAGATGGCTCCTTAAAGACTGACCTTTGGTTATAAATAAAGGTATCAGCCTTACCCGCCGACAATCTCTTGTACGGCAGGTTGGAGCTCGGGATAGTGAAACTCATAGCCTTGTTGCAAAAGTGCTTTAGGCACTGCTTTTTGTCCTTGCAGCAGAGATTTCCCGAATTCTCCGAGGGTGAGTTTGATGGCCCAGGAAGGTGCAGGCATTATTGCCGGACGGTGCAGGACACGTCCAAGCAGTGAGGCAAACTCTTTTTGCCGCACGATGCCTGGGGATACAAAGTTATAGGCACCGCGTTTGTCGTTTTGTAAGAGTACAAAGAAAAAGGCCTGGATCAGATCTTCGAGATGGATCCAGGGAAACCATTGGCGTCCACTGCCGATCGGGCCTCCGAGACCCATCTCGAAGGGCATCTTCATTGTTGAGATCGCTCCGCCGCCGGCTCCGAGGACAACTCCGAAGCGCATGATGGCCACCTGCACTCCTTTACGTTCGGCCTTTTTTGCTTCCATCTCCCATTCCCGACAGATTTCCGGGAGAAAACCGTTTCCGTTCGGTGCCGACTCATCTTTTTCCAACTCACCTCCATCTCCATAAAAACCTACGGCCGATGCTGTCATCAGCACGGGATTGCTGTTTCCGGTGATAGCATCAACAAGGTTGCGGGTAGTCAGTATCCGGCTGTTTTTAATCTCCTCCTTGTACTGTTTCGTCCAAAGATGAAAGATAGAGCGACCTGCCAGATTTACCAGGACATCCTGTTGGTCCACCACCTCCTGCCAGTTTCCCGGCTTGCTGGTATCGGCAATCATATGGACAAGATTCGGGCGTTCTACCGAGTTGGCAGGCTCGTGGCTGCTGGTGATCGTTACCTGATGGCCTGCCGAGAGCAGACGATCAGTCAGGGACGAACCGACAAAGCCTGTTCCTCCCGTGATCAGGATATTCATGGTACCATTGTCCTGACCGGTCTTCCAAAGCCTCCCGGAATCGTTCCGGATGACCAGAAGGCCCGACCATGTTTGTAGTCGACAAACCAGTAACCGCCGGGGCTGCGTTTTGCGGCGACGAAAATGAAAGGCTGTTCTTTGGAAAAACAAGGATGAAGGTGGATTCCTTTGGAATTTTCAACCGGCTCCATCAATGACATGGCCTCCTCTAAGGTCGGCAAACGCCAATCGTTGAAACCAGCAAATTTTTCTTTGTTCATCTTTTCAATATGCAGTTGCATTCTACGGATCGAGGTGATGTCGATGCCGCTCCTCAGCCACATCAGAGACGTTTTAGCATCGATTACCAATCGACTGTCTTCCGATCTGAACAATACGTTTGTAAAACTGCCTGCAGGGTTGATGGCTGAATCGAAAAAATTCCAGCCAGTTATGATTTCGGCAAGATCTTCCTCGAGGATAATGGCGGGTTCCGATGGAAGGTGGCATGACTCGCCGATGAAAAGGTTTTTTGTAAACACCGGTAAGGCCGCTCCCATATCTTCCTGTGCCTTTTCTTCCACAATCGGAAAGACGAGGGAGTTGTCTCCACCGTCGAGGACAGTGTTGATCAGCCATTGTTTCAATGTCTCGTCTATGGCAAAACTTCGTTCAAAGCGAGCAGTCTGTCCCTGCCTCTCGACACAGCGACGGACTATATCTTCCGGGGCGTTAATCTCAGCTAAAATCTTAGCATGTTTAACCCCTCTTTCCATCAGACAGACCTTGGGTTCATCACCCCAGGCATCGACAAAAAAGTAATAGATGCGTTCACTGTTGTTTCTGACCCGTTCCCGTCCTCCCCATGACTCGTATGTACCAAAACTCAAATCCGGTGTCATTTCCCAGTCAATGGGGCAGATTGTTCTATCGCCAAGCGTCAATTTCTGAAACATAACCGTCTCCTCGTACTCGCACTGTTGCATTTTTTCCTTCTTGATTTCAGAATCCTACTATAAACTGGAGATGCCGGATAAATCCGGATGAACCCTTACAGTATTGTTTTCCGAACAGCCATTGATTGATTATAGTAATCATTATTAAATATGTCTAAAAGATTTTCTCCTATCAAACAAAAAAGAGGCTACCCCTTACCGTTGGGAGCTACCGCTTTTCCTGAAGGCATCAATTTCTCCCTGTTCTGTCGACATGGCGATGCCGTGACTCTTGTGGTGGATCTGCCGGTTGCTTCCCGGCCTGGTACTGTCAGGCGCCTGGAATTCCCGCTTTCGTCCGAACTCAATAAAACCGGGGATATCTGGCACATCTTTCTGCAAACCGAAGAGACTGATCTGCGATATGGGTACAGGATAGACGGCATAAATTCTGTCCAGCACGCCGGACTGGTTTATGACCGTCAAAAGATCCTAATTGACCCATATGCCCATCTGCTGGCACCGAGAAGATGGGGGAGGAAGGCGGAATATGGTCGGTTGCCGTCTTGCGGGATTGTACGGCACGACTATGATTGGCAGGATGATCATTCGCCCAAGACACCATTGAGCCAAACCGTTATTTACGAGATGCATGTTCGTGGTTTCACAAGGCATCAAAGCTCCGGTATTGCCCATCCCGGAACGTATCGAGGCGTCGCCGAAAAGATCGGGTATCTGCAGGAACTGGGAGTGACTGCGGTTGAACTCATGCCGGTTGCCGAATTCGATGAGAATGACAATTTTTTCAGTGATCCTCGAACCGGCAAGCCGCTGAAAAATTTCTGGGGCTACAATCCGATCTCTTTTTTTGCACTCAAGTCTGGATATGCCGAAGATTCCACAAATCATATCAACGAGTTCAAAGATATGGTTCTTGCTTTGCACCGGGCAGGCATTGAGGTTATCCTCGATATGGTCTTCAACCATAGCGGGGAAGGAGGGTATGACGGGACAACCAGCAGCTTTCGCGGAATCGACAACCTGATTTATTACCTTCTCGATCCTCAGCAACATGCCTATTTGAATTTTTCCGGCTGCGGCAATACCATGAACTGCAACCATCCGGTGGTCCGGGAACTGATCCGAAGTTCCCTGCGCTATTGGGTTATCGAGATGCATGTGGACGGCTTTCGTTTCGATCTGGCTTCAATACTCGGCAGGGACAAACTGGGCCGGGTGCTGCCCGATCCGCCTATGATCGAGGTCATCGCCGAAGACCCGGTCCTGCGTGATACCAAAATCATTGCCGAGGCCTGGGATGCAGCGGGGCTCTATCAGGTCGGGTCGTTTTCCAGCAATGTTCGCTGGGGGGAATGGAACGGCAGGTTTAGAGACGATGTCCGGGCTTTTATGGCAGGTCATTCGGGGACCGTAACCAACCTGGCCACCAGGATTGCCGGCAGTTCGGATCTTTATCAGCCGAGTTCCAGGGGACCATGCAATTCAGTAAATTTTCTGACCAGTCACGACGGTTTTACCCTTTATGATATGGTGAGTTTCAATGAAAAGCACAATCTGGCAAACGGTGAAGAGAATCGGGATGGGGAAAACCTCAATCTAAGCTGGAACAGCGGCAAAGAGGGGTTTTCAGCCGGGAAAAAGATTGCGGAACTTCGTTTTCGGCGTATCAGGACGATGGCGCTTATTCTGTTTCTCTCTCAAGGGGTGCCGATGCTTGTTGCCGGCGATGAGTTCGGACGTAGTCAAAGGGGCAACAACAATGCCTGGTGCCAGGATAACTCTATAGGTTGGATCGACTGGTCGCTTGCGGAAAAAAACGCAGATTTACTCAGGTTTTTCAAAAAATGCATCGAACTCAGGAAAAAGCATACGGTCTTTCGCCGTGAAGATTTTTTCAAAGATAAACTGAGAATTGAAGATGGAGACACCTTTCGGGAAATTATTTGGCAATCGACAGCTCCGGGGATAACGGACTGGACCCCCGAATGCCGGGTTCTGGCTTTTTTGCTCGACGGAAGAGGAGCTGAAGGAAAAAGAGAGGATGATTTTTTCGTTATGCTTAATGGCCACAGGGAAGAGGAGGCAACATTTGAGATTCCTGAGGTACCTTCTAAGAATGAATCCCGACGTTGGCATAAAATAATAGATACGGCTTCTTCCGCGCCTGGTGATTTTATCACCATTGAAGAGGGAGCTAAAAGCCTTTTGTCCCCTAAAGTAAGAGTTGCGGCCATGTCGGGAGTTGTCTTGCAGTCGGCAAGGATGTGACATGCGGTATCCGGAAAAAATGAACAGTTCTTCTTGAAGATCAACCACTATTTATTGCAATAATTTCAAGAAAAGGATAGTGTACTTCCGATGTTACTTCATCTTTTTTATAGGTGAAAACCGGGGGAAAGTACAGATACGATAATAAGTTATCGGTTTGATTGGGCCGAAAGGCGGTGTCAATGTGACCTGCCACGTCCCGGTCGGACCAGGAGGGATGATCTCTGCTTGCGCCGGATCATTTCCCGAAAAATAATACTCCATTATGAGCCAAGGAACATTCCTTTTACTCGGAGATTCCCTCATTGCAGACTTTGATTGGCAAGCACGGATGCCTTCCTTCAAGGTTTACAACTACGGAATCCCCGGCGAGAAGATCCAGGATCTCCTCGATCGTCTTCCTGAAATCGAAAATGCCGTTCAAGTTCCCGATGTCATTTTGATCATGAGCGGGATCAACAACGTTATCGCACAGGATTATGTTTTTATAGATATCTTGCGTAAGATCGTTATTCGTTTGAGCAATACCTATCCCAATGCGGAGATTATTCTCAACAGTCTGCCACACATCAATATTTCTTTTCTAGTAGATGATGCTGTTCGTCATCTCAATAATAATATCGAAACGGTTTCCCGGGAATCCGGTTGCTGCTACCTCGATAATTTCGTCAAATATTCCGACAAAGGTCTCGATATTTTTCTCGAAGACGGCATTCATATTAAAAAGGAAACCTACGAGTCCTGGGCTCGCTCCTTCCTTGAATATGTTGCCTTCTTGGTTGAAGAGGGTTAAAAAATAGAAAACGGAGAAACTCGAGCCGCCTGTCATATCAACGACAGGTTGATATGACATTCACAATGGAGAGTAAGATGTCCAACAAAAAAATAAGAGCAGTTTTCTGTTGTTTTTTTACCCTGCTTTTTGTTTGCGGTCTGCAGTTTTCCGCTATGGCTGATTCCCAGGCTGCACCCCAAAAGGAACAAACCCAAAATACCATTGCAGGCCAGAAAGACCAGTCGTTTAAAAATGCGGTCAAGGCCGAAAAAGGTACTCCCCATGTTCCGGTAGAACAACTAAGTGGCGGCAGTGCAGCGGCCAGAGCTCCTTTTACCGAAGTCAAAATAGAAAAGGCTACAGGGAAAAATGCCTACAGTGTCGCCGAGATCTTTGCCAAGAGCAAGAGTCTGGATGGCAAGGTGGTACGGGTTCGCGGCAAAGTCGTTCGGTATAACCCGGCGATCATGGGCAGAAACTGGATTCACATTCAGGACGGTACCGGAGATCCGATGAAGAACACTCATGATCTTGTGGCTACTTCCACGGAAAAAGCAACCGTAGGTGATGTGATTACTGTAGAGGGCAAACTTGCTGCAGATAAGGATTTCGGGGCCGGGTATACTTATGCCGCAATAATTGAAGGGGCCAAGGTGATAAAATAAATCGGTCGGGGCGCGGAGCGGATATGCGTTTTGCAGTATTGGGGCCGGGTGCCCTCGGGTGCCTTATGGCGGCAAAGCTGGCCGAAGCAGTGACCACATTCGGTGACAGCCTGTGGGTGCTGGATCATAACCGGGAGAGAGCCGAGGCTATTCAGCACCAGGGTATCATCTACGAGAAATTTGACAAAAAGAAACAATATCCAATCAAAGCCTGTGCCGACCCTGCGGTGATAAGCCGGGTCGATGTCCTTTTCCTCTGCGTCAAATCCTATGACCTGAAATCGGCTCTTGACTTCTGTAGACCATTGCTTGCTTCCGGCACACTCATTGTTTTCATGCAAAACGGCATTGCCCATCTAGAGCTTCAAAATCAGGTTGGAGCTGCCGTGCCGGTCTATGGTTGTACCAGCGAAGGGGCTACCTACCTCGGTGTCGGCCATACCCGGCATGCGGGGGAGGGCACGACTTTTCTTGGTTGTCTCGGGAACCCGGACATGGGTGCCGGAAGGCAGATGCTTGACCGAGCGGTGTCAAGACTGAGAACCGGAGGGCTTTCGGTTTCGCTTTCGGATACCATCCTAGTCCGCCTTTGGGCCAAACTCTTCATTAACGTCGGTATCAATGCCCTGACGGCAATTCATGACTGCCGAAACGGCGATCTACTGTCACTTCCCGAAGCTGTAACCGAGATGAGAGCGGCTGTCTCTGAGGCTGAACACGTTGCTATCACCAAAGGTATTATCGTGGAAAACGATCCTTATCAGACAACGATTAATGTCTGTCGATCAACAGCCGCCAATATATCGTCAATGCGCCAAGACGTTCTGAAAAAGAAAAGAACCGAAATCGATGCGATTAATGGGGCCGTTGTGAGAGAAGCAGAACTGCTGGGACTATCAGCCCCCGTCAACGCTTCGATTGTCAAACGAATGCAAGAGATTGAACAAGGGTATGCGGGTCAGAGGGCAGGAGCCTGAAGTCTGGAGTAAAAGAATTTGGAAAAGTCTGGTATGAAAAAAAGCGCATATGAGATCGTCC
>Ga0055450_10000242_pt1 | contig 11012 bp, 8 predicted proteins | sample China_Galinas_PW_5_FD_57740 | JGI IMG/M metagenome (GOLD analysis project Ga0055450, IMG submission 57740) | Wetland microbial communities from San Francisco Bay, California, USA, that impact long-term carbon sequestration - China_Galinas_PWC_D1 | ecosystem: Environmental > Aquatic > Marine >... | reverse complement strand
TCCTCCTGCCATCTTCGACGTTGCGCCTTGGTGCGAAAAAGCGCGTAATGAATGAAATCCTCTTTGATAACGCTCTCACCCTTTAAGCTTCTATCCAGAATGAAAACCCGCGGATGGTAAGTATCCATGAGGTCACCGATGAAAACCGAATCACTTCTGGAATGCTCGAGCGCGAGATCGCGTGAGACCAGAGCACCCAAATCCAAGATTTTGCGCTTGGAGGCCCAGCCAATCAGACCAATGTCACCGGTCGCCACCAGATCGTCGCGATTCGTGTTGGATTGAAGCCAATCCGCAACTTTCTGATAACGGCCACCTACGGATTCTCGAATCCTCGCGCTTCGATAGCTCTGAAGGGTCATGGAAATCAGGATGAGTCCAATAGCGAAGGTGGTTGCTACGGATGGCTTCCGCAGTATGCGCAAGATTCCTGTGGGAAGAGTGATGCTGAGCAGAAGAACGAAACAGAGACAGCTGGGGACGCCGTACCAGGAGAAGAGCCGACCCGGATGTCCGAGCAAGTAGAAGGAAATGTAGGCGAGTAGCGAAAGCGTCAGCAAAAATCCCATGCTCGAAATGGCTCTTAGGTGACGCTTCAAAAACCAAGCGAGAAGGATGAGGCAGAGTAGGCCCAAAACAGAGGTTGCAAGAACCCCCATCCGGAGAAATACAGTATCGGGTAAACCAAAGAGCAAAGAGCTAATGTAGAGTGACAGATCAGCAAAGCTGTGAACGGCATTCAGCGAAGTACTGGCCTTCGCAAGAGCCGAATTGGGAAGAATGGAGCCATACTGAGTGATCGCAAGTATGAACCAACCCAAGCCCATGACTGCGGCAATTACCGCACTGATCAAGGCCGATGTGAATCTCCGGAATGCCGCGACAGCCAATAAGACTCCAAAGAGGATGACGCCCTCCGGGCGTGTCAATCCGGTGACTCCACCCCAAACTCCTCGCACTACGCTTCGGCCCTTCAAATGTGCTTCCCACATCCCGAGGATACCCAAGAGGAATAGCGGCGTTTCCATGCCCTCGATCGAACTGTCCACGAAAGCAAACCATACGGTAAAGATCATTGCTCCGAAGAGCGCACTCTCCTGTGAGAAAGAAGTCAAGAGTCTCCAGATGAACCACAGTCCCACGAGGTAGCAAAGAATCCCTAACCAGGGAAGAAAGGCAATGAGTGTTGCATCGGGAAGCATTTTCGCCAAGGCGGCGAGGAGGTACATGTATAGGGGCGAGGTGAACCCCATTACAATTTCGCCCTGATTGTATACTAGGCCCAGGCCAGCCCGAAAATTCTCTGCATATCGCAGGTAGATGTAGGTATCATCGATGAAGAGGCCGCCGCTCAGTCGGTGGGCAAGAAGCCTCAGGACGATTCCTATCCCTGCCAACAGCAGGAGATACCCAGGAATAGTCTCTTGAAGCTCGGCCTTCCTCGGAGAACCTTTAGCTGCAGAGTTCCACATATTGCAGCCCTTATTCGACAGTGTTGACGTAATTGCGCCCGGACTTGATCTGAATGGCGCGTGCAACGAAGACCGGAAGAAAGGCGCCCAGTCGGTAGACGTTTTCGGGATAGCGGAGATAGCGGGCGATCCCGAAGTACAGGGGGTGCATCACGGGCACGAAGACTCCACCAACGGCTCGAGCCGCCCGAAAATGGGTCAGGAAGTTGTCCCGAAGGTTCACGGGGAAACTCCTGTCTCCCGCTGCGGAAATGTCCGCGAAGTGCTGCCCGATGCTCAGTGTCCTTCGAACACCTTTCGTCGTCGGGAGGTGCAGGGGCAAATAGTAGCCATTGCGATACATGGTTTCATAACGATAGCCGGCCGCTTCCACCGCATCCCGCGTGCGCGGAGTGGTGTTGGTGCGGAGCTCACCTCCATGCATACAGACACCCTCGACCTCTGCCCCAACTAGCTCCGCCAGAGTTCTCTTCTCTTCGATCGCAGCGGCTTCTTCGGTCCCAAAACGGCTCTGGGCCGTGGTCACGAACTCACCATGAAGCGCAACCTCGTGCCCACGCATCTTCGCGACGTAATTGCGAATTTCCCGGTTGCCGTAGAACAGCCCCATGGGTCGCAAGTAAACGGTGCTTCTCAGTCCGAAGGTTTCTTCGAGCGCATGGATGGCGGGGAGGTTCACGATGGCCTTGTCGACGTCGTAGCGTGTCGATACTGCCGCACGATAGGGGCGACCATCACGGTGCGGCAGGGTCCAGATCCGAAGCTCCGGAAGGCCCTTTACCCGGTGGGCTTCTCTCAGGAGATTACGCAGTCTATCCAGAGCCTTCTCGTCGAAACGTTGGTGCTTTTCAGCAGAGCGGCGGAGTTCTTCGAGCTGGATTCGTGCCGCCCTGGATTCGAGGCTCGGGTCGTTTTCCGGCGACCCGAGCATATGCCCGTAACCAAGGTGAGAAATCACTTCCCGCGCGAAGGGATCCGAGAACTCTGTTCCGAGAGTCGGCAGTCCCTGATCAGGTGAAGTGGAATCGAGAGGAAAGGGAGGGATGCGGAGTTCGGTTCTGTCCACCTCGACGACCGCATTCTCCAGATGGGTGTCCAGGCGGCCCTCGGCGTCCAGTGTCAGACTAGCCTCTTGGCGTTGCTCCCACCAGCTTGCGATCTCCCTTTGGGGGACACACCACACGTCTCCATCGGCGCGTACTTCTTCCAGGAATTCGCGGTAGGCGGGGGCATCCTTCATGAAGCGATGACGCGCGATCGCACGCTTGATCATCGCCAGATTCATTCCGAAGAATCCTCGAGAGAGCTCTCCACGAAGCTGATCATTTGATCCAAACTGTCGAAGATCTGGAAGTTATCGTCGTCGATATAGATGCCAAATCGCTCTTCGATCGCGGTCAGGAGTTCGATGCCGCTCATGGAGTCCATACCCAAGCCTCCTGAAAAGACGGGCACATCAGTGGGCAAGTCCTCCGGTGCGATGGCACCGTCCAGCGCTCGGGAAACGATGGCTCGAATGTCCGTTTCGATCGCCTCGCGCGAACTCATGAGGGTTCCCCAATCGATCGCGGTGTCAAGGTCACCCAACTCGGACATTCGATGCTACCCTTGGAAAGGTCGAAGACGAACACGCTCGACTCTTCGTTGCTCAAGTTCTGGTCTTTTTCGAAGCCCATAATCTTGTAGAGAAGTCCGATCTGACGATTTCGCTCGGTTCGGATGTATTTAGCTCTAAGCCAACGGCAGCCGCTTTCTTGGGCGAGTCGACCCAGGTGAGAGAGAAAGGCTGTCCCGAGTCCTCTTCCTGCAACTCGGCAGGAGAGGAGTAGAATCTCGATATTCCATGCATCGGGTTCGTGGCGGATGAGCGACACGCCACAGCGTCCATAATCTCCGTGTTTGTCCTCGAGAGAGCACACGTGAAACGACATTTCCTTCGCACGGAAGAACTCCAAGATCTCCTCGTCGCTGTAGCGGATTCCAGTGGAATTGAACTGGTTGGTTCTCGTCACCAGTTCACTGATTCTGGGGAGATCATCTTCGTCTGCGAGCCACGGAGTTGCGACCATATCGAGAGACGTGAGGAAAGCTTCACGGCGGCCCTCGTGCTCTTCTTCCAGTCGCTTGCGCTCCGCCTCTTCGACGTACATGCGTCCTCTGGCACGCGCCTCGGGGGTATCGTAGTTGAGCTGGAATTCGGGAAGCTCGATCAACTTTCGATAATCCAGAGCGTCATAAGTGCGCACTTCCGGCAGCATGGCTTGCACGGACTCTCGCTCGAAGGGATTGTCATCGACGAAAGCCACTGCATCGAGTCCGATGTTGAGGGTCTCCACGATCCTCTTGATGTTGTCTTCCTTCGGATCCCAATTCACTTGCGGATGGACGAAGTACTGCATGAGGCCGAAGTTCTCCACAAATTCGAGGGCCTTTTCCTCGTTCTTGGAGGCGATCGACTGCACGAGTCCTCGTTCTTTCAATTCCGCGAGCACGTCGGTGATGCCCGGACGGAGTTGAACCTCCGGATCCTCCAGACAAATCCCGTCCCACAGCGTATTATCGAGGTCCCAGATCACACATTTGATGCCGGCCATGTGGGAATCTCCCATACTCAGGGGAGCTTTCGCTCCATTCGCTGTGCTGAGGGCTTGCGCAAAGGGCGCAGGCCCTTCTTGAATTCTTCCATGCTCTTGCGATAGCCGAGTGTCTTGGTGACACGGGCCATGGGCTTGGCCTCCGGCGATCCACCGACCAGAGTATAGTCGGGGACACTCTTGGTAACCACGGATCCCGCGGCTACCACCGCGCCCTCGCCAATGCGAACGTTGGGCATGATGACGGAGTTGGGACCGATGAAGGCGTCTGGACCAATTTCGACCGACCCTACCCCTCTCATGTGCGAGATGATGATCACCGAAATTCCGATCACGGAGCGGTCGTGGATGGTCACTTTCTCCGGATACTCGTCATCGATGTAGACGTTCGCTCCCAGGAAGATCTTACCATCGATCTTGACGCCCCGGGCGCGGTGAAGCCACACACGTAGGCTCTCCGAGCCTGGGCAGAGTCTCGCCCATACGTGCAAGACTCTCTGAAAAACTCGTTGAGGAAGTCGGAGGAATCGCGATAATTCGCTATTCATGGTAAGCTCGATTTTATCGCAGGATCCTGAAGTTCTGCAAGAGTTTAGGGAGATCAAGCGGATGTGTGGGATCGCCGGCGCTGCGTTCGGTCGCGAGGAATTCCTCGAGGACGGTGAGCTGCGCGAGCGCCTTCAGCGGATGAGTCGGGCCATCCGTCACCGTGGACCGGACGATGCCGGGATCGAGACCTTTGGCCGCTGCGGACTGGCGTTCGTTCGTCTCTCGATCATCGACCTCGAGGGCGGTCACCAGCCCATGGCCAGCCCATCCGGGCGCTACACCGTCGTCTTCAATGGCGAAATTTACAACTTCCGCGAACTTCGCCGAGACCTCGAGTCCCGGGGCTGGCAATTCCGGACCAAGAGCGATACCGAAGTCCTGTTGGCGATGTACGAGGTCCATGGCGAAGACATGCTGGCACGGCTTAACGGCATGTTCGCCTTCATGATCTATGATCGGGAACGAAATGTACTTTTCGGTGCCCGGGACCGCCTCGGAATCAAACCGCTCTTCTATGCACCGACGGAGGGGGGCATGGTCTTCGCCAGCGAACTTCCCTCCATTCGGGCGTGGGGCCTGCCGGCCGCAGAGATCGATCCGCAGGCTTTCTCGGACTATTTGAGCTATGGCTTCGTATGCTCACCCCGGACCATCTATCGAAATGTGTATTCTCTGCCGCCTGGACACTCGATACGCCTCGAGGATGGCAAGATCGAGACTCAGCGCTACTGGCAAGTAATGCGCGACGACAGCGTTCCGAGGAACATGGATGAAGCCGTCGATGCCCTCGAAGCACTCCTGGAATCCGCAGTCAGCCTGCGCACCGTCGCCGATGTTCCTCTCGGCGCTCTCTTGAGCGGGGGGATCGATTCCGGCCTCGTGACCGTCATGCTGGCCCGGTCCTCGTCGAGTGCAGTTCGCACCTTTTCCGTAGGTTTCGAGGAGGAAGGATTCGACGAGCTTCCCTGGGCGCGGCGGGTCGCGGAGATGTACGGAACGGAGCATACCGAAATCATGTGCCGTCCCTCGATTCGCGATCTGGTCGCCAAGCTCGCTGTCGGCTACGGACAGCCCTTCGGCGATTCGAGTGCAATTCCCTCGTTTCTGGTTTGTCAGGAGGCTCGTCGCCACGTGACGGTCGCCCTCAGTGGCGATGGTGGAGATGAAGTTTTCGCCGGATATCAGAGACACACAGAGATGGCTCGTTGGAGGCCCTCACCCTTGCGCCCAGGAGCTGCGCTGCTTTATCAGCTTCTGCACCGGCTCTTGCCACCCATGACCAAGGGGATGAGTCGCATGCGACGGGCGGGCTTGTCAGAGCGGGAGCGACAGATAGATACGCTCGTCGTTCTAAGCGAAGGCTATAAAGAGTGGCTGGCGGGCCCACGACTTTTCCCGGCCTTAAGTCGAGAGACAAGTCTCGAACTGGCTCGTCGTGCGGGTGGACCCTTCGAAAGGGAAGGGGGGGTCCGACGATTTCAGCACCAGGATCTCGTCATGTACTTGCCGAACGATGTTCTTCAGAAAGTGGATCGCGCCAGCATGCTCAATTCCCTGGAGGTGCGCGTTCCACTCCTGGATCACCGTATCGTGGAATTCGGTCTCAATTTGGCAACGTCCCTTAAGAACGACGGAGCAAACGGCAAGCTGGTCCTCAGAGAACTCGGGAGAAAGGTTTTGCCAGAGGGACACCTCAAGAAGCCCAAGACCGGTTTCTCGGTTCCCATCGATCGTTGGCTTCGCGAGGAGCTGGATGATCTGGTCCAGGACTCCCTGGAACATTCCCATCTGGCAGAAGAGGGGTGGTTGAAGCAGACTTCACTACACCAGATCATGGATTCGCACCGGCAAGGGCGTTCAATGGCCAGCGCGTTGTGGTTCTTGATGATGGCGGAGCTCTGGTACCGGGATGCTCGCACATATCGGTAGAGGAGTAGGTGAATGGACGACAGGCGGGTTTGTCCTTGCTGTGAAGGATCGATGGAGGCCTGGAAGAGCTGGCTTTGGGGATGTCCGAACTGCAGGTTTCTGAGTTCGACCCTAAGTCCTGGTGCGGGGGCTCCGATCGAAGGGGTTGAGGAACTTCGAAGGAGAAACTTTGCGAGTCTCCTCGATTGGGTGCAGAGACATAGAGAGCTCAAAGGAGCGCGGCTACTGGAGGTAGGATGTTCCACCGGGACTTTCTTACTTGAAGCTCGCTCCCGTGGATCCGAGGTGCGCGCGATCGAACCCGAGCTGAAGGCGGTTCTGAGAGCCCGTGAGTTGGGATTCGAAGTGGATCATGGGTTTTTCCCGACTGACCTCAGCTGTGAGGGGCCATTCGACATTGTCGTCTTCAACGATGTCTTCGAGCATCTGCCCAATCCACGAGAATCCCTGGCTGCAGCGCGTGACCTCATCACAAAGAGCGGCCTTTTCGTGTTGAATCTGCCGAGTTCCAATGGCGTGCTGTACCGCACGGCCGAAGTGCTCGATCGATTGGGAATATCAGGGGCACTTGAGCGGCTTTGGCAGCGTGGTCTGAGTTCTCCACATCTCAGCTACTTCAATGGAGGGAATCTGCACGAGTTCCTGACGCGGAATTCCGATCTCGAGATCTTGGAGCACGGAAGCCTATTGACGATGAGTCGTAGCGGGCTGCTAGCGCGCATACAAAGTACTGTCAGTGGCCCGGCAAGTTGGTTCGTTTACGGGTGTTTGTATCTGTTGGTAGGATTGCTCGAGAAGATGCCTTCAGACATCCAGTTCGTTATCGCAAGACCTGCTGGAGATGGCCCCTGACATTAGTTCTACTCCGTGGAGGCCGATGCTTGAGGTTGAGTTTCTTGGCCGAGCCAGGGCATGGCGAGATAGTGCAGCCTACGCGCCTCCAGCCTGCCGTGAGTGACCGTGTCGAGGATAAGTCCACAGGTAATACTGAGGGATGCGATCAATGCGATTCCGGTTGCTAGGATAGCAGTGGGGAAACGCGGGACGAGACCGGTTCTCAGAAATTCTGTGACGATCGGCCAACCCAGTCCTATCGAGACGAGGAAGAGGAGTATCCCCAGGCTGCCGAAGAATGCAAGGGGCCGTTCCTCCTTCACGAGAAAGAGAATGGTCCGGAGAATGACGAAGCCGTCACGGATGGTGTTTAGTTTACTGGCTGAGCCTTCCGGTCTCTCTTTATAGGGGGCGATCTGCTCGCGAGTTGGCATGTTCAACTCGAGTGCGTGCACGGTCAGTTCGGTCTCAATTTCAAAACCATGAGAAAGCGCCGGGAATGACTTCACGAACCGCCGGGAAAAAATCCTGTAACCGGAAAGCATGTCTCGAAGGCGATCTCCAAAGATAGCTCGCACGAGATTGGTCAAGACCACATTCCCGATCCTGTGACCAGTTCGGAAGGCCGCGGTGACGTTCTTTTCCCGGGCAACGTTCACCATGTCGAGCCGCTCATCGAGCAACATTTCTATGAGACGAGGGGCCACGCCGGCATCGTAGGTATCATCTCCGTCCACGAGCACATAGATATCGGCTTCGACATCCGCAAACATGCGCCTGACAACGTGACCCTTCCCTTGGAGAGTCTCATGACGCACGACTGCGGAGGCCTGCCTCGCGAACTCTACAGTATTATCACTCGAGTTGTTGTCGTAGACGTAGATCGTAGCGTAAGGCAGGACGGCACGGAAGTCGTAGACTACTTTCTGAATCGCAGCTTCCTCGTTATAGCACGGAATCAGCACAGCGATTCTGGGGGTACGTTCCACTATAGAGGCCTCTGACTGTCTAATAATGTGAACACCCAACCGCGGCTATGCCGCACTGCCGTAAATCTCGATCCTGGAGATTGAATGGTCGAATTAATAGTGTACTATGAAGCCTTCAAATGTGTCCATCGTCATGCGACTCTCCTGTCGAGAGCAAGAGGTTGCCGAGATTATGATGACTGAAGGGCAGGCGCGCTCTGTATGGGGCTACTCGACCGTACACCCGCATCGGGCTTTGGCCGTAATTCTACTTCTTCATCTCCTTCTTGCCCTTCGCTTTGCGAGCGTGGGCTTGGACATCGACGAGTTCGAGTTCGTACGCGAGCCCTATGAACTCCTGGGTGGGGATTACACGAAGGGGTATCTGAAGCAGAGGGAATTCGGGAAAGCGCTGGACGTCGCTCGCCGCGCGTACTGGTTCTATTGGAAGTATCGACCTCTCAATGCACCGTTGGTCGCTCCGAAGGATCGCCGGACCTTCGCCGAAGAGGAGAGAGAATTTGGATACGTCGCGCCTACCAGGATTGCCAGAGACGACCCAGAAGCTGTTGCCAAGTACAAATCTCGATTAATCGTTCCCGAGCCTGACAGAATGTATCGGCATGGAGCCGGTAAGCCACTTTTGCCTGCGCTATTGATGGTCCCCCAGTTGGGGCTAACTTCAGCAGTATTGGGCTCACCGAGGCGTCTACTGGAGATTCAGTTCTCAAGTGGCTACCACGCGGCCTTCATTCTCGTTCGCTTGGACTTTGTTCTAGCTGGGCTTCTGGCAGTTTTCTTGACATACTGGCTTCTGCAAGGCTTCGCCAGCCCAGGAGTGGCGTTGGTAGGGGCCGCAATTCTTGGCTTGAATCCAATCTCCGTAAGTTACTTTCCGAACATCCATCATGATGCGATCATGGTGCCCTTTCTACTCGGAAGCATGGGCTTGCTTATCAGACGCAAACTCGTTCTTGGTGGAATCGCATTTGGCTTGGCCCTAGCAAGCAAGAACTCAGCGATACTTGTTGCTCCTGCAATGGCCTATCTCCTTCTGTCTGAAAAAGTCTGGTCGGGCGAAAGTTTGTCGTCGCACGCGAAGATAGTCGGATGCGCGAAGAGGATTTTGCTGTTCGCAGTAACTGCAATCGTGGTCTTGGTGCCATTCGCTAACCCAATCTCTTACACGAAAGAACTACTCACTCCGGTCAGTGGTCGAGCCTACGACTCTCGTGGTGAGAACATCGCCGGCTACTCGCTCGTCGAGCGGGGTGGGGATGCGGATGACTCGCAGTCGATTTCGCACTCCGTGGTGAGGCCGGAGATCGACTTTTTGCAGAGAGTCACTGGGTTCAAGTTTACTCTTTGGTTTCCTGCGCTTCTGGGTATGCTCTTAATGGCTCTCCACCTGCAAGAGACAGGATCGCGGGCAGCCTGGATTTGGATGCTCGCGATCTTCCCTGCTGGCGCCGTCTTCAGCTACTCGATGAATTATAGGGCCCTCATGTTTCTGCCACCATTCGCAATACTCGGAGCAACCTTGTTGCCGCGACGCTGGGCATGGTTACTAGTTCTTGCCCTTTGTTGCGCGAGCGTGGTCTATGCATGGGATCCAATGACCGTGAATATCTACCACACTCCGGTGCGATAGTAGTGTGGCGACGCATCGCTCGGATTAGCTTTCTGCTGGTTGCATGCATTCTGGGCCTCGTACTCCTTGCCCTCATACCCCTGACCATCGTGCTTCGCTCCAGTCTGCCCCGTCTCGAAGGCGAGTGTAGACTGGTTGGTCTACAACAAGTCGTGAGCGTGACCCGCGATTCTCTTGGCGTTCCGGAGATCGAAGCGCAGAATCGCATGGATGCAGCACGTGCCCTTGGCTTCCTCCACGCGCAGGACCGTTTTTTCCAGATGGACCTCTTGCGGCGCAGCGCGGCGGGAGAACTGTCCGCGCTCTTGGGTCCAGCTCTCTTGCCAACGGATCATTCCCTGCGCCGGCACCGCTTTCGTGAGAGAGCCAAGCTGCTCGTATCTCGATGCCATGGACGCAATCACCAGATCCTCCTGGCCTACACTGAAGGCGTGAACGAGGGCCTGACCGCTCTGCGCGCGCGACCCTTCGAATATCTGCTGCTGCGCCAGAAACCCAAACCATGGCGTCCCGAGGACACCTATTTGACGCTGTACGCCATGTTCTTGGATCTGGGTCTCTCCGGAGCGCACGCCGAGGAGACTTACGAGAGCGTGAGGGAGATGCTCCCGCCAGCTCTCGCCACGATGCTCCTGCCGAGGGGCAATCGCTGGGACGCTCCTCTGGAGCGGGGAGAAATGGAAGGGGTGGTCCTTCCCGGCGCGAGCCAGGTGGATTTGCGTCACGACCAACGCTATGAAACCAGCAACGGCCCGATGGAAGAGCCTGCCCCGCCGGAGCCGGCCGGTTCGAACAACTGGGCCGTGGCGGGCTCGCTCACCGGGCACGGCGGAGCCCTGCTGGCCAACGATATGCATTTGGGACACGCTCTCCCCAACATCTGGTATAGGGCTCTCATGAGTTGGCCCGAGGGCGGGGGAGTTCGCTCGGTGGTGGGAGTCACTCTGCCCGGCGCGCCGGCGCTGGTCGCAGGTAGCAACGGAGATGTGGCCTGGGGCTTCACCAACAGCCAGGG
>Ga0055450_10000239_pt1 | contig 11077 bp, 13 predicted proteins | sample China_Galinas_PW_5_FD_57740 | JGI IMG/M metagenome (GOLD analysis project Ga0055450, IMG submission 57740) | Wetland microbial communities from San Francisco Bay, California, USA, that impact long-term carbon sequestration - China_Galinas_PWC_D1 | ecosystem: Environmental > Aquatic > Marine >... | reverse complement strand
AAATTTGACAACGTAACGACGAGTTAGGAGTAAAGCGCCGTTTTCGGATGGAAACTAACTCGGCAATATCATGACCTCTTGAAATAAAGGATACCTTGCTAATTTTATTGCTGCATTTCAATTCATCTACATTGCAAAACGCTCTCGTCAGTCAGCAAAAATCGTCATTTGAGGCAGCCTGAGTAAAAGTTTGTCTAAAAAAGTTGAAATTGATGAGCAAAAGACGGCTGGATCTGGTATTTTTAATTTACTACAGATCAATCAATCACAGAGTATCAAGTTGATTTTCATTTCAAACAGCCATGCGTCAAATAGTCATTGATGAGCTTTCCCCGATGGAACGGGACAATATAGATTCGTACCTGAAACGTTCATTGAAACCGGGGCCGATGGTCGGACTCTATTGGATCGTCCTTACACCTGACCTGCTATCGGAAGCCCAGCAGGAGCATGAAGACTGCAGCCCGTTTTACCTGGCCGTGGAAGTTGAAAAAGGAAGCGTTCGCTTCGAGCTGCTCGTCCGTAGCCATACCAATCTTCATTGTTCGTGCATAGCCTATGCCACACCGGTTCAACGCCAATTTGTCCTCGATTTCATCGATAGAATGATTACCGAAGAGTTGATCCGCGCCTAATTTTTAAAACCATTTCCGGTTTGAAAACCGGTCATTCAGGAGTATTTATGAACACTTCCGTCGACTCAACTGCCAAATTCATTGAAAACATCTATAAGAAGATGCAAGCCAATATCGACCTCGTCCGATCAAAACTCGGTCGTGCCCTTACCTATGCGGAAAAGGTTCTCTACGGGCATCTCGACACGGCAGCTACGGCCGAATTGATCCCGGGAAGCTCATATATCAAAACTCGGCCCGACCGAATCGCCCTGCAGGATGCCACTGCCCAGATGGCTATTTTGCAATTCATGTTGGCTGGAAAAAATGAGGCTGTGGTACCTGTGAGTGTCCATTGTGATCACTTGGTCCGGGCCCGTAAAGGTGCCGGACCGGATCTTGCCACGGCAAAAATCGAAAACAAGGAAGTCTATGATTTTCTCTCTTCAGCTTCAAAACGGTACGGATTCGGCTGCTGGCTTCCTGGAGCCGGTATTATCCACCAGGTAGTCCTGGAACAATACGCCTTTCCGGGTTTGATGATGCTCGGAACCGACTCGCATACTCCAAATGCCGGAGGACTTGGGGCTTTTTCTTCGGGTGTAGGTGGTGCCGATGCAGTAGATGTGATGGTCGGTTTGCCTTGGGAGGTCTTACATCCCATCGTAATCGGTGTCCGCCTGAAAGGGGAATTAAGCGGTTGGGCAGCGCCCAAAGACGTTATTCTAAAACTTCTTGGCATGCTCACCTGCTCGGGTGGAACCAACCGAGTTTTTGAATATTTCGGCCCCGGCGCCGACACGATCTCCTGCACCGGCAAGGCAACTATCTGCAATATGGGAGCGGAGCTAGGCGCAACCACCTCCCTTTTTCCCTATGACTTGAAGATGAAAAATTATCTTCAGGCTTGCGGCCGCAGCGACGCCGCCGACCTCGCAGATAAATACGCCCACCTTCTAAAAGCTGACGATGAGGTGATGCAAAACCCCGAAGCCTATTATTCACAAGTCATCGACATCGATCTGGACTATTTGGAGCCGCATATTGTCGGCCCCCACTCCCCTGATCGTGCCGTCAGTGTCTCCAATATGGCGGAATCCATCGCAAAGGAGGGACATCCGGCTAATATTACTTATGCCCTGGTAGGATCCTGCACAAACTCTTCTTACGAAGATATGGGCCGTATATCGGAAATGGCAGGGGAACTGATTGCCAAAGGCGTCCGTCTCCGGATTCCTCTGCTGATCACTCCGGGATCGGAACAGGTTCGCGCCACTATCGAGCGAGACGGTCAGCTAACCAAACTGGAAGCCATCGGCGCAACCGTCCTCGCCAACGCCTGCGGTCCCTGTATAGGTCAATGGCAGCGTGAGGGTATAGAACCCGGATTTAAAAATTCCATCATCACCTCCTACAATCGGAATTTTCCCAAGCGCAATGACGGAAACCTTGGAACATGCAGCTTTATAGCCAGTCCTGAAACTTGTTTAGCATATGCATTGTTCGGCACGTTTAATACGAATCCTTTTACCACCGAGGTAATTGATGCCGAGGGAAACCCGTTTACCCTCTCGGCTCCAGGCAAAGTACCTGAGGTTCCCCCTCAAGGACTCGTCCATGATAAAGAAGGATTTTTGGCACCGATTGAAGAGAGAGCAGACATCGAAGTCAAGATCTCGCCTGACTCCGATAGATTGGCGTTTCTCTCTCCTTTTACCCAATGGAACGGAGAGGATTACATGGGGCTGAAGTTGCTGGTGAAGGCCAAGGGAAAATGCACCACCGACCATATCTCACCTGCCGGACCGTGGCTTAAATACCGTGGTCATCTCGACAATATTTCCAACAATATTTTCGCCGGGGCCGTCAACGCTTTTTCGGGAGAGATCGGGAGGGGGAAAAATCAACTTTCGGGTATGATAGAATCCTTCAGCGATATCGCCCGTGCTTACACAGCTGCCGGTGATAATTGGGTTGTGGTGGGCGATACCAATTACGGTGAAGGCTCTTCCCGGGAGCATGCGGCGATGAGCCCCCGGCATATGGGAGGTCTTGCCGTCATTACCCGATCTTTTGCCCGCATCCATGAAACCAACTTAAAAAAACAGGGAATTCTTCCATTAACCTTTATGGATGACTCCGATTACGAGGCTGTCCTGGAAGATGATCGCATTGATTTGATCGGGATTAAAGATCTGGCTCCCGGCAGCACAGTGCGGGCCGTCTTCTCCCATTCGGACGGCACAAGTAGGGAGTGTACCCTGAAGCATTCGCTCAACGAAGAACAAATCCGTTGGTTCAAGGCGGGCTCGGCACTGAACTCCCTGCGTGGTTAACCTGGATTTTACCGTGTAAAAAAAAGCCCGTTGGGAGAACTCCCAACGGGCTTTTCGTTATCTCTTGTCGCAGACAAAAATTACTTCCCTATTACCTCTCGTCCAGCTTCGGTTATACCATACTTGCAGCGTACCGGACTGTCGACATATCCCTGTTTTTTCAGGGCGCTGATTTCTTTACTGATGACCTTTGTATCCAGACCGGTGGACCCGGCCACTTCCTTCGACGTACATGGTTTAGCTAAATTTTCCATAGCTTCGAGTACCCTTTTTTGTCCGTCAGTCAACGAATTCGGACTGCATGCACATCCGCATCCCATTACTTCATCTCCTTTAATTGTTGATTTTTTTCCCTGCAATCCTTGCAGATCCCTACAAATTCCAGCCTATAACCGGTTATGGTATACCCATTGACCAGAGAAGCCGGCAGATGGCCGATCTCATCATGATTCAGATCAAGGTTGTCAAGCCGATGGCATTGGATACAGTATATATGATCATGTTCTCTGACATCGCTGTCAAAACGTTTCTGTCTGCCGCTTACCTCTCTTTTGGCAATCAATCCGGCTTGAGTCAGTATCTCAAGGTTGCGGTAGACCGTTGCCAGACTAATCCTGGGCAGCATTTTTTTTACGCGATCATAGAGTTCATCGGCGGTAAGATGGAGTCCGCTTTCCCGCAATTCCTGCAGAATTATCTCCCGCTGATGGGTCATTCGTAGTATCATATTCACCCAATATCGATAATTATTATTAAAAGTAATTGATTATCGTTGCCAAGTCAACCCCTCTTCCAATAAAGACCGACAATTTTTTCCATATCACCTTCCCCAGATAAAAAAATGTTTTATAATTAATTTTCGTCCTGAAACGAGGTCTTTTCTTCTAACCCGGATTTCACCAATGGTTATTATATGCCAATAAAATCACCCATACGTGCTCCAATTGTACTCTGCTCATGCAAAAACCCATTTTAGAAGTCATCAACCTGAGAAAAGTTTTCCGCAAAACCGTGGCGGTGAAAGATGTGTCCTTTTCGGTGCACAAAGCAACGTGTTTCGGCCTGCTCGGTCCTAATGGAGCCGGCAAGACAACCAGTCTGGAAGTCATTGAAGATATCATTCCTAAGACTTCCGGCAGAATCATGTACAAAGGAAAGCCTCGAGACGACTCATTCCGAGAAGAAATCGGCATTCAATTCCAGCATACATCTTTGCTCAACTTTCTCTCGGTAAAGGAAACGCTGCAATCTTTTCACAAGCTTTTTCATAATCCGGCAAATCTGGAAGAGCTGGTGACACGCTGCGACCTGCTCCCCATCATCAGTCGAATGAACAACAAGCTTTCAGGCGGTCAGCAACAACGACTCATGGTGGCCCTCGCTCTTATCAATCGACCTGAGCTTGTTTTCCTGGACGAGCCATCCACCGGACTGGATCCCCAGGCTCGCCGCAACCTCTGGGAAATAATCGGAGGGATAAAGGCCGAAGGCAAAACTATCATCATGACAACCCACTCCATGGAAGAAGCGGAGTTTCTCTGCGATGAAATTGCGATAATGGACGGCGGAACCATTATCGCCCAGGGAAGCCCAAACGAGTTGATCAGCACCTATTGCAACGGCAGCACTATCATTCTGCCCGTACACGCCTTCGATATGAAGCCCGAGGATCTTCCTTTTGTCTGGAGAAAGCATGAAGATACGATTGAAATAGACACCGACAATACCCATACCGGTCTTTCCCGCATGCTTGATCTGGATATCGACCTCTCTGAAATGCTTGTTCGATCCGGGAACCTGGAAGATGTCTTTCTCCATCTGACCGGAAAACAACTGCGAGACTGAAACGTTATGAGTTTTCAAAGAATCTGGGCCATGTTCGTGGCCAGGAATTATGAATTTTTTCGGGATAAAGCCGCTTTCGGCTGGAACTTCGCCTTTCCTTTTCTGATCATCATCGGATTCGGGATCATGTTCGGCAAGCACGACCTGAAGCAGTTTAAAATCGGTATCTTTCCGGTAAACAGCCAGACCGTTGTTTTCAACGGCACGACGATCTCAAAATTATTGCGAACCAATAATCGCCTGCAGTTCATTCCCTTTGCCGACAAGCGTGACGGGGAGGATATGCTGCGCCATCAGAAGATTGATCTCCTTGTCGATAAATCATCGCCAAACCATGCCTACTGGATAAATGACACCTCTCCCAACGGCTACCTGGCTGAACAGATCTATCTGGCCTCGTTCCTGCCACACGACCATCAAGTGGCCAAAAAACAGATCGTCCAGGGGGAACAAATCAGATATATTGATTGGTTTTTCCCCGGAATCATGGCCATGAACATGATGTTCTCAGCTCTCTGGGGAGTCGGCTACATCGTTGTTCGATACCGCAAAAACGGTGCTTTGAAACGTCTAAAAGCTACACCGCTGACAGCTTTCGAATATATCAGTGCCCAGATGATGTCTCGAATCTTTCTTTTAATGTTTACCCTGGCCATCGTTTGGTTCGGCTCGGACATGATCTTTCATTTCCGAGTCCATGGCTCCTACCTGCTGATTTTTTTTCTCTTTTTTCTCGGAGGACTCAACCTCTGCGGCATGGGGCTGGTGCTGGCGGCCCGCGGTACGAGCGAAGAGTTCACCAGCGGGGTGCTGAATTTCATCTCCTGGCCGATGATGTTTCTCTCCGAGGTCTGGTTCTCTTTAGAAGGAGCACCGAAATGGGTACACACCGTGTCGGAAATCTTTCCGCTCACCTATTTGATCAAATCCGTCAGAAAGGTTATGAACGACGGTGCAACCATCTCTGCAGTCAGCCCGGAGATTGCCTTTCTCGTTATTTCCACTATCATTTTCCTTATCATTGCAGCCCTCATCTTCTCCTGGAATGAATGATGGAAAGATTCGCTCGCACTCGGCTCCTGTTAGGAGAAAACGGATTCAGAAAATTACAGGGGTCGTCGGTTACGGTTGTTGGTCTCGGTGCGGTAGGAGGACATGCTGTGGAAGGTCTGGCCAGGTCAGGAATCTCCCGTCTTCGCCTGGTCGATTTCGATACACTGCAGCCGTCCAACATCAACCGCCAGATTCTGGCTCTGGATTCGACCCTTGGCCGGTCGAAGGCCGATGTCGCAAGGGAAAGAGTGTTGGATATCAACCCGTCTTGTCAGGTCGAAGCCATGGAAGTCTTTGCCGACCATGAAAGCATGGACCTTATCCTAACGCCCGCACCCAATCTTCTTATCGACGCCATCGACTCTGTGACCCCGAAGATCCAACTCCTGACAGCAGCCTATCATCGCGGCATCCCGATCCTCTCCTCCATGGGAGCGGCACTGCGTCTTGATCCGACCCGGATTCAGATCGGCGACCTTTTTGCCACCAGGAAATGCCCCCTTGCCAGACGTCTTCGAAAACGCCTCCGCCAAAACGGAGTTGGCCGGGGAATCGAATGTATCTATTCAACAGAGGAGGTAGCATTCGACTATCGGCCGCCTGTTCGCGACCATACGTCCGAGAACCCTTATTCGATGCGAGGCCGCGCCCGAAGGACCTTGGGTAGCCTGCCGACGCTGACCGGCATTTTCGGCCTCTATCTTGCTAACCGTGCCATTTTAAAGCTTTCCGGCAGAGAGCCATGACATCCAAGATTTCCTCTTGGCAAGACATCCGCCACAGCGTATGTTTAAATGTTGTCTCTGTTGCACCCCGGATTTCTCAATAAACGGAAGAAACTATGCCCCGCCTCTTCGTCGCCGTCGATATTCCCGATTCTCTTTGTACGCTTCTTCATGCAATGGGCAGAGGCATCCCCGGAGCCAGACCAGTCGGAGCCGAGCAAATTCATTTGACTATGCGCTTCATCGGCGAGGTGGACGGCGGTATGGCAAGAGACATCAAAGACGCGCTTTCCGAAATCCAAACACCCCCCTTTTCTCTAGCCATACGCGGTGTCGGACATTTCCCCCCCAGAAGGGCACCTCGTGTGCTCTGGGCAGGGCTTGTGCCTTCCGAAGAACTTCTGTTGTTACGCAACCGGATCGAGCGAAGGCTTGTTGCCTGCGGACTTGAGCCCGAACAGCGAAAATTCTCGCCCCACATTACCATCGCTCGCCTCAAGGACAGCCCGCTCAAACGTGTAGGGGAGTTTCTGGCCGGAAACGCGCTTTTCAGTTCCGAAGCATTTCCCGTGGATGAATTCATCCTCTATTCGAGCAAACTGCTAAAGAGCGGTGCCGCGCATACGGTTGAGAGTCGCTATGCCTTGCAGCATCGATTTTGAACCTGACGATTTAAGAAGACTTGGTTGATGAGGGTTCTCGAGGATTTTTTTCGGACCGTTGGATAACAAACATGGCCAGAAACACCATTAGGATGCCGGGCATGACCGATCCAACCGGCCACCCATGACCTAGAGCGAGGTCAATGAGCAGCACAAGTCCCGGATACAGGTAGGAATAAGCCATCACCTTTGTGGGACCGATATACGGCACGGCATACTGGGTAAGAAAAAAAGAGATTACCGTGGTAAAAAGAGCCAGATAGCCGATCCCGGTCCAGACGCGCGGGGAAACAGCCGGCCAGTCGATGGAAAGAAGTCTGTAGCCTGAAATCAGAAAAAGCCAGACACTACCGGTCACCAATATCCAGAAGGTCATCACGACCATGGGCTCACCCCTGTACAGGAGTTTTACCAGAGGAGTATACAAACCCATGGAGAAACAGCCGGCCAGAAAGATCAGATCACCTTTATTCCAGGCCATGGCCAGAAAAAGTCTCATATCACCACGGAAGATAACCCAAAGTGCACCAATCATCCCCAAAAAAAGGGCGAGCAGTCGAGCCCTCCCCAGGCGCTCTTTCACCATTACAACTGCATAAATACCGGAAATTGAAGGGACCAAAGTGAAGATGACGCTGGTATTCAGGGCACTTGTATAACGTAGAGCCAAAAACATGCACCAGAAAAAAACAACCAGGGAACCACTGATAATGCTGCATCGCCAGACTTCCGACCAGGAAAAGAGGAGTCCGGTTTTCAACCACACGTAAGGCCAAAGGATGAAACTTGCCAGCAGAAACCGAATCAGGGTAAGGGCGGCGGGGTCCAAACCGCCGGCAATTGCTTCTCCCACGGTGAACGAGGTAGAAACAAGGGTGGCGCAAATCACCATCAACAGGTGAATGAAAGGGAGTGAATGAGGTCTGCTCACATTCTCAGGTTCCCGAAAATTTCCCGAATAGCTGCCTGCAGATCGCCGGACAACAGGAAAATCTTGGTATGCGGAGAGGAAGACATTCCCTTCAACATCTCGATATATTTCTTTCCAAACGGATAGGCGACAGGAAGGTCTTTATCCTTGACGACATTGGTGATAATCATCGCATTATCTTTTATGATGACAACCTGACTAGGAATATCGAACACTGACTGACAGATGAGGAACGAACCAGCTGAGACCGAAAACCACCACGGCTCCTCAACCAAACCAGATGAGGAAAACGCTTGGCACGGCCAAATTAAAAACGATGAGTATCATCCCAAAGACCTGCCAATGCCATGGCTGGATCGCGAAAAGAGACCTATGATGAAGTCAGGGGATCCCTTTTATTCCAGATCTCTCACATCTGTACGATATAATACCCTGCAAAAACGATGAGTCCAAGGATTACGAGACCGGCCAGAACAGCTCCCAGCTTGCGTAGGCCCCCCGCCTCTTTCGCTGTCTCCTTTTGTCCGGATACAGTTAAGTGTCTTGCGGCCTCTTCACCCTCTGCTGTTTCCGGCAGACAATTGGTACAGAAAACCTGACCATACAATTCATGTTTGGTTGATTTGCCGACAATGGTTCCACAAACGGAGCATCTCTCGTCCAGAATATCTTCCAGCTGTGATTGCAGGTCTTCTTCACTGAGCGGACCTTCTCCCTCATCCTCCTGTTCCGCTGTCGACTTCTTCATGTCATCGAAGATTTTGGCGAGCTCCTCCTCAAGACTCGCTTCATCCTGGGCCGTCATCCCCGCGGAGGATCCGGAATCGATTCTCTGTTCCAATGTTTCGGTTACCGATTCCTTTTTCGGTTCATTTCCGGGAGCGACAGATACATCTTCCGGCGCCGCCGTGAATATTTCTTTGCATTTCGGGCATTTCACTCGCTTGCCGATTAATGAATCCGATACAGTGCCTCTCACCCCGCATTGGGGACATTTCATCTTCATCGTCAACCTCCCGGCCGGACATTTATATCCCGGCGTCATTTATCCTTTTCAGGACTCTGGCGTCCCGTCAAACCTCATCTGTCGTATACAACTTGCTTTTTGGGCTTCCCGGCCTCTTAGTCTTCGAACAAATAACACTGCTGCTTTCTGTCAATAAGGCCAGGCAGAAAATAAAATACGCAGGATGTTACGACATCAGATGCTTGGCCATGACACCAGAGGCCTCTTTCTTGAACAAGGGATGTCTAATCGACCTCGTCCACAAAGTCTCACTCCGTTCAATCGGGTATGCAAACCGAACAACAAAGTTTCCCGTCAACGGTTCGCATGAATTGACGGTTAAGTCTATATCCACAAAGAGAACATGCCGCGAATACTCCAACCGGTTCTACCTTCGGTATTACATAAGCTTTCTTATCGTTCCCTTTATTTGTGGCGGATTCCGGATCATGTTGTAGAACCACCTCATCGTTAAAAATGAAAACCTTCTTGCATTCGGGGCATTTTATCTTTTTGCCGAACAAACGAAGATGGGCAGTACCTCCCAAACCGCAATGGGGACAAATAAGTTTCATTGACAACCTCTGGCCCGGATTGACATCATAGCAACGGCATTTACAAACACAATAAAAACGGCTACCATACATATTATTAAAGAGAAGATAACCTAAATACAATATTTTTTTCAGTTATTATCATTTATAACCGTTTATGGACATCATCATAATTGCCGCCGTGGCCGCCAACCGGGTTATTGGCTGCAACAACCGTCTGCCCTGGTCCATCCCGGAGGATCTACGTCAATTTAAAGAAAAAACCCTTGGTCATTCGCTTATCATGGGTAGAAAGACGTACGAATCCCTTGGCGGCCCACTGAAAGGCAGAAAAAATATTGTTATCAGCAGAAACAAGGATCTTCATTTGCCCGGAAGCGCCGTTGTGTCTGATTTGCAGCAGGCGCTCGACCTGTGTAAAGGGCAGGAAAAAGTATTTATCATAGGAGGCGGTGAGATTTTCAGACTTGGGCTTTCCGTTGCGAATACACTGATTCTCTCACATCTGGAAAGGGAGATAGCGGGCGATATTACTTTTCCTGATTTCTCCGGTCTTGGTTACATGGAAATCAGCCGCGAACATTTCACCGCCGGTGAGCCGTTTACGGTCATCACCTATCAAAGGCAGACGGACCCAAAATAACACTGCTCAACCACCGCTACCCGCGCTTTTTAAAGTTACAGTTCTCCGTCGCTATTGTGTAAAAACCGCTTTTACATCCAGCCTGACAACTTTTCATCAACAAAAAAATCGGGTAAAGTATTGCTTAATACAGATCACCTGAATACAACCAGGCCACCAGAAAATTAGAAGGAAATCAAATGTCCAACTTTAAACCCAATTGTCTTCCGGTTCTTATCGGAAGTCTTCCCATCGCTGATCACGCCGAAGCAGTACGAATCATATTCGACGCAACCCCGGAAATTCCTCTCTGGCCACAGCTGCCCGTCCACAAGGAAGAGGGGATGGTGCTCCAATTTCTTCCCGGTTTTCCCGGCAAAACCGTAGTCGGAGACAAAGTCTTCATCAATGCGTCAGCAGAGGATTTCGACGAAGCAGTCCTGGCCTTTTATGAAGAATATATGGCTGTGGCCGAAGGCGGGGCTGATATCGACACCTCCCGCTTCGCTCTGACGACGGAGACAGCCAAGGGCTTTTTTGCCTTCCTTGATCTTATCGGTCAATCAGGTTCACATGTCTGTGCCCTCAAAGGCCAGATTACCGGACCTATCACCTTTGCCACAACGGTTAAGGACGAGAACGAACGAGCGATATTCTACAACGACCAACTCAAAGATATCGCAATAAAATTGTTAGCCTTAAAAGCAGCCTGGCAGGTACGGAAAATGG
>Ga0055450_10000237_pt1 | contig 11092 bp, 9 predicted proteins | sample China_Galinas_PW_5_FD_57740 | JGI IMG/M metagenome (GOLD analysis project Ga0055450, IMG submission 57740) | Wetland microbial communities from San Francisco Bay, California, USA, that impact long-term carbon sequestration - China_Galinas_PWC_D1 | ecosystem: Environmental > Aquatic > Marine >... | reverse complement strand
CGCCAGCTCGGCGAGCCGATGAGTCTCTTCAGGCGAGTGGTGTCGAAGCCCCGTGATCACCAGCTCGGCCGAGATTCCGGTTTGCTCGCGTCCCTCCATCAGACCCGCCAGCACCGCGTCGGTCGCGCCCTCCGGAGTGAGTTCCCCCTCGCAATGAAGCACGGGACTGAAGCGCATCTCGAGATGCTTGACGTTTTCCGCCGCACAGTCGGCCACCAGTTCGCGGGTGACACGCCGCAGAGAAACCTCGTCCTGCAGCACCCGATGCACGATTCCAAAAAGAGGAATGTAGCCGGCCAGAGTGGGGCTTTCGTTCGTACCTTTCAAGAGCTGCCGCAGACCCTCCTCGCTCCCTCCGGGAAGGTCCAGCCTCTTGGCGCGGTAGAGCTCGACGAGGGTGGAGAATCTCACGCTGCCGTCGAGATGCACGTGCAGATCGGCTTTGGGCAAATCGCGAATGAGCTCGGTCGCGATTTCCTCGCCGCGCAAGAGATCCCCGCGCAGATAGCCATCCTGTCGCACGAAACCCGTCATCAGGCCTTGCCTTTCAGTTCCTTGCGATGAGAAAGAGAGCGAATCACTTCCACCAGCTCGTCCTGCGCCTTACGGTCGTTCTTGAGATCGAGTTCCTCGGTGTTGACCACGTGCAGTGGAGAGATCAGGGGAATACGTTCTGCCCACAGCTCATAGCTCTCGTGCAATTCACGAATGTAGCCCTCCTCGATCTGCTGCTCGCAATCGCGGCCGCGGGCGCGAATGCGCCTTAGGATGGTCTCGGGCTGTGCGCGCAAGTACAGAATGAGATCGGGAGCACGCAGATAGCTCACCATCGTGGCGAAGAGGTCCTTGTAGTTGTGATAGTCGCGCTCGTCCATCATGCCGCGCCGGTAGAGGATGCGCGCGAAGATCTCGGTATCTTCGTAAATGGTGCGATCCTGAACTACGCTGCGCCCGCTCTCCAGGATCTTGCGCTGCAAAGCGAAGCGCTTGCTGAGCAGAAATACCTGCAAGTGGAAACTGTAACGCTTCATGTCGGCGTAGAAGTCGTCGAGATAGGGGTTGTCCGCGACCGGCTCGTAGTAGGTGTCCCAGCCCAAACGCTCGCCCAGAAGATCGGTGACGAGGGTCTTTCCCACTCCGATGTTGCCGGCGATGGCGAGGAAGAACGGTCGCTTGTCTCGATTGGGTGTTGTCATCACGCCTCCTCGTATCTTCTCTCACGCGCGGGGGGGTAGTCCGTCCAAAGCGTCGATCTTGGCCACACGTCGCGCGTGTCGTCCTCCGGAATGATCTGTACGCAGCCATATCTTCAAAATGCGACTGGCGTACCCGGGATGAATCTGCGCGCTCCCCAGCACCAGTACGTTGGCGTCGTTGTGTTCGCGGCTGTTGGTTGCGGTTGCCTCGTTGTGTACGGTCGCCGCGCGTACCCCGCGCATTTTGTTCAGGGCCATGGCGCTGCCGATGCCCGCGCCGTCGATCATCACGCCGAAGCGACAGGCCCCGGCCTGAATCTGTTGACCCACCTTGATCGCGAAGTCGGGATAGTCGCACGACTGTTGGCTGTGGGTTCCCACGTCTACCGCCTCGTAACCCGCCTCGGCGAGCACTTCCTTGAGACGCCTCTTCAGGGCGAAGCCGCCGTGGTCACTCCCGATGGCCACCCGCTTGGCCGCTCCCGGTTTGAGAACAACGGGCTTGGTCCTGCCCGGTTTGAGCATAGGGGGTTTTGTCACACCCGCTTCGAGAACGCTTGGCGTCTCGGGCGCAAACTCGTCCAGAGCTTGCTCGACGAGCTGCCGCACTTGTTCTCGCGAAATCGCAGCCAACACAGTTCCTTTCTCGTATCAGAAGGTGGCGAGAATCGTAGCCCTTTCCCGCATAAAGGGCAATCCTAGGGCTCCGATGTGCCGGGTGCGGGCATTTGCCGAAGGCCGGTTTAGGACCCGCCCTTGAAGTCGCTCCAGCGTTTGTCCTCGAAGATACGGATCTGCGCGGTCGCCGCGTCCACCACGTAGAGGATTGCGCCCGAGATTTCCACCTGGATGCCGCCGCGGGTGGTGACGCCGTGCACGATCGCGAATTTGCGCGGCGATTCCAGCGGCATCGAGCCCCCGGCGCCATTCCCGAAGATGAGATCAAAGCTGCCGTTGGGCGTGAATCGTTGCCCGCGGCTATTGCCCGAATCAGCCACGTAGATGCGGCCTTCGCGGTCGATGCCGACGCCGTAGGGCACATTGAACTCGCCCGCGTCGCTGCCCGGCCCGGGTTCGAACATTCCACCGCAGCCGGGCGCCTTACCCAGTACGTGAGCCGAGATGTCGACGGTGGGGCAGTTGGTGGGATGGAAGGGAACGATCTGTCCGGTCGAGGTGGAATCGTCGCCAGTGGGAGTGGGATCAAAGCGGATGACCCAGTTGCGCGTGGTGTCGGCGTCGCACACGAGCAGCATGCCCGCCGAATCGAAGGCCAGTCCCACCGGGCGCTGGACGAATTGCGGACTCTCCGCGCTACCCCGCTTGTTCGTGACTTCCCCGCGCGCCTGCAAGACCCCCCCCTGGTGGTCCAGCCAGCGGAAGCGCAACACCGCGCCCGAATCCGGATCGGCCAGATAGAGCAAATCACCGCGCGTGGCGAGAGCGGCGACGCTCTTGGCCAGACCGCTCAAATCAAAGCTGCCCTGCGGCGCAAGGTCTCCCTGAGCGTAAAACGAAAGTCGCGGCGGAATTCCGTCGCCGCCGTTCTCCCCCACCACCACGGTTCGCGCCAGAGAGTCCAGGCACACCGCGGTGGGGTTGGCCAGGCCGGTGACCGGTCCCTTGTCGAGCGCCCCCTTCAAGTTGTACTTGGTGAGCGTACCCGGCTGCCCCTCGGTGACGAAGATCTTGCCCGCGGCTTCGATGAGATCCGTGGGATCCGTCAGGTCCCACTGACCCTTTTCCAGATAGAGACTGCTGCTGGGAATCCCCTTGGCCTCAGGCACGGTGATCTTCTCGCCGCAACCCAAGAGAGAGGAAACCAAGACAATTGCTCCGCACAGGGCCGGCAGGAGGAGAAGCTCCGGCCTCTTTCGTCCCAGGAGCGTTCCTTGCCGCTTCATCGTCCCAGCTCCAAGCTGACCGTGTGCAGGCCGCCGAAGGCCCCGCGATCGTCGTAGGCGTAGGCGAGGCGCATGAGCAGGCCCTTCTTTTCGAAGTGCACTCCGAATCCGGCGGAGAGTCCGCCCTGATCGACGTTGCTCCGCCATCCACCACGCAGCGCCAGGTGATCGAGCAAGGCTGCCTCGCCACCGAAGATCATCGACTCCTGCTCATCGCTGGGATGGCGGAAATCGAAGCAGAGGGTGAGGCGATGGTCGTCGCCCTTTCCAAAATCGTAGGCCGCGCCGAAGATGGCGATGGTCGGCGCCGCGAAACTCTGCCAACCCGATTCCGTTTCCGCGGGTGGCGTTCCACTGAGCTTCAAGTCACTGCCGAAGTTCTGCACCGTGAAACCAATGCGCGCGGTGTGGAAACCGATGTAATAGAGCGCACCCAGGTCGAGGAAAAAGCCCTCGTTCTTGAACTCGTCCAGATTCTCCTGCAGGAATTTCGCAGTGGCGGCGACGGTGAAGCGATCCGTCATCTGCCGTCCCAAAGAGACTCCCCCCACGAATTGGTTCGCGCTGAAAGTGAAGCCCTGGCCGGTGGGATGCAGCTCGCTCGTGCGCAGAATGTCCCCACTGCGCAGCACGCCACCCATGATTCCCAGACGCCAAACTCCCAGCTTGTGGACGTAGGCGATGTGGTCGACATCCATGTCCGCCGCATAGGCGGTGTGCGAGAGGAGAAGGCGATCGCTGCCCTCGACGGTGATCATGGCCGCGGGATTCCAGAACACCGCAGAGGCGCCTTCTGCTGCGGCGCTCATGCCGCTGCCCATGGCGATTCCGCGCGCGCCCGCGGGCACTCGCAGGAACTGGCCACCGCTGGATCCGGCCCGCTCTCCTCCATAAAGCGTGATGAGTTGCCCGGCCCGCGCCGGAGCGAGGGAGGCGAGTAGAAGCCAGAGAACCAGAACCGTGCGCACTACCATTGGTAACTCACCCCCAGGATCAGGGTGCGGGGGTCGGTGCGATAGGAAGGATCGACGTAGTCCTCCACGTAGTCGATGGTGGAGACGGTGCGGGGGGACCCGTTGAGGCGTTGGCTCGCAATATCCCCGTCCCAGTTGCCTCGAATGTATCCCTCACCCGTCCAGGGATTGACGCGCCGGTAGTTGGCGTGATCCAAGATGTTGCGCGCTTCGAGGTAGATCGTCACCCTTCGCTTCTCGTCCAAATGATAGAACTTGGAGAGTTTCAGATCGAGGGTACTTCGATAAGGCCCCAGCTTGCCGTAAGTATCCGAGGAGTTCTGCACGCTTCCGTTCTCGGTCAGCACGCGCTCGGTATAGCGCTGCCCGGACCAGGCCTTCAAAAGAAGATTCGCACTCCAATTCTTGGGCAGCGTCCATCCCAAAAGCTGCGGCGCGTGCTTTTCACCCACGTAGAAGTCCAGGTTCAAGGTCACCGACCAGGGACGATCCCACAGGAGCGGCACGTTGCGAATCCCCTGCTCGGTCTGGAAGTCGGGATTGCCCTGTCCCAGCTCCGCGCTCAGGAAGGTGGCGTTCGCATCACTGTTGCTCCCGGTGGTCCGCTGCAACTCGAAGGTGAGACTTCCGCTGAGGTAGCGCGTGGTGCGTTTCACGATCGACAATTCCATTCCGATGGAGCGCGCCGCATCGGCGTTGAAGTAGCGAATGGGATTCACCACCACCGCCACTTTGTCGTTGGGATCGGGGGTGTCCTGCGGATCGATCACGACCTGATCCAAGGCCACGCTCTGCGCGTAGCCGTAGATGTCGTTGCTATAGAAGGTGAGGCCGGCGCTCCAGAGATTTTCGAACTCGTGCTGAATTCCCGCCTCGTACTGCACCGTGACCTTGGGATCGAGATCGGGATTGCCCAGGAGCTGCAGGTCGGTCGCGAAATTGGTCTGCAGCTGCGCGTACACGTAGTTGTAACGCGGCCACTGGTTGAAATGACCGTAATTGAAGAAGAACTTGTCATGCGGGGAGACCGGAAAACTCACCCCGATACGCGGGCTCAAGCGGGCCTTCCAGCGCACTCCGAAGGCGCTGGTCGTTTTCGAGTTATAACTGTCGACCATCTCGGGAAAGATGAAGACGTAGTCCTCGCTGTTTTCCATGACGCGGTCCACTTCCCGCCCCGGGGCCCAGGCGTCGAGACGACCACCCAAGTTGAGAATGAGACCCTTGTAGCTGAGACGATCCTGTACGTAGCCCGCGAAAACCTGCGGATGAACCCGAAAAATGTCCTCACTGCGCGCCAAGAAGCCAGGCGGCGGATTGCCCAAGGATCCACTCAGGTCGATGAGCTGCATCTCGCTGTAAGTGTATTCGAAGCCCGTCTTGAAGCGGCTATTCTCGCCTGCGAGCCAGGCATAGTCGGCTTTCGCCACATAGGATTCCGAGTAATGGTCGTGCCAGCGGTCGGCATCTCCCCCCACGTGCGCGCCCGCGATATACGAAGGAGCGCCCTCCCCGGGGGGATCATGGTAGTTGAGCTCGGGTCCCTGGTAGGTGGTGAAGTCGTCGTTACGATTCTTGTTGGTATGCTGCCTGGAGAACTGCCGTCCCAGGGTAACATCGTAGAAGGCGCTCTTCCCGTTGACGTGATGCCAGTTGAGTTGGGTGAGGATGTTCTGCGTGGTGGTCACGTCATAGTTGTAGAGGATGTTCTGGTACTTCTTCGGAAAGCCCTCGCCGGCGAGCAGATAGCCCAGTCCCACCGTGGCCTGATTGCTGTAAGTGAGGTTGAGCTTGCTCAGGGGCGAGAAGGCCCAGGTCAGCTTTGCCAGCCCGCTCCACTTGTTGTCCGCGCGGGGCGACCAGACGTCGCTGCCGAGAATCGGTGAGAGCACGCCCTTGGTTTGCTCTTTGGAGGGCATCTGTGAAATCTGGGACGGGTCCGGATCGCGCAACGATTTGGTAGGGAGGTAGGTGTCGCTGATGTCGCCGGTGAGACTGACGATGAAGTACTGCTTCCCCGGCAGATTCAGGTTGTTCCAGGGTACCACCGGGCCGGACAGGGTGAGCCGCGCCATGTCCTTGTCGTAACGGTACGAGTCTGGTGCGATCGCGTCGCTACGATAGGTGGCTTTGCCTTCGAACTCCTCGCCACCTTCCTTCGTCGAGACGTTCACGACCCCGCTCACCGCCTGACCGTATTCCGCCGAGAATCCGCCGGTGAGAACCTCGACTTCGTTGATGAGATCGGTGTTCACGCCCACTCCGTAGGAGCCAGCGCCAAGCGGGTCCTTCACTGCGATGCCGTCGAGGCGGAACTGCGTGTCGTCTTCGCGGCCGCCGCGGATGTGGATGGCATTGTCCTGCACCGTCACTCCGGCCTGCAGGGCCACCGCATCCACCAGATTGTCCAAGGGCAGCGCGTCGATGTCGCTGCCGCTGAGGCGCCGCGCGGTTCCCGTCTCGCTCACCACCAGCAACTTGCGTTGGGCCAAAACCTCGTAGGGATCAAAGACCTCCGCGTGCGGTTCCAGCCAGAAGTTGATCTCGACTTCGTCCCCGGGCAGAAGACTCAGAGTCACTTCGCCAACACCGTAGGTGATGTAACTGGCGCGAATGGTATAAGTGCCAGGCGAAAGGCCCCTCAACCAGAACTGGCCGTTGTTCAGCGAGAGAGTCCCTTTGCCGGTGTTCAGCACGAAGATGTTGGTATAGCTCAAGGGGACGTTGCGATCCTTCGCGAATACCCGCCCCTTGACCACGATGGGAAGATTCGGGTTGCGCTTGGCCTCTTCCTCGTAGCGGTGGAGGTAGCGGTAGCCAGTGACCTTCTCCCCTATGTCTCCGGTGACTTTCCCGATCTGTTCATCCTGCGCTCGCGCCATGACCGGTAAGAGGAAAAAGGCAAGTGTAACGATCAGTCGGACTCTCAGTTGCCAACTCCTCACGGCTTCCCCCCGCTCGGCAGGGTCACCGGGTGCCCGAGGTGATTTTGTAAAACGAGACCGAGGGTTTCGATCGCATTTCCCAGGGCGTTGCAGTATTCCAGCTGGAATCCGAAGCAGACCGCATTCGCGGTTCCCGTGTCCGGTCTACGCGTGGCGACCAGCGGACTGGAAGGACGACGATCGTGCAGATAGTCGTAGTTCTCGAAGCGGTAGAGCTCGGCGGTACCCGAGGTCATCACGAAGCCGTAGATCCCGAAGAAGAAACCCGTTCCGTCCAGATAGTTGCGGCCGATCGAAGATATGACCGGAAGATCCGTGGTCTGTGGCTCGGCATCGAGCGAACCGCCGAGAGCGGAAAGGTCCTGCGAGGTAGTGCGGAAGCCCGAGCGCGGATCCGGGTTCTTCTGCAACCCCAGTACTTGCGAACGGAAGGTGGTGCTCAGGTTCGAGCTGGCACCCACCGCGTTCTGGGTCTCCAGGAAGAGGTGACCCGATTGCGTACCGGCCGTATTGGGATCGAGGTCTTTGGTGAGATAGTCCTGCAGAATTGCCTGTACGCGTAAGAGGTTCTGACTCTCCGAATTGCCGGTGTACCACACGAGCCACTGGAATTGTTCGAGAGTGAGACGAATGTCGTCGTCGCGGTCCGGTAGACCATCGGAGATGTCCCACAAGCTGTGCTGACCGGGCAGGAGCACCTCGAGCGCATCGCGATAGAAGGTGTCACGGCTGGCAAGGGAGGCCGTGTTCGGACAATCGTCTACCAATAGGACGTCACCGATTACCTGATAGACCTTCCAGGTATGAGAGAGTTCGGCCACGCCTCCTGCCTCGTCCGCAATGCGCACGTAGATGGTTTGATCAAAATCTTTCGCGGGATCGCCAGGGGGAATGTTGCGCAGCACCAGCGAGAAGCGCGTCGGCGGTCGTGACTCACGCACCCATCCCTGACTCGGATCGGCCAGAGGGTCGCCAATGTCGTAGATGAGATCAGGATCGCTGCCTTCGTAACGGTACTCGATCCACGGAAGCAAGGTGGAGTCGCCGTCGAGATCGAAGCCGAAGAACTCGAAGGAAGCCGCACCAAAACTCGTCTCCACCGGATTGAAATTGTCGGCGAACTCCAAGAGCGGAGGAAAGTTCACCAGAGGGATGGTGACCGATACGGTATCGCTGAGCGCGCCACGATCGTCTTCGGCGACCACGTACAAAGTCGGGAACGCGCGACCACTTTCGTCGGTGGTGTAGGTCGCGGTCGATTCCTCCTTGGTAGTGAAGACCCAGGGATTGGAGGCCTGACCCTGTTGGGCGATGCTCACGTGGTAGCCCACGATGAAACCGTCCTGATCGGTCCCGGACCAATGGAAGGTCGCCTGGTTGTAGGTGGTGGGTTGCAGGCTGTCCGCATCGGCGGGAAGAACCCAGATCGACGCTACCGGACGCGCGTTCTGCCAGCTCGAAGGATCGAAGGGTTCATTGGAGCAGGCGGCGGCGAGCGCGACACAGCCCAAGAGCCAGGGAAGGAGTTTTGCGAATGGTCTCGACATCGCGCTTCGGCCGCAGTCCGGGTAATGAAACGGGGACGCGTGGGGTTTTGGTTCTTCTCGCGGCCGACGGTGGGGGCCGGCGGGATGGAGGAGTTTACACCCGTCCGTCGGGTGATGGCTAGCAGCGAAGCCCCGTGGAGCGTGTTAGATTTGCGCTCATGAACGTCACACCCTCTTCCGAAAATTCCGCGGCTTCGCGCGCCCTGGAGCGTACTCTGGGGATCGTGCCCCTGCGCACTCGCACCAGCGCGGCCTGGCTGCGGATCGCGTTGAACGATCTGCCGACCTTGCTCGAGGATCACCGACAGTGCGAACTCAAGGCGGCAGCCAATGCACTCGCCCTCATTGGGCGAAATCCCGGAAAAAACGTACTGGTGGATCGGATGCAACGATTGGCGAAGGAGGAGTTGCAACACTTCCAGTTGCTGCGCGAGCTTCTGGCCGCGCGCGCCATCGAAGCGCGCGCCCCACAGCGCTCACCCTACATGAGTGGCCTGCACGCGGGGCATCGAGATCCCATTCCCGCCCTGCTGGACGCCTTGCTGATCTCCGCTCTGGTCGAAGCCCGCTCCTGCGAACGCTTTGCTGCGCTGGCCCTGGGCCTGAAGCAGGATGTGTCGGCCGCAGGCCCGGAGCTACCAGCCACCGCTACGGGCCCTGAGAGTGAAAATTTAGCGCAAACCTATGAAAATTTGGCCCGCTCGGAAAGCGGCCACGCCGCCACCTTCTTGGATTTGGCCACGCGCTATTTCGAGCCCAATTTGGTGGAGAAGGAACTGGCGCGGCGTCTGGATCTGGAGGCGGAAATTCTGGCCGAGATCCCAGTCCGCGCGCGCATGCATGGGGGAAACGGTCCGCGCGGCAGCTAAAGATCCTCGCTTTGACGCCGGAGAACGACTGCGGCCCCGCGGGCGTTGCGGAGAGCGCCGGGCTTGTCCACCCGGACTCGCACCGATTCGACACGGGTATCCTGCAGGCACATTCCGGCCACGTCCCAGGCCACCGCTTCCAGGGTGAGGCGCCGCGCGGCGATCACCCGCTCTTCGATGGCAAGGGCCAGCTTCTCGTAGTCGACCGTGGCTTTCAGATCATCCTGACGCGCTGCGGACTCCAGATCCACCGAGAGCTGAAGATCGAGGACGATGTCTTGGGGGACCTCGCGCTCGTGCTCCTTCACTCCCACCGTGGCGCGCACTTTCAGGCCTTCGATGAGGATGAGATCGGGCATGGCTGTACTACTTGGTGGTGCCGCCGAAGAAACTGTAGCCCACCGAGAGAACCACATTCCAGCCGCTGAAATCCCAACCAACGGTTCCCAGCGGAAGTTGCTGGGAATCGGAGACTCCGTTGATCGAGGTCTCGACCGTGGTGCCGCTGGGATCTCCCATGTCCAAATAATGATAGCCGCCGCGCATCGTCACCTTGGTTCCCGCAACGAAATCGAAATGGTACCCCAGGTAAGCCTGTGCGCTCAGGCCCGAGCCGGTCCAGTTTCCGCGGTAATGGGTATCGGAGTCCGGATCCAACTCGCTGACGATGTCGATACTCTCGCTCATGTCACTCCACCCGTATCCCAGGCCGCCACCAAGGAAAATGCCCTTGTCCACGGGGGGATACCAAGTGAGGTTCAAGCTGAGGTCCTGTAGCTTGGCATGGGTGTTGTCCAAGAAGCCCGTGTATTGGCCGCGCGATCCGGCGTAAGTATTGTTGCGCAGATCCCGCGACATGCGGCTGTACTCCACCGAAATCGCCACGCGATCCATCATTTGATAGGCCATCCCACCGCCCAAGTTGCCCGTGAGACCGAAGATCTCGTAGTTGGCCATAACATAGCTGTCGCGCAGGAAGGTCTCGTTCTTCTCGAGAGAGTTGTTTACCGAATCCATGTTCATGTTCAGGCCGCCGACCAAACCGTAGACGGTGACGCTTCCCTTGGGCGGCATGGACTGGGCGCTCGCATCGGGCACGAGAAAACTCAAACTGGCCACTGCCACCACAAGCCCAATCCAAACTCGATTCGCTCTCACGGTTTCTCCTTCAGGACGACTGCAAGCGGGCAATCTCGCCTCGTTTCGGCGAGGCGAGCCGCAGATCCACACTCTACCCCCCCCACAGTGGGCGAGGCAGATGGAGGATGGTAGCACCCCCATAGGGTGGAGTCCACCGGCCGCAAAAGCAAGGGGCCGCAGGGGCCCCAAGCTCTCCAAGTAGGATTTTCAGCCAAGCCGGGCCCTATTCCTGTCCGTGCCGCTCGGACTGGCCGTGGGCCCGGCCGCGCCGGCCCTTGTAGATGAGCCAACCGCCGAAGTACACCAGCAGCAGCGGCCACCATTCCTCCATCCAGCGCAGGGACCAATCAAAGCGGGTGTGGAGGAAGAGGACGAGCCCCAAGAACACCAGCACCACACCCCAAGGGACGCTGCCTCGGCTGGGGAGCTCCAAGTCGCGGGGAAGCTCCTGCTGGAGCTGATGACCCTGCACGAATTGATTGTACAGAGCTGCGCGCCGGTAGGCGTCGATGATGCC
>Ga0055450_10000235_pt1 | contig 11113 bp, 9 predicted proteins | sample China_Galinas_PW_5_FD_57740 | JGI IMG/M metagenome (GOLD analysis project Ga0055450, IMG submission 57740) | Wetland microbial communities from San Francisco Bay, California, USA, that impact long-term carbon sequestration - China_Galinas_PWC_D1 | ecosystem: Environmental > Aquatic > Marine >... | reverse complement strand
TATTGACCCTGCTTGAGGATCTCCACCAGGCGCCGGCCGCGGGCGAGCTGCGCCTGGGTCGACTTGTCGAGGTCGCTGCCGAACTGGGCGAAGGCCTCGAGCTCGCGGAACTGGGCGAGGTCGAGACGGAGGGTGCCGGCGATCTTCTTCATCGCCTTGATCTGGGCGGCGCCGCCCACCCGGGAGACCGAGATGCCGACGTTGATCGCCGGCCGCACACCCGAGTAGAACAGGTCGCTCTCCAGGAAGATCTGGCCGTCGGTGATCGAGATGACGTTGGTCGGGATGTAGGCCGACACGTCACCGGCCTGGGTCTCGATGATCGGCAGGGCGGTCAGCGACCCGGCGCCCTTGGCGTCGGAGAGCTTGGCCGCGCGCTCGAGCAGGCGCGAGTGCAGGTAGAAGACGTCGCCCGGGTACGCCTCGCGGCCCGGCGGCCGGCGCAGCAGGAGCGACATCTCGCGGTAGGCCGCGGCCTGCTTCGAGAGGTCGTCGTAGATCACCAGCGCGTGACCACCCTGGTGCATGAAGTACTCGCCGATGGCGCAGCCGGCATAGGGCGCCAGGTACTGGAGCGGTGCCGGCTCAGACGCGGACGCCGAGACCACGACCGTGTGCTCCATGGCGCCGTTCTCTTCGAGCGTCTTGACCACCTGGGCGACGGTCGAGCGCTTCTGGCCGATGGCGACGTAGATACAGACGACGTCGGTGCCCTTCTGGTTGATGATCGCGTCCACCGCCACCGCGGTCTTGCCGGTCTGACGGTCGCCGATGATCAGCTCGCGCTGGCCACGGCCGATCGGGATCATGGAGTCGATCGCCTTCAAGCCGGTCTGCATCGGCTCGGCGACCGGCTGGCGCTCGACCACGCCGGGGGCGATGCGCTCCACCGGGTAGTGGTCGGCGGCCTCGACCGGGCCCTTGCCGTCGATCGGCCGGCCCAGGGGGTCGACCACGCGGCCGATCAGCTCCGGACCGACCGGCACCTCGATGATCCTGCCGGTGCGCCGCACCTCGTCCCCCTCTTCGACGAGGCGGGTTTCGCCCATGAGCACGGCGCCGATCTGATCCTCCTCGAGGTTCAGGGCGAGACCGTAGACGTCGTTCGGGAAGGCCAGGAGCTCGTTGGCCATGGCCTTCTCGAGGCCGTAGATTCGGGCGATACCGTCACCGACGCTCAGGACGGAGCCCACTTCGGCGACATCGACGTCCGCCTCGTACCCCGCGAGCTCACGCTCCAGGATCGCGGTGATCTCGTCTGCCTTGATCTGCATAGAAACGGCACTCCTTGCGACGGGCTCGCCCCCGTCTTGGTGTCACGAGTTCTTGTCGTTTCCCGACCGTGTCGGTCCGTTCGCGTCTGTCCGGCGACCGTGGGCTCGGAGCCCTGGCACGCGCTGCGATCGACCCCTTCGATCAGGCGTCGGCCAGGCGCTGGGCGAGCCGATCGAGCTGCCCGCGCAAGCTGGCGTCGTACAGGGTGCTTCCTACGCGCGCCCGGAAGCCGGCGATCAGGTCCGGATCGACGGCGAGCTGGACGTCCACCTCGCGATCGAGCATCCGGCCCAGGACATCACGGAGCCTCGCGGCCTCGTCGTCCTCGATCGGCTGCGCCGTGGTCACTTCCGCCGTGGCCACGCCGAGCCGGCGGTTGACCTCGGATTCAATCGCCTCCAGCACCATGGGGAGGTGCTGAAGGCGGTAGTTTTCGAGCAGCAGAAGCACCAGGCGCTCCCCGAGCCCCTTGACGCCCAGGTACGCCGCCACGTTGCGGACGACGGAGCGCTTGGCGTCCATCGGCACCGCCGGGTTGGCCGCCATTTTGGCGATGCCGGGCACCGCCGCCATGGCGTCGCGAACCAGGCGCAGCTGGTCGCGGATCGTCTGCGCCTCGTCGAGCGAGGCCGCGCTGGCGAGAACCGCCTGCGCGTACGGCCGGGCGAATCTGCGAATCATGACGCCTCCCGCTCGAGCCGCTCGAGGTTGCGCCGGAACAGGCGCTTGCGCGCGTCCGGTCCGAGGTCGCTTTCCAGGCGCTCGCGAGCGAGGTCCGCGGCGAGCTCGGCGGTGAAGTCCTTGAGCTCCTGGCGGGCCTGCTCGAGGCGATGCTGGATCTCGCCTTCCGCCTGGGCGAGCAGGCGCTCCTTCTCGCGCTCGGCCTGGGCGAGCACTTCGTCGCGCTCGTGGTGACCGTCGCGATCCGCCCGCTCCAGGATCTGATCGATCTGCTCCTCGAGCTCCGCGATCTTGGCGCCCAGGCTCTTCTGGAGATCGGCGGCCTCGGCCCGGCGCTCGCGCGCCTCGTCGAGCTCCTCGTGGATCATCCGGCCCCGATCCTCGAGGAATCGTGCGACCGGCGGGCCGAGAAAGTAGCCGAGCACGCCGAAGAAGATCACCAGGTTGGCCAGCATCCAGATCCAGGTCGGCAGGCCGAGCCAGGTAGCGGAGGGCTCGGACGCGGCTGCCGCCGGCTGGGCGGCGACCAGGAACAGGACCGTGCCGAGGCCGGCCGCGAGCCAGCGAAGAGGATGGCGGGACCCGATCATGCGCTCTTCTCCAGCAGCTTGTCGGCCATCCGGCCGGCGAGGTCGCGCGCCTTACCCTCGAGGGTCTGGCGCTCCCGCGCGACGATCCCGTCGAGCTCGTCCTGTGCCTCGGACAGACGGCGCTCGGTCTCCTCGCGCGTCGTCGCGAGAGTCTCCTGGCGCGAGGCCTCGGCCTCCTTGCGGAGAGCGTCCCGCCTGGCGGCCGCCTCGACCCGCGCCTCGGTCAGGCGATGGCGCTCGGCGTCGATCTTCTCTTCGGTCCGCTGGATCGCCGCGTCGTGCTCGGCGCGCGCCGTATCGATCGTCTCGCGGCGCTCGCGCAGGATCTCCTGGATCGGGGCGAACAGGAAGAACCTCAAGATCCAATACAGGACCCAGAAGATTCCCATGATCACCAGCAGGCTGGCGTCCGGAATGAGATTCATTGGAAACGCTCGACTCGTCGTGAGGACTTGGAGTTTCTACCCGCGATGCGTCAGCAATCGCTGCATCGAGTGCGCAGAACGGCCCCGGACACCCCTATCCCGTACGGAGGGAGAATCCGAAGCCGCGGGGAACATACCACGGCCCCTCCGGAGGGTCAACCGCACCGGCGTCACGGGCACGAAACCGCTGCCAGCCGGCCGGGGCCCGCCTCCGCTCGACCGTCCGAGGTGAGATGATCGCCGGATCGTGACCTCAGAATACGACCCCTTGTTCGAAGGCCGCGGCGACGCGGAAGAAGACGATGACCTGACCGGGTCCGGAGCGGCGGGACTGGCCGCGGTGCGCCGGAGCTTCGAGCTGGCGGCGCGGCCGTTCGTCTCGAGCCCGGGCGTCTGGGTCGCCTGGGCCGCCCTGCTGCCGTCCGCGGCCCTGGCGACGCCGGCCGCCTACCGACAGCTCGGGCCTTCCGGACCGCTCTTCCTCTGGTCGGTTTCAATACTGGTCGGCGGCCTGGTGGAGCTCGCCGGGCTCAAGCGCCGCGGGGCCCTGGGGTCGCGCACGCCGCTCGCCGCCTGGGCGCTGCGCGTCCAGGGCAACCTGTCGCTGGTCGGGCTGGCGCTCTCGGTCGTCTTCGTCTGGATCGGCGCCCCGGCTCTCCTGCCGGGCCTCTGGTTGCTGCTCCTCGGCCACTCCTTCTTCACCCTCGGCGGCCTGGCGTTTCGCCCCATGCGGACGGCCGGCGTCCTGTTCCAGCTCGGCGGCGCGGTCGCCCTCTTTCCGGGTGCCTCGCCGCTCGGCGCCTTCGCCGCGGCGAGCGCCGCCGGCTGCCTGTGGATGGCCTGGGGGATCTTCCGGCACGACCACGGCCCAACCGCCCCTTGAACGCCCCCTCGGACCCGCAAGACGCCTCGAACGGGGGCGCCCCTTTCCCCTCGGAGGGTCCGATCAATCCACCAGCACCGTCTCGGAGTCGCTCACCCGGTCGGTGAACGACCGGCGGCCACCGGCCGCCAGCAGGACAGGCAGCCCAGCCAGACTGACGGTGACCAGGCCGCCGACCCAGCGCAGGGCCGTCTGCGGGAAGGTCAGGCTCTCACCGGTCGACGCCCGCGCCACGACCCCGGCCCACGCCATCCCCGGCGTCTGCCCCCAGAAGGCCAGCGGCAGCACGGTGTAGAAGAACGAGAAGACGAGCAGGAAGAGGGTGACCGGCAGCCAGTCGCCGAGGCCGGCCCGCACGCCGAGCAGGCGGGCGCCGAAGAGCAGCGAGATCGCCAGAGCGGCGTGGACGGCGAGGTCGGCCAGGCCGGCCAGGTAGCGCACGGACAGTGCCGCCGCGCCCGCCCGCGGCCGGGGCGGCTCGACCAGCGGCGCGGCGGGATCGCCGGCGGGATCGGGGGTCGTACCCGACGGCTGGCGAACCGGCTCGTGGGGCGGCTCGCGGGGCGCCGGAGCCCTCGGCACCGGCAGAGCGGGCTCGAGCGGCAGTTGCAAACGCTCCTGGGCCGGCGCCGACCCGGGCTTCGGCTCGGCTTCGGGCTCGGGCCCGATCTCGGAGCGGAGCCCGGTCTCCGGCTCGGCGCGCTCGATCTCTTCGACCGGCTCGACCTCCTCGATCTCGGCGCCCGGCTCGACAGGACCGTCGAGGGGTAGGTCGAAGAGGGTCGGTTCGTCACCCCGGTTCCGGCGACGGCTCATCTCAGCGGAAGGGGAGGTACTTGACGTAGATCCGGTAGAGGAGGTCCTTGGAGCGCTGCTCGTAGGTCTTGGCGAACAGGTAGTGGCGCTGCAGCTCCTCGTCGTCGGGCGCCAGGGAGAGGGCTTCCTGGAACTCCGCCGCCGCCCGTGCGGCGTCGCCCCGCTGGAGCTCGCGCACCCCCCGGTTGTAGTAGCTCGAGACCAGCAGCCGGCGGGCGTCCCGGTTGGCCGGATCGTCCTCCAGGAGGCGCCAGAGCTCCGGCATGATCATCTCGTACTCGCCCTCGTGGAAGAGCTCGATCTGGTGCTTGAGCGGCTCCAGCGCGGCGGCCGCCTGGCGGAAGTTGTCGAGATCCTGTCCCTTGAGGGGAGCGATGTCGCGAGCCGAATCGTAGAGCTCCAGGGCCCGCAGATACTCGTGCTGGTCGTAGGCGGTCGCGGCGCGACCGATGAGATCCGCCCGGCGCGCCAGGTCCTCGGGGGAGACGGAGGGCTGGGCGGCCTCCGGGGCCTCGGGTTTCTCCGGCGCCTGCCAGGAGGCGATCAGCTCCTGGGCCTCCTGGTACTCGGGCTGGTCCGGCCGGATGCGCTTGAGCTGCGCCAAAGCCATCCCGGTGCTGCCCTTCTCGTGGAGTACCTTGGCCCGCTCGATGGCTCCGTGGGCCTCCTCGGTCGCCGCCTGGGCCGCCTCGTCGGTGGTCGAGTTCGGGAAGAAGCGCTCCTTGTTGTCGAGGACGAACCAGGCCGCCACGGCCACCAGCACCAGGACCGCGCCGCCGATCAGCAGGAACATGCGGCGCCCCGAGCGGGCACCGGCCGCCACCCGTCGCGGAGCGATCGTCGGCTCCGCCGAGTCGTCGTAGGCGGTCGCGACCCCACCGGCGTCGCTCGGCCGGCGCTCCTCACCCGGCGCCGGCGGCACCAGGATCTCCTCCTTGAGCGGCTCACTCGGCTCCCGGGCCGCTCCCGTCGACAGATCGGAGAGGTCGAAGCTGCCGAGCTCCTCCCCCACGTCCCGTGTGCCTTTCGGCTGCTCGCCGGGGCCGGTGACCGGGCCGCCGGCCTCGATCTGCTGCAGGTACTCCCGCGCCGCCAGGTGATTCGGCTGGGCCTCGAGCACCTTCTCGAAGCGCGCCCGGGCCTCGTCCGTCTCGCCGCGCTCCAGCGCATCCAGGCCGTCGTGGAAGACCTCCTCGACCTCGCGCTCGCGCTCGGCCTTGAGCCGGCGGGCGTCCTCGATCCGGCGCGCCGCCTCCTCGTGATCGACGTCGATCAGGAAGATCCGCGACCAGGCGTCGATGGCGGTCTGGTAATCGCCCCGATCGGCCGCCTCCTGCCCCTCGGCGAGGAGCTGGGCGATCCGGTCGTCGCCCTCACCGCCACCCGCCGGATCCTGACCGCTACCGAGAGTGGGATCGAGCGCGGGCAGGTTCTCCGGCGCCCCGTCCAGGTCTGGGACCAGGGCCGGTCCGGCCTGAGACTCCGCAGGCGTCGCCAGCGGGGTCTCGCTCGACGGCGGCTGCGGCGCCTGGACGGGCGGGCGCTCCGGCGACGACGCCGGCGGCGCGAGCTCCTGGTCGTCGAGATCGGGCATCTCGAAGTCGGCGAACAGATCCTCGTCGTCGCCGCCCCCTGCGACGTCGACGGTCGCCTCGTCGGAGCTGTCGTCGATCCCCAGGTCGAACGCGTCGTCGTCCGGACCGAGCTCGAAGACGGGTTCTTGCCTCGACTCGTCGAACGCGGCAGCCGCCTGCGGCGCGGTCCCCGGCTCCGCCGCCCGCCGGTGGGCCGCCTCGAGCTCGGCGATCAGAGGATGGGAGGAATCCAGGGAGCGCGCCTTGTCGAGCGCGATCTGAGCCCGCTCGCCGTCGCCGGTGCGGAGCGCCGCGCCGGCGTCCTTGAGGAAGCTCTCGACGTAGGGCTGCGCCTCGAGGCGAGACTGGGCGACCTCGACCGTCTGCCGCAGGTCCGGGTTCGCCATCACCAGCTCGCGCTGCTCCGCGGCGCGCTCGAGCACCGCCTGGAAGTCGCGCGCGGCGAGCAGCCGGTCGAGCTCCGCCGCCAGGGCCGGCCCCGGGTCGACGGGAGCAGACCCGGCCCCCGGCGGCGCCACTGGGGCCGGCGCCGGCGCGTCCGGGTCGGGCAGGTCGAGGGACTCGAGATCGAACAGGTCGTCGTCCTCGCCGGCCTCGCCGCCGCCGCCCGCCACGTAGGCGCGCAGATCGTCGAGGGCCCGTCCGTCACCGCTGGCGAGGCGCTCCTTGAGCTCAGTCGCCGGCCTGAACTGGGGATCGAGCTCGAGGATGAAATCGCAGCCGAGCGCGGCCTCTTGAGGTCGCCCGGTCTGGGCCAGCTCGAGGCTCTGGGCGAACGTCGCCAGGATGCGTTGGCGGACCTCGTCGCCGAGGGAGGGATTGCCTGGATAGTTCATCTCTACGAGGGCGCCGAGGGCATCGAAAGGCGGCGGTATGCTACCAGAGGGCTGCCGGCCTGACAACCTACGCGCTGTCTAGGACTTGCCCCGGGATCTGCCGTCATCGCCTTCGGTCGCCCCGTCCGCGCCGACCCGGGCTCGGAGACCGTCCAGCAGGGCGCCGGGCATGCCGTCGAAGCTGCCGGACGACATGGTGACGAGGACGTCGCCCGGTCGCGCCTCGGCGAGCGCCGTGGTGCGCAGCTCGTCCAGACCGGCGCACGCCGCGGCGTGGACGCCGTCGCCCTCGAGCTCGCTGGCCAGAGCCGCGAAGTCGATCCGCTCCTCCGCGCCCAGGCGTCCGGCGTGGAAGACCGGCGCGAACAGCACCCGGTCGGCGCCGTGGAACGCCTCGGCGTAGGCCGCGCGAAGGAAGCGTCGGCCGGCGGTCAGGCTGCGGGGCTCGAACAGCGCCACCAGGCGACGCCCCGGGAACCGCCGCCGGAGGGCGCCGAGCGATGCGGCCACGGCGGTCGGGTGGTGGGCGAAGTCGTCGACCACCGTCACCCCGCCGGCCGTCCCCAGCTCGTCGAGACGGCGAGCGACCCCGTGGAATCCCCCCAGGGCGGCGGCGACGCCGTCGGCCGGCAGGCCCCGGTGACGGGCGGCCACCCAGACGGCCAGGGCATTGACCGCGTTGTGCCATCCGGGCACACCCAGGACGATCTCCACCGCCTCGCACGATCCGGCGGGCACGGAGGGCCGGAACGGATCGCGCGCGAGGATCAGGCGGCTGCCGCTCTCGGTCGGCTCGAGCGGTGCCAGCGGCCGGACCTCGATCCTCTCCGCTCGATTCGCTCGCTCGCCCGAGCTGTCCGATCCGGGGGCACCGATAGCGCCTCCCGCACGCTCCGGCGCCAACCCGTAGAGGACCGTCCGGCAGCGGGCGGCCGCGGCCACCTCTCGGGCGAACGGGTCGTCGCCGCAGGCCACCAGCAAGCCGTCTTCCGGCACCGTCTCGACCAGGCGCTGATAGCACGCCAGCAGCGTCTCGTGGCTCGGATAGAGGTCGGCGTGGTCGTACTCGGCGCTGGTCAGGATCAGCGTGTCCGGGCGGTAGTGGAGGAACTTCGGCCCGCGGTCGAAGTAGGCCGCGTTGTACTCGTCGCCCTCGATCACGAAGTCCGTCCCGCCGCCGTCCCGGAAGCTCCCGGGCAGATCCTTGGGCAGGCCGCCCACCAGGTAGGACGGATCGGCGCCGCACGCGGTCCACACCCAGGAGGCCATGGAGGTGGTGGTCGTCTTGCCGTGGGTGCCGGCGATCACCACCCGGTGGCGCTCTGCCAGGAAGAAACGCCACAGCGCCTCCGGCATGGACAGGATCTCGGTGCGCCCGGCCGCGCGCAAGCGCTCGGCCGCGAGCGCCTCCGGGTTGTCCCGCGGCACCGCGTTGCCCATGACCACCAGGTCGGGCGGCGGCTCGAGGTGCGCCGGATCGAACCCGACCATGGGCTCGATGCCGGCGTTCGCGAGCAGGGTCGACATGGGCGGATAGAGCGGCCCGTCCGACCCCTGGACCCGGTGGCCCCGGCCTTGCAACAAGCACGCGAGCGGCGCCATCCCGGTACCGCCGATGGCGACCATGTGGATGGTTCGCGGCGCCCGCTCCGACGGCTCGCCGGACGGCTTCGGCACCCCGTCGGAAGCGCCCGTGAACGTGGAATTCTTCACTGACGCCGGTGTTTAGAGGAACGTCGAATCAGACGCGAGCCGAGCGCCGTCTGGCCGAAGCGCACCTTCGCGCTCAGCGGCTCGGAACGGATCACCCGAAGGAGAGCGAATTCATGACACGTCATCTGCGGCTTGCCATTCTGACACTTCTGGTCGTCACGCTGCCAGCGGTCGCCGCCCCGACCAAGCAGAGCGACCAGACACCCGAGGCCTCCGGCCCCGCCCCCAAGGCTGCCGTCGATCGGCCGGTGGTCGACATGGGCTCCGTTCCCGTCGGCGAGTCGGTCAGCGCCGACTTCACCATCCGCAACGAGGGTGAGGGCATGCTCCAGATCCTCCAGGTGAATCCTTCCTGCGGCTGTACCGTGGCCCAGTTCGACAAGGAGATCGCGCCGGGCGGCAGCGGGACCGTCCACGCGACCGTCGACACCGAGAACATGGCAGGGCCGATCGCCAAGACGGTCACCGTCTACACCAACGACCAGCTCAACCCGAGCATCCAGCTCACCATCAAGGCGGAGGTCCGCCCCTTCCTGATCGTCGAGCCCGGCTACGCCCGCTTCACCTCCGTGGTCCACGGAGACCGCGAGCACGACTCCAGCCAGGTGCTCTGGGCCGACGACTTCGACAACCTGAAGATCCTCGACGTCGAGAGCCCGAAGCCGTGGATCGAGACCGAGTTCCACCAGGCGGCGGCCGGCGAGCGCTCCGAGGACGGCACCGGCCCGCAGTGGGTCGTGGGCATCAAGATCGACAAGAGCGCGCCGATCGGCCCGATCGCCGACTACGTGGTGGTCAAGACCAACCACCCGAAGCAGCCGGTGGCCCGCATCGCGGTCTCCGGCTTCGTCCGCCCGATCGTCGCCGTGACGCCGCCGGACGTCAAGTTCGGGGACGTCGACCCGACCAAGGGCCAGAGCTGGGGCGTGCTGGTGCGCAACTTCGGCTCCAGCCCGCTCGAGGTCGAGAGCTACCAGAGCACGGTGCCGGGGCTCGAGGTCAAGGTCGAGCCGATCAAGGCCGGCCAGCAGTTCAAGGTCATCCTGACGCCGACCGAGACGATGGCCGAGGGCTCGTTCGACGGCCGGGTGGAGATCCAGACCAACCTTCCCCAGCAGAAGACGATCGCCATCGAGCTGACCGGCAACGTCGTTTCGACCAAAGCCGGGAGCTGACGCGCTCGCGGCTCCGAGCCGCCTTGCGCCGAGGAGTGCTCGAAGGGCCGCCCGCGGGCGGCCCTTCGTTCATTCTTACGGCCGTCCCCAGGCGTCCCCTTCCGGCTTCGGCTCGGCGGGCGTCCGGTCCCCCTTCCCCAGCGCCGCTTCGACCTCGGACATGGTCGGAGCCAGCACCTCCCGCTGGATCGCTCCGAGCCGCTCGATGCCGGCCAGCGACAGGTCGATCAGCCGGTCCATCTCCTCGCGGCTGAAGCTGCGCCGCTCGCCGGTTCCTTGGACCTCGATCAGCCGCCCGCCGGGGGTCCCGACGACGTTCATGTCGACGGCCGCCTCCGAGTCCTCGACGTATTCGAGATCGAGCACGGGCACCCCGCGCACGACCCCCGCCGAGATCGCCGCCACCTGGGCGGTGAGCGGCCAGCGCCCGATGTCGCCGGTCAGCACCATGCCAGCCACCGCCTGGGCGAGGGCGACGTAGGCGCCGGTGATCGCCGCGGTCCGGGTGCCACCGTCAGCCTGGAGCACGTCGCAGTCGACGGTGATGGTGTGCTCGCCCAGGGCCGCGAGATCCGCCACCGAGCGCAGGCTTCGGCCGATCAGGCGCTGAATCTCGGCGGTGCGCCCGGACGGGCGGCCGCGGGAGACCTCGCGGGCGGAGCGGGTGTGGGTGGCGCGGGGCAGCATGGAGTACTCGCCGGTCACCCAGCCCTGGCCGGTGTCACGGAGGAAGGCGGGCACCCGGCGCTCGACGCTCGCGGCCACCAGGACCCGGGTGTCGCCGAAGGAGACCAGGGCCGAGCCCTCGGCGTACTTCTGCGCGCCGGTCTCGATCCGGACCGGGCGCAGGGCATCGGCGGCGCGGCCGCCGGGACGTTGCGGTGCAGTGTTCGTGGGGTCTGACATAGGCCGGATCATACCGGCCCGACTCAGCGGTCGATGACAGCCGTCGATCGCGGCAGTCGAACCCGACCGGCCGAGCCCGGCGGCAGATCTCAGCGCTGCTCGACCACGTCGACCAGCTCGAGCGGCACCGGCTCGCCGAGGATCGCCTCTGCCAGGCGGCCGAAGTGCTCCGCCACGTCGGTGACGAAGGCGTGGAGAGTCCCCACGCCGCCGTCGTC
>Ga0055450_10000234_pt1 | contig 11116 bp, 10 predicted proteins | sample China_Galinas_PW_5_FD_57740 | JGI IMG/M metagenome (GOLD analysis project Ga0055450, IMG submission 57740) | Wetland microbial communities from San Francisco Bay, California, USA, that impact long-term carbon sequestration - China_Galinas_PWC_D1 | ecosystem: Environmental > Aquatic > Marine >... | reverse complement strand
TTCCCCTTCCACTCCTCAGGAATATCCAGCCTGCGACTGTACCAGGCAATATCTGCCACGTTCTCCATGCCTGATAGTTTTGATCCCCACGGGAAGGGCACGCTGATCTCGTTGCGGAACATAGGATGGGAATACCACTCCTGGTCGACCCCAACATCCAGACTGTCAAACTGGAATTCCCAGATGCCATTCAAATTGATCCAGTTTTCACGTTTGAAATCCGGCCTGGGATGTTCAGGCAGGGGTATCTCCTGCGCATTGAGACCCAGGCTCAGCAGGATTGTGGCTATGAAAGCGCTTATGTAATATGGACATTTCATCATTATCGGGTGTTTAGTGTGCATAAATGAAAAGAATAGGGTTTATTCTGAGATGGCTACTCCCACATAAGAATCAGCGGTCCCGTAATAAAGGAACCATTTGGAATGATACCTGACCAATCCTTCGGCAAAGGTGGTCCCCGACTCGTACTGTCCGGTGAGCTCATGGGGAAGGGTCGGTTTGAGCAGGCAGGTATCGGAACGATAAAGTACTTTCTCCGGATCCTCCGGGTCGAATACCACTTTCCCGACAGAATAGGTCCCTTTAGGCAGATCCGGTGAGGCTCCCTCGCCCTCTGAGTTCTTTCCGTTATAGAGCAGAATAATACCCTCATCCGTGATCACTGCCGGTGGACCGCACTCGGTAAGGTTACTGTCGAAATACCCGGCCCGGGTCTCTACCACCGCAGCAAGCTCTCCCCGGTCATCCAGGGATGGGTACCAGTCGTACAGGTTCTCCGACCATGCAAGATTGATAAAATGCTCGCCCCAGTACATCCAGTATTTACCATTGATCCTGACTGCCACCTGGTTCTCACCCTCCAGCCTGGTAATGATGGAGCCTGATTTAGACGCCAGGTCCAGGAATTTGCCATCGTAGGCCGTTTTAAAAGCCGGCCCCTTCTTCTCCCACTGAATAAGGTCCCTGGAGAAGGCGATGCTGAGCCTGGGCACATCCCTGTTCCAGGAGGTATAGGCCATCACATAGAGACCATCGTCAGTCACAACCACCCTGGGATCCTCACAACCGCCAGGATAGTCGTATTGCAGAAACTCCCCGCTGTCGGGATAGAGTACAGGAGTGGGGTAGATGTCAAAATGGAAGCCATCCTCACTTGTAGCCAGGCCGATCCTGGAAGTACGGCCACCCAGGATGGCATTGGGATTGTCTTCTGCCCTGAACAGCAACTGGATCCTGTTGTCCTTTACAATGGCTGCCGGATTGAAGACATCAGCCTTCTGCCACCGGATCATCTTATTCTGAATGGGATCCAGGAATACGAATGTTGAGTCTGCGCTTAATACCGGATTCTCTTCAGGTTTATGAAAATTCATGAATAAACCTCCTGTGTCGGCTCCCCTCTTTTCAACGGGAGCACATCCGGCAACCAGAAGCAGTGCTATCAGATATACTATTCTCTTCATTTTATGTAGGATTTTATGCATTGTCCCAGGCTTTTATCATCAGATCTTTTGTGAGCAGGATCCCTTCGTGTTCACTCTTTTCCTCGCCTTCGTATTCAATGCCTGTAAATCCATTGTAATCTGACTCCTTCACCATCTTCATCATCCTGTAATAGTCGATCTTCGTATCCTCGCCCCGTTCATTGAAGTTGTAGGATTTGGCACTGACTGCCTTGGCATATGGGAGCATTTCAGCTACCCCTTTATACCGGTTGTAGGCTTCATCACATTCACCCTGAGTGGTTCCCCATTTGGCTGAAAGACACCAGTTCCCAAAATCAGGCAATGAACCAAAGTTGGGCCGGTTTACCTCTTTGATGATCCCGGCAATCAGTTCGGCATCGGAGCTGAACAGTCCATGGTTCTCTATCACTATATTCAGTTCTGACTGAGCGGCATAATCGGCCAGCGTGGCCATAGCATCCATGATGGAAGCCCTGTAGACCTCCCTGTCGGGATCACCAAAAGCATTCACCCGCATGGTACGGCATCCCAGAAGGTTTGCTGCATGTATCCATTTATAATGGTTCTCAACAGATTGCAACCTTTCATTTTTATCAGCTGTTCCAAGATCTCCCTCATCGTCAACCATCATGACCCAATTCTTTACCCCGGCATCCGATGAACGCGACTTCATCTGGTTCCAGAATGTTTCATCGGCAACCCTGTCGCGGTAAAAATTATTCACATATTCCACGGCGTGGATGCCATATTTCTCCATGGCAATGGCGGCGAAATCGACAGGATTGAGGGTACCGTCGTTAAAACTCTTGTGGAGCGACCACTGTGCGAGAGAGATCTGCAGTTCCTTCTGGTCCGGGGAGCCCCCGATCACCGGTGCAGCGGCCAGGGCAGCGGTTCCCATGGCTGCCTTACTGATAAATACCCTTCTTTTCATAGCAGTAGGTTTAGACTTTCAAGATACGAAAAAGAGAGGCAAAACGATCGAATCAGGATCGATACTGGCGAATCAATCCAGTTATTCATCTACAAAGAGCGTATATTCAGATCTCCAGTTTTCCTCCTCTCCGGGATCAACAGAGATCCAGATTGAATTCTCCGGGCTGAGTGTGGTCCTGCAGGACCAGAAAGCCATCCGGTAGAGCGGTTTGTCGACCGTGTATGTAACACCTGCTCCCGTATGGGTATTTTCAACAGTTACCCGGTGATCCGATACGGCATCACTATAACCGTTCAGTAACACGAAAACAGCATCATCCTTTACGAGTTCTTTCAGAAAATGTATCTCGTTACCTTCAATTTCCAGGAAGCCCATCGGATCATCTTCAGTGGAAATGGGATAGGGGAAGCTGATAGTGAAAGCAGGTCCGCTCTGCTCATGGTCTATCATCAAAAAGTTATGATTGAACTGATCCGTTTCGATCGGTTTCTCCCCGGTGTTCTGCAATTTATGGTCTATGATAAACCCGTCCTCCTTCAGCGTAATGGATTTATAGTATCTGTAACTATATCCTATATCACTGTTTAACTCCTGCATGAATGAGATCCAGTCCTCTCCATGCTCAACAGTCCATTTACCATGGTCCAGTAGCTTATATGAATTACGGAAACTGTACTCCTCTTCATCCGGTTTCTCGATGACGCCCACGCCTATCCTGACGTACTTGCCGCCCGGTTCCGCTTCGTCATAACCCAGGCCCGGTACAATATAACCTTCGACAGGCCCGCTCAGGTCTTCATGAAAAAAGGGATCCTGTGTATCTTTCCAGTATCCAAAATACTCATGTCCCCTGTATTGCACGCTGCCTATCACCCCGGACCAGTCAAACCGGGTTGCACGATACAGGCCTTTCTCCGCATCGGGCGGATAGAGTTTCATTTCTACCTCACCGTTGGATATGGTCAGGGAAGGATACTCATCAAAGCTCAATTCCTTGTTAGAACAACTGCCAAGGCATAGTGCCAGGGCAGCCAGTGTTAATGGTAATGCTGATTTTTTCATGGATATATGGTTCAATGTTTGGTTTATTTCCACCCGGGCATTTCATCTCTTGTAATGACCACAGGGTCATTGTAAATTTCAAGTATCTGTTCGGTGGTGTTACTCTCCTTTACCAGTTCGGCCCATGGCATAAAGAATTCCCAGCGCGGCTGGGACTCCAGGATTGCCGGAGAGGGGAGCCTGGCACACTCGCCGATTGCCATCGGTTTGTCTCCGACAATGGGCAGGATATAATTGTACCAGGAGGGATCGTAACCCTTGCCGTATATGTCAAAACCGAACAGATCCCAGTAGGTACCACCCGGGTTGTAATCCTCGAAATCCCGGCTCAGGTCCTGCATATCCCAAACCCAGACCAGGTTTTCCAGTCCCTTGATTTCAGTGAAATAATCATGCGTGATTTGATAGAGCCTGGCTGTTCCGCCCGGTCCCGGTCTTCCGCCCCACCAGAACTTTCCCTGGTTCATCTCATGGAGGGGCCTGAAAAGCACCTCTACGCCATTATTTTCCAGGTACTGGAGGTAGATGGCAATATCGTCCATCCTCGCTTTCCACGTGTCATTAAGCGGACTTCCATCAGTGATCAGTTCAGCCCACTGCTCATCACTCAACTGTGCGTTAAGCAAACCCGGGTCCCATCCGCAGGGCTCGCCCTCATCCGGGGGACAGGCATGCCACATCAGGTTGATAACGGCCCCGTGTTCCCACTGGTTCTTTGCTTCATGGATCATGTCCCATCTCGCATCTATGTTCTCCTGTTGAAAAAGGAAGTCACCGCTCCAGAGGGCAGGGTATTTTCCCGTTGTCTCCTTAATGAACCTGGTCCATTTGTCCGGATCAGCGTTGGGCTCCTTGTTATGTTGACCCGCCAGGGTCATCTTACCTGAAATACCTTTCATCAACTCCAGGGTTTTAAAAACCTTGAATATCTGTTCAGAATCTGTCTGATCCTGTGCCAATAAGGGATTGCTGCCAAAATGAAGTAGAAAAAATATGTATATGATCAGTATACCAGAACCTTTCATCTGGTTCATTGTTTTCATATCTGTCCTTTAAGTTTTTCCATTCTCTTTTTATAAATTTCCTCTCCACTCAATTCAAAAGCCCGTGTTACATTTTCCAGTGCATTCTCCAGATCACCCTGGGCGATGTAATAATCGGCAAGCGAATTACAGGCATCGGCACTTTCTGGAAAATACTCAACGGCCAGCTGAAAGAATGTGAGGGATTTTTGCATGTTGCCCCAGTCCATATTCATATAACCCAGCATGGTCAGCAGATCCTCCTCAAAAGGAGGTACAAAATAGCCAAAATGTTCTTTTAGTTTCTTCTCCCTGCTTCTGATGATCTGCACCAGCTCATCTTCTGGTGTATCGGGACTGTTGAACCGGTCGGTATGTTTTATGGGAAACCAGCTGAAGAGGGAGACCAGGCCATCCATTATGGATGGCAGGCTCAAAGTGCCGTGAATGTCATTTTTGTAGTACTTCCATTGAAAATTCAAATCATTCTGGGGGTTTTTATGAACGGAATTAGAAAATTCAATGTTGGATCGTGCGAACAGCGTATACTCTGAACTATCCTGCATCACATTGTCAATAGTTATGTCACTGTTCTGCAAATGTAACTGGCTCCCCATAGACATAAACAGCGATTTTCCTTTAAAACTCCTGGTACTTAATGCCTCTTCCGATTGTTTCAATAATTTTTGATTGTCCCAATCAAGGCTGGGATCAATGGCGATGAAGTTATCAAACAGCTCACTATGATTGACCAGTATATGGATCGTAAACAACCCGCCCAGGGAATGCCCTATTAATGTCCTGTAACCGGATACAGGATACCTGCTTTCAATATAGGGAATGAGTTCTTTCTCCATAAATCTAGTAAAGTTCTCAGCACCACCTGATTCCTGGTTGTAGGCCATCCCGTGGAGCATTCCTGTTTGAGAAGGAGTCAGATCCCTTGTTCTGTGGGCCCTGTTCGAGATCCCTACGATGACCATTTCAGGCATAAATCCTCCCCAGTAATAACTGAGTACTGTTGAAACGGCCATCAGATGTTCAGCGCCGTCGAGTACATAGATAACCGGGTACCTGTCCTTGCTTTCTGGTGTATAATTATCAGGGAGCTGCACCCAGATTACCCGCTCTTCCTGCAGGGTGGCTGAGTAGAGACTGTCCGTTATTCCTACCTGGTACAGATAGGTGGTCTGGCTGTATCCTGTCTTACCAAGAATCATGATCAAAACCAATATTATTCCTGATATTTTCATAGTTAAGCTGGTTGAGTGCGTGAAGAATTTATATGGGGCCCTTCATCTTACTTGATCTTTCACATGTTTGGCCTGGAGTACCGCCATCCCTTTTTAAGTTGTTGAGACAACAAATGAACAAGATCCGCGGATGCAGGATCTGCAGCCAGGTTCACATTTTCCTCTGGGTCTGTCTGATGATCGAATAATTCGGTACATAACAGGTTACCCGGTCTGTATTCATCCGTTATCCAGTTATACCATTCCACATAGCGGTAGCGGTCTGTTCGAATTGCGTACCCCATCTGTTCCCCTTCAACCGTGGTTGTACGTCCATAGCGACCCAGGAGAAACTGGCTGTAGGCAGCACTTTTCCACTCCAGTTCAGGATTTTCCAGCAAAGGGACCATGCTTGTCCCCTGTAAATATCCGGGAACCTTGAAGCCGGCCATCTCCAACAAGGTGGGATAAATATCCACAAATTCGCATAACGCACTGGTATGTTGCCCTTTGGATTTAACCCTGGCCCCGCTTACTATCATTGGGACACGGGTGTCAATTTCATAATTGGTCTGTTTGCACCATCCATTGTGTTCTCCCAGTTTCCATCCATGATCGCCCCATAATACTACAATTGTATTGTCAGCCAGTCCCAGTCTTTCCAGTTCATCAAGCAATCTGCCTATCTGTGCATCGGTATAGGAGACGCTGGCGTAATAGCCATGTTTGATCTCTCTCTGCCTGTTTTCATCCCATGGCTCCTCAAAGGGGAGGGGCAGGTCATGGCAATCAGAATAACCTCTTAGCTCCGCCTCACCATGCACCAGGTATGCCGGGCTTCCTGACGGTACGAATTGATTATCAGCCAGTGGGATCTCACTTCTGTCGTACATATCCCAGTATCTCTCAGGCGCATTAAAGGGGAGGTGTGGCCGGTAGTAACCCACTGACAGAAAGAATGGCCTGTTTTCAGATTTCAGTTCCTTCAGGATCTCAATGGCCCTCGTAGTCTGGGCGCCGTCGTAATAGGCATCATCATCGACATCGGCTTGTTCAGTGGCATTCGCCTTCACATACCAGTGTCCCAGCTGATCGATCCTGGAGACTCCTTCAGCCTTCAACCTCCGGATCACCTCCTGCTGGATCTCCAGGTTCTCCTCACCGGTATAAACTGCATCCGGGTCAAATGGGAATCCGTCCAGATGCTCGGGCGTCACTGTCCATGAGACGGTGTCGGGATCATTGTTATGAAAGGTCTTACCCAGACCAACGGTAGTGAAACCATGTTGCTTGAAAAACTGAGGCAGGGTGACAACGTCGGGGACATGACTTCTTAAACCTGTCCTCAGATCCCAAACCTGGATAGAGTCGGGGCGAAGACCGGTAAGCAGGCTGGCCCTTGACGGATTACAGACAGCCTGCTGGCAATAGGCCCTGTCAAAAGTAACTCCCTGCCTGGCTAAACGATCCATGTTAGGCGTTTTTATAAATGTATTCCCGTAGACGCCCAACTCGGGTCGAAGGTCATCCACCGGGATAAAAAGGATGTTGGGCAACTGATTGCCGTTGTCTGATTGCCCGGTGTTGGTTGTACAGGAAAAGACCGCTATCAAAAAAGAAATTACTGAAAATGTGACCGGGTGTCTGAAATATCGCATGAATTTTAAGTTTTTATAGAATGTACGGTATAAATCTCTTGCTTCGCTTCACATAATCCCGGTACCTCTCCCCAAAATACCGAATGCACTCCCATGCGAGAAAACGATAAAACCCATGTACTTTCAGGCTGAACAACGATTGCCACGATATGATCACGACCGGGACACTCAATATTCCAAATAATATAATCCTGTCCATCCTGATATGGGTGAACCCGGATCTGTTTTTAGGTGCAGACCAGGTACGTTCTCTTTCACCCGGAAGTTAACGATTTTAAAAATACCTTCAAGATGGACTATACCTTCAACAGGGTTTCAATATCAAACTTCTTCATTTTTAAAAAGGCCTCCATCACACGAGGTCCCTTTTCCTGGTCCGACATGAGTTCTTTGAGAATGCCGGGTATGATCTGCCAGGAGACTCCGAACCTGTCCTTGCACCATCCACACATACTCTCTTCACCCTCTTTTGTAAAGGCTTCCCAGAAAAAATCAATTTCCTGCTGCGTATCACATTCGACAACAAGGGAGACTGCTTCATTAAACTTGAACTGGTGATCACCCGGTCCGTCCATTGCCATAAACTCCATGTCTGTCATCCTGAAACTGGAATGCAGTACTTTCCCTTTATATTCTGGCATATCTTCACCATAACGGGCTATCCCAACTATTTCAGAATGATCGAACAGTGTAGTGTAAAAATTCAATGCGTTTTCGGCATTCCCGAACTGTTTGTTGGAAAAAAGTAAAAGCGGAACGACCTTTTGTGCGTCGTCGTCCGTATTTGCCTTGTAAATTTGCCACGTTAACCCGAACTTATCAGCACACCATCCATATTTACCGCTCCAGTCATATTTATCCAGGGGCATCAGCACATTTCCTCCGGAACTGAGTTTTTCCCAGTAGTAATCAACCTCCTCGTCTGTCTTGCATGTGACAAAAAGTGAAATAGAAGGATTGAACTTAAACTGCGGTCCCCCGTTCAAACCCATCAACTGAACGCCATCCAGCTCAAAATGAACAACAAGAGGTGTTTCATCTGTAATGAAGGAGTTCTGGAATATTGAACAGTAGAATGTTGCTGCCTCTTTGGCCTGTGTATCATACCACAGGCAGGGATAGAGCGGATTTGTCATGCATCATAATTATTTTCAGCGTGAATTATTTTCAGCGTGGTACTATGCAAAATTATGAGTAAGAACCAGAGTGTGCCAGGAACTTAACACTTTTAACTGGATGGCGACTGTTTAGTTCCTCGTATACCTGTCAAAAACATGGATCACAGGAAGTACATTACCCTCTTCATCGAAAAAACTTCTTGAGCCCCCTCTTGAAACTGCAGGCTCCCACCAGAAGACTCCGCGGCCCCTGTTATCCGGAACACTCAGGACAATCCTGTTCACCTCTTCAAGAAATTCTCTTTGCCCCTCCGGGGATTCCGGGAAAGGAGCAGGTTTGCCCATGTATTCTGTGGGGGTCCAATTGTAAGCTGTTTCAACCACATATACGTCCCTGTTGTATGTTTTCACGGTCCGGTTCAGGCAATTCCTTAAATCAAGCAGGCTCCCATGCCACCAGGGATAGTAGGACTGGCCGATGGCATCGTACTTTATCCCGTATGAATTGAATTTGTCGAACCACTGTTTTGTAAAATCCCAGTTACCTCCCTTGTCGATATGGATCATGATCTCCGGGCATGGATTGTTACCGCAACTGGTATATACTCCATTGATACCAGCCTGTATCAGCTCTGCAAATTGATCCCAGTTTTCGGGTAATTTCCCATCGGGCCAGAGCATTCCGTTGCTGATTTCATTCCCGACCTGAACCATGTCCGGGAAGACACCGGCATCACGAAAGGCTGTCATTGTAGATCTGGTATATTCAAAAATGGCCCGGACCAGCTCATCGTGTGAAAGACCTTCCCATAAAGCCGGAATATTTTGCTTGCCGGGATCGGCCCAGGTATCTGAGTAATGATAATCGAGCAGGAATTTGAATCCTTTTTGCCTGGCCTCCTGTGCAAGTGCAATGGTATATTCGAGATTATTGGGCAACCGTGAAGGAGTGTGGAACAGCCTCAATCTTATCCAGTTATATCCATGGTCCCTGAAGATCTCAAGGCAGGATCCGGGCTCGCCGTTTTCCTTAAAGGCAAAGCCGCTCTCTTCAGCCTGTTTCATAAAGGAGAGGTCTGCACCTATGGCATAGGACTGGGCACTGGATGTACTGAATACAAAAAGAGTCCAGCAAATCAAAAAGAGTGGCTTCATGTTACAATTTAATACAGTTCTTTCAAAGCTGGTTTAAAACCACTGTCTTTTTCTAAATAACATGACTCCCAGGAATGAAAGGAGCAATGAGCTGAAGATGATGGCCGGCATCGACCAGAGTGAATGTTCCATAAAATTGGGCACATTCATTCCAAAAATGCTTGCGATCAGTGTAGGGATCATCAGGATGATCGATATAAGCGTCAGTTGTTTCATGACCACGTTCAGGTTATTCGAAATGACCGATGCAAAAGCGTCCATCATTCCACTTTGAATATCCGAATAGATCTCTGCCATCTCCAGTGCCTGCTTGTTCTCAATAACGGCATCTTCAAAAAGGTCTTCGTTCAATTCAGTGATGATTTTTCTCGAATTCCTGAGTCTCGCCAGGACTATTTCATTGGCTTTGATGGAGGTAATAAAGTAAACAAGACATTTTTCCATTTTAAGCAATTTGTTCAGCTCCTTGTTTTTGATTGATATTTCAAGGTCCTGCTCAATGGAAGCGGTCATCTGGTTGATCTGCTTCAAATACCTGAGATACAGACTGCCCGAACGTAGGAACAATCTTAAAATAAAGTTCATGTGGTCGGTTATCTCGCGGTACTGTTCCCTGATGGGTGGTCGCTGTTTGATCGGCAACACTTCATTCTCCTTGATGCAAAGTGTCATGGTGAAGTTTTCAGTAATGAATATCCCCAGGGGAACAGTATGGAACGGAACGCCATTACTCAAAGCGGCTATTGGGATCCTTAAAATGACCAGCGTCCAGTCATCATCAAATTCCACCCGTGGCCTCTCATCCACGTCCAGGATATCAGTGATTAAATCGTCAGGTAATCCAAATTCACCGGAAAGGTTTTCGATTTCCCGGAGGGTTGGATTGACCACATTGATCCAACATCCTTTTTCTAATTCAGTGATCTCAGTAAAACCACCGAATGTTTTGAAGATACTAATCATGACTTTGTCTCCTTACTTTATTCTGCAAGGAGACCTCAGAAGCCCCTTACAGAGTTTTTAATTAATAGTTTCTCTATGATATGGGCCTTCGTCCATTGTCTGATTTTTTTTGCAAATGTATTATTAATATTTACTTACGGACTATTATTGACCTGTTTTTTTCCTCTTTTTGGCCTGATCCAGGCTCTTTCCAGTTTTGGCTTTGCCTTGTGGTATTCAGACTCCATTCGTGACGGCATCAGTTTCATAAGAAAATGAACAGCGCTACTTTTATAAATCCATTTGTACAGATTCCTGGAAAATCTCAGTAAAAGATCATCCGGACGATCAATGATTGTTTCATCATCAATGATAATGACCCTCAGGTCGAAATCATGTGTTGGAGTATATACAGCATAATCCCCAACTATTGCATTTTTCCGGATCGATTAATTGTCATTTGAGACTAATCAACCACCTTTCTCACAAAGTCAGGACTTTGCTGATACCTGTAGGATGTG